>VAPR01000287.1_pt1 | contig 35152 bp, 25 predicted proteins | sample 3380701 | NCBI WGS metagenome assembly VAPR01 (sample SAMN11536904, study PRJNA540576) | hot springs metagenome | isolation source: hot spring wet sediment | place: Spain: Lobios | collected 2014-01
TCCGTTGCAAACGTCCTCCCTCCCCTGCCACACCCATCCCCCACCTCACCGTGCGGGCGTCGGCCGGAGCCGGCGCCCGCTGGTGTATCCTCATAGCGACGATCGGCCGTGAGGCGGAGTAGATGATGGTCGGTAGACACGAATACCAGGAGCTCACTGTGCTCGAAGCGGAAGCAATTGGCGAACCTGGACAGCGTCGCTTCCGCTTAATCGCTGGCGTTGGTCTCGATCTCGTCTCACTTTGGATGGAGAAGGAACAGCTCCAGGCACTCGGTCTTGCTATTGAGCAACTCCTTGAGCAACTTCGGCTCGCTGGGTATGTGCAGTCCCGTATCCCCGAACGCCCAGCGGCACGTACGGCACCGTTGCCGCCCGATATCCCGGAATACGTCGTGGGGAAGATGGCCATCGGATACGATGAGGAGCGCCAGCGGATCGCCATCTTCGCCCACGACATCGAGCAGGATGAAGACGAGGACCCAATCTTCGCTGGCCGCGCCACACTTCCCGCTGCCAAGGCGCTCGCCCATCAGATCGCCCGCGTCATCGCAGCCGGACGCCCGCGCTGTCCCCGCTGCGGGGCGGTTATTGGCCCTCAAGGGCATGTCTGCCCACACGATAATGGACATTTACCGCTCGAGTGACCATCACCACCCGAGCGCACACCCTTCCGCTCGCGGATCCGAGCCGCCACGCAGCACCCCGTCTTCACCGATCACAATCAGGTGCGCGTGCCCCATGAGCGACGAACACGGCTCCGTGACCTCAATCCGGTGCCCACGCCGTCTCAACTCTTCTGCTACCCGCTCCGCGAGCAGCGGTTCCACATACACGGTCTCACCCGCCTCCCCCGGCTCGCGTCGCGAGACCCAGCGCGCCGCCTCCACCGCTTCCTGTGGCTCGAAGCCGAAGTCGACGATTCCGGTCACCAGCTGGAGGTGGATGACCGGCTGACTGTGCCCGCCCATCGTCCCGAAGACTACCCAGGGTCGCCCCTCACGGAGCAGCATCGCGGGGATCAGCGTGTGGAGTGGCCGCTTGCGCGGGGCCAGCACATTGGGTGAGCGTTCGTCCAACACGAAGCAAGCCCCACGGTTCTGCAACACAATTCCGCCAGCAACCAATCCGCTACCAAATGAGTTATAGAGGCTCTGGATCAACGAGACCGCTCGTCCTTCGCGGTCGACCACGCAGAGGTAGATCGTGTCTGTGTCCCAGCTCGGTGCTGGCGGAACCGCTGCCCGCTCGGGATCGATCCGTGCCCGGAGCTCCGCCGCGTAGGACTTATCGAGCAACCGGCTGACCGGGACATCGACAAACGCCGGATCCCCGAGATACCGGTCGCGGTCCGCAAAAGCGAGCTTCTTGGCCTCCAGGAAGAGATGCACCAGCTGCGGGTTTCCCCAGCCCAACTCGCTTACCGGGAAGCCTTCGACGATATTCAGGAGCTCTAATGCCGTCAAACCTTGCGTGTTCGGTGGAAGCTCAACCACCTCCACCTCCCGGTACCGGGTCCGAAGAGGCTCGACCCAGTCGGACCGATGCGCGGCCAAATCATCCAGCGCCATCACGCCACCGGCTGCACGGAGCGTCGCCACGATCTGCTCTGCGATCCGCCCGCGGTAAAACGCGTCCGGACCTTCTGTCGCGATCAGTCGCAGGCTGGCTGCGAGTTCCGGCTGGCGGAGTACCTCCCCAGGAACAGGAGGACGTCCGTTCGGCAAGAACTGGCGCGCCGCAGCCTCCTGTCGGCGGAATATTTCTGCCTCCGCTGCGATCGCCCGAGCGACCTGGGGACTCACCGGGAACCCGCGCTCCGCGTAGGCGATCGCTGGTTCAAGGAGTTCCCCAAGCGAACGCGTGCCGCAGCGTTCAAGCACGGTTGCCCAGGCATCGACCGCCCCCGGTACCGTGACGCCCCACGGCCCTTTTGGTGGGATCTCACGGTAGCCACGGGCCCGGAGCTCCTCCGCCGAGATCCCCGCCGGCGCCCGACCGCTCCCGTTAAGCGCCAGCAACCGGCTCTCGCGTGGTTCCCAGATGAGGAAGAAAGCGTCACCACCCACCGAGCACATATGCGGATAGACAACTGTCAAGACTGCGTTCGCCGCCACCGCCGCATCGACCGCGTTACCGCCCTGCTGAAGGACACGCACGCCTGCGAGTGTCGCCAAATAATGCGGCGTGGCGACCATCCCTTCGGTCGCTAGTGTCGTCGGTCGCCCGGTCACAAACTGTGTCACCACACACCTCCTGATCACGATCTCCCATCCCGGCGAGCATCGTAGCATGCAAGGAAGTACCGCCCAACGTGGTACGATTCGCCACCGGCGTGCATGGTGGCACGGGGTGCTTGGGCGTGATCGACGTCTGCCTGCTCGGTACCGGAGGTATGATGCCATTGCCAGAGCGCTGGCTCTCAGCGCTCCTGATACGCTGCGAGGGTCACACGGTCCTCGTCGACTGCGGCGAAGGGACCCAGATCTCCTGGCGCTACACCGGCTGGAGCTTCCGGGATCTTGACACCATCTTGCTCACTCACCTCCATGCCGACCACGTCGCTGGACTCCCTGGTGTCTTGTTCTCCCTCGCCTTTGCCGAGCGCGAGGAAACGGTGCGCATTATCGGCCCACAAGGAACAAGACGTATCGTCGCCGCACTGCGCACGATCGTCCCTGTGCTTCCATTTTCGGTCGAAGTCCTCGAACTCCCCGGTCCAGCTGAACTCGACCTGCCGGGAGGACTCCATCTTCGCGCCCTCCCCGTCGCGCATCGCGTTCCTTGCCTGGCGTACACCCTCCACCGGCCGCGCGGACGCCGCTTCGATCCGGAGCGAGCGCGTGCGCTTGGCGTCCCCGTTCTGTACTGGCGACGCCTCCAGTATGGTGAATCCGTTGAGATCGATGGCCGCGTGATCACACCAGACGACGTCCTTGGTCCACCGCGCCGCGGCATTACGGTCGCCTTCGTTACCGACACCCGTCCGACGCCGGAGCTCCCGTCCTTCGTCCACGGCGCCGACCTCCTCATCTGCGAAGGCATGTATGGTGATCCGGAAATGCTCCCGCGTGCGGTCGAACGTGGCCACATGCTGTTCCATGAGGCCGCTGAACTCGCTCGTGCGGCACAGGTGGAGCGACTCTGGTTGACTCACTTCAGTCCCTCACTCACCGACCCCGAGACCTGGCTCCCGATGGCCCGCACCATCTTTCCAGCAACTGAGATCGGCCCAGTGCACCGCACCGTGACGCTGCGTTATCGGGACGAGTGATTCGGCAGAGCCTGTCTCGCAGAGAGACGCCGCTCTCGATCTCATCACCTTGGCAGAGGTCGGCTGAAGTTGTGACAGCGCACTGTAGCCCCCTCAGGGTGAGCACCGGCTTCCCGGCTGGTACGCCGTGCCTGACAGTAAGGCCGATCCTCCAACACCGATGCTCGCCTCGCTGACCACAGCAGCACAGCACAAAAGTGCCAGACTCCATGCTTTTCCGCTGGTATCGAGCTCGAGTGCACTGCGCGGCAATCGCCAGGTCAGCACTCGCGCAGTGTTCCCGCACAACACCCAGCCTCTCCCTGGGAATCCGTCTCCGCATGGCGCCCCGGCGTAACCGCTGTCACCGAGCCGGGTCTGCAGTTGACCGGACAATACCTTCTTGCGCTCTCCCTCGCGGCGTGAGAAGATCGCTCTCACGAATAGAGACCTTCACCTGTTCGCGTGCTGGAGACGGTCTCTCCGCTCATGGATGGGGAGCGATTCATTTCGCAATGCTCCTACCCGCGGCCGCCTCCACCTGCGTCGGTTCCGCATCGTCGTGACGCTTGTGGAGGAGGTGGGAAATGGTGTTTGTAGGAACGCGGCGAGGTTTCCTCGCGGCCACGGTGTTGTTTGTGCTCCTGGCATGCCAGCGTCGCACGGGAGAATCGGTGACGACGGTCAACGTCGATCTCACCGAGTACTCGATCAAACCGGATAAGAGCGAGGTCCCGGCCGGGAAAGTCCGGTTCGTCGCCAAGAACGTTGGGCAGTTGGAGCACGAGCTGATTGTGCTAAAGACCGAGCTCGCCGCCGACCAGCTGCCATACAACGAAAAGGAGCAGAAGGCGGAAGAGGAACAGGCCGGCCAAGTGCTCGGTGAGATTGAGCCGGACGAACTGCCACCCGGCAAAAGTGCTGAGATGACACTCGACCTCGCAGCCGGGCATTATGTCTTGCTCTGCAACCTCCCCGAGCACTACAAGAACGGCATGCGCATCGACTTCCGTGCTCGGTGAGACAATCTGACCGGCTGGATCCCGTCAATTAGTGGAGCAGCGCGCAGGCTAGCCAATCGCTGGGGGCCGACAAGCTCTCTTGTCGGCCCCTACGCTTTTCTGCACCGCGCCACGGAGCGACAACTGGTGCAAGTGGCATCACAGCACAGTCCACTCGCCGTCCTCCAATGGACGCTTGGGCTCGAGAGCCCCGATCCCGACGACCTCGAGCCCAACCCGGATATGAAGATCGACCTCGCCACAACTGAGGAAAGCTCGGGTTCGGGGGGCCAGATGCAACGCGACGCGATCAATTCCAAAGAGAACGCCGATTGAGCACTTCTGCTGGCTGCTATGCAACATCGCACACAGCGAGCGGCACACCAGAGATCCTTGCCACGTTCTCTGTTGCTGGCGATCTCAGCGGTAGCGCAACCGTCCGAGTCTCGCGATCATTGGCATGATTTCCTCTGTTCGGGGCACACCCGTTGACGTTCTCGCAACCCGTCGGTATCGCTCCGGTTGATCCTCGTTCCGTCCTCCAACGCCACACAGCAATATCGCCGCGACGTCCCAACAGGTTCTCCTAGCCAAGAGAAGTTCCGCCGCTATGCGCCAACGCCGCAGTCAGACCCCAGCGGGCGGCAACGACCGACCACCAACTCTTGTCCCTTTCCTTGTCGGGGTACCTTGCCGTGCTGACGGAGCCCACAAGCGGCGCACGCGCCGGTCAATTCACCTGTCCGCGCGCGAGCTGATAGAGCAGCGGATCATTGCGGAAGGCCTCAGACAGCACTTCAAGCCGAGCAATCTCTTCACCTACCCGGAGCTCTCGACCGAGCACGTCCGTCACGAGCACCTCGATGGCGGTGAATACCTCGTTGGCCGTTGGAGGTACGTCTGGCGGAAGGATAGCCACAATCCGCTCCAGCCGGCCGGTCACTCGCTCACGCAGCCGTTGGTGCTCAACCGGCGGCACTTCCATCTCGAGCAGGAGTTCGATCTCATACAGCGAGCAGATCAGCGGTGTCAACCGCTCGAGCAGCGTCAGTGCCGCGGGGGAAAGGACCGGTCCTAGAACTTCACGGTACGTCGTCATGGACTGTCCCTTCCGTTCAAGGCGAGCCCGTCACTGCCAGACGGCAGAGATCGTCCCCCGCATGCACCCCAGTGAGCACTATGCGGTTGTCGACGCTGACTCTGCTCACCGAAGCACGCACTGGGCCTCCACTCTGGCCGGCCAGGCCCGCTCTGACCGCCGCACCTCTTGCGCCACCGCAGCCACGTCATCCCTCCGTGGTCAGGGTGACCACCAGTATCGCACATCTGAGCAACCACCTTGTGGTCTTCCGACCAAGCTTTGCACGTTCTGCGGACACAACGACACATGCCTATCGGTGCATGAGCCAGCACTCAGGCATCACCCCTACCCGGGGCCCACCTCGCCACACTGCCGTCACGGTGTTTCAGGCGCCCAGGGCGACAAGCCGTTCCACGAGCTCCCCGGCAACCTGAGTCAGGTAGCCGAGTCGCCCGTCAAGCTGCTCGCGTGACCGCTGCCGCAGCAACGGCACCAGCTGGCGCACGGTGCGCGCATCCTCTGCGTCCATCCCAACCAAACGTACGAGCGGTGCCCACGGATACCCTCGGCTGGCCAGCGCCTGGACCGATCCACCGCGCCCCAGCACCGCCTCGATCGCCGTTGCCTCCCGCAGAACCGCTCGCGCCTGGGCCTCAAGCGCACTCCGCCGTACTGACCGCATCTGCGCCTCGCGTGCCGCTTCACGCTCACGCTCGGCCGCGCAGCGCGCAGCAAAGTCCTGCTCGGCCGCGCGGACGGCAGTCTCCGTCGGTACGCCCGACGACGTCACGGCCTCACGAAATTCCCGCAGTGTCGTGATCGGTACCGCCCGGTCACCGTCCAGCCAGTAGTACCCGACCCGTCCCGACTCGTCCGCGAGCCGCAGGAGATGCGGTGGAAGTTCGCCAGCAGCACGTTCCAGAAGCTTCCCAAGCACCTCCGTCCCGTAGGTCAGAAACTGCAACTCCTCACGACGCTCGTCATATGTCCGGCGGTCAAGTGTCACGGTCGTGTGACGCGCCTCGTCGGAGATGCGGTACACCCGCTCGATCCGTGGGTGACGGCGGAAGACACCAGCAATAGCCGGGATTTCGAACAACGTTTCCTCTAGCTCAGAAAGCGTGACCGGCGGTAACCCTCCTGTGGCCTCATACGCTGCCGCATCCGGCTCGAGCAGTGTCTGCAGGAGCTCCTGCTCCTCGCGCTGCGCGAGTTCGCGCTCCAGTTCCTCCAGCAGGTGCTCCAACTCGCGACGGCGCGCGCTCTGCGGTGCAAGCGCTAGCCGCCGAATGTCTTCGCTGACCCGTGTCAGGATCGGCTGCAGTTCACCGACCACGTTCCGGAACCAATCGATTCGCTCTCCCAGGCGACGGTAGACCTCTGCTTCGACCGTATCTCGATAGAGCAGGTGCACGATCCGGACCACCGGATATCGCTGGCCGATCCGATCGAAGCGGCCGATCCGCTGCTCAACCCGCATGGGGTTCCACGGCAGGTCGTAGTTCACCAGGACGCCGCAGGTCTGCAGGTTCAGCCCTTCACTCGCCGCATCGGTGCAGAGCAGCAGCCGCACTCTTCTCCCCTCACGGAACAACGCCGCCAGCTCCGACCGACTGATCGGTTGCCACTTCCCGTCCTGCCAGACCTCGCCCCCACGACCGGAATAGCAAGCAACCTGACTTCCGTAGATCGGTACCAGGTGCTCACGGAGATCCAGCAGCGTATCGTAGTACTCGGTGAAGACCGCAATGGTCTCCGATTCGGCGAATAGGCGCTCGAGCAACACGAGCAAGTGCTCGCGCTTCGAGTCGCGGCGGAGGCGCTGGAGATCCTCGAGGAATCTCCGCAGGTAACGGATCTCGTCCTCAGTTGCCCAACGATCGATATCGCCCACCTGCTCCTGCACGTCGCGGTCAAGCTCTTCCTCGGTCACGTCTTCTTCCGTCAGACCGACATCGTCACTGCGCCTTTCGAGGAACGCCAACCGCCGCTCCAGGCTGAGCCGCACCGCTGCGAAGCTCGAGGTGAGCCGACGCCGGTAGATAGTCATCACGAAGCCGAGGCCTGGCCGCTCAGCCTCGTACCGTGCGTAAAACTCCGTGATGTACTCCTCAATCCGGTCATAGAGCTCGCGCTCCGGGTCTGTCAACGTGACCCACACCACCGTAGGATCGCGTTCAGCAAGCGGTTCGTTCAGCAACCCCTCCTCCCGGTATCTGCGGAGTAATGACCGCGTGTGGCGCAGCATCAGTCGGCGTACTGGTGTGTGCTGGCGTAACGCAGCATAAAGTGCCGCCTGGGAATCCCGGTCTAGCGACCGCGGGTCACTCGCCGAGTCCATGCTTAAGAGTCGCTCGATCCGCTGCCAACGGGCCAGCCCCAGTCGTTCCCGCGTGCTTCCGACGAACTGGCCATCTAGCCCACCGCGCACCGCGAGCTCCTCGCGCGCCAAGGTGAGCAGGAAATCCCAGTCCGGCGCTCCCCCATCCGAACCACGCAGCTGAGCAAAGTAGCGTACAAAGTCGTCTGGTCCTGCACCCCACTGTCCCGGCAGGCCCAGGAGGGAGAGCAGCTCCCAGAGTTCGCTTGGGTGGAGCTGCATCGGCGTCGCCGAGAGCAGCCAGAGCCCACGTGTCCGTTCACTTAGCGCTCGCAACAGGGACAACAAACGGTTGGGCCGCCCCTCAGCGTCGCGGCGTGCATGGTGCGCCTCGTCGACAATCACCAGGTCCCAGGGCTGCGCCTGGAGAAGCTGCTCGGCCCATTCACGCCGCTTCGCAAGGTGGCTCGAGAGGAGAAGCACCGGTTGCGTCTCAAGCAGCTCCTTGGCTCCAATTGGGGAACTGCCACCCTGCGCGTCCCAGAGCTTCCCTGCATCAAAGCGCGGCACGGCCAGTGCAGCTTTGTCCAGGAGCTCCTCCTGCCATTGCCGCACCAGTCCCCCTGGCACGAGCAACAAGACTCGCTGCACCCGCCCGCTGAGCAAGAGTTCGCGCAACGCCAGTGCGGCCTCAATCGTCTTCCCCAATCCCACTTCGTCGGCTAAGAGGAACCGCTCCGGAAAGTGCTCGACCAGTCGCTCCACAACCCGCCGCTGATGCGGCCACGGCACGACCGGCGCTGTGGCCAGTCCGACCCAACGGGCACCGACCAGCCGCGGTACATCAAGCAAGAAGCGCGCGATCGCCCCGCTCACGTCCGGCCCGGTCTGATAGTCTCCAGTCTCCTCGCACACTTCCGAGACCGGAACCTGCACCCGCTCCAGCGGATCGTAGAGCGGTGGTTCGTCGGGTCGGTACTGAAGGAGTTGCTGCTGCACGGCCTCCGGCAAGGTCAACGTCCGCCAGCGATGCTCTTCCCCCTGCCAGAGTCGCTCGAACCGCGCGGCAATGTCCTCAAGGTACCGACGAGACTCGTCCCACGAAAAGTAGACCGAAAGCTCCTCCCCCTTCTGTGCCACAACGTGCCCGGCAGGAAAGACGTCCAGCGTGACATGCCAGAGAGCATCAGTGATCGTTCTATTCTTCTATCAGCTGCTCCTCGCCGGTCACTAAGTTCCAACGCACCTGTCGCGTTACGCCGTGAATCGGCTTTACAAGCTCGAACGGCACTTGACGGCGGTCCCAGCCATTACCTGGTTCAATGTCGTAGACTATTCCCCGAGGGGTGTAGCGGAAGTCTTGGATAACCACTTCTTCCGTCGCCTCAGCTTTGAAGTACATGGCCCGCTCGCCGCGAGCAACAACAACTACCCAGTCGTCGCTGACGGGCTCGGCAGTTTCCAACCTTACTTGCGGAACTGTATCGGGTACTAGCTGTTCGGCGACTTCTAACAACGCCCAGAGAGCTTCATTCGCCTGCCGGTCCTGATCACATCGTCTCAGCGCATCCCAGACAACCTCAGAGAACCGTTCAGCCAGTTGTTGAGTGAGCCTGAGACTCCCATAGGTACTGTCATAAATGCACCAGCCAGACACCTCGCCTGAGGCGACCGGAGACCGTTTGGCGTAGAACCAGCCCAGAGCAACGTCACGCTCTTGCACCCCGCAAAGGTCACAGAAGCTAGCCAGAAGAACCCGAGCCAGATCCTCGTTGAGTTTCACCTGCGGAAACCACCATGCGACACCAGTCGTCTCAAAGAAACGGAGAAGAGGACGGGGATAGTACATCGATCCGGACTCGTACCGATGCGACTCACGCACACTACCACGATGCTCGGTAAACCCGATTAGTTTCTCACTGACCTGCATTTCGGACTCAACAACGAAACCACCGGCCGCACTTCGCCACAGCCCTAGCACCCCTTCCGGCCAACGCGGAAAAGCTAACTGCAGAAGGTCGGGTCGTGTCGTGTAACGTTTCTCAGTCCGAACCTCAATCCGCTTATTTCGGAAATCGAAGCGAACTACTCGATAAGGGCGAGCTAAGTAGTAGTAAACAGCGCCGGGATAAGCCTCCCGAAGAGCCTGTGAGTATGTAACCTGACCCAAGCGACGACCTGACCGATCGAAGACATCGAACACTTCATCAATCGCATTGCGCAGGGGGAATTCGCTGTGGGGCCCAGTGGTCGAAGCCCGCTGCTTGAGAACTGTCAGCTCAGGTGGCAATGGTTCAGTCGGCTCCAACTCGTTTTCTAGCAGGCGGAGAAATTCTCGGGGAACATTTACGAACCGTTCTAAGGACTGCCCACCAACGCCCAGACTGGCCAATTCGTTGGCAGCACAGAGGGCATTGGTGTACTGGAGGTAGGGATTTTCCAGATACAGGCGATTCGGCTCACTCGGCATCCCGAGAAAATGATCGAGGCGTACTCGGCCATCCAAATCGAGGAGAATACACACTCCTGGACGCGCTCGCCCGCAACGCCCGAGACGCTGCCAAAAGGCCTTGCGCGTACCTGGGGGCTGGAGCAGAGCAACGACGTCGATGTGCCCAATGTCGATTCCGAGTTCCAGGGCGCTGGTAGAGACGACTCCGCCGAGAGCACCATTCATTAATGCCTGTTGGATGGCAACTCGATCCTCTTCCTCGTAGCCTGCACGATACGGCAATACTTGTCTTTTCATGTGCTCAGTGGAATCGGTGTCGAAATCATCGCTACCGTCAGCAGCCGCATCACCAGCGCGAGAATGCAAAGCAGATACCACATGCTCCACCATCCGACGTGAATCAGCAAAGGCAAGGAAAGGTGTAGGGAGAACATTGACTAAACGGCGAACAACGTTGACAATCGTCCGAAAATCATCCCCACGCCGACCGGATCGCCGAGTGGCAAGGGCGCCAGCGAGCAGTACCGTTTTCTCGTACACAGGAGCACCGTCTTCGGCTGGACCAAGCACTAAAACGGGCAAACCGGTCAAATCTTCAAGAAAACGCTCTGGCTCGCCCAAGGTTGCGCTAGCTGCCAGTATCTGCCTGAGATTAGATATCGCTAATAATCGACGCATAAGATAGGCAAAATTTGTGCCGAAGACGCCATCATACACGTGTGCCTCATCAAGGATGACAACAGTAAGGCGGGCAAGGTAGGATCGGACCCAAGTTTCACTAACACTCGACAGGAGCCACGAGTGAGCTACGTCCGGCGTCATAAGAAGGAGGCGATTCCCCCGCAAAATGTCGGCACGTCGCTCAACGGGTATCCCACCGTCGATGTAACCAAAATCAAGACCGAGTGGTCGGAATAGATGGCTCCATTTCAATCGCTGATCTTGAATTAAAGATTTTGTAGGATAAAAGGTAATGATACATGCTGTAGGATCGCTTAACAGTACGTGAGCGGCGTACGCCATAAAAATAAGACTCTTACCTGAGGCTGTCTGCGTTGCCACACAAACCGAATGTCCTCGTACTGCATGCTCAATGGCTGCCGCCTGATGCTTCCACAGACCACCGGGAAACTGCTGTTTCAGTAGCTCTACTACGCGTGGATGGAGGTTTGCCGGGATGGGAACATTTACTGGGAAACGCCCAGGCAGCGTCTGTTGCTCACGCACAGTGAGACCAACTTCAGAGAGCACGTGTTGCACAGATTCTAGGAGATCCATGGCAGCTCCCTCCTCGTCCATATGGGAGCACATCTGTCCCGTGCATCACACGGCATCAAGCTCATATCTGTAACCCCACGCCATTTGCTTCGCCTCACCACACCCTCGCACCGGGCCAGAGTCCACCACACTTTCGTCGCAGAAGCCGGCAGTGCCCTTACAACCGCCTTGCCCCCCGGAAGCTCCCTTAATAGAATTCCTCGACACAACTATCCTTCAGCTGAACACATACCTGAAAGCCGCGGCTTCTAGGCTCATTCGTGCGGAACAGCCCACCGGCCCCGCGACTGCCACGAGCTACAACTGCTCGCCGAGTGACTTCGAAGAGCCGTTCGGCTCTAAGCCTTGCAATCCCTGCGCCAGCAGCGAAGTATGGTTCAGTCACCACCTTTGGGCAAGGCCGTACGGATACTTGTTGGCACAGGGAAAGCAACAGAGTGGCGCGGACACCCATTGGCACACCACTATTGGGTAAGCGCTGTTTATAGAGGACCCGAACCAGCTGTGTCGTCGCCAGTTCGTTACTCATTAACTGATCATCCTTCAACACGGCGAGGAAGTAGTCGGGCTATGGCCGACTGCTATACCCCCAAGTAGCCGAGTGCCCACAGTCATGCCAGACCCGGAAGCCTCCTCAACCTCGGACGACAACTACCCCTAACGCACCGATGTCACAAAGCAACCCCGGTTCCAACATGCAGACTCTTTCGCGCTTTGCATCCCCGGTAGAACTAGTCTGGGCGTGAGGAAGCTACTTGCTATATTAGACTACGATCCTTGCTCCCCTACCAACCCTGACTGATGGACCTCGCGGATCCATATCTCAAATGCTCAGCAAGCAGTTATCCAAGGTGCTTTCCCAATCTGACAACCCTGTAATCATAATACCCGATGTGTTCAAAGTAATCGACAATCATTAGATTCGTGTCTATCCGACGAGATACTGTTCGAGAGAGGAGCAAATCGGCCTCTTCCGTTCAGATAGACACTGTATTAAATCATGCTTCTCATAGAAATCCAACACAACAATGCCCGATGAGAACATCTGCCGCTTTAGCGATCCATAGCAGAGGTACGAATCGTTGATAGGGTAGACCTTAGTCATATATCTTGCACTTCGGGTCACCACTGGAACAGGAAAGTGCTATTGACCTGCTCTAGCGTCAAACATCGCTTCCTGTCTGCCACCTATGCTTGCTTTTCCTCCCCTCCCACCCCGATGTAAGAGCGCAGAACTCAGCCGACACGTGCTCACTTCTCCATGTGCTCAGCGATACGAGCATCGTTCACGCGCTCAGGTAGTTTGCGTACGACCTATGCGCTTACCTCAACTTCGAACGTCGGCAGCACTTGCTCTCAGGTAGGGCTCTCATCGAGGCAGCAGAACGTTAGTAGCACCAAAAGGTTGCTCACGTCGTAACTGCTCAGTTGCCACTCACCGGAGCAGGAAGATATGTTGCATCACAGCGGGTGAGGCAGGGTTATATGCGCGTGCCACACTTGCCAGGTGCCTGGCCAAGTGCCTACGCTTCCAGCGCCCAGTGTCATCAATTGAGTAGCAGGTCACCGACTATACTGCGAAAGCGGTAGATAATCCCACATTGGCGAAACGCCATTTGGGGGACCTATTGGCGGGTCGCACCTCTTTAGTGTTTAGTGCTCACGCCTCTTATCTAGGATTGCGATTGTCTGGATGTGTTCCAATAGCATGTGTGAACTCGGCGTGTCCCCGTGACCTTCGGGTCAAGCCGCTTGAGTAGCTTAGTAACCAAACCAGGGTATTACGCAGAGAAGCTCGTTGGCATCGCCTTATGCCCTGCCCACGCGTAGTCTTCGCTCGAACATCCAACCTCGAAAAACATGCCAACACTGCCCTGACGTCGCAGGCAGGTCCTGGCAAATGGCGCATCCCGGCCGTGGCACGGCGACACAGGGCTTAGCTGATGCTTTTTTTCCTTACTACAGCGACGACGCCGGCAGCTACTGCGCCAGCTCGTATGAAACGTCAGAGCTTGGGTCCTTCGTCCCGCACATCCCGATGGCTGGTCCACACCAATCTACCCGTCCAGGGTACGCCGGTCAATGGACCCCTGAATCAGCGGCCAACGGGATGACCGAGCACTCCGTGGAACCTCTGGCATGCAGGGGATCGCGAGCAGCGCAGCGCTCGCTCCCGGGCTCTCTGGTCAATCCTTTCGCGTGGTACCGCTGCCCATCACTGGGCGACGTCACTCGCCCGCCAGGAGGATTCGCAAGGCGCGGCGTCCTTTGGCAGCACGTCCCGGCGCGGTGCACTGGGCGTACCAGTAGTAGGCCTCTTCGTCCGCTAACTGATGTACCCCCTGGACCAGCCGCACCATCCGCTCCACTCGACGCAGTGGACGGAGTGCCAGGAACAGCACGCCCAACCGCGCGCCGAGTGGCTCCGTCAGTTCCAGGCGCCCACTGCGCTCCAGTTCTTGCACCCCTGCCCGACCGAGCAAGTGCTGTAGGTCGTTCTCGGCAACCGCCAGCGGCCGTCCCGCCAGCACACCCACCCGCTGGCGCTTCAGTCGCCCAACGACGCGCCCGTTCTCGACCCGCCGCTCCCACTGCCACAAGACCAGCTCGCGCCCGGTGCGGCGCTGTCGCAGTGCGAGCTCGAACCAACGTCCTGTGCCGTTTCCCATCATCACGCGTGCTCCCGATACCCTAGCGCTGTCAGCCGCACTTTCCCCAACTCGGCAGCGAGTTCGTCTTCCCCAAGCAGCACCAGCTGCTGCACATCCTTCGCCACCAGATTCGTGACGCGAAGGAGGAAGCGAGCATCCAGGTCGCGGGCATCGCGCAGCGGCGTCTCAAAGAGGCTCCGATAGCGCACATACTGCTCAGGCGGGCCGGTGAAGGTCAGGCGAAGGTCACCACCCTGCGCGAGTGTGGCCGTCAACGACGCTTCGAGCTCCGGCTGCAGTTGCCCCAAGGAACGGAGCTGAGCGACCCAGAGCCCAAACGCCCGCACTTCGCTCGCCTCTGCGGTCTCGAGTCGCAGCGTCACGTCCCGCAGTCGCTCAAGCTGCTTATCCCGCACGACATCGAGAAGCCCCTTGGACACCTGGCCAAGAGTACCGTCGAGACTAATCAGTTCCTCAGTTCGCTCCGGGTGTGGCGGCACAATCTCTTGGCTGCAGCGGCACTGCGCTATCGGTTCACCACAGACCGGGCAACGCGCAGGGAGCGGTGGTGGTGAAGGCGCCACAGGGCGCACCAAGGGAAGCGCTGCCCGTGCCGCCGCCTCCGGCACGTAGACGAACGTATCCTCAGCTATCCGTATGCTCGGTTCTCGGCCCGAATCAGCATCATAGGCTTCGCGCGCGGCCGCATCGTAGTAGACCCAGACCTTTGCCCGGATCCCCAGTCGAACGATCTCGCGCAGCGCATTTGCCGCGTCCGCCAGGATGGGAAGGCCAGTGTACCGAGCAAAGGCACGCCGCAGCTCGAGTGTGGAGAGGTACTCTTGATTGCCAAAGGCTCGCTGCCGCACCAAGGCAGGCGCAGGAAGTCCTTTGCCCTCCTCCGCTCGTCGGAGCTTCTCCAGGTCGCGCAAACGCTGCTCCACCACCGTCGTCTGATTGCCCGCGACCGTCCCTTGTTCCCGGACTGGCAGCATCTCGCGTTGCAGCGGCAGGCTATTGATCGCCGCATCGCCTTGTGGGTAATAGAGGAAGCGGTAGGCACGCATGATCGCCACGCGAAGCTGCAACGCCTCCTCGTCCCTGCGCTGTGTCAGCTCCTGCCGCTTCCCCTCGTCCAGCAGACCATTCTGACTCTGGAGCAAGCGCTCCATCGCCAGTAGCGTCCGTGCCCGCTCCACTAACGGTTCGACCGCCCCCCGGTCCGCGACCAGAAAGACCACGTTGTTGCGGTAGGTGCGGAAGCTGTTCTGACCGGCACGCTCAAAGAGCGTCCGCACGAGCGCTGGCACCGCCTCTTCGTCTGCCGTCGTCGTCACCGCATCGAAGTGGAGGATCACCAGTTTGGGGTGTTCGGCATCATCACTCAGCTCGGCCGGATCGCTGGGGAAGAAGACCGGGACAAGCACGCTCCGCTGGAAAATCGTCTCAATCCGCTCGCAGACGAGTTCCTTGGCAAGGGTCACCGGGACGCGCGCCCGTTCCTCGTCGATGATCTTCTGCAGCTGCGGTTCAGTGGCAAACCAGTATCGGCCGCGCTGGTCGTTCGTGGCCAAGAACCAGCAATGCTGCCGCAGTTCGTCGAGTACGCGGGCAAGCGTGTCCGGTTGGTCATCAGGACGGAGCGTCGCAGCAAGGAGCGAGGGTGGGTCGATCCCGACGACGCCTGTGAGCGCCAGCGAGTGCAGGAAGATCGTCGTCGCCAGCCGTCCCGCTGGACGCATTCCCCCGCGGTGCGCATCGATCACTTCGGCGTGGGCCGGTGCCTTGGGATCACGGGAGGCGATATCCGCTTCGGCGACCTGCTTGAAGGCCGGCCGATCAAGGCGGTTGGTCAAGTCTTCCAAGATGTCAGGATCACCGAGATCGACGTCACCTGGATGGATCAGCCACATCTGTGGTGGTTGTCGGTTCCATAGTCGCCGCACCACGCGCGCCAGGAGCCGCAGAGCCCCACGTGTCCGCTGAAAGTTCGGGATCGAACCGACCCGGGTATCCAGGACATGGACAAGCTCCGGATGGAACGGATAGCTGCGCTCAATCCGCTCGGCATACTCAGCCATCGTCACTGCTGGTGGCAATGCCACCTCTTGCTCCGCCCAACGACGAAGCGCCTCCAGATAGGCCTGCGCTGTCTCCTTGGCCGCAGCACGGTCGACGCGCTCGAAGAGGCGATGGACTACGATGGCCGGGATCTCTTCTGGCTCGGCCGGGGTCAGCAACCGGGCACTCCGGGCAATCACTGAGAGCGCCTCACGGAGACGTTCAGTCCCTTCGGCAAAGGCATCCGTCGAGGACGCCATCGTGAGTACGACCAAGACATTCCGCCGTGCTGCAGCAAACTCCAGCAGTGCGTGCAGGAACGCGATCGTCTGGTCGGCCAGCGTCCCCTTCCCTGTCGGGGACGGGACTGCCTCGGCCACGACGAGATAGCGCGCCAGCTCATCCAACAGAATGAGCACCGGCCGCTCACCGACCAGCTGCTCGAGTGTCACGCGGCCAGGCGCTGTCTTGGTGCGATGATCAGACTCCTCCACCAGGAGATATGCGGTTCGGCCCCCAAGCTGGTAGGCAAGTTCTCCCCACAAGGTATAGGTGGTCACATCATGGTGCCGTACACCATGTGTCGGATCGAGATCCGTACCAACCACCGCCGCCACGCCGACCGTACCGGGTAACGGCAGCGGCACGTCACCAACGATTGTTGCTGCCGCCGGTTCACCGCGCGCAGCATGGTAGAGCGCAATGAGCGCGTGCGTCTTCCCTCCGCCGAACGGGGTCTCAAGAAGGAGCACCGCATTGGCTGACGGGTCGCTCCCAGTCAGACGACCGAGTGCTTCGCGCAAGAACGTTCGCAGTTGTCTGGTGGGATAGGTCTGGCTGAAGAAGCGTTCTGGGTCTCCGTAGACCGGTTCGGCCGTCCCCAGAACCACACTTGCCAGACTGGGAGAGAAGAGGTCGTCACGGAGTTCCCCGCGGAGCACTTCCGGCCGTGGGACACAGGTCTCGAAGATCGTCCGCATCGCGGTCGCGCTCCCTTTTTGTCGACCACCCCTTCCCGCCACACCCTGGCGACTCAGTAGGAGGCCAGCATGTAGCTCGCGACGAGGGCACCCAGCATGATAAAGAAGTCATAGACGGCGAGCAGACCACCGAGCACAAGCACCAGCCACTGCCACACCCCAACCTGGTAGCGCAGTGGCCGACCCGCTTGGCGGTCCCAGTAGTCATTTAAGGCTTGCTGCCCGTAAACCACCCATCCGACTGTGAGCAGTGTTCCGAACAGGCTGAATACAATTGCCAACGCCACGTCATCCGGCGTGAGGTCGCTGACTTCAAGGTCGAACAGGCGCGCACTCACGCGCGTACTCGCCCGTGACACAACACCGGCGATGATCGCCCAGATAACCGCAAGCGAGGGCTCAACTCGCCGTGGCGATCCGACGCGCTCGAGCATCTCGTTTAGGATTCGGAAGTGGGCATGCAGGCGGAACCACCCATAGATCGGCACGACCATCGCCAGGGCATGACCGATCGGATCCATGCCCGGATCACGAACTTCCCGCTTCATCTCGGCCCAAGACTTCCCAACCCACCAAAACCAGTAGAGGCCGAAGGTGGCAACAGTCAGGCCTGCGACCAGCCAGAGCGGCCGGCGCGCCGGGTGTACGTCTGCCTCGCTCGTCATAGTCGTGGTTGTTGCGCTCGTTCCCCACTGTGTCTCTGTGCTCCAGGTACGCGAGGCCGCCGCCGATAACCGTTGCCCGCAACGGGCGCAGAACTCTGCCCCAACATAGGTGACGGGGGCGCCACACTGGGGACAGTACCGTACACTCATGCCCTCTCCCTTCAACTGATTCGTTCCCTGTCACAGTATTCGGCAGCTCAAGCCCTTTCCCGAACGGCGGCCCGTATCCTCAGTGATCATCCGCGCTCTCCTCATTCGTTCTCACCGCAGCCCCTCCATGATGCGCCCGACCCGATCCACACCAGTTGGCAGAGCCCCTTGCTGACCGGCTCACTAGCAACCTGCACCGGGTGGGTAGACACCGCTCAAGGCATGTCTGGCTCGGTACGACACCGATCTTACCCTACCGTCAGCACCCTAGGAAACTCCCGGTCAACTCGCTCCTCGTCCGCAGCCTCTCGTCCTCTCAACACCACCAAAAACCAGTCCGGTCCCAACGTGGCGAGCGTCCCCATGCAGAATTTAGGGAGTCAGGCGGAAGAATGTTGTCACATACCTTTCAGCCCAAAACGGGTAATCGTACATCAGAAGGTTCGCCGCATCGGACGAGAGTACCTCCCAACAGACGTTGCCGCGGATTGTTCCGCCGGTAAATACCTCGCGGTCGCTAATTTCGTCCGGGATCACCCCACAGCTGTGCTCGAAGGTGCTGTACGAGACGTTGGCTGGCCCGACGGCGCGCAGCCGGAAGCTTCCGTCAAAGCGGGCTGAGCCCTGACCACGATAGGTGGCCTCGACAGTCGCAAGGAAGAACTGGTGTCCTGGGGCCGGCGGATCGTTGAACATGTTCTCGCGCAGAACGAGTTCGGTCGCGTTCGGGATGACCCCGACGACGCGGACCTCCCAATTCCCATAGAGCACCGCTGTCTCGCCAAGCGGGATTGGGTTATTGCGGCTCCCCCGATCGGGCGCAAGTTCGTAGCGCCAGCGATAGTAGTGCTGCCCCACATTCCCCGCCTCTACCTGCCAGCCAGGTGGATTGTCCGGCGTGTAGGTCAGAACTCGCCGCTCGAACACCTGGACCAGGACCCGCTTCGGTTGACCACCCACGCGGACCGTCGTCCAATAGGCTTCGGTGATCGGGAAGCCAGTTGCGTAGAAGGGATTGGGAAACAGCGGCCCCTCCCGGAAGAAACCGGACTCGGCAATGAGCCCCTGGCTGTTCATGAACGCCCAAAACGGTGAGGCGACGGTGTGCTGTGTCTCTGGCACCAGAACTGCAGCGGTCACTCCATATCGCGCCAGCTCGGGATCCTGCCCAACCGAGCCGTTCCGGTCGATGGTGGCCGTGATGACCTGTCCAGTTGGAACTGGAGGAGCGTTCAGGAGGGCACTGAAGCTTGCATAGGTCGGCGCATTTGGATCGTCTGGGTCGCCGGCGACCGGAATCTGGGCAGGGCCGTAGTCCTGGAACGTGTTATCACCGTATTGCCGCCGGCCGGTGACCAGCTCTTTGGCAAGAAGCCCATTGGTGACGCGCCATGGCGAGTCGTACGGCTCACGCTCGTTCAACTCCATCCGCGTCTTGTCAAAGTACTGGACGGAGCGTGCTCCACCTTCGGCCTCCACATAGCGCTCCCAGAGCGCCGGAGTGAACGGCCCTGGCCCCCACATCCAGGTCCGCGCCGCTCTTCCGGCCTGCACCGGCAGATCGGTCCGTTCCCACGTCTTCCGGAACTCATAATGCCCAAACTCCTCCTGCTGCGCCTGAACCGGCACGATACCTTGCACCGCGACGACAAGCAGCATCACGAGTAACAGACGGAGTCGCCGCATCGCTGCACCTCCTCAGTGAATCTCCTGTCCCTACTTTGAGCGCGGCACGGGAACAGAGGTGTTCCCGCGTCGACGGCAACAGGGGACAGCGACACCACATCGCCATCGCCCGATCACGGAAGCGGACCGACGGTTTGCCACCAACCACCGCTTGAGCGAAGCCATGGCGTCTCAATGCCGAGCGCAACTGCCACGTTGCGGAACGCTCGCCATGGCCCTCTATGGGAAGGGACATCTCGAGTTGCGCAGTGCCCTTCGCCGGCACCGAAGACGGCCGAGGCCTCAAGCCCGCGTTCTTCGCTTGACAACGCTCACCCCTTCTGCTACCGTCCCGTCACAGAAAAGAGGAGACGGCCGCGGGAGCTCGGGGAAGCCGGGCTGAGAGGGTGGCCGAAACGTCTGCCACCGACCGTGGAACCTGACCTGGGTAATGCCAGCGGAGGGAAGGCCGTAGTGATGAGCGCAAGCATCACCCCGTCTGATCTCGCCTCCCCTTCACTTCACCAGCCGAACTGGGACGCCTGCCGGTCCTGCACGCGGAGCCTCTGCTCCTGGCGATGCCGATGCTCACATCGGCGACGCGCGGCAGGAGGACCCCGGTGAAGAGTGCTCCGCTCCACTGGCGGGTCGAGCTCCGCCACGTCACCAAGACGTTCTACCGCGGGCGGCAGGCACTCACCGTGCTCGGACCGCTCGATCTGCGCGTTGCCGACCGGGAATTCGTTGGTCTCGTCGGTCCGTCGGGATGCGGCAAGAGCACGCTGCTCAACGTGATCGCCGGTATCGAGCAACCGACCAGCGGCGAGGTCTGGCTCGACGGCGAACCGGCACCTGAGCGACTCGGCCGCGTCGCCTACATGCATCAGCGCGACCTGCTTCTCCCCTGGCGGACCGTTCTTGACAACGCCATCTTGCCGCTGGAGCTCCGCGGCATACCCCGCCGGGAAGCGGCGGCACGTGCCCTCCCCTGGCTTGAGCGTTTTGGGCTCGCTGAGTTCACGCATGCCTACCCCGCTCAGCTCTCAGGCGGCATGCGTCAGCGCGTCGCCTTCTTGCGCACGCTCCTGGCTGACCGCCCGCTCCTCCTCTTGGATGAGCCGTTCGGCGCACTCGACGCGCTCACGCGGGCGAGTCTGCAGGAGTGGCTCCTCACCCTCTGGGAAGAGCTGGATCGCACGGTGATCCTGGTCACCCACGACGTCGAGGAGGCGCTCTTACTGAGCGATCGCGTGCTGGTGCTCAGTCCACGCCCCGGCAGGATCGTACGTGAAATCGTGGTCGATCTCCCGCGTCCACGTCCCTATGAGATCGTCACCGACCCGCGTTTCGTCCGACTCAAGGCCGAGGTCCTGGCCGAGCTCCGAGCCCGCTCCACCATGGAGGTGCAGTTCGATGGCACGTGACCGCTTGCTCGCTCGCGACCGCATCGTGCCCCTGCTCATCCTGGTCTCAGTGATGTTGGGCTGGGAACTGGCCACCCGTGTGTTTCAGATACCACGCTGGGTCCTCCCACCGCCAAGTGCAGTTGTTCAAGCCCTGATCCGCGATCAGCGGCTCCTCCTGCGCCACCTGACGGTGACGCTGGAGGAGGTCGGGTTAGGACTCATCTTCTCTGTTTTGCTCGCCATCGTGCTCGCCATCGGCATTGTCAGCTCCCGACTCGTCGAGCGCTCGGTCTACCCGCTCGTCGTCGCCTCGCAGGCCGTGCCGATTGTCGCGCTTGCGCCGATCCTCCTGATTTGGTTCGGCTACGGCCTTACCCCCAAAGTGATCGTCGTGGTTCTCGTCTGCTTTTTCCCGATTGCCGTGAACTTGGTGGATGGCTTGCGCGGCGTCGATCCGGAATTTGTCGATCTCGTGCGGAGTTTTGGGGGAACATCTTGGCAGACGCTCCGCGTGGTCCGCATTCCGGGCGCGCTACCGGCTTTCTTTTCCGGTCTCCGCGTCGCCGCCGCGGTCAGTGTCATTGGCGCCTTGATCGGTGAATGGGTCGGCTCATCGGCAGGACTCGGCTATTTGATGATTCGTGCTGCCTCGCAGTTCCACACCGATCGGGTGTTTGCTGCTGTGCTCGTCAGCGCCGTCGTCAGCATCGGTCTCTTCTGGATCGTGGGTGTGGTCGAGCGCATTGCGCTTCCCTGGCGTAGGCCAGCGAGAACGGAAACGTGAGAAGGAGAGGAGGAGTTGCGGATGGTTCCAGCGCATAAGATGACGCGGCGGGCGTTCCTTGGACTCGCCGGTCTTGCTTTCATCAGTGCTTGCCGTCAAGCGCCGGCGCCGACTGCGACGCCGGCATCACCGACCGCCAGCGGAACGTCTCCGGGTGCGACCACGCCAGTGACCACCTCGCTCGAAGCGGTCAGCGTCGCACTGGATTGGTACCCGTGGTCGAACCATACTGGGCTCCTCATGGCACGCGAACGCGGGCATTTCCGTGACGTCGGACTGGATGTGACGTTGGAAGTGCCAGCGAACCCGGAGGACGTCTTAAAGTTGGTCGCCACTGGCAGAAACACGTTCGGCATTAGCTATCAGACGGACGTCCTGCTGGCACGAGCCGAAGGGATCCCGGTCGTCTCGATTGCCGCGTTGGTGCAGCATCCCCTTAATTCCGTCATGGCACTCGAAGGGAGTGGGATCACTCGCCCTCGCGACCTGGCCGGGAAGAAGGTTGGCTATCCTGGATTGCCCAGCGATGAGGCCCTACTTGCAACCATGCTCGAGTTTGACGGCGCACGACTAGACGACGTCACACTGGTCAACGTCGGCTTCGAGCTCGTCCGAGCTCTCCTCAGTCGGCAAGTTGATGCGGTCATTGGAGCCTATTGGGTGCACGAGTCGATCCTGATCGAGCAGCAAGGAGAACGGCCGGTTATTCTGCGTGTTGAGCAGTGGGGTGTCCCAGACTTCTACGAGCTCGTGATGGTCACAAGCGAGCAGGAACTGCGGGACCACGCTGAGCGCGTGCAGCGCTTTGTCCGCGCTATGATCCGTGGATACCAGGACGCGCAGGCGGATCTCGTCGCCGCGGTTGACCTCCTCGTCCGTGAGTACCCCGATACCAACCGGGCGTTAGAAGAGGAAGGGATCCGACGGCTTGCGCCGCTCTGGACAGAGGGGGTTCCAATCTTCGGCTGGCAGGAGGCGAAGCGCTGGACCGACTATGCCGCCTGGATGCAAGCCCGCGGTCTTCTCCGTGGCGAGGTTGACCCCAACACCGCGTTCACCAATCGGTTTGTCGAGGCGGCACGGTAGGAATCGCGGCAGCAAGCCAGGCATCGAGCAGCGTTCGAGGCGCCCCAGTGTGAATTCGGTGCGGAATCGCGGTGCTATCCCGCCGTCCTCAATCGTCCGGCGGTGATAAGTGAGCACCAAGGTGCTTGGGGATCTCACTCGAATGGACGTGCGGACAACCGAGGACGCACCGGCTGCAGGGTCAGGCGACAATATCGCCGGTTTCGGACGCAGGGGCTGGGTCGACACTCACCCAGCCCCAAACGCCTCATGAAACGAGTGGGCGAACTGGAAACACATGGTGTAGTCGGCGCTCGCTAGAGCGCCTCCGCTTGTCGAGCTCTGGGAATGCCGAGGAGGAAAAAGCGATCCCGTACGCTCACGCGTGTCGTACTGAGGGCCACGCCGTGTACCCCGCTCCTCAACGAGGCGGCTTCGGAATCTGCGCAGGAGCACAGATTTCAGCCGCGCGCCCCCATCGCCTTCCGCCCAAAGAACACGCGGTGGGGGCGCGCAGCTTGGCCAATCCTCAGCCGGCGGGGAGCGCTCGAGTCAAGCAGCCGTCGCCTGCATCTGCGACCCCGCTGGCGCACGCAGGACCGTCTCCGAGTTTTGACAATAAATTTTCGGATGCCAGACCAGATATCGTCCTTATAGCTCCCCGGGTACACGCCCAAATATTTTGTCCCGTCACCCCCTTGGAGGTTGGGACTGAGGCTGAGCTCTCGCTGAAGACTGCATGAACCGCTGTTGCATATCACCCCAGCGCCAGCATCGCCTCCAGCGCTCGGCGGGCCGGCTGCGCGATCTCTTCTGGCACGGTGATGACATGCTTGAGGTCACGCAGTGACTCGTACACCTTCTCGAGTGTCACGCGCTTCATGTACTGGCAGATCGCGTCCTCCCGCACCGGGATGAACCGCTTGCCAGGTGCCTTCTTGTGTAGCCGGTGCAAGATCCCCACTTCGGTCGCCACCACGAACTCCTGCGCCGGCGACTGGGCAGCATAGCGGACCATCCCCTCGGTCGAGAGCAGTTTGGCATCCGGCCGCAGGAAGATACAGGTTGAGCTACAGCCGCACTCCGGATGGATGAGAAATTCGGCATCCGGATGTGCTGCCAGCTGGGCTTCAAGATCCTCGCTTCGGATCCCCGCATGTACATGACACTCGCCCAGCCACACGTGCAGTTTTCGCCCGGTCAGCCGTTCGACATGTGCGCCGAGGAACATGTCGGGAACGAAGAAGATGGGCCGGTCTGCCGGCAGGCTCGCCACGACCTCGACCGCGTTGGCACTCGTGCAGCAGATGTCAGCCAGCGCCTTGACTGCCGCGCTGGTATTGACATAGGCCACAACAATCCCATCGGGATGCTGCTCACGCCAGGCACGGACGTCTTCGGGAGTAATGGTTTCCGCCAAGGAGCAGCCGGCCTCGAGGTCAGGCAAGAGCACTGTTTTGTCCGGATTGAGGATCGCGGCCGTCTCCGCCATGAAATGCACGCCACAGAAGACGATGACGCGCGCATCAGTCCGTGTCGCTTCGCGCGAGAGCCCCAACGAGTCACCAACGAAGTCGGCGATATCCTGTACTTCCGGCCGCTGATAGCTGTGGGCCAGGATGACCGCCTGGCGTTCTTCCTTCAGGCGCAGGATTTCTTGTACAAGTTCCTGTTGCTCCATACCTGTCGCTACCTCCATTACTGTGACTGGATCGAAACGATCTCCAAGCTCAAGTCCAAAGCCCGTGCAGAGTGCGTGAGCGCACCGACCGAAATCGCGTCCACCCCCGTCTCAGCGATGGCTCGTACCCGCTCGAGTGTGACACCGCCTGAGGCCTCGATCTTTGCACGCCCGGCGACCCGCCGTACCGCCTCCCGCATCGTGTCCAGATCCATGTTGTCGAGCAGGATCCAATCGGCACCAGCCGCGAGCGCCTCTTCTAATTCTTCCAGCGTGATGACCTCGACCTCTATGACCAGCGGATGTGGGGCCGCAGCCTTGGCTCGTCGTACGGCCTCGGTCACGCTACCGGCAGCGCGGATATGGTTGTCCTTGATCAGAATCCCATCGAAGAGACCGAAGCGGTGATTCCGACCGCCACCGACACGGACTGCGTATTTCTCCAGGACGCGCATCCCCGGCGTCGTCTTTCTGGTATCGAGAATGGCCACGCCGGTGCCTTCTACCGCCTCCACAAAGGCGCGAGTCAGCGTCGCGATCCCCGAGAGGCGCTGCAGAAGATTCAGCGCCAACCGCTCGGCGCTCAAGATACTGCTCAGCCGCCCGGTGAGCCGCGCCACTGTCTGGCCAGGCACGATTCGAGAACCTTCAGCAGCACATGCCTCCCAAGACAGGGTGGTATCGAGCTCCTGAAAGACCGTCATTGCCACCGGCAGGCCACAGAGGACACCTGACTCCCGGGCAACGATCTCGGCAACACCGAATGTGGCCGGATCGACGACAAGCGACGTTGTGATGTCCCCGTGACCAATGTCCTCCGCGAGCCAACTGCGAATCTGCTCGCGTAGGGTCATCATGGGCAACGTGGCATCACCCATCATCGCACACCACCAAGCTCTGATTGCAAGAGAGTCACCCAGCAGTGGGGGCAAAGCTGATGCGAGTCTTGTGAGCCAAGATCCATTCGTCGAGTGAGACTCTCTCACACTCTCCAGCGAGTATGTGGACCGTTCTCACCGTTTTCCCAGAAGAGCACCGCCACAAGCCACTGTGTACGCGGCAGCGCCGAGACCGCGTTGCCGTACCATTCCCGTCTTATTTTGATCAAGTGTACTGAGTCTCCGCGACGCCGTATGCCTGGGCGCCCTCTCACCTGACCGGTTGTGCTCAAATGGGGTGATCCGGCTCGTCGGCAACGTGTGACACTGCCAACGTTGCCGATTAGTTGGGCTAGCACCGGAACCGATCCTTTTCTGATTCTGACGCCAGGTGAGAAATGCGGGTCATCGTCTGCTGGCGACTCTCCGTCGCCTCGCCGTGCGCCATCCCTACCGTGCCGCCTTGCGTCCCTGGGAGAGCCCGTAACCGGCTCCGATCACGAGACCGGCCAAGACACTGAGGAGGACAAGTGCAGTCAGTGCTCGAAGTGCAAGGTCACTTTCGATGCGTCGAGCGTGCTCGAGAAAGAGCGTCAGTCCCACGACCCAGACGAGCGCGCACATGACGGCCAACAGCGCCAGCAGCCGGAGCGACCGCCAACCCTCACCCCACGACGGCGACACGGGCCCACCAGACCGAAAAGCCTCCCGGACACTTTCCCGTACGTTGGTCCACCAGCCGATCGCCATGACCGCGAATGCGTAGAGTCCTCCCAGGAGACCAAGAACGCCCGCCACTGCACCGCTCTCTGTGGTGAGCTGGAATGCCAAGATGGTCGAAAGTATGGTCGCCACAGCAGCCACTGCGATTAGGCGCAACAGTGTTGCGCGATCAAGACCCCGCTCGAACCAGGCTGCTGATGTTGCTGCCTCTGCCAAGGCTTCCTCCACCTCTTTGGTCAGTGGCGTCCTACTGGAGGCCATCTCATCTGCTCCGCAGAGTTCAGCCACAGCCTTGAAAAACCGTTCAACCTGGCGGTGCCAGAAAAATGCGGCCAGGCGAGATCGCTGTGTGACCGATCGCAGCGCCACACAGGAGAGTCCGGCTACTTCCGAGCATCCGGGGACGACGGCTAGCGCTCCCTCAAGAAGCAGCCTGTCCCCCTTCTCTTTCCGCTCGATGAGTGGCCACACAGCGATCATGGCTGAACCCACAGTGCGAAACGAGACACCAAGCCGCTCCCATTCGTGACGAAGCAACTCCAGCGCCGTGTTCTGGTCACGCACCGCAAGACACCGAGCGTGGGTCCATTGGACAGACTGAGCCGGTCGACGCCGAAGAAGTAACCAGATCGGAAGCATGAGCACGCCCGTCGTCGCAACAATGACCCAGAGGAAGAACCAGAAAAAGATGAGATCAACCAGGCGAGCCTCTGCTGGTGTCCTGGATCGCAATAAGCCGGCAACGAAGAACCAGAGCGTCAAAGCCACGAGCAAATGCAACCACGCCAAAAGTGACCACTTCGCTACACGGCGTGTTCGCGAAGAGAAAAGGAACAGAAATGACAGCGGAAGCAGCCAGGCCAAGAAAATCGTGGGCGCGGAGTACTCACCTCGAGCGCTTTCTCGCTCCTTCTGAGGTTTCTTCGCTGCATCTCCTTGCGACGAAAGCGACATCATACCATCTGTGGATAACAGCGCTGGCACGGTGAGAAACCTAGGAACGAGTATAGATCAGCGCGTTTCCCGTATTCTCTCCGTAGATTATCTTTCGCGCCACTTTGAGGCACAGACGCGCAGTTGTGAAGATGCTGGCGCCGGTCAACACAGACGACGATGCCCTCCGACGATGGCCTTCGGAGAGAGCTGACTTCCTTCTGTAGTTGAGACAAATGCTCACGCTCCTCAGCTTCATCCGTGCATCATCTCCGCTTCCCGGCGGTTCGCGTGCCAAGCGCTCCACAACCCACGCACGGCGCACCTCCGTTCCCTCTACCTGGCCGGATCGTAGTGCACGACGCGGGGGGGTCCGACAGTATGGGGTAACAACCAAACGGCGCTTTGAGTGCCAACCTCTCTTTGCGGTTCGCCCATAGCTCTGCGCTGTGCGTCTAACGTTCACCAGGTCTACACACGAACGGAGCAACTAGCCACAGTCTCTCTCACCTGTTGTCTCAATCTCCATTCCAAGGCTGGACGACTCGCACAGCACCAGAGGGCGTGATCTCCCGTTGGTGAGCACGGTCCTTGATCTGGCGCGACAGTGACAGTACAACACTATGCGTTGTGACCGCCGCCCTCACCCAGCTACCTGCGAGCCCGGCGGACTCCTTCACGCGACTGTGGACAGAGAATAAGCGCTCCCACGTAAAGCCTGACGAAATCCGGGGATGAAGCATTATGGTGAGCTTTCGCGCGAGCCGGCGGTCGGATTCGACTCGACGACCTGCTGTGCATGAAATGCCACCGTCTTCGCCATCGAGAATGGTGACAGTTTGTACTCAGGCGTAGAGATGCTTTGAGTTTCCTCTCGCTTGTCGCAGGAAACTCAATGCTGGCAAACCTTTATCTCAGCCTCGGTCTCTCCCGTGTCGCTCCGCATCTCACGCAATAGTCTCGTATTCCTACCAAACACCAGACCCTGTAGAACCTCTGTCGGCTACACCGGCTCTTGCTAGCAACAAAGCCATTTACGAGGCTTCAACGAGCGCATAGGCAAGATCGAGCGTCACACTCTGCGTATTTGGATTGTGAAGTTCAATCGCACCGCAGTATCCGCCAGCAGTGCCAGTAGGGCCACTGCCCACCTGGTTCCAGACACCTTGATGACCGGTCTTCAGCACTACCCCAGCGCCGCTCGGGCTCAACACGGCCCAGCTGAACGTGGCAAAGGCAGCAGCACAGGCAGGAGGATTGGCCACGAGTGCAAGCGTATCGAAGAAGTAGCTGAGCCCCGGAGCAATGGTGAGTCGCACGCACCCTTGTGTACGCACTACGACATTTGTGGCGTCACTTGGCACTTGCGGAGACGGCGGCTCCGCTGCCTGGCAATCAGTAGTGAGCGGTGTAATGATCACCTCCACCTGCGCTGAGGCAGCCGGTGTCACGATGGCACCTGGCGATGCTGATGGAGTCACCACGGGTAGCGTCGCGGTAGGCGTTTTTGCTCCGACCCAAGAATCTGACTGCGGTGTCACTACTGGCGTTCCTATCGTCGACGGCGGCGTGCTTGCCACAACCGGAGTCGGAAACGGCGTCATCACAGCACTCGGGTAAGGCCCTGGCGCCGCTGAGCGTGGTGTTGCAGTTGGCAGGATGGACGGTGCCCGGCAGCCGCCGAAGATCAGCCCGAGGAGCACGAGCGCAACGACGCTCGACCAGCTGTACCGTGCTCCCCTCCCCATCGCGCTCCCTCTTACCACCGTGATACCCTCGCTTCGAACATACAGGGGGTCGTGGCAGGACGTACCGAGGGCCAGGCTAACCACGTACCTCAGGCAGCATCCCGGATACGAGTCGCGTGCCCACCATGGCCTGTGCCTTTCCCTGAGAGTGGATATGCGACGTTACGAGGATACGGTGGCATCGCCTTCCCATTTTCATGTCGCCCTAGACTATTTGGGTACATCCGAAGGCCAACGCCCGCTTGATGCGGACGCGGAGGGGCCAAAGCCTACCGAAGGCGCTTGGAGATGGAAAATGGAGCCGGTGGTCGGATTCGAACCGACGACCTGCTGTTTACGAAACAGCTGCTCTACCGCTGAGCTACACCGGCCTTCGGAGCCCACGCCGGGACTCGAACCCGGGACCTCAATCTTACCAAGATTGTGCTCTGCCTCCTGAGCTACGTGGGCCCAGGCTTGACACACAAGGAGTATACCGATGCGTCTCCTTTGCTGCAAGCTCGCCACTTTGCTCCCATCACCATACCGCAATTCGTTCGCTGCCCTGTCACACTGGCACGCTGCGCTCGCCGTCCTTTTCCTCGAGCCCAAAGTGCTCTTCGGTGAAAGTTCGCTTGGTTCCTACTCGGCGAGGCGAAGGATCTCGCCAAAATCACCAAGCCTCCACGCCTGCGCTTGGCGCTCCGCCCGCCCGTACCGCCTCTCACCGACCTCCACCTGCGCCAACGAACCACAAGCGCCGGTCGCTGCCTGAGTCAAGGCACGACGTCACCACACAGCCTCCCCGAGCCCTTGGCCATGCCTGCCCGCACGAATTCCCTCCGGCTATACTCTCTGCTCGTGACGATGGACGCTCACCAGGCTCCTCTGCAAGACACACACCCCGAAACCTCCGATCTCACAACGGGCCTCTCAAGCGAGGAGGCACGTGCGCGTCTCCGCCTCTACGGTCCCAACGAGTTGCCTCCGCCGCGTCCTGTACCGCTCTGGCGTCTTGCGTTGAGTCAGCTCACGCACTTCTTCGCGATTCTGTTGTGGGTCGCCGCGGCCCTCGCTTTCGTCGCAGGAATGCCCGAACTCGCGACCGCGATTGTGGCGATCATCCTCCTCAACGGCCTTTTTGCCTTCTTCCAGGAATATCGCGCCGAACGGGCTGCGGCACGGCTGCGATCGCTCCTACCGAGCCGCATTACCGTCCGCCGGGACGGCCAGACCGTCACGGTCGATGCCCGCGAGCTCGTCCCAGGTGACGTCGTCATTCTGCAGGCCGGCGACCGAGTTCCGGCCGACATCGTCCTAGCTGAAGTGGAGGATTTCGCACTTGATGTCTCGACGTTCACCGGCGAAAGCGTCCCTGCAAACCCAGCAGCTGGCGAGATAGCCTTCGCCGGTACGTTTGTCGTGCGTGGGCTGGCCGTCGGCGTCGTGATTGCTACAGGGACGCGTACTCGTCTCGCCGGCATCGCTCATCTCACGCAAGCCCCCCGCGCCGGACCAACCCCGTTGGCACGCGAACTCGACCGTTTGGTCCGAGTCATCAGTGTCGCTGCACTGAGCGTGGGAGCGATCTTCTTCCTCGTCGCCCTCCTCGCTGGACTGCCGCTGGTCGACGCCTTTCTTTTCACGCTTGGAGTAACTGTGGCGCTCGTGCCGGAGGGACTCCTGCCGACTATTACCCTCTCCCTGGCGATCGCTGCCCAACGAATGGCACAGCGGCAGGCGCTCGTCCGCCATCTGGAGGCGGTTGAGACGTTAGGGCTCACCACTGTCATCTGTACCGACAAGACGGGTACTTTGACCCGGAACGAGTTGACCGCTGTGGCTGTTTGGACTCCGCACGGCAGCGCGCGTATCGAAGGGCAGGGCTATACACCAAGTGGTTCTGTTGAAGTCGTCGACGGCGCTGCGGCTGCGGTCCGTCGGCTCGCTACTGCGGCGGCACTCTGCTCCGAAGGACGCGCAGTGAATCGTGGCGGGCGCTGGGTGCCTGAGGGTGACCCGCTCGACGCTGCCGTCTGGGTTCTGGCTCAGCGACTGGGGATCGATGTCGATCATCTGAAAGCCGGCTCGGCGCCGCAGCATGTGTTCCCCTTCGATCCGCACCGACGACGTATGAGTGTGATCGTAAATGGTCAACTCATCGTCAAGGGGGCACCGGAAACGGTTCTGCCCCGGTGTCGACGCGCCAGTGACGCCGAGACTGCGGCGCAGGCTCTCGCAGCTGAGGGACTTCGCATCATCGCAGTAGCAACAAAGCAGCTCGCCCCTGAGGAGGCGACCCGGGTCACTGATCCTGATCAGCTCGAACAGGACCTCGAGGTCCTCGGCCTCATCGGTTTCCTCGATCCACCACGACCAGAGGCAGCGGAGGCGATCGCTCGCTGTCGTGCCGCGGGGATTCGGGTGATTATGGTGACCGGCGACCACCCAGCCACCGCAGTCGCGGTCGCCAAGCGTGTCGGGTTAGTCGGCGACCGCCCTCTTGTGTTGACTGGCGACCAGTTGCCGGCGGATGAGGCCGTTCTCGGAGCTCTGATTGATCGCGACGAGGTCGTTCTGGCGCGGGTCGCCCCAGAAGACAAGCTCCGCATAGCACGGGCGTTGCGCGCTCGTGGCCATGTGGTGGCGATGACCGGTGATGGTGTGAACGATGCGCCAGCATTACACGAGGCCGATGTCGGCGTTGCGATGGGACAAACCGGCACGGATGTCGCCCGTGAGGCAGCCGACCTTGTCTTGCTCGATGACAACTTTGCCACGATCGTCGCAGCGATCGAGCAAGGACGAGCAACGTACAACAATATTCGCCGTTTCCTGACTTACCACCTCACGGACAACGTGGCGGAACTCGCCCCATTTGTCATCTGGGCACTCAGCGGCGGGCGCCTCCCACTTGCGCTCGGTGTGCTGCAGGTGCTCCTGTTAGATCTCGGTACTGATGCCCTCCCAGCCTTAGCACTCGGCGTCGAACCGCCAGCTCCCGACACCTTGCGCACTCCACCGCCACGCCAACATCTCATCGACCGGAAACTCTTGACACGCGCCTTCCTGACACTTGGACCAACAGAAGCGGCGATGGAGCTACTCGCCTTCTTCGTCGTTTTAGCTCACTTCGGCTGGCGGCCAGGGGCAGAACTACCGTCTCTCGCGGCACTCTTCACCGCTTCGGGTACAGCCTTCGCGACGGTGGTCTTCGGGCAGGCGGCGAACGCCCTGGCCAACCGCAGCGAAACACTCCCCATCTGGCGCACGGGGCTCCGGGGCAATCCTGCTATCGTCCTCGCCATTTTCGGGAGCTTCACGCTCCTCCTTGCGACACTCTTTGTTTCGCCAGTGGCACGCATCATTCATCACGCCCCGCCACCCCCGATCGGTTGGCTCCTCGCCGCACTGGCAGCACCGGCTGTCGCTCTCGTCGATGCACTCTGGAAGCGCTGGACGCGACGAACTCCTACGACTGGGTAATAACGAGCACCGCCGCTCCCCGCACGCGTCCCGTGCGGAGATCCTCGAGTGCTTGGTTTGCTTCTGACAGGGGATACAGCTGTACCTGAGTGCGCACGGGGACTTCCGGGGCCAGCTGGAGGAACTCTTCACCGTCCTGCCGCGTCAGGTTGGCGACCGATCGGACGACACGCTCTTCCCAGAGCAACGCGTACGGGAACGACGGGATATCGCTCATGTGGATCCCGGCACAGACGACCACGCCACCCTTCTCCACTGCCCGCAGCGCTTGGGGAACCAACGCCCCGACTGGCGCGAAGATCAGTGCAGCCTCAAGCGGCTCGGGTGGGAGTTCGTCCGATCCGCCAGCCCACACAGCACCGAGAGAGCGAGCAAACGCTTGTCCCTCGACATCACCCGGTCGCGTAAAGGCATAGACGGCGCGCCCTTGCCAAACTGCTACTTGGGTCAGGATATGGGCCGCTGCACCAAAGCCGTAAAAGCCAAGTCGGCGTGCCCCAGCAGCGAAGCGCAGCGCACGGTAGCCGATCAGCCCAGCACAGAGAAGCGGTGCCGCTTGCTCATCGGGATAGCCATCCGGAATTGGGAAACAGTAGCGCTCGTCGGCGACTGCGTACTCAGCATAGCCCCCGTCGAGTGTGTAGCCAGTGAAGCGGGCGCGATCACACAAGTTCTCGCGCCCGCTCTGGCAGAATCGACATTCACCGCATGTCCAGCCGAGCCACGGCACACCGACGCGCTGCCCGATCTGGTAGCGCTCGGCACCGGGCCCCTTCTGAACCACTTCCCCGACGATCTGGTGTCCGAGGATTAACGGGAGCTTCGGGTTCGGGAGTTCTCCATCAACAATATGCAGATCAGTGCGACAGACACCACAGGCACGAACGCGGAGGAGCACCTGCCCCACACCAGGCTCGGGAATGGGAAGCTCGCGCAGAACGAGTGGCTGTCCTGGTCGTTCGAGGACCATGGCCCGCACGGCTACAACTCATCCTCCGGCACAAAGGCCACAAAGCGGCAGAACGCGGCCTCGCCGCCTTTAAAGCGCCATGGGAAACAGCCTACCATAATGCGTCGATCCAGCACCTTGTCGATTTCACCCCCCGCGTTCTCAATGTGGATGACGCCGTGGGGGAAAAGATGAAAGTGCATCACTTGGTAGTCTCGTTCGGGCAAGAGCTCGTCGATCCGTTTCCCATGTTTCGCTTCGAGCTCCGGTATCAGATCTGCCCGGATTTTCCGAATCACTGTGTTGAACGGGTGATCTGCCGATGCACAGTCAACAGCCAGCCAAGCGATCTTGCGCTCGAGCACCCACTCGGCAAAAGCACGCGTTGGTCCCGGATGCTTGATGAAATATCGTGTCTCGTCTGGCTGCCGGAGTGCAGGGTCAGTGGCCCAGTCACTCGGGTAGTAATGGTGATACCCCGTGTGGATCACCAAAATATCACCCGGTTGGATGGTAATGCCGGTATCTCGCTCCCACTGTTCAAAGTGTTCCGGCCCATAAATGTCGTAGTCACCAATGCCGTAGCGTGTCAGATCGACGATGCATGCCCAACCCACCAGCTTGCTCAGCGGGATTGAGGCGATGTCCTCACCCCCAGTAATAAAGTGCAGCGGAGCGTCCAGGTGGGTCCCCACGTGCAGGGTCGAGGAGATCCACTGCCCACCAGCTCGCTCGAACGCCACTCGCTTGATCCACTTGACCGTCGGTCCCTCGTAAAGGGCAAAACCCGGCGTGTGAATATCCCAGTCTTGGGAGAGATCCAACACGCGGCAGCGCGCGAGATCAACCACCATCGGTATGACGTCCTTTCCCCGATTTCACTTTCGGGAACGGCTGGTAAACCGTTCCCGAAGGTCCTTCATCCCTTCCCCAGGGCGACACCGCTGTTGAGGGAAGGAAAGCCCAAGGCGAGAACCCCGCTTCTCTCACTCTTCAACAAAGGCAACGGCACGACAGAACGCTGCCTCACCACCCTTGAACAACCAGGGGAAAACGCCAAGCGTCAGTCGCCGGTTGTGGAGCTCCTTCCGGCCGATCTCCCCACCAAGATTCTCGACATGAATGCAGTCATGCGGGAAGAGCGCATTGTGTGTCAACTGGTAGTGCTCCTCGGGAAAGAGCTCGTTGAGCTTCTCGCCAAACTTCCGCTCGCAGATCGCACGCACCCGCTTCCATTGCTCAAGACCACCACGCCCCAGGAACCGACCAATCGGCAGATTCATCGGGTGGTCGGTTGAGACCATGTCTACACCCCAAATTTTGATCTTCTTCGCGATCAGCCAGTCGACGATCGAGGGATGCGGGCCAGGATGGCGGAGTAGGTACTTTTCTTCGTCCGGCTGCTCACCGAACTGAGCATACCGGTGCCAGCCGGTGTGGATGAACAGAATATCACCCTCGCGGACTTCTACCCGCTCCTCAATCATCTCCGGCGTGAAGATATCGAGCTCGTCCAGCACGTCCGAGAGATCGACGATGACCCCCGGACCGTAGAGCCACTCGAGAGGAATCTGATCGATCGTCTTGCCACCCGTCATGAAATGCCGCGGCGCGTCAAGGTGCGTCCCCATGTGGTTGGAGGTCATGATGTACTGGGCGTTGACACCGTGCTCCGCCTTACGCTTGATGTACTTTACCTCGAACGGCGGATAGAACGGCCAGAACGAGACCTCCTGATTGAGCGGCTGTGAGAGGTCATAGAGCTTCACGGTACCCATGGCACTCATCCCTTCCCTTCACCGAAAACCGGTTCTGAATCCTCCGCAAGCGATAGCTCATCCGTGCTCTGACAACCCTGCCGACGGGACGACTGGGATCCCGATCAGCGCACAGGATGTGTTGCCCTGCCATCACGGTGACTCGGGATGCGTCATGCGCCAGAGCTGGTCGGGATCGAGCGGCATCC
>VAPR01000289.1_pt1 | contig 35078 bp, 35 predicted proteins | sample 3380701 | NCBI WGS metagenome assembly VAPR01 (sample SAMN11536904, study PRJNA540576) | hot springs metagenome | isolation source: hot spring wet sediment | place: Spain: Lobios | collected 2014-01
GAGATAGGTCCGTCCCATTACAGCCACCTCCGTGGAAGGCGCCGTAGAAAGCATAACGGCAATCTCTCCCAAAGGCTACTTGCCTGCGCTGCTGTTCGCCAAACTTTTTGTGGGTGATGGAAATGCTGCCTGAATCCGATCCGATCGCAACAGAACTCTTGCGTGCGGTCGCTGCCGCTGTGCGCCGCACTTTGGAATTGGGTGAAGCAGCCACCGAAGTAGTAGCGACGCGTGAAGAAGGTTATCGGGAATGGGACCCCGAAGTCATCCGCATTGACCGTGAATTGGAAGACCTGTATCTGCAAGCCCTGAAAGCAACTGGGCGCCGGATAACTGTGTTCAGCGAGGAGTTGCAAAAGGTGGAACTTCCCGGGGAAGGGCAACCGTTGTTCGCCATCTGCGACCCTTTTGACGGCAGTGCGTTATATCGGCGTCGGATCCCTGCCTTTTGGTTCACTGCCCTTGCCCTTTACGATGCCCAAGGGAAACCCCTCGTCGCTGCCGTTGGGGACATTATTAGCCGGCGAGTAGAATTTGCCATTGCTGAAGGCGCCTTTGTAGCAGCAGTTGGCAACCTTGCTCATCGGCACCCATTGAAGCCTAACCGCACCGAAGCGCTGTCAGATGCCTACTTGGCAACCTACCTGATGAAGCCCCACTTCCTCTATCCAACTGTAGAGCGCTACAAACCGCTACTCTCTGCCGTGAAGTTTGTGGTGCCTAACGGTGGACCATGCGGGTTCGCCGATGTGGCATCCGGAAGGTGCGATGTTTACCTGGCGGTTCGGCAGCCGATGATTGAGGTGTTTGCGGGTTTGCCCATCGCCCTTGCCGCTGATTGTGTGGTCACGGATTTCCGGGGTAACCCCGTTGCTTTTGAACCCGACATTCACCGCCGCTACGACCTCATTTGCAGTTGCACCCCTGCTTTGCACGAACAAGTTTTGGCAATGTTGAACCTATGACCGCTGCAGGTGTGAAGGGAGGCGAGCTGAAATGGACGAACGGCTAAAGCCAAGTCACTACTTTGACCTTGAACAGTTTGCCCACCGAACCTTGTTTGAGGGCGTGCAGTTTGTTTGGGAAGTCATCCCTCGCATTGGCGATTACCTGCGCTCCTTAGTCGTGTCCGAAGTGCGTGGCACGGTTATGGATGGTGCTTTCGTGCATGGACAGGTTTTCATTGGTGAAGGCACAGTAGTGGAGCCGGGCGCCGTGATTTTCGGTCCCACTTACATCGGCAAAAATTGCGTAGTGCGGTCGGGTGCTTATGTGCGAGGCGAAGTTTTGGCAGGCGATAATGTTGTTCTGGGGCACGCCAGTGAGTTCAAAAATTGCGTGCTGATGGACGGAGCCCAATGTCCCCACTTTAACTATGTGGGTGATTCAATTCTGGGCTTTCGCAGCCATCTGGCAGCCGGTGTGATTGTGTCCAACTTGAAAATCACCCGCAACGAAATAGTTGTGCGTTTGGGTGATCAAGAGTTTCCCACAGGGTTGCGCAAGTTCGGCGCTGTCGTTGGTGACGAAGCAGAAATCGGTTGCAACGCTGTCCTCAATCCCGGCACTTTGGTGGGTAAACGAGTCTTAGCTTATCCTCTCGCTTCCCTGCGCGGCTATTACCCGCCAAACACCGTCGTCAAGGTGCGACAAACAGCGGAACAGTTGACCCGTCAAAGTTGAGGGGGAAGTTGGAGGGATCCTTTCCCGAAGCGCTGATATACGGTTCATCAGGAAACAAATCCTCCAAAGGCCTCAATCATTTCGGCGATGCGGGAGTGTATGGCTTTCCAGAAAGAAAGGGTCAACGGCCTTGAGGGCAGAGAGACTTGAAGGCTCTTCCTCTGAAACACTGGCTTTTGCTCAGTTCGCGATCTTGCCCTTGCTTTTCCCCGAAGGATATGCCAAGATAAGGGTGCTGTTGCTTAGCGAGGAGATGAAAGCGGTGAGCCGATCAGAATGGATTGAGACAGCCTTCATCTTTGCAGCGTTGTTGTTGCTTTGGGTGCCCATTTTGGGGCTTTCACAGTGGTGGTGGCGGGTTGCCCTCTACGCCTGTGTGCCCATCCTCCTTTGGATTGCGTGGCGGCGGTGGCAACGATTCAACGAAGCGCTTAAGTCCATCCGACGAGAAGACGAAATCTTTCGCCCTCTCCCCCCAGAGTGGGAACAGCGCTTAAAATAGCAATGGCGTTTTCCGATGGTCATAATGATGCGCAGGTGCCACTGAAAGTGAGGGTGATTTGTCATGTTGGAAGTCAAAGTGGAAACTGTCGCTCAAGATCTTTTCAACCGCCCGGTCGTGATTTTGCGGGAGCCGGAGACCAACCGTGTTCTGCCGATCTGGATTGGGCAAGCGGAGGCGTGGGCGATCGCTTTGGAGTTGCGTGGTGAGAAACCCCCTCGCCCCCTCACTCATGACCTCATGCGTAACATGCTGGAACAGTTGGGCGTTCGCGTCGTCCGAGTGGTCATCCACGACCTGATTGACAGCACTTACTATGCCACCATCTACCTTGAGCACCAAGGCAAATCTTTTGAGATAGATTCCCGCCCCAGCGATGCAATGGCTTTAGCACTTCGCACTGATGCCCCCATCTACATAACTGGAAATGTTGTGGACTCCCTCATGGATCTGAGCCTTGAAGATGAGGAGTCTGAGAGCAACGAATTAGAGAGGTTCCGGCGATTGATGCAGCAACTGGAAGAGGAAATGGGAGAAGAGCATTAGGTGGATGACCCCAATCGTTGCCGAATGGCATCCAAAGCAACCACTTGCCCCGACTGGGCACTCGCCCAAATGGCTTCGTGCACTAACATCACCTTCAACCCATCTTCAAAGGTGGCAAGGGGAAAGGCTTCTCTCTCCCCCTGAACCCAAGCAGAAAAGTGCTGAAGCAGCCGGTCCGTTGTATCCGCCCGCACAATTTCTGTTGTCACCAAATCGTTGACTCGCTCATAGGTCCCCGAAGGGGTGTAAACCCACCGGTTGATCTCCACGCCGTTGCTGACGATGCGGGCGTTGCCATTGCGACCGAGGATAGCGTGGAGAGTTGGCATCCCCCATCCCCCCATGCTGCCGTAAACCAAACCCGTTGCAACCCCAAACTGCAAAGTAACACAGAGGGTGTCAATGGCATCAGTCGCAGTCACTGCATTCCGGGTGAAGGAAGCCGCTACGCTCTCTGGTTCTCGCCCCATCACCCAAAGCACCAAGTCTAAGTCGTGGGTGAGGAAATCCACAATTCCTGCCCAAGGCTCAGGGCGCAAGTAGGCGGGAGGCATGATCCCCGGGTGCCGGCTGGAAATGATGAGCAAGGGGTTCATCTCGTTCCCCAGTTCCCGCCACTTCTGAAACACTGGGTAGAACCGCAACTGATAAGCAATAGCCCCACAAACCCCCCGAATGTCTGCTAACCGGACTAACTCCCACGCTTCCGCTGCTGAAGTGGTCATCATCTTTTCCAGCACCACATGCTTTCCTTCCAAGATGGCTTGGCGGGCAAGCGAAAAGTGGTGCTCTACAGGAGTCGCAATATACACTGCATCCATGGGGGCTTGCTCCAACATTTCTCCAAAACTTTGAAAGAAGGGCACTTTCAATTGCTCCCCAACTTGACGGGCTCGCTCCAACTCCACATCGCAGACTGCTGCCAGGGTAACACCCGTTATCTGAGTCATTAGGTGAGCAACACTGGCCCCCCGACCACCACAACCAACAACGCCGAACTGAAGAGTCTCCATCACCGACACCTCCTTGCCGTTCCATCTCCACCATCCCTTTGGACAGAGAAAAACCGAGAAAGTGTGTCCTGGAAAGGGGGAGAAACGCCTGAGGGGAAACAAAGGGAGAACCAACAAAAGGCGACCTACCTCACCGCCCAAAGGCTCCCTTCCCCTAAGCCTTAAACTCTTCTCTATGGGAACGGCAATCGGCTGAGAATGTTCGCATACCGGTTCCCCAACCCGCCCCCAAAAACTGTGAGTGCCAAAATGGCAATAATCGCCACCAGCGAAAGCAAGAACAAATACTCCGTGATGGTCTGCCCGCGTCGCATCCCAAATCCCCTCTTTGACTTGAGTTTGCTTAATTATAAAGCAAACACGATTCTGACCGCAATGACAACAGTCACATCGCCTTAGCCCCTTGCGGCTATGCTAAAGGGACCACGCAAATCATGACCTCCAAGCGCTGTTCTGCTGGAGCCAAACATCGTTGGTTGTCGCAAGCCTGATAGCGGAGCCTGAGGACAGCGATTTCTTCCTTTGTTTGAGAGACTTCCAATGCACGCACTTTGAGGCACACTGTTACAAAGCCTTCGTAGGTGGCCAAAGGGGCTTCGGCGAAGGGGAAAGACCGCATGGTGGGGGTAGGCAAATGCACTTCTTCCACTGCGACCAACTGGCTCTCAAGGCTTGCTTGGAGAGCAGGAGAGCCAGTTTGGGGATCGGAAGCGCTCAGGTGCCAGCCATCGGCAATTTGCAGATGCACCCGCAAGGTCGCCATTTCTCCCGATTGAAGGGTTATCTTGTTGGGTTCCACCCTCAATTGCCTTATCGGTTGTTGGTCTGAAGGTGCAGCTTCTTGTCGAAGGGGGCTTATCTTTTGGAGAACGGAGAGGAGGGTGAGGAACCCTCGGGGAAAGCGAACGAGCAAGCCACCGAAGGTGATAATTGTGCGATAGGCAAGTTGGGCGTAAGTGGTGTTGCCTGAGAGAGAAGCCAACCGCACCAGACCTTGGGCTGCCATCCCGTTGGGAGATGGTTCAGCTCCGTCCAAACCGGGTTTGCTGCGGGCAAACAAGTCTTTGCTATTCGCTACGAACCAAAAGCCTCCTTCCTTGTCGTCCCAGAATTGATGCACCATTTGCTCTGCTACCAAGCGCGCTCTTTCCAACCAAAGGGGGTTAGCGGTTGCTTCGTAAAGGTCTAAAAGAGCCACCAGAAGAAAAGCGTAATCGTCCAACATCCCGTCCACTTGTGCTACCCCACTTCGGTAGCAGTGCCACAGTTTCCCGTCGGGTTGGCGCAAGTGAGTCCAAAGGAACTCTGCTGCTTGTTCTGCGACGCATCGGTAGCGTTCCTCTCCCAAAAACTGATAGCCCAAAGCAAAACTGCGGATGGCGAGGGCGTTCCAACTGGTGATTACCTTGTCGTCGCAGTGAGGGCGAGGGCGTTGCTCCCGAGCAGTGCGCAGTTTTAACCGCCACTCCTTGATCCGTTCCCAGAGTTGATTTTCGTCCCAATGCAATGCTTTCGCCCAATTTGCGATTGAGGCGCGCAGTAAGTTGGGGATGCAGCCTGAATAACCCGTGTGGGGGTTGACGAAATTGGGTTCATCGCTGATCCCATAAATTTGGCAAAACAGCATCCCTTCTGCTTCTCCCAGCACCGCTTTCACTTCGTTGGGCCGCCAAAGGTAGAAAGCACCCTCTTCTTTCTCACTGTCTTGAGAATCTGGGAGAAGGCTTTCGGCATCCAAAGCAGAGTAAAACCCACCTTCTGGTGATTGCATATCGCGCAAAAGGAACTCGTAAGTTTCTTCAGCGACCCAGCGAAAGAAATTGTCTCCGCTAATGGCGTAAGCCCAAGCGTAGACTTGTGCCAGTTGGGCGTTGTCATAAAGCATCTTTTCAAAGTGGGGCACGAGCCAAAGGGAATCCACACTGTAGCGATGGAATCCACCACCAATGTGATCAAAAAGCCCGCCTGTTGCCATTTTCCGTAAGGTCAATTCTACGGCTTCCCATAAGGGGAGGCGCCGAGTGGCTTGGTAGCGGTGCAGAAGGAACAAAAGGGCTTGGTGCGGCGGAAATTTAGGGGCGCTTTCAAACCCTCCATTGACCCTGTCAAGGCTCCTCAAAAGCGCTTCTTCGGCTGCCTGCAAAAGTTCCTCGCTCGCTTGTGCAATCCAATCCACTGGTTGCACCAGTTTCAGTTCGGTTTGGATGGCTCGGGCAACTTCTTCTGCTACTTGCTCAACTTTCGTTCGCTCCTCTCGCCAAACTTGAGCGATACGCAGCAGCAGTGCTTTGAAATGTTCTTTCGGAAAGTAGGTGCCGCCAAAGAAAGGCTTGCCTTCGGAGGTCAGAAACACAGACATTGGCCAGCCCCCATGCCCGTTGGTGAAGATCAAAACGGCACGCATGTAGACTTCGTCCACATCGGGGCGTTCTTCTCGATCCACCTTGATGCTGACGAAGTGTTCGTTGAGGATGTGAGCAACTTCGGGATCGCTGAAACTCTCCCTCGCCATCACATGGCACCAATGGCAAGTGGAGTAGCCAACTGACAAAAAAATTGGTTTGTCTTCACGGTGGGCTTTCTCAAACGCCTCCTCACCCCAAGGATACCAATCCACAGGGTTGTTTGCGTGCTGCAACAAGTAAGGGCTTAGGGCCTGTGCTAAACGGTTAGGGCGACGGTTTTGACTCGCCATGTTGCGATGCCTCCGGGCTAAAGACTTACGCTGCTGCCCACATTGTGCAGCAGTTGGCAGGCAATTTTTTGACTGGGGACAAGTTCCTTTGCAGCGGCTGATCCTTTCTTGTCTCAACTCTAATCTAACCCAAAATCTGACCAACGGTGGACAACTTCGTGGTTTGAGCAGATTTGGAAGCCGCTTCGCAAACAGCACCTTTCCTTTTTGGACAACTACAAGGGCAGCGCTTGCTCCTAATCTTGACTGATTTTCCTGCAGCAGAAAAAACTGACAGAGGGGACTTCGTCGCTCTGAAACAACCCTCGCAAGCAAGTGTTACAATTTCGGTGCCAGAGGTGGCTCCTCCTCCGTGGGTTTGGAAAGGGCTTGCGTGACGAAGCTTTTACTGGGGGTGATCGGGTTGGGTTGGAGTCAACCAGTAGCAGTTCGTGTAACTCCTCAAGTGGGGCAGTTGAGCCTTTCTTCTTCAGAAAGCCCCTTCACTTTCACGGAAGAGGAGGGGGTTGGAGTCACTCTGGCTTTCAAGGGCAAACCCATTTGGCATTATCGTTATGGCGTCGCCTCTCCACCTAATGCAGGGGAACTAAACGCTACCAATGGCTTCCTTCACCCTGTCTGGAACCCTGCAGGGGTCGTTGTGACCGATTGGGGTGCCTCTGATCACTACCATCACCGAGGCATCTTCTTCGCTTGGGTTTACACCCGTTGGGGTGACTTAGAACCCGACTTTTGGAACCTATACAAGGGCACAGGGCGCACCCGTTTTGAGGCTTTTGAGCGCTTGGAGCTGCACCGAGAAAAAGCCCTTCTCGTTGTCCGTCATAGCTGGCATGGCAAAAAGGGTGAGGATTGGGTCCCCATCGTTCAAGAACAATGGACCGTCTTAACCTACGCCCCTGCTAACGATGACCCCGAGTATTGGACCTTTGACCTAACCACTGAGTTGGTGAATGTATCCGACCTTGTGTTAGAAGTGCCTGAGTATCGTTACGGCGCCTTAGGATGCCGAGGGGCACGGCAATGGCTGGAGAACCAGAATTGGGAAGTGCTGACAGCAGAGGGACGGACAAAAGAGGACAGTGATGCTACCGACACTCGGTGGGTGCTGATCGGGGGTCCTATCAACGGTCAGTGGGCAGGCATCACGCTGATGGACCATCCGCAAAACTTCGGCTTCCCCAACCGGTTACGGGTAGCGCCCACTTTCCCCTATGTTGGCTTCGCCCCTATGCGCAAACAAGGGTTTGTGATGCGTCCGAAGGAGCCTATGGTGTTCCGCTTTCGGATCCTTGTCCATCGCACTCGCCCTTCCCCTCAAGAATTGGATGCGCTTTGGCAGCAGTTTGCCCATGAGTGAAGAGAGGGCAACGGAAGGTTGTCTACAGATGGTGTAAAATCTGCGGTGTGGGAAGAGGTGGGAAACATGGAAGCGAAGCCATCGCCGAAAGTCCGCCGTTGGTATGAGGGGTTGACCAGATACCACTGGTTGGTTTTGGTCATTGCTTCTTTAGGTTGGGCATTTGATACGATGGATCAGTGGCTGTATGTGCTGACGAGGCAACCCGCCTTGACCGAACTCTTGCAAACTTCTCCCGACGACCCTTCAGTTGCTCATTACAGTGGAGTTGTTCAGTCCATCCTTATCTTTGGTTGGGCAACGGGAGGGGTGCTATTTGGTGTCATTGGCGACCGATGGGGACGCACCAAGACGATGATAGCGACCATTGCTCTTTACGCAGGCTTTACAGGGTTATCGGCTCTTGCCCAAAACTGGCAGCAATTTGCGATCTTCCGGTTTCTTGTTGGTTTGGGAGTGGGGGGCGAATTTGCTTCAGGGGCAGCCTTGGTCGCTGAAGTTTTTCCCGATTATGCTCGCCCAACGGCTTTGGGGATCATGCAGTCAGCATCAGCCATCGGGAATATGACCGCAGGCTTCATCAACTTGACTGTTGGTGCCTCCTTTGGATGGCGATGGGCGTTAGGTGTTGGGGCTTTTCCTCTCCTGTTGACTTTTTTGATCCGCTGGTTGGTTCGGGAACCGGAACGATGGCAGCATGCCCGTCAAGCAGCGCTGTCAGGTCAGTTCCAGTTAGGCAGCCTCGTAGAGATGTTTTCTCACCCCACATGGAGGCGTCATGCCCTTGTTGGGGCAGGGTTGGCTGCTGTCGGAGTCATCGGGTTTTGGGGTATTGGCACTTGGTCTCCTGACTTGCTCCGGTCAGTGCTCAACCCGCAAAACTTGCCCGAGCTAAGGATGCAAGTGGAGCGCTTGGTTAGCCTCGCTATCATGGGGCAAAACTTTGGCGCGTTCTTCGGCATCCTCGGTTGGGCTTGGTTAGCGCAGCGCATTGGTCGGCGTCCTACTTTTGCCATCGCTTTCCTGAGCTGTTTGGTGATCGTGCCCCTGACCTTCTTCGCTACTCATTCCTTCATCCACGCCCTCATTTTGTTCTCGCTGATGGGCTTCTTTACGACCAGCCTCTTCGGTGGCTACGCAGTATATTTCCCCGAACTCTTTCCCACTCGCTTGCGAGCAACAGGAACCGGGTTCTGCTACAATGTTGCTCGCTACCTTGCCATTGCTGGTCCTTACACTTTTGGTCGGCTGCGGGCTCTTTTCGGCATTCGCGCTGCTGGCGCCATTCTTTCAGGGATTTTTCTGCTTGGTCTTGCCCTTTTGCCCTTCGCTCCCGAAACGAAGGACAAACCCCTTCTCGAATAGTCGCAGGCTGCAAAACTTGAGCACTACAACAAAAAGGGGTGACAAACGCTTTGGCAGCCATCGTGTTGGCTGGCGGTTTGGGGCAACGGCTTGGGCGGCCCAAACCCTTTGTGCAATTGGGTGGACAACCGCTAATCAAGTGGATTCTGCTGCGTTTGGAGCAAGCGGGTTTCGCATGCCCTGATGAGGTCATCATAGTGGTTGCCGCAGAGCAACAACAAGCATTTGGGGACCTAAACGCAAGGGTTGTCACAGACATCTATCCTCGTTGTGGACCGCTGGGAGGGCTCCATGCTGGGCTAATAGCCGCAGGGGAAGGCTATCACTTTGTCACTTCATGTGACCAACCCTTTTTGGAACCTGCTACGGTGCGCTTTTTGTTGGAACGAACGCATGACCGTAGGGCGCTTTCAGACTTGGACGCCGTTGTCCCCGTGGTCAACGGTCGTCCGCAAGTGCTGCAGGCTGTTTACCACAACCGAGTGGCACAGGTTGCAGCGCAATTGATAGAGCAAGGCATTTTGCGCCTCATGAATTTGCTTAACCATTTGTCGTGGCTACCCATCAGCGAAGAAGCAATGCGTCAATTTGGCGACCCTGAGCAGATGTTTTTCAACATCAATACGCCCCAAGATTTGGAACGGGCTCAGCAAATAGCGGTTCTCTTGCTTCCTGAAGGGCAAGGTCCTGCCAAATTACAAACGGGCTGCTCTCACAACTCCCAACCTTGACGGTAAGTTCGCTTCAAGCAGCGGTTCGCTTCTGCATAGTTCGTGATGGTTCCACTGATGATGTCATACTCCAGCACTTCGTTGGGGAACAGCGTCGCCACATTGCCGAGGAGGTAAAATTCTGCTTGTGGTCCTGCAAAGTCCACAAAGTTTGACCAAGGGGCAAGACCTCCACGACAGGCTTCAAACCAGTCCATCTCGGGACCGCGAGAAAGGGGCAGTTTTGTTGGACGCAGCTTGTCCACATCCTTAAACTTCTCCCTCGGAAGCAACTCAATAGTGGCGCTATGCCCCGTGCCGTAGATAACCCCTTCGGTTCCCACGAGCAAACTACCTGCCCAGTCTCGCCACTTCTTCTCTCCCACATCCCCCCAGTCAAACTGTCGCCCTGCGATTTCTTCAAGCCGCTGCTTAATACCTTTTGCTTTGAGCACATCCGCAGGACCGTTATACCAATGCACGACCACAGGTGGCATATTGCCCCGAGAAGGGAACTCCCACCGAACGATCTCCCAACGCGGGTAACTGTCTTCGTCAACTTCCGAGCATTCGGCTCTCACCCGCACAACGATTTCACTTTTCGCATCTCGCTCATCCCTTAGCCAGAGTTCATTCAACCTCAACGCCTTAAACGCTAAGGCGCTGGTGTGGGAGCACCAATTGCCCAACTGACCAGTTCCAAAATCGCGCCAACCGTGCCAACGAAGCCAATCGGGATGGAAGGGACGGTAAGGAGCGGGACCAAGCCATAAGTCCCAGTTGAAGTGAGGTGGTATTGGCACTTCACCGCTGGGGCGAGGACGCTTGCCAGGACCGCCGCCCGTGTTCCAGATATGCACCTCACGAATTTCACCCAAAACTCCATCCCAGACCAACTCCACACCGCGCCGAAACTGTGGGCTTGACACCCCTTGATTGCCCTTTTGCGTTGCTACCTTCTGCTCCCTCGCCACTTGGCGCATAAGCCGTGCTTCGTAAACATTGTGCGCTAACGGTTTTTCACAGAAAACATGTTTGCCCATCCGCATTGCTCTCACGGAAATCACAGCGTGGGTGTGGTCAGGGGTTGAGACAATAACGGCGTCAATTTGCTTGTCCATTGCATCAAGCATCTTGCGGAAGTCCTGAAACTTGGGGACATCGGGGAAGAGTTTGAAGGACGAGGCTGCTTTCTCCTCATCCACATCGCACATTGCTACAAGGTTTTGCCCCCAGTTCTTGATGTTGGACACGAACCAGTGTCCTCTGCCCCCACACCCAACGATGGCGACATTCAACCTTTGGTTAGCCTGATAGGTGCGGGCAGAAGCCCCTTGCTTGAGGAAAAGTAGCCCCAAACCGCTTGCGCCGCTTCGCAAGATGAACTCCCGCCGGCTCGTTCGTTCCCTCATTGCCCCTCACCCACCTTTGGTGATGACAACCCAAACCAAAGGTTTCCCGATCAATGAGAACCGTCTCACTGAGGTAGAGCTAATCGTTGGTTGTGTGGGTGTAGCAGCGGAGGGTGTAGATCGGGTTGGCGCCGTCACTGCAAGTCCACTTCCAGAGGCAGCCTCGAGCCTTGCTGTGTTCGTTGAGCCCTTCGGCAAAAATGCTCAACCATTCTCCCAAAGTGCGAGGCTTATCCAAAGCGTCTCCAAAGATTGTCCGCATCTTCCGCACGAACAAAGGGATATGAGGGTCAGCGGGCAACACTTGTCCCTTGTATTCGGGAAGTAACTTGTAGTTCACATTCTGGTGCCATTCGGGATCGATGTTGAGGTAAATGCCAGTCAGGTCCTTGATCCGGTCCCGAAGGTAATCCAGAGAGAACTCGTTTTGGAGTGGACGCAGGTCAATAGGAGTGCGTTGAACCAAGTCGCCGTCAGGTTGGACCCGCAAGCGGACCGTAATAATGCCTCCAGCGGGTCCTCCCTTGGGTTTCTCCCACTTCCAATCAAACGCACGGTTGTTGCAAGTCCACAGTTTTTTGCTGCCGATCACCACAGGCATAGGCGTCCGCGCCAATTGACGATTGGGGAATTGAGAACGCAACTCACGGGGTAGGGGAGACCCTTCCCAGCCGGCACCAAACAAAGACGCCAGAACCTCACCTGCATTAGCGCCAGTGACAACAGACCCAATCATGTGGGGTGGGAAAGTGTAGCGGTGCACAAAGGCGCGTGTCGTCTCGTCCATCCGCAACTGGGCTGTTGTCTTTCGGCTCAACTCACTGAGCAGTTGCCCCAGCGTCGTCTTCTCGGTAATGCGAAAAGCAAGTTGGGAGGTTTTTTGTGCCAACGCCAAACCAGCCAAGGCAGCCAATAACCCCGTCAGCACAAACACCCGCCGCTTTTGCACCATCAGCAACACCCCTTCGGTGCGGTTTTCTTCGGCGTATAGATTTGCACGACCACGCTTAGGTTGCTACAAGGTGGGTTTGACAATTGAGCTCTCCTGAAGACTTCAGGTTCGCATCAAGGTAACACGCTGCTCCAATGTTCAGCAACTCACTTTACCTTTGACGCAGCCGTTCTAAGATGCGCGCTACCATCGTTTCTGCTGCTTTAGGTTGGGCCAGACGAAGGGCGGCTTGACGCATTCGGTTGAGTCGTTCTGGGTCACTTAACAGGGCTTGGACTTCGTTGGACAGCCGTTCTCCCGTCAATTCATCGTTGAGCACCATCACGCCAGCCCCTCGGCGCACCACACTGAGAGCGTTGAATCGTTGGTGGTCGTAAATAGCGAAGGGGTAAGGCACCAGAATAGAAGGCACGCCTGCTGTTAACAACTCTGCGATGGTGCTGGCACCAGCCCGAGAAAGGGCTAAATCGGCAGCATGAAGAAGTTGGGGCATGTCCTCACGGTAACCGAAGGGTTGGTATCGGAGTTGCAATTCGGCAGGCAAAGCAGCACGAAGTCGTTGGGCTTCCCCTTCCCACTGAGTGCCGCAAAGATGCCATATGCGCAGCGAAGGGAGGAGAAGCAAGCGTGGGAGAGCATCCCAAAGGGCTTCGTTGATCCGCCGAGCCCCCCGGCTCCCCCCCATAACAAGCAAGCATACCTCGTTCTCGGACAGCCCTGTTTGTTGGCGAGCCTTCGTTCGGTCAACCCTTTGGAACTCTGGGCGGATAGGCACACCGGTGTATTCGGCTTTCCCCTTTGGGAAAAAGCGAACGGTTTCTGGAAAGCCCGTTGCAATCCAATCCGCCAAGCGAGCCAGTAGTTTATTGGTTCGTCCAGGAATTGTGTTGGCTTCGAATAGAACAGTGATTGCATGTGCCAGCTTTCCTGCAAGAAGGGCACAAACTGAAGCGTAGCCCCCTGTGCCGATCACCACTTGCGGTCGCCATCGGTGAAAGTAACGAAGGGCTTGAGCTACCCCATACAGCATTACAGCGCCGGCTAAAACAGATCCGGGAGAAAAAAGGCGGCGGGGGAATGGGCGAGCAGAGATGGTAACCAGCGGGTAACCATGCTGGGGAACCAACCGCTGCTCCAACCCATGGGGGGCACCGATAAAGGACAGTTGCACTTCAGGGGTGACTGCTTGGACGGCGCTGGCGAGGGCGAGGGCGGGATAGATGTGTCCCCCTGTCCCCCCGCCGGCGATCACCCAACGCATGATCTGTTCCCCCTCGTTGTCGAGTCCTTTGTTCGCAAAGTGTCTTCGCCACATTCACCAACAAGCCCATTCCTAAAAGCGTTGCGCACAACGAAGACCCTCCAGCACTAAAGAAAGGGAGGGGAATGCCCGTTGGCGGCAAGAAAGTGTTTGTGTTCACCGCAATGTGGGAAATGGCTTGTGTCCAGATACCCACCGTGATGCCTCCTGCAATCCCTGAGGCAAAAGCATCTCGCGCTTGAGCCGTCACCCAAATCCCAAAGTAGGCGAGGACGCTGAAGAACATCAACACCGCAAGGCTGCCCACGAACCCAAACTCTTCCCCGATGACAGCGAAGATGAAATCGTTGTGGGCAGAAGGAAGAAACAAGTGTTTCTGACGGCTCTTGAAGAATCCCTGTCCAAACCACCCACCTACCTGCAACCCCAAAAGGGCTTGGCGGACCTGATAGGTTTTCTGCTGTTCGGGTTGCTTCTTGGAGTCAGCTGCTAAGGGACTAAGTTGCCACCGTTCCCGCTGGTAAGAGTGCAGAAAGTGTTCCTTGGACAAAAAGCCGACGCTACCCAATAGCAACACAATGGCTAACCAGAGGGCAAAGGGAAGACGGGCAAAGAACAAGGTGGCTACTCCGATGAGGGTAAGGAGGGCACCTCCACTCAGATGCGGCTGCACCAACACTAACCCAACCGTCGCCAACAAGCAGCCAACGAGGGAGATGCCTATCCAAGCCTTCTGGCGAAGCTGAAAAGCCTCTAACCAAGCCGCTGCGAGAGATGAGAGGCAAATCACTAAAGTCACTTTTGCGAACTCGGAAGGCTGCAATTGGATAGGACCGAAGGCTAACCACCGTTGGGCACCACTTACCGCTTTGCCCACCACCAAAGTTGCTATCAGCAACCCTAAGAGTAACAGGTGCAGGAACACCCCTGTGCGACGAAGGAGGGAGAGGGGTAACCACTGGACAGCAAAGAACAGGACCAGCCCGATTCCTGCATACATGGCTTGACGGAAGGTGATAGCAAAGGGGTCCCCCATTCGGGTGAGGGAGAAGGGGTAACTGCTGCTGTAGACCATCAACAGCCCTGCACAAACCCCGATGATGGTGAGCCCTTGTAAGATTCGAACAACACTTGCCGGCGACCACGATGCAGTGGTTCGGGCATCCACCACAGCCATCGCCACCTTGCCAAAATTATGCTTTTGTCAAGCCCCAGAGCATCACGACAAAGGCAAGCACCAGAGCAACTGCCCACCAGAAGAAGGGGCGTCGCCATCGCCCTTCTCCATCCAGCCCCTTCCAAACCAACAACCAGAGGCTGACGCTGAACCCCACAAAACCCAACAGTGCTGCCAGAACGCCTAAAGGGTTAAGGTCTTTGACCGTTAACGGCTGGTGCCATGGGGGCATTTCCGTCAGCCTCTATCGGAGCAGGGCTTCTATCTTCTGGACAATGGCTGGCTCTCCCACTGCCCCAATGATCCGATCCACCACTTGACCATTTTTGAAGAACAACAAAGTGGGGATGCTCATGACTTGATATTGGATTGCCAACTCTTGGTTTTCGTCCACATCTAACTTAGCAACCTTCAAGCGACCGGCGTAGCGGTCCGCCAATCGTTCCACAATGGGAGCGATCATGCGGCATGGAACACACCAAGTCGCCCAAAAGTCCACCATCACGGGTAGGTCACTTTTTAGAACTTCCTGCTCAAAGTTTTGCTTGTCCACAACGAGAACGCCCATTGCACTTGGCACCTCCAGTCACAGGATTGTTGCGGCAAGACATAGAGAGCGTGCAGCCGACGGTTTAGTTACACTCACTCAGGCAACCCCACATCTTTCATGAGGCGCATAAACCGCTCAATATCTTGGCGGCTGGGTTGAGGGAAGTAGCCAGCGGTCTTTGCCACTTCCTCGGACACATAAATGGGGGCATTCATCCGCACCGCCAGGGCAATGCTGTCGGAAGGACGAGCATCTATGGTATAAGTGCGACCATTCCACCTCAAGACCAAGTTGGCAAAGTAAGTGTTGTCGTTCAGGTCGCAAATCTCTACCCGAACCAATTCCACCCCCAGCTCTACCAAAATGTTTCGCAAGAGATCATGGGTCATCGGTCGGGGCAATTGAACCCCTTGCAACTCCCGCTGAATGGCATAGGCTTCTACTTCCCCGATCCAAATGGGCAACTCCATACCTGTTTCGGGATCACTCAACAGCACCACGGGGTTTCCTGAATGGTCTTCTAAGACCCGCACATGCTGCACCCGAATCACGGTAGACCCTCCTCTCTTCACAGATGCCGTAGCGATTATAACCCACTTGCGATTTGCTGGTAAATGGCGAAGGTCTCACGAGCCGTCCGAGACCATGAGAATTGGGCAGCCCGGTTCAACCCTTGCTCCCTCAGTTCTTCGGCTAAAGCGTTGTCCGTGAGCACTCTTTCCAAAGCCTCTGCTAACAACCGCCAATCGTTGGGGGGCACTAATACCGCAGCCCCTCTGGCAAATTCGTTAACGGCGGGGGCATCGCCAGCAACCACAGGGGTCCCGCACGCCATCGCTTCCAAAACAGGCAACCCAAACCCCTCGTAGCGAGATGGGAAAGCAAAAGCCTCAGCCGCACTGTAAAGAAAAGGCAGCATCTCGTCAGGCAAATACCCTGTGAAAATCACTCGGTCAGCAGCATCTCCTGCAGATTGCAGGATCCGCGTTTTCAACGGTTCAGGGGCAACCCCAGCGAAAACCAACCAATCCACAAGGGCTTGACGCCGTCGTAGTTCCCGAAAGGCAGCGGCTAACACTGGCGCATTTTTTCGGGGGCGAAAGAAGTTGACTGTTAAAATGAACCGACCCTCTATGCCCAAGCGAGCCGCTACAACCCTTTTCCCTTCCTCCTTCAGGATGGGGCGAAACAAAGGGCTCACGCCGTAAGGAATGACCACAATCTTTCGTAGGGGCACCCGAAAGAACCGAGCCACATCCCGACGAGCGCTTTCGGAAGGGGTGAGAACGAAGCGAGAACGGTGCACAGACAGCAAAGTTAGAGCGTTGGTGACCACCCTTGTTTTCAAATCCGCTGGTTCCAAGAACATCGCAGAAATTGCGTCATGCATCGTCACCACCGTGGGACAAGGGGCGAGAGGTGGGACGATGTAGTCAGCGTGGAACACATCCACCGGTTCTCGGCGCAACACTGATGGCAGTTGGAAGAAGGTCCACCACCAACCGAAGGGAGCAGTCACTCGCCTCCACTGCAACCGAGGGCTACAAGGCAAGAGAGGGTCAGGCTCGCCTTGGTGAAAGTAACAGCGCACCATCAAATCTGGCGCCAGCGTCAACAGTTCTCGGACCAAGTTGACCGTGTAGGTGCGCATCCCTGTCCAGCGAGAAACAACTGGGCGTGCATCGTAGCCAACTAACACGGGCGGAGGACTCCCTTCTAAGTTTCCGTGCGAGTTTCCCGCAATTGTTGGTCGTGCTATCCTATTCTAACGCAGAGGCGATGATGCCCCCAGAGAGACATCTGGAGAGGGAGGGACAAGATGGCACGCATTGCTGTGGATGCTCGCCCCTTGGTGATGGTGAAGCGGACAGGGGTAGAGAACATGGGGGCACAGTTAGTTCGGATGCTCCTCACAGTTCCCAACAAGCACCAGTGGCACTTTTACTTCATCTCCCCACCCTCGGTCTCCCTTCCTGCCTCTATCCGCTGGCGCACTTACCGAGGTCCTGCTTGGCTTCGGTTGGTGGTGCCTCTTTGGCTCCTTCTTGATCGCATTCACTTGGTCCACTCAGCGGGTGCGCCTCTTTACACCGGAACGAACTTTGCAACAATTGTTGAGCGCTTATGAAGCCGCCTTGCGAGGGGAACGCCATGGTCCGAAAGACGATCCGAAAGCCCGTCCTTTTGAAGGGACGGGGACTGCACACAGGAACCATAGCGACCGTTCGGTTACATCCTGCTGAGGCAGGCACTGGGGTTCGGTTTCGCGTCACCAATAGTCAAGGAACAGCCGAAGTGCCTGCTCTCGTCCCTTTTGTCCGAGATACTCGTCGGAGAGTTGTGCTGGGTTGTGACGGTGTAATGGTGCAAACGGTGGAGCATTTGCTGTCTGCGTGCTTTGGGTTGGGGATCACCGATTTGCTTGTGGAGGTAGACGGGGAAGAATTGCCCATCGGAGACGGGAGTGCATTGCTCTGGACAGAAGCTCTCACTGAGGCGGGGATCTGCCCTTTGTCAGAGGCGGCACCCGTCTTGGATCTTGACAGCCCTATCTCCGTTGAACAAGGGCAGGCACGCATTGAGGTTATGCCATGGGACCGATTCGCTGCTCACTTCGTTTTGGTTACCGATCACCCGTTGGTAGGTGTTCAAGAAGCCGACTTTGACCAAGCCGAGGACGACTTCCTTTCCGCTATTGCTCCTGCTCGCACCTTTGGCTTTTGGGAGGAAGTTCGCCCCCTTTGGGAACAGGGATTGGCGAAGGGAGGGAGTTTGGAAAACGCAGTGGTCATCTTTCCCGACCAGTACTCGGTGCCCCTGCGGTTTCCCAACGAACTGGCACGGCACAAACTTTTGGACCTGATAGGGGATTTGTTCCTGTTGGGAAGAGGGCTAAAGGCAAAGGTGTTCGCTGTTGGGAGTGGTCATACCCTTCATTGGCGGCTGTGCCAAAGTATATGGCAGCGGGTGACACAAGAGGAGGAGACGGCGTGATGGTTGAGACAACCTGCACTTTAACCGTGCAGCAAATTCAGGAACTGTTAGCGCACCGGTTCCCATTTCTTTTGGTGGATCGGGTGACGGAATTGCAACCGGGTAAGCGAGCCGTTGGTCTTAAGGGTGTCACGATCAACGAGTGGTTCTTTCAAGGGCACTTTCCAAACGAACCTGTGATGCCAGGAGTGTTGATCTTGGAGTGCATGGCGCAAGTGGGGGGGATCGCTATCCTCAGCGCCCCCGAACACAAAGGTTTGACAGGCTACTTGGTTGGCGTGGAAAAAGCTCGCTTCCGTCACCCCGTAGTGCCCGGAGACCAACTGCAGGTTTGCGCTGAGGTCACCAACATCCGCGCCAATATTTGTTTTGTGAAGGCAGAAGCCTTTGTCAATGACCGGTTAGTTGCGGAAGCCTTGTTGATGATGGCGTTGCGCGGTGCCGTAGAGTAAGCTACGGGTCGCCACCAAAACGGTCGTGCTAACCTTATGAGAAGCGATCGGAGGGGTTGGGGAGCCTGGCACCCCGCCGGACTTGAAATCCGGTTGCCCCGAAAGGGGTTCGCGGGTTCAAATCCCGCCCCCTCCGCTGTCCTTCCATGGCACACCAATTGAATGAGGATGGTGGCAGGAGTGACTGAGAGTGACAAGGAGCGGTATACGCTCAAAGACTTGCCACCCGAGGTTCGTCCCCGAGAACGCCTTGCCCGAGATGGGGAACGCGCCCTCTCCGATGCCGAATTGCTCGCCATCATCCTCCGAATAGGCACGAAAACAAGCACTGCTTTGGAGTTAGCCCAAAAGCTCCTGCACCAATTCGGAGGTCTGAAAGGATTGCACCAATCCTCATTAGCCGAGTTGGCAAAAGTGAAGGGTGTCGGGTTAGCAAAGGCATGCCAAATTAAAGCCGCATTGGAAATGGGGCGCCGCGCCTTTGGAGAAAGGCAGTGGGAGAAAGTCTTTGTCCACACCCCTGCTGACGCAGCGCGCTTGGTCATGTCAGAAATGCGGTATCTGGATCGGGAGCACTTGCGAGTGATTTTGCTCAACACCCGCAACGCTGTCATTGGGGTGGAAGGAATCTCGGTAGGCACCTTAAGCGCTTCCCTTGCTCATCCGAGGGAATGTTTCAAGGAAGCCATCCGTCAAAGTGCAGCAGCTGTCATCTTTGTCCACAATCATCCCAGTGGGGATCCTACCCCCAGTCCTGAAGACATTGCCCTTACCCGCCAATTGGCGGAGGCAGGACGGCTGCTCGGCATTGAGGTGTTGGATCACATCATCATCGGTGACGGAGTCTTCGTGAGCCTAAAAGAGCGCGGATTGATGCCTTAGGAGGGATGGACGCATGCTCCATGCAATGCGCCGGCTGCTCAGCGGTTTCTCGCGCAATTTAGGGATTGACTTAGGAACAGCCAACACCCTCGTCTACATGCAAGGTAAAGGGATCATCCTGAGGGAACCTTCGGTCATCGCCGTGGATGTAGAAACGGGGCGCACTTGTGCTGTTGGCGAAGAAGCCAAGCGGATGGTGGGGCGAACTCCGGGACGAATTGTTGCTCGCCGCCCCCTAAAAGACGGCACTATCGCTGACTACGACACCACCTTGAAAATGCTCTCTTACTTCATGCATCGTGTCCACCGCCGTCGCTACATGGTTTATCCCCGCGTGGTTGTTGGGATTCCTTCTGGAGCAACAGAAGTGGAGCGACGCGCTGTCAAACAAGCAGCCGTAGAGGCTGGTGCGATTGAAGCCCATGTGGTGGAAGAGTCTTTAGCCGCTGCTATCGGTGCCGGTTTGCCCGTTCAAGAACCTATCGGCAACATGGTGGTGGACATTGGGGGTGGGAGCACAGAAGTTGCCGTTATCGCCTTAGGAGGCATCGTCGTCGCTAACACCATTCGGATTGCCGGTGACGAGATTGACGAAGCCATCATGAACTATGTCCGCCACGCCTACAACTTGCTCATCGGAGAACGCACCGCCGAAGAAATCAAAATCCGCATCGGCTCTGCTTACCCGTTAGAAAAAGAGTTGCAAATGGAAGTGCGAGGACGGGACTTGGTGACAGGATTGCCCAAGAGCGTCGTGTTGCGCAGCGAAGAGATCCGAGAGGCTATCGCTGAGCCAGTCAACCAAATCGTGAATGTTGTCAAGTTGACTTTAGAACAAACGCCTCCAGAGTTAGCCGCTGATGTTATGGAGCGAGGGATCATGTTGTGTGGCGGGGGTGCCCTGTTGCGCGGTTTAGACAAGTTGTTGCACCAAGAGACGGGCACTCCGGTGAAAATCGCTGAAGATCCCCTCAGTTGCGTTGCTTTGGGGGCAGGACGGATGATAGAAGACGAACTCTTCTACCGCGCTTTGAACGGTCGCTCATGAAAACCCAACTGCCAAGTTAGAGGCGACTCCTATGGCAGTTCGCAGAGATGCTTCTCGGTCACCCGTTGCCTTGGTGAGAGCATTGCTTTGGGGAATTGGGGTCGGATTCCTCCTCATGCTGCTTCTCCTCGTGGGAAAAACGGTCTTGGCAATCCCAGTGGAGGCAGTGAGTATTGGGTTGGTGCGGTTGGCTACTACCGCTGCTCGCCCTTGGGGAGCATTGAAGGAATGGTCTTCCTCCCTCTTTCAGTCCCATCGGCTTCACCGAGAACTTCAAGAGAGCCAAAAGCAGTTAGCAGAGTGGCAGGCGAAGGGGTTGCACTTTGAGCAGTTAGCCGAAGAAAATCTTCGGCTGCGCCAACTTTTGGGTTTAGCCCAATCCCTAAAGCAACCTTACTTGGCAGCAGAAGTGATCGCCATAGGAGGCAGCAATTGGTTTCATACCGTGATCGTCAACAAAGGTGAACAAGATGGGGTTCGGCAAGGTGCTCCTGTTCTCAACCACCAAGGGTTGGTTGGGCGCATTGGGGAGGTAAATGCGCACCATAGCACTGTTCTGCTCCTCACCGACCGTCACAGCGCCGTTGGTGTTGCCCTCTCCGATCACCCCAACACCTATGGGATTGTCAAGGGTGTAGGAAAGCCATGGTGCGAGTTGGTTTTCCTCTCCCGCCATGTGGTGCCCCGTAAGGGCGAGAAATTGGTCACCTCTGGGTTGGGAGGGGTTTTCCCCAAAGGGATCCCTGTTGGCGAAGTGTTGTCTGTTCAAACGACTACGGAACCACCTAAGGTGCGGGTCCGACCCTTCGTAAAGAGCACTGAACTGCGTGAGGTGATCATCCTTACCAACCTCCCCCCTCCAGTCATCCCGTAAGCCAAGCCGCCACAGCAACAAACAAACAGTAAAGGCTGAACCAACGCAGTTGCAATCGCCTAACCGCAGCAAGTGCCCAATGGATAGCAAGGTAGCCTGAACCAAAGGCGACCAGCGTTGCCAACACCAATGTGCCTCCGTCTATCGCAAGGGTGGACAACTCTTTGGCTTCTACCAAATTTGCTCCGATCATAGCGGGAATGCTCACGACGAAAGCGAATCGCCCTGCTTGCTCTCGACTTAGACCGCAACACAACCCTGCTGCGATGGTAGTGCCAGAGCGAGAAAGTCCCGGGAAAACAGCCAACCCTTGCGCAATTCCCACTAAAAGCGCTCGCTGCCAAGTCAACGGATGATGGACTAACCGCTGTTTGCTCCATTGCTCACTGGCAAAAAGCAGAAGGGCTGTGACCACGAGAAACACGCCAACAAACTGAGGCGTAGCAAAAACCTGCTCTACCAGCTGCTCCAAGGAAAGTGCCAAGGAAGCTGTCCCAAGGTTCGCCAACAGCACATAGCCTAACAATTGCAACCCTGCCTTCTCTCTCTGGAGCACGCCCTTGACCATCAGCCCCAACTCGTCCCGAAAATAAATCAAAAGCGCTACCAGAGTGCCCAAATGCAGAAACACGGTCACCGACAACCGTGCCTCTTCTGGCACTTGCAACCAATGCTCTACCAACGCTAAGTGCCCGCTGCTGGAAACGGGTAAAAACTCTGTCAAGCCTTGCACGACCGCCAAGATTAAAATGGAAAGCAAATCCAACGCCCTCACTCCTTCGCTTGCGTTGGTTTGGGGCTTGTCAATTGTAGCATCCGAAAGGCTTGGAAAGTGCCCCTGCCACTATCGCCTACTTTAGTCAACGAGAGAGCCTTGGGTGTGCGATAATTGCAAGAGAGCGTCGGGAAACAAGCACCGCTGCGACGGTGATTGCCATGCTGATAGAGTTAATCATTCGCAACCTTGCGATCATTGACGAAGTGCAAGTGCCTTTCCAGCCCGGCTTCAATGTGTTGACGGGTGAGACAGGGGCAGGCAAATCCATCATCATCCACGCCCTCACTTTCCTATTGGGTGGCAGAAGCGATACCGACCTTATTCGCACAGGTGCGGACACCATGGTGGTAGAAGCCGTTTTTGACTTGCGTTCCTGCCCTCAAGCGAAGTCGGTGTTGACCGAGTTGGGTATGGAAACCGAAGACGACACCCTTCTCCTCTCCCGGGAACTCTCCCACAGTGGGCGGACTCGTTGCCGAATCAATGGGCGCGCTGCAACCGTCACAATGCTCAAGCAAATCGGCAAAGCCCTCGTAGACATTCACGGTCAGCACGAACACCAATCCCTCCTTGACCCTACCACCCACCTGCAGTTTTTGGACTCCTTCGGAGGCGAAGAAATCGTCCAGTTGAAGGAACGCTTTGCCACCCTGTATCGGCGCTTGACAGCAATAGAGCGCCAGTTGAGGGAGTTGCAGCAAAGCGAACGCGACCGAATGCACCGGTTGGATTTGCTGCGTTACCAACGGGACGAGATAGACCGTGCCGCTCTGCGGGAAGGAGAGGAAGAGGAACTGCTTCAAGAGCGGGAGTTGCTCGTCCACGCCGAACGCATTGCCGAACGCGTTCGGGAAGCGCTGCGGGGCCTCAGTGGCGACCGAGGGGCATTGGACACTTTAGGTGACGCTATCCAAGCCCTGAAGGACATCGCTCCCCTCGCCCCGTCGCTGCAAGAGTGGTCCAGTTTGTTGGCTCAAGCCTTTGACACCGTGCAGGAAGTCGCTTTGGAACTGGAGCGTTATGCTGCCCGCTTGGAGTTTGACCCCAATCGGTTGGAAGAGGTGGAAAGCCGTCTTGACCTCATCAAACGCCTCAAGCGCAAATACGGAGACAGCATCGCTGCTATCTTGCACTACCGCGAGCAGATAGAGCAAGAATTGCAGCGGTTGGAAAGTAGTGAGGAGCGATTGGAGCAGTTGCAGAAGGAACGGGAGGAAGTTCGCAGCGAGTTAGCTCAAGTTGCCCTCGCCCTTTCCCATGCCCGTCGGGACCTCGCTGCTCGGCTGGAACGAACAGTGCAAGAACATCTAAAAGCGTTGATGATGGAACGAGCAAGGTTTAAGGTGGCGTTGGACTACCTTCCTGATCCTGACGGTTTGGCTTTACCTAACGGCACTTTTGCTTTTGGGCGCAATGGCATTGACCAAGTGGAGTTCCTGATCGCCACTAACCCGGGCGAGCCCTTAAAACCGCTGTCCAAAATCGCTTCTGGTGGAGAACTTTCCCGAACCATGCTGGCGCTCAAGGCGAGTTTGCAACGCACCCACGAAATCCCTGTGCTCGTCTTTGACGAGATTGATGTCGGCATTGGGGGTCGGGTTGCAGAAGCCGTTGGGGAGAAATTGCGGGAAGTTTCCCGTTACGCCCAAGTGCTGTGTGTCACCCATTTGCCTCAAATCGCTGCCCTCGCCGATGGGCACCTGCGGGTAGAGAAAGTCACGGAAGGGAAGCGAACTTGGGTTGTGGTCACCCCGCTCTCGCCAGAAGAACGAATCCGAGAAATTGCTCGCATGCTTTCTGGGAAGCAAATTACTGCTGCGTCCCTTCAACATGCCCAAGAGTTGTTGGAGCGAGGCAAAGTGAACCGATGAACCAACTAAGCGGCAAATGCTTCCTACTACTGGATGCCGCTCTCCATGAGAAGGGTGAAGCTGGGTCGGAAAAGGAGGCAGCAGAGAGAACCTTTAGGTGCCTAATGGGCTAATAGAGTTCGGCTTCAGTTTGCTTGGTGGCGTCCCACCAGTAAAGGTAGGTTTGGTAGCGCTCAGGGGCAATTCGCCCCTGTTCCACAGCAGCTTTCACCCCGCACCCAGGTTCAGTAGTGTGGGAACAATTGCTGAATTCGCAGGAGAAGTTTTGGAACTCACGGTAAAGCAAGGGAAGGGTTTCCAACGCCACCCATTGGGGCAAATCCACTCGTTGGAACCCGGGGGTATCAGCCACCCATCCACCGCGGGGGTTAGCCAACAGGCGCACTTCTGTGGTCGCATGGCGACCCCGTCCCGTTCTCTCGCTCACTTCCTCCGTCCGCAGTTGGGCGTTGGGGATCAAAACATTTAGCAGCGATGATTTGCCACTGCCGGAAGGACCTGCAAAGACCACCAATTGCCCTTGAGCGGCTTCCTGCAGTTGCGCCAATCCTTCCCCCGTCTTCACACTGGTGCGCAAAAGGGAATAGCCTAATCGCTCGTAAAGATCAATCCACCGTTCGAACTTAGGCATCTCTCGTTTGCGCACCAAGTCCATTTTGTTGAACACGATGGTGACAGGCAATTCAAAAAACTCCGCTTGAGCCAACAAACCATCCAAAACTAAGTTGCTGAAGTCAGGCTTGCGCCAACTAACGACGATGAAGAGTTTGTCCACATTAGCAATTGGCGGTTGAGGGAGCAAATTTTGGCGCTCGGTGACCAAATCTATAGCGACCTCGTCAGGGGCAACAAAGCGCACTTCCACCCAGTCGCCGGCATAGATGCGTTCGCCTTCTTTACGCAACTTGCCCCGAGGGATGCCCCGAACCACTCGTTGATAGTCAGGCAACCAAACCTCTATCTTTCCGCCGGAACGAGCCACAACTAATCCCTTCATTTCCTCACCCCGCTAACTGTGCCAAAGTTTGAAATAGCGGAAGGCGCAAACAATTTTGTAGCGAGCGAGGGAACCTTGCTGCTAAGGGTGCAGCAAAGCCATAAAGGAGGGGATTGAGATGACGGAAGTGCGTGTGGAGCGTGATGCTTTAGGCGAAGTTGCTGTCCCCGCTTGGGCTCTCTGGGGAGCTCAAACCCAACGCGCCATCGAAAACTTTCCCATCAGCGGTATCCGCTTCCCTCGCCTTTTCATCCGTGCCATCGGCTTGGTTAAACTGTGTGCGGCAAAGGTGAACAAGGAATTGGGGCTTTTAGACGAGCAACGGGCAAATGCCATTATGGAAGCAGCGCGGGAAGTCGTGGATGGGAAACTGGACGATCATTTTCCCCTTGACATCTTTCAAACGGGTTCGGGCACTTCCACCAACATGAATGCAAACGAAGTGATTGCCAACCGAGCGTGTGAACTGCTGGGGGGTAAACGGGGCGACAAATCTCTGGTGCATCCCAACGATCATGTCAACTTGGGGCAATCGTCCAATGATGTCATCCCTTCCTGCGTCCATATCTCCGCAGCCCTCGCCATTCACGAGCAATTACTTCCCGCCCTTGCGCGGCTACAGACGGCTTTGGAAGAAAAAGCGCAAGCATTTGATGACATTGTCAAGACAGGGCGAACCCACCTGATGGACGCTATGCCCGTGCGGTTGGGACAGGAGTTTTCTGGTTACGCTGCACAAGTAGCGTGGTGCAAGGAACGGATAGAGTCGGCTTTGCCTCGCCTTCGGGAATTGGCACTGGGTGGGACAGCGGTTGGCACAGGCATCAACACTCATCCCGAGTTTGGGCGACGGATCGCAGAGGCATTGACTCAAGAAACGGGTATCCCCTTCCGTGAGACCCGCAACCACTTTGCTGCCCAAGCGGCTATGGAAACTGCTGTAGAGGTGAGCGGTGCCCTTAAGACTTTAGCGGTTGCTCTTTACAAAATCGCCAACGATTTGCGTTGGATGAACTCAGGACCTCAAGCAGGATTAGCAGAAATCCGATTGCCTGCTTTGCAACCCGGTTCATCCATTATGCCTGGGAAAATCAACCCTGTCATCCCCGAAGCGGTGATGATGGTGGCAATGCAAGTGTTCGGTGCTGATGTCACCGTCACAGCAGCAGCAGCCTCTGGCAACTTTGAACTCAATGTGGCATTGCCCGTAATTGCTTACAACCTGCTGCTCTCCATCACCACTTTAGCCAACGCTTGTGATGTGTTCGCGAGCAAGTGCATTGCTGGCATTGTTGCCAACCGAGAACATATGGAGAGGCTCGCTGCACAAAATGCAATTTTGGCGACTGCGCTTACGCCCCACATTGGCTATGATAAGGCTGCTGAAGTGGTCAAGAAGGCAATGGCGGAGAACAAGACCATCCGCGAGGTCGTGATGGAGATGGGCTTGATGGCACCGGAAGAGTTAGACAAGGTCTTGGACATCCGCAAGATGACCGAAGGGGGATTCGTCGCAGGCGTCAGCGCCGGCGGGTAGCCACAAGCGCTTCTTAATGACCAACCGCTTGGCAAAAAGACAGGCGCTCTTTACTTCAAAGTGTGTTGGTAGCTTTCAGAACTAATGTCACAGGCTTTGCCCTTCCTGCCGATTAGCAGGAGCCCTGTTAGGAGCGAGCATGCTGTTCGTGGTTGACACCAAGCCTACCTTTGGTTGGCAAGCGCTTGCAGATGGCGTTAGTAGTCCGTGGCACATAGTTATCTGGACACCAACAAACCTCGCATTAGAGAGCGAAGACAAGTTTCAAACAGTGGCAGCTTGCAATACCTGCTGGAAGGCACTGGCTTTGCCGCTAATCACAGGACAGGGAGCGTAGTAGACCACATGGGAAGCCACGCTTCCAAGGAGCAGCCGCCCCAGGGCGCTCCGTCCGTGGGTAGGGAGAATGATTAAGTCAACGCCATGTTCCTTAGCAAACTCCGTTATCGCTGCACCAGGATGGTGGTAGCGACGCACCTTAGGTTCTACCAACGGCATTTCACTTGGCTCTAAGGTTCGGGCGGACCAACGCTTGAGTTCTTCCGCCACTTCCCGCTTCAACTCTTCCCATGCTTCAGGACTGCCTTCGTAAGGCGAGACGACATGGAGCAGGGTGACCTTTGTGTGCATTCGTTGGGCTAATTGAACGGCAAAGTCCAGAGCCAGCAAAGCAGTGTCGGAAAGATCTGAAGGCACAAGGAAATGGCGAAACTGGGGCGTCCATTTCTCCCGAACGCAAAGCACTGGAGTAGGGGAGAGGGATAAGAGCTGTTCGGTTGTAGAGCCCAACAACTTTTCCCGGAAACTGGAGTGCCCATGGGCGCCCAACACGACTAAGTCCGCAGATAACTTGCGTGCCCATTCAGCGATGGTAGCGGCAGCGGGACCGGCTTGCACCATGGTTTCGGCGGAAAGCCCCTCTTGTCGGAGTTGTTCTGCGAGGGTTTCTAAGGCTTGCCGATGTTCCGCTGCCAGTTGCTCGTTGAACTTCTCTTCAGCTTCAGCGATGTGCAGGAGGGTCAGGCGGGCTTGTAAGGATTTCGCCAGAGCCACTGCCCATTCCAAGGCGGCTTGAGCGCTTTCTGAAAAATCCGTCGCCCAAAGAAGATGCCGAAGCATCCATCGTCACCCCCGAAAAGCAATGCTCCTTTTGCAACCCAGTTGCAGCAGCCCCAAACAAAAATCTGCCACGCCGCTATTTCCAACGGCAGGACTTCGGTGAGTTAAAAGACAGAGGTATCCTGTCCATCCACGATGCCTTCAGCAACATCGGGATTTTTCTGTAACCTCTTGTGGGACAATCCCCTACATCATCTCGGCAAAAAAGGGACAAATTGGAAAGTGTCGTTCAAAAGCGGGGGGGAATCATAATGCAGCAAGCAAAGCATTCGTTGGTTGACCTGAAGACAACTGTCTGCCCGTTCTGCGGGATTGGGTGTGGTTTGGTGGTGGAAGACGGACAAGCCTTCCCCCTCCGCTCTCACCCAATCACGGAAGGAGCTCTTTCCCTTCGCGGCTGGAGCACAGGGGAACTCTTGTGGTCACCTTTGCGGCTTAAAACAGCGTTTGTCCGCACTACCGAGAAGAAGTGGCAGCCCACCGAAGTGCCTCAAGCCCTTCAATTAGTTGCCGAACGGTTGAAAGACATCCACAACCGCTACGGGGGCGAAGTCATCGGGGTTTTGGGTTCCGCACGGTTGACTAATGAAGAGAACCGATTGCTCCGCCAATTGGCGGTCGCCTTGGCAACCCCTAACTTGGACTCCTTCCAACGGATGGGCTATTTGCCCCTTCCCTCTTGTGAGTTGAGTGCCCTTGACAGGGCTACGACCATCACCGTGTTAGGAGTGGACCTTGCCCACCGCCACCCCCAAGCCTTCCGTCGGGTTTCTCGAGCCCTCCAAAGAGGGGCAACAGTGCGGTTCGTTGACTACCGACAAGTTCAATTTGCTCGGATGGCAACAGAACACTTACGCCCCCTGCCTGGATGCGAGTTGAACGAGTGGCACCCCAACGGTGATGGTGAAGTGGTTTTGGTTTCTTCAGAGTTGGCGTGGCACGGCCAAGGTTCAAAAGCAGCAGAAGTGCTGCGTTCTACCCAAACTTTGTTCCTGACCGATTATGTGAACCAACGGGGGATGATAGAAGCGGGGATCCGTCCGTTTCCTGACGGGGCATCGGCTTACGAAATGCTGCTGCGGGCACTCACGGGTGACATCAAAGCGCTGCTGATTTTCGCTGATGACCCCTTTGAGTTCTTCCCTGAGTTAGCTGCTGAAGCGCTTCAACGGTTGGAGTTGCTCGTGGTTACCGATGCGGTAAAGACCGACGCAATGCGATTTGCTCATGTGGTGTTGCCGGGAGCACTGTTAGCCGAGAAGGAAGGAACCGTGACGAATTGTGAAGGACAAAAACTCTCGTTGGCACCCGTGGCAGCACCCCCTTCGGGTTGGACGGAAAAGCAACTTTTGGAGCAGTTGTTCGCGCTATTAGGTGAGTCTCCCGAAGAAAACCCCGTGCCACCGTTTACCGTCAATTCGGCAACAATTAAGCCAGAAGAGCCGACCGACGAGTTTCCCTTCCTCATTGCCCTTGACAGTGGTTATTTTTGGAACAACCATGCGTTGGTGAAAGCAAGCGTAACGGCGTGGCGGGAAATGCGTCGCCCCTTCGTGGACTTCCCTAAAGGTTTCGTAACGATCAACCCCGAAGACGCCCGCGAGTTAAACATCCGCATGCTTGCAACGGTGCGCGTGGAAGGCAAAGAGGGAGAGATTACCCTGACTGCTAACTTGGACTCACGGGCTGGTCGGGGCACCTTGTTGGTGCCCATGTTCCTTTGGGAGCGCGTGGGGAAAGCCTTGGGCGCTTTGCAGTTGGATCCGTGCCTGCGCATCCCCATTTTCCGACCGACTGCTGTGAAGGTCGTAAGGCTCTGAGCCTGCAACGGAGGGGTCGCAATGGAAAAGCGATGGGTTACTAATGACAACCTAACCGCCATCTTGGCGGAGTTGGCGAAGGAAGGGAAACTGATCGCCCCCGTTAAAGTCAACGGAGAAGTGTTCTTCCGCCAAATCTCCGATGCCCAACAAATCTGTCCCGATACCGAGTATGTGAACGCCTATTTGCCGCCTAAAGAGTTGCTCTCACCCGCTCGCCAACGGTTGCTCCGCTATACCGTAGACAACGGCGTGACAGTAGAAGTGGAAACAGAAGAAGTGCCTGAGCGCATCATCTTCGGCATCCGCAGTTGCGATGTGGCAGCCATAGAGTATCTCACCCGTTGGTTTTCGGGGGAGGTGTTTGGTCGTCCTGATCTGGCGGATGGGTTGTTCATGAAGCGACGGCAAAACTTGACAATTTTGAGCGTTGTTTGCCAGCAGCCAGCGGAAACGTGTATGTGCGTTTGCTGCGAAGGTGGTCCCGCTTTGGAAGGCGGGTTTGATTGGCAGCTCACCCGCCTCAGCGACGGCTGGTTGGTAGAAGTGGGGAGTGAGAAGGGTTGGGCGTTAGTAGAAAGCTTCCGCCAGTGGGTGAAAATTGCACCCGAAGAAGCCATCAGCGAGAAGGAGCAACGGGTGCAACAAGTGGTCGCTAACTTCTACCGATTCAGTTCCCATCGTGTCCAAACAATGGCAGCCTCTCGGATGCTGTCTAAGGGGCGGTTGGAGCATCAGTTTTGGAACCGCATTGGGGAACGGTGCATAGAGTGTGGAGGCTGCGCCTTCGTTTGCCCCACTTGCTACTGCTTCAATGTTGCGGACATGCCTGTAGAACAGCCGTTGTTGGATGGCGAGGAGCAAGGGACCTCGGTGCCCTTGGTTCCGGGGGCGCCAACGAAAATTCCTGCAGCGGGCACATGGGAGCGACTGCGCTGCCGTGATTGCTGCATGTTAGCAGGCTATGTCCGCCACGCAGGTGGCATCTACCCACGCCGCAACACAGGGGAACGCTGCTTGACGCGCTTTTTCCACAAGTTGTCATGGCAGTTCCATTTCCGCATGGGACGGTTGGGTTGCACCGGTTGCGGTCGCTGCATCGTTGCGTGCATGGGCAATATCGGGATCAGCCAAGTCGCTGAAGAGATGGTGGAAGCGTTGACCAATGTGCCGGCGAAGGAGCGGGCAATCCTTTTGCCTTCCTCATCCCTTCGCAACAACGGGCACGGAAGTTAACGGTCTTGGAGCCAAGGATGGTAGGTGACCAACCATGATGCCAAGGGAAGCCGTGCAGCAAGTGGATGGGGCGTCGCTCTACAGACCCAAGTTGGTGCGCCTCTTGGAGAAGAAAATGGAGGTGCCCGCAGAAGCCGCTACAGGACCGATCCTGAACTTCACGATAGAGCGCAACGGGGTTGATTTTCGCCCCGGGCAATTTTTCGAGATCAGTGTCTTCGGTGCAGGAGAGGTCCCTATCTCCATCTCTTCGCCACCAAGCTTGAAAGACCGCATCATCCTCACGGTGCGCGCTGCAGGCTATGTGACCAGCTTGCTCCACCAGTTAAACCCAGGAGCGTTGATTGGGCTGCGCGGTCCAATGGGCAACGGGTTCCCGATGGAAGAGTTCTACGGTTTGGATATGCTATTTGTGGCAGGTGGCATTGGGTTAGCGCCGCTGCGCGGTTTGCTTTGGGAGATGTTGTTCCAACGAGAGAATTTTGGGCGTATCTTGCTCCTTCATGGTGCCCGAACCCCGCAAGACTTGCTGTATCAGTGGCAATTGCCTGAATGGGAAGCGAAAGGCGTGGAGGTGCATCTAAGTGTGGACATGGGTGACGGGGTCTGGGAGAAAGAAACCCATCCACCCCGCAAAGTAGGCGTGGTCACCACGCTGTTCACAGAGATTCAGATAGACCCCAGCCGCACGGTCGCTTTTGTTTGCGGTCCACCCATCATGATTCGTTTCGCTTTGTTGGGTTTGACTCGTGACTTAAAAATCCCTCCTGAGCGTTGCATCGCTACTTTGGAGCGGCACATGAAGTGCGGTGTGGGCAAATGCGGGCACTGCATTGTTGGTGACAAGTATGTTTGCGTGGATGGACCCGTGTTCAGTTACGCGGAATTGACCCGGTTGGCGGCGATAGAAGAGCCATGGTAAGGCAGTCAGTGCTCTGCCTGGACAGGCGGTGAACCAACTTGTTGGCGACAGAAAAAGCTGAGTTGGCGAGGCTGCTGCGAAACAAAAAGGTGGCGATTGTCGGCGTAGGGAATCGAATGCGAGGGGACGATGCTGTAGGTTCGCTTATCGCTGAAAGGCTGCAGCCTCGCGCCAGCGATCGGTTGTTGGTTATTGATGCGGAAACAACCCCAGAAAATTACCTCGGCACCCTGCTGTCAGCACATCCGGAAGTGGTGCTTTTTGTGGACGCATTGGATTTTGGCGGGAAAGGTGGGCAGTGGGTTTTGTTACCTCTTTCAGAGTTAGCCCCGAAACTCCCTTCTACCCACACCGTTTCCCTTCGCTTATTGGGCGAAATTTTGGCAAACGAGGAGATAGAATGTTGGCTCTTAGGTATTCAGCCGGAACATTTGGTCTTTGGGATGCCGCTGAGTAGTTCCGTATCGGTGACTGCCCTTGAGTTGGTGGACTTTTTGACGGGAGTCGTTGGGGAGGTGTCTGGGGATGGTTGATGCTGCTTTGGTTTGGTTCCTGCTCTTAATTGGTTTCCCCTTGGTCGGCGCCTTTATCTGCCTTGGGACAAGGAATCGGACAACAGATGTAGTTGTCACGCTCTTTTCTGGGCTGACTGCGTTGGTTGGGTTAGGCATTGTCGCTCAATGGGGCATGTCAGGGATTCGCCTGCACCTCGGTGGGCTGCCCCAGTTTGGTCGGTTTGTGGGCAAGGAAGTGACCATGTTCGGCTTCCTCATGGATCCCCTCAGCGCTATCATGTTGCTCATCGTGGTGGGCTTGGGCTTTCTCGTCGTCGTTTACTCCGTTGCCTACATTAGCCCTACTAACAGGGAACACCCCGTGACAAACGGTCGGGAGCGTTACTTCTTCTGGTTGCTGGTGTTCGTTGCTTCTATGGCGGGTTTGGTTACTTCATCCAACTTTTTGCAGCTGTTCGTGTTTTGGGAATTGACAACCATTTGCTCGTGGGCGCTTATCGGTTTCTACGAAACGGACCGTGCCCTCTGGGGTGGCTACAAAGCCCTGTTGATCACTCACGGTGGCGGGTTAGCCCTTATGGTGGCAATCATTGCCCTTTACTTGACGGCAGGAAGTTTTGACTTTGAAGCGTTGCGGCTTATTGAGCCAGAAGTGCGGGGAGCGTTATTTGCGTTCATCTTCGTCTTCATCATGGTAGGGGCGTGGGCGAAGGCTGCTCAATTCCCCTTCCACACTTGGTTGCCGGAAGCGATGGAAGCCCCCACCCCTGTTTCGGCTTACCTGCACGCTGCAGCGATGGTGAAAGCTGGGGTTTACTTGGCAGCACGCTTGATCTTGGAGGGAGGCACTTTGCCCCATTGGGTAGGAATGCTAACCGCCATTATGGCGTTGATCACGATGTTCTTTGCGGTCAGTGCCTTCTTCTTCCAAGATGACCTGAAACGGCTTCTGGCTTTGTCCACCATCGCTCACCTCAGTTACATCCTGTTGGGGTGTGCTATCTACATCTTGTTCCGCTCCAAGGAAGCCTATCAGGGAGCGCTATTGCATATCGCTGCTCATGCAGCGGGTAAAGGGCTATTGTTCCTGACCGTTGGGGCACTGAGCTACTTTACAGGGGCGCGCCGTTTGTCGGAGCTCTCCGGCGTCGCCACCAAGCAGCCTCTGATCGCTCTGAGTTTCTTTGTTGGAATTTTCACGGTCACTGGCGTGCCACCTTTGGCAGCGTTTTGGAGCAAGTTGTTCCTCGTGATCGGTGCCCTTCAAAATGGTCCTTTCGGCTACTTCTTAGCCTTCGCCATGTTGTTAGAGAGCCTCATTGCGTTTGGTTGGTTCTTGCATGTGGGGCAGCGGGTGTTTTTCGGTTCGCCGTCACCAGTGGTTGCCCAAGCAGGAGGCTCCCGACGCTCCATTGATCTCTCCCTGAGCCTTTTAATTGCCACTTGCATCTTTATGCCCTTGGTGGCACTGCCCTTAGCCTCTGCAGCGCTGATGCGATGAGGTGAGTGGGGATGGTTCAGATGAACGCGATCTTGTTAGCACTTGGGTTGCTCGCTGTCGGTGCGTTTGTGACCTTCTTGACTGCATCGCACCGAACGGTCACGAAGGTGTTGGGCACCCTTGTTATTTTGGTGGCAGCGGTGTTGTTGCTTTATAGCGGCGTGAATTTGTTGGTCTGGGGTGCTACTGTGTCCCTGCCTTTGACTACGATCAGCGCTATTCAAACCCGCCTGACCTTGCAAGCCGACATGCTGAGTGGGTTGTTTTTAATCCTGATAGCCATTTTGTCGGTGCCATCGGCTTTGCACTCCCTGCGCTACTTGGAGCATCCACACTACCAACAAGAGAGCCTTATTCGCTACTACCCGATGCTACTACTCTTCCTGCTGGCGATGGTAGGGGTGTTGGTGGCGTGGGATATGCTTACCTTCTTGGTCTTTTGGGAACTGATGACTCTGGCATCCTATGTGCTGGTGGCGTATGAACGGAGCAAAGCAGAAAACTTGCGTGCAGCCCTCAAATACTTTATCCTCACCCACATTGGGGCACTCTGTTTGTTGATGGGAGCGGTAATGCTGTGGGTGAAGGGAGGCTCCTTTGAGTTCACAGCAGTTACTCTCACGATGGACAAACTGGCGCGGACGCAACCCATCCTTTTGCATGTCATTCTGGCTCTGCTGTTTATCGGTTTTGCGACCAAAGCAGCCCTATTTCCTTTTGGGGACTGGCTTCCTGATGCGCACCCTGCTGCGCCCTCGCCTATCTCCGCTTTGCTGTCTGGTGTGATGATCAAGTTGGGGGCTTACGGGTTCCTGCGGTTCTTTCTCTGGCTCCTGCCCACAGCGGCTTTCCCTATTGCACAGGATTGGAGTTATGTCTTCGGCATCTTTGGTGTTGTGTCTGCTATTCTGGGAGGCGCTGCAGCAACAGTCACGCAGGATGCAAAAGTTTTGCTGGCGTATTCGTCTATCGCTCAATCGGGCTTCATCTCGTTGGGCATTGGGGCAGGGATGTTTCTGTTCGGCACCAATTTAGCCCTCGCCAACATCGGCATGTTGGGTGCCTTCTTTCACATCGTAGGGGATGCTTTTGTCAAAGCCCTGTTGTTCCTCAACGCTGGGTCGATCCTCTATGCCACCAACAGCCGTCGGTTTTCTGATTTGGGAGGGCTGCTGGAGGCGATGCCGCAGACAGCAGGCACAGCGTTTGTCGGGATGTTAGCAATCGCTGGCTTCCCACCCCTGACGGCTTTCGTGAGCAAATGGCTCATCCTGCAGTCGTTAGTCTTCTCCCAATCTATTCCCGT
>VAPR01000292.1_pt1 | contig 34903 bp, 34 predicted proteins | sample 3380701 | NCBI WGS metagenome assembly VAPR01 (sample SAMN11536904, study PRJNA540576) | hot springs metagenome | isolation source: hot spring wet sediment | place: Spain: Lobios | collected 2014-01
CGGAGCTCAAAGACGCGATCAGTCCCGAGTCGGTCGGGTTGGCACTGGCGATCGACGCACGCGCTTTCGTTCCCCGGGTCGACGAAAGCGTCGACGAATTTGTGGCCCGCGCATCGTCCTTCGGAGCGGTCGACAAAAGGCTGGAACAACCCGCAACGTTGCAAAAAAAGAAGTCGATCGCTCAGATAATCGCGGAGCGCCATCGGCTGCGCCGTCAAAGCCTAGAAAGCTCGATGAAGTCCACTTCGTCGCCGGGCGGCCCCGCGGCGGGGCAATTCCCCCGGCCATTCCATCAGCAATCCCCGGGCGCCCAGCAATCCCCGGGCGCCTTTCCGAATAACCAACCGGGCAGCGGTCGGTAGCGCCCGGCCGATCTCGAAAGGGTGGCGTCGTACTCGATAGACCAGAAGTTCGTAGCCGGCAGAGCGTGTTCGCACGGTCGTGACCTGGGCTATGTCTCGATCGGAGTTCGTAACGGGCGAATCGCCTCGATCGAGAAAGGGATTCGCAGAGACGCCTTTCTTGTAGACGAGCATTTCTGGATCGCCCCGGGCCTCATAGACCTTCAGATCAACGGAGGATTCGGACACGACCTGCTTTCCGATCCCCGAAGCGTCTTCGCCATTCAAGCTAAGCTCCCGGCCACAGGTGTGCTGGCGTTTCTGCCGACTCTGCCGAGCCCGACCGAAAGCGCGGCCTTAGAACTCGCCGCTGCGATCTGTGAGCCGGCCGCTCGTCAGAATCCAGACCCCGAAGCCGCGCCGGCAGCGGAGATTCTCGGAATCCATCTCGAAGGACCGCTTCTCAATCCCTCGAGAGCCGGCGCCCATCCTGAAAACCGGCTCCTGGACGGAAAAGGCGCCCTCCGGCTATTCCGCCGCGTCCTGGCGACGGGCAGGAGCGCGCAAAACCCGCGGCGCGACATCGTACGCATGGTGACTCTGGCGCCCGAGATGGACGGAGCATTCGCTCTGGCGGCAGCCGCAGCCCGTTCGGGGGCTGTGGTGGCCGCCGGCCACACCGACGCCGACTACTTTCGGGGACTATCGGCTATCGAAGCGGGTATTCGCACCTTTACGCATGTCTTCAATGCATCGAGACCTATCCGCCATCGCGATCCTGGAATACTCACCGCTTACCTTCTTTCAGATCACACCTATCTGACGCTCATATCCGACGGAGTCCATGTCTCCGAGCCGGTGGTCAAGCTGATTGCCCGACTGGCAGGAGTCGACCGAATCGCCCTGGTAACCGATGCCGTAGCAGGTATGGGCGCCGAGGAGAAAAAGACGAGAAGAAAAAAACGAAACTTCGGCGCGGCGAAGGACGATTCCGGCCTGCTGCTCGGAGGGACCACACCGCTCGCTTCGTGTGTGAGCAACTTCGCCTCCTTTGCAGGCGTCGAGTTTCCGAAGGCCATCCAATCGGCCACCGGAGTCCCCGCCCGGATTCTCGGATTGCGCGATCGTGGCCGTCTCGCAAAAAGAGTTCGATCCGAGATGATCGCCATAGCTGAAGACGGAAATGTCGGTGCGATCGTAAAAGGCGGTCGCCTCGTCGAACTCATACCGGGCGCCGTCTCGCCGCCCCGCAGAATTTCCCGCCGGGAGCGCTCAAGATTTTTACGTCCTAATTCCGAATAACGGGACAGACGGTGGTATTTCGTTCGGCTGTGGGTGTTTATACCAGGAGCAGTCTATGCCAGGGAGGGTGCTGGTCGTCTCTTCGGACCCTGCTCGTCGCAGGAGTTTCCGGGACAATCTTTTTCTAGCCGGCCACGCCGTCTTCGACGTCCCCAATCAGTCGGCCGCGCTGGAGGCATGCGAAGACTTCTCGCCCAGCGTCGTGGTGGTAGATCTAGCCGGATCGCGAGTTCGAGCAGAGCGCCGCGCCCTTAATAAGGGAGGCTCTTCGAAAGCCTCGGTCAATACCGAACTCATAAGACGGCTGGCGAAGCGGTTTCGCTCGGTGCGGGTGGTGGCAATATGCGATGGCGAGGTCGGCTCGACTCCCGATGAAGCGGTCGCAGCGGGTGCAAGAGATTACTTGAGAGAGCCTGTTTGCATAGGTGAGCTCCTCGTGCGAGTCGACAAGCACCTGGGCATCTCGACAAAAGTGAAAAAGCTGAGAAGGCCCGCGCCTCGGCCCCGTAAGAAAGTGGACCTCCGGAGCCTGCAACCTCCCCGAGATGCATTGGTTTCAAATACCGCTTCCGATCAGCTCGAAGCGCATGCAAGTGCCGAGGTCTCCGAGGTCGTTCGAAGCGCCGTGGAGGATACCCCGGACGACGCCGACATGGTAGTAAGCGGCAACGAGGTAGCTCGACGTCCGAACCGTCTTGCAGATCTCGTGCCGGCGACCGGTGGCGCCGAAGCGACGACCTTGGTGTGGATTTCGCTTCAGGGCCTCGATCGAGTTCTATCTCTAGGACTGACGGATCACTCCACGATCTCAGCAGCGGTGAATTCGGCCCTGGACCAATTCCTACCCGGCGCGACGAAATGGTGGGTGGGATCCGAAGCAGTCGCTGCATTCACAGGACATCTGCAGTCCCCGGTCGAGGCTTCGATCGAGATCAAAGAAGCGATCTCCGACCAGCTCGAGAAGCTCGGATTGGCGATGGACATCGCCCTGCGGGTCTCGGCGACTTCCAGAAGATGGGGCGAAGGACGGGCTCTGTTTCTAGCCAGAGCGACCGGCCGGATCTCCAACGGTGGACTCCCGGTAGCACCGTTTTCAGCTGAGTCGCACCCCCACCCCACAGTGGCACTACCTGCAGAAGCCGCTCGTATAAGAAGCCTTTCGACGAACGCTCCATCGGGGACGACTCCTGCGCATCTATACAACCGGTAGTTTCGAGCGAGGTCTTATGCCCTGTATCCTGACCATGTGGGCCCCAGGAAGAAATACGTCGTAGCAGCGCCTCCTCCGTCCGACGCGACCGCGGTCGGAGGTCGCCCTGAAGCGCAAATACCCGATTCAGATGGCCGCCAGGCGCCTCTCAGGCGCCGGAAGTACTTCATCCCCGCTCCGGATGAGACACGGTCTCCACACCCGGGGGCCTCACAAGCAAAACCCGGCTCGGATAGCAAGCGCTACAGCGCTTCACCCGGGATGTCCGCCGATCGGTCTCCTCGACCGAAACGAACCAAACGAAAGCTGATTCGCTGGGTGGTATACGCGCTCGCGATGACCCTCGTTTTATCGAGCGCCTATGCCGCCGCGCTCTTGTGGCGGTTCGATTCGTCCATGAAAAGATCGGACGCGGATACCTCCGGCGCCCTTCAGACGGGGGGATGGGGAACGACGAACATCCTGGTATCGGGAAGCGACAGCAGACAGGGACAAAACACCTTCGTGCCCGGAGACGAAGCGCCCGGATTATCCGATGTCGTCATGATCGTCCAGGTGCGATGGAACAAAGTCAAGCTCCTCTCGATTCCCAGAGACACAAGAGTCGACCTGGGTCGCTTCGGCAACCAGAAGATCAACGCCGCTCTTCCACTCGGCGGTCCGCCACTTTTGATAAAAGCCGTAACCGACCTCACCGGCCTCAGGATTCACCGGTACCTTGCAGTAGATTTTGCCGGTTTCGTAGAGCTCACAGACTCCCTCGGGGGAGTCGAGCTCTGCCTGGACCACGCCGAGCGAGATTCATTCTCGGGCCTGCAACTGCCGGCAGGTTGCCAGACCGTCGGCGGCGAGCAAGCCCTCGCTTACGTAAGGTCGAGGCACACCGAGATAAACCAGAACGGCAAGTGGGTGGCAGATACCGGCGGGGACTTCAGTCGAATTCGGCGCCAGCAACGCTACTTCGAAGCTCTGGGCTCGAAGCTCAAAGACCCCGTTCTTCTTGCGACAAAAGGTTGGTCGATCTCGCGCAAGTTCGGAAAGGCCCTCACGGCCGATCGGAGCTTCAAATACTACAGTGAGATCCGCCTAGCCTTGGCGATGGGGTTGTCCAAGCCCGAAACGTATTCTTTGCCGGGCACCCCGCTGAACAAAGGTGGCGTCTCCTATGTCGAGATCAACAAAGACGAGGCAAGAGCGGTCCTCGAGCATTTTCGATCTTGAATCCGAAGAATACGCCCAACACACATCCCTTCTTCGACTGACAGACCCCTCCCGCCGCGACGCGCTCCTAGCGGGGTTTTACGTCTTTGTCATCGCTCTTGCCGTACGGATCACATACGTCGTCTATGACGGCGGGTTCGGCTACGAGCCTAAAGCCGACTCGTTCGACTTCCACATGATCGCTTTGTCGCTCAGCAGCGGCAACGGGTTCTCCCGGCTTGGCCCTGATTTCTCGTGGCAGCCGACTGCCTACAGGATGCCCGGAACCCCCGTTTTTCTGGCCGGCATCTATCGAGTCGTCGGCGTGAATCCTTTCGTAGCGCGGATGATCCTGGCGGTCATCGGGAGCATCGCCTGCGCGACCCTCGTAAGAGTAGGTGGGACGGCATTCGGCCGCCACAACGGATACATGATCGGATTCGTAGCCGGGATGCTCGCTTCGGCCGATCCATTCCTCGTGATGAATCAGACGCTGATTCTTCTGGAGCCTTTGCATATCTTTCTGGTGGCGTTGCTCATATGGGCTGCAGTTTCGTACAGAAAACGCCCGGACAGAAAGCGCCTAGCGGCAATTTCGATCACGTCGGCGCTCGTCGCACTCAATCGTCCGGATGGATTTGCATACGGATTGATCGCCGCCGCAGTAGTGCTTATGCCCCATCGGATCGAAAATCCGGGGCCGGAGAAGGGAATAGGAGGGGCGATCACGAATCGCAGAATCTCTTTTCTGCGAGCAGGATGCGTCATTGCTGCGATGATCGCCGCCCTTCTCCCATGGATGATTCGCAACTACAAAGCGATGGGCGCTATCGTGCCGCTCACCACAGCGTCCGGCGATCTGCTACTAGGAGCGAACAACGCTGCGACATACTCCAGAGGACCGTTCCTGGGATACTGGGCTTACGGCGCCCTCACTACCGGCGAGTCGGGAGCATACGGATTCGCCGGCGAAGTTCGAGCAGACCGCGAGCGACGCCGCCTGGCCGCGCAATTCATAGCCGACCATCCCCTGCGCCTTATCGTGGTAGTGCCGGTACGGATCCTGCGGGGATGGGATCTCTTCGACCCGCTGGGAAACGCGCGATTTGGAGAATCCTGGGGAAGGCCGGCCGAACTCAGCCTGGCGGCACTAGCGATCTACTATCCGGGAATCGCACTTGCCGCCTGGTCGGCGTACGTCTGCCGAAAGAGGTGGCGAGATCTGGCGATCCTTTACTTATTGCCTGCGTACCTGACGGTTCTCTTCGCCGTCGCCACAGGCGAGCCTCGCTACCGTGTGGCTGCCCATCCGGTCATCTGGATTTTCGCAGCCTTTTGTATCGTTCGAATTCTTCAGCGGCACAACACGGCCTCATCGCCTTAACGCTTTCCTAAGCGGTGGCGGCAGCCCGAAAGTACTGCTCCCACTCAGGATAGATTCGACCGTAGGAGGCGCCGATCAGCGCGAAACGATGCGGAGTACCGGGGCGGCGTCTGAGGCGCATACCCGCCTCTTCGGGAGTCTTGTTCTCTTTGCGGCTGTTGCACTTCCTGCAGGAAGCGACAACGTTGTTCCAGCTATGAGTCCCGCCACGACTCCTCGGGATAATGTGGTCGATGTTTTCGGCGACGCCGCCGCAGTACTGGCATCGATAACCGTCGCGAGCGAAGATCGCCTTCCTGTTTACGCCTGTGCGGGATTGAAACTTTACGTGAACGTAATAGCGGAGCCTCACCACTGAAGGCAGCGCTAGTTCCAAGCGCTCGCTACGAACCAGTTGATCTCTCGAGTGCAAGACTTCCGCTTTTTCCTGAAGTACGAGAACGATAGCCCTCTTGGCCGGAAGAACCATCAGCGGTTCCCAGCTCGCGTTGAGCAACAACGAGGATTGCCCGGAGAGCAAAGTTGCGCTCACTCGAAATCCTCGACGGTGACGCTTGGTTTACCGGTCAACTTGCGAAAGATGATGATTCCTGCGCCCACTGCAATGTATGTGGGAGTGAGCACCGTGTCGATCAATCGATCGAGAGGAGACTCCTGCTTAGCCGAGGACTTGCTTCGCTCTTGCGCCGCCCGTTTCTCCATCCATTTTCGTCGCAGCTCTTCCCGACGAACCCGCCTCGAATCGTCGGCCTTCGAGCTCCCGCCGGCGCCTTCAGAAGTTTTTGTGCTGATCGCCATGGTCACCACCCCAGCCTAGTAGTAAAGCAGCTCATCTTACGGTACCGGCGCATTTCCCGTCGCCAATCCCCAAAATCCAACAAGTCTTTAACCGTGAGCCGGCCCGACTCGCCGTACGCGGTGTGAATTCTCCAACGGACCACTTCGCGCCGCCCTCGGATCCTCACCAGACACATTCCGTAGCGCAAAACTTCGGCTAAGGCTAGAAAAGCCCTGAGCCCTCGAGACGGCGCAGCCCGGCGGGAGAGGAGCGCCATCGCACCCCGCCGGAATCGCAAATCAGGTGTCAATCGGGCCGCCGACCCCCTGCTCGCGCCTCGCAGACCATCCACCCATCTTCATCTGGATAGACTGCTGCGCCGCCCGGCCTATTCTGCCGGCCTCGTTCACTCCCTGCAGAACGGTCGCCACACAGATGAGAAACCCTATTACCGAAAGAATCAGAGCGCCTGAGATCAATCCCGCAAAGATCAATCCGATACCGACGGCGGCCCCGACAAGCGCCTTGGCGAGAGCCTTTGCAGAGTTCCTAAAAACCGAGCTCTCTTCGACTTGCCTGACAAGATCGGGGTCTTCCCGACTGAGTTCTTCCTCGATCTGATTCAGAATCCTCTGCTCTTCCTCCGAAAGAGGCAATTGCGGCTCCTCGATCCAAGCTGTCGATCACGCTGTCGCAACCCGTTCTTTCCCTGCATTATAAACGTCGTTGCAACAGGGCGACCCGGGCGAGCAAACCTCGATTTGCGAGATGCGCCGCGATGCTCGCCGCGGCCCGAGCAAAACGTTCCGATCAATTGTTTCGGTGGATTCGTACCGATTTCTTAGGGGCGATCTGGGCTCGCTTTTGGACCCGCAAACGACGTCGCGCGCCTGCTTGCTAATCGAAAAAATGTCGTTGAACAGCCTTTTTTGATCCTTTGATGTCAGGATGGCGACTTAGGCATAAACTAGAGGAGCGGCGCCTTCGAGGATGCCGCGAACCGAAAAGAGCGAAGCATAAGTTCGGTCTTTACGGCTGGGGAACTGGGTCTTCAAGATCCGTCTCGTCAGACCCGATAGACCATTAGGGCATTAAACGGTAAGGCGTCGTAGTCGTTGCCTTGCCGGCGGTCAGTTGTGTGGAGGCATCCGGGTGCCGCGGATACTTGTCGTAGACGACGAAGATTCCCTTAGAACCTTACTGCGGACGAATCTAGAAGAACACGGATACGAGGTCATCGAGGCCTCTAACGGCGCCGAGGCGCTGGATCGTGTCGCACTCGATACGCCCGATCTGGTTCTGCTCGACTCGATGATGCCGGAGGTCGACGGGTACGAGGTTCTCAACCAGATAAGAAGCGTCGGCAAGTTCAAGAACCTTCCCGTCATCATGCTGACTGCCAAAACAGCCGAGGCCGACCGGGTAAAAGCCTTCACCGCAGGCGCCAACGATTTCGTCCCCAAGCCCTTCTATCTAGGAGAACTGCTTGCCCGCATTCGCACCGTTCTGACGTTGTCGCGACAGATGCGCCAACTGGTGCAGATGTCTACGACCGATCCGATTACCGGTCTTTCCAATTGGCGATACCTTGAAAGTCGCTTGCGACACAGCTTTCCGGCTACTTCTACGCCTATCTATGGGCTCCTTCTAGAACTCACCGGAATCGAGCGAGTACTCAAAAAGCACGGAATTCGAGTGGCAAACGAGATCATGGGTAGCGCCGGAGACATTGTCTCTCACTGGTCCCGCAATCTCGGAAGCGCACAAGGCTTTTATCTCGGAATGAGTCAGATTCTCGTACTGGCCACCGGGGAGAAAAGCGACATTTACGAGAAAGGCGCCGAGTTACAGAACGAGGTACACCAGGTCTGCCATTTCACCCCGGGCGCACAAGGCGTGATCGTGCATTTGGCTTTTGTAGAGAGTGAAGAGGGCGAAACGGCCGAATCGTTCCTTTCACGATTGGAAGGGGCGCTGCAAGAATCCAGAGTCGACGAGCCCGAAGGGGCCCCCGAGACTCCCGCCAGAGAGGCGTCGCCGACACTGCATCCCGATCTGGAGCTCGCAGCCGGACCCGGTCTGGGATCGAAGCTCGGCGAAACCGGCGGGCAAGCAACCCAGCCTCCCCAGCGCGTATCGACTTTCGATCAGCCCGCACCCGTAGGGCCTCCCCCTCAAGCCCCTCAAGAGGCGCCGGTCGGTCCGCCTCCCGCTGCCGTCGCCGACCAGAGTCTCGCAGCGAAGGTTGCCGGCGCCCCCGGGCGCTCTCCCTCGCAGCAGCCTCAGATAGATTTACCGACCGCCGTCAAGGGAAGTCAGTGGGAGCAGGTCGCTTCCATGGAAGCCGAAGCCTCAGCAGTGGGACTGCCTCCCGACGCCGAAGAGCTGTTCTCCCAGACGGTGGCCGCCCAGCAACAAGAAACCGACGAATCCGCTAAGCAGCGCAAGCGACGTTCACAACGCCTCTCGATGCGAATGCTCTCGAGAGAGTTCAGCGGATTGAGAGACCTTTCCAAGGAATAGTCGGAAGTCGAAAAAGTTCACGGCTCGCACACCTTCGAGGACTAGTCGAAAGAGATAGCGGCGCACACACCGGCTACGACATCGGCGCGCAATCGCATCGGGTGTGATAGCCTTCATGTAACTTCACCATCGACAAAAGGCGCGGCCGGCTAAGGGCAGGCGGAGCATCGACCCCATGGCGAAAATTCTCGTTGTAGAAGACGACGAGAGCGTTTGCGCGCTCTTGGAAACCAACCTCCTCATCAAAGGACACGACGTCTCGATAGCTAAGTCCGGCAGTGAGTGCCTGGAGCTGCTCGACAAGGAAACGCCTGCGCTTATCGTGTTGGACATAATGCTTCCCGACACCGACGGATTCGAACTTCTAGAGCACATACGGGGAACGCCGGAGACCGAACACACGCCCGTGCTGGTTCTCACGGCCCGGGGAGACGAGCGAGACCGGGTTCGCGGATTCGCCAACGGAGCAGACGACTACCTTGTCAAGCCTTTCTATTCGACCGAACTATTGCTGAGGATCGACCGTCTTCTCACCAAAGCGGCCACAGGCAGCAGCTTGCGCAAACTTGCCCTTACCGATCCGGTAACGGGACTCGGTAATCGCTCGTACTTTTCCACCAGACTCGAACAGCTTCTCGGCGAGTCCGATCGAGAAAACGTAGATCTGACCCTTTTTGTGATCGATCTGCCCGGGCTCCCCGATCAGATTCGAAAGGTGGGCTGGAAAACCACCGACATGGTGCTCGCCAGGTTCGGATCTGCGATAAAGAGCAACCTCCGAAGCAAAGAAGAGGCTTTCTGGATAGGCACCCAGTGTGTGGTGACGTCGCTCGAGATCGAATCGGGGGCAGCCGCGCGAGCGCGGCTCGATGAAATGAAAAAGGAAGTCAAAGCTTGCCTGGACGGCTTCAGACGGCAAGTCTCGCTGATTCCGTACTTCGGGTATTGCTTCTACGAGCCGCCCGAGACTCCCGCCGACATCCTGGACAAGGTCACCGCGGCCCCTTACGGCAAGACGCCTGCAGAGTCCCCGAGACAAAAGGCAGGTGCCGGAAAAGCTGCGTCTTCGATCGAGACCGCCTTCGGAGGAAAACTTACCGGCCTCGCTCCTGTCGATTACGCACCCGACTCCGCAACCAGGGCAAAGCGAACGAGCGGCGAACAAAAGATCGACCCGCGCCTGGCCTCGCTTCTCATGCGAGAGATGACCGCCTCTAAAGAAAGCCGCGACCCGATAGCCAAGAGATCGACTCAGCCCATTCCCGTGGAGGCCCCCAAGCCCGCCTCATTGCCGAAGCTAGACGAGTCGCTGGTAGTCTCGGCCCTCGAGGAGATGTGCGAATCCGCAAAGAGCGAACAGCATGATCTGGCTGTTTGCTGCCTTTCGTTCGAGGGAACAGAGGAAGCCAAGGAGCGGCTCGACGCCTCGGGAGTAGATGCTGTCCTCACCGAAGCGGCGACACAGGCAGCAATGCGGGCCGGCCTCGATGAGTTCCCGGGAGCTCAGGCCTTCTGGACCGGTCGATACTTCTTTGTCGCGATCCCCGGGGCATCGGTGCCCGACGCGAGAAAGCTGGCTCTTTCGCTGGGGGAAACAGCATCGACCAATCTCGCTCCGCACCGTCTGAATCTGAAGGTGACGCCGGCCGCAGGATATACGTTCTTCGACTTCGAAGAGTCCCCATCGGCGCTCCTCGACAAAGCGAAGGACTCTCCACACAAAGGAGGGGTTCTCGTCACCCCACTCCAAGCCCTAAGACGCAGCGGCCCTCAATCGGAGAGCAGCTCTTCGTAGATTTCGAAACACTCCCTGTCGAAACAACAAAACCTCACCAGCTCGATCGTCGGCAGTTTCTCCAGCGTTGTTCTGCACACGTTCACGGCTATCTCGGCTGCAGCGCGCAAGGGGTATCCGTAGGCGCCTGTGCTGATCGCAGGAAACGCCACGCTCTTCGCTCCGAGCTCTTCTGCCACCTCGAGCGAGCGTCTGTAACAGGAAGCTAGAAGATCAGGCTCTCCGCTGTTGCCGCCCCGCCAGATCGGCCCCACCGTGTGGATCACCCATTTGGCTGGAAGACGATATCCCTTCGTAGCTTTGGCGTCTCCGGTAGCGCATCCGCCCAGGAGGCGACACTCTTCGAGCAGTTCAGGCCCGGCCGCTCTGTGAATCGCGCCGTCGACGCCGCCGCCACCCAGCAACGAGTTGTTGGCCGCGTTCACGATGGCGTCGACTTCCTGTTTTGTTATGTCGCCGAGCACTGCTTCCAGCTTCGCGCCCATTCAATCTCCGATTCTATTCTCGGTCTCCGTTGACCTCGCCGCCGGCGCCGCTGCTGATTCGACCTCGAAGCCGAGCATGGCCTTGAAGGCGTATGCGAACTCGAAAGGGTCCTTCCAATCCTGTTTCAAAATTTCCGAAAACGTCGTATCGGAGTCCTCGGGCGCGAACGCCTCGAAGACACAGGTGTCGCCAATCCAGCCACCGTTGTCGACGGCTGCTTTTACCGGCGCCGCTACTACCTCTCCTTCGGAGAGGTCGGGATCGTTGCCCACCCAAAAAAACCACCCCAGGCGCCGACCCTCGTCAAAAGCCACGAGCTTGCACCACTTATGCTCGAGAACTTCTATGGCGACTGTCGGGACGGATAGAAGCGACGAGAGCTTTTCTGCAGCGGCGTCGGCCTCGGCGTCGATGCCCAAAAGAATGCAATCGTCTTCTATTTCGGCTGTGTAGGTCACCAGGGAGTCGACGGAAAAAGAGTCTTTAGCCGCCGACCGTTCGAATTCGGATTCCCAGAGCATCTCCATCGCATCGTCCACGCTCGCCCAAACTTCGGAAGCGTAGATTTCCATCGAAGAAAGGCAGGCGTCGAGCGACGCTCCGAAGACGACAATTTCGTCGAAGAACTGAGACATCGGCAAATTCCCGGCTCCAGCCATACCAGACGCCATGATCAGCGCAAGAGGCCGCGCGCTGCGCGAGGCGTCCGACCCTGCCCCGACTTCGTAGGGCAGGCGTAATATATTCTGTCTTCCCTAAGAATGTAGTTGACGGATTTGCGTCTTCGAGACTCAAAAGCGCGCTCTTTGCGCTGCTCAGGGTAGGAGCCCTTCCATGCCGTTCGTAGAGACGGGTGAGATTCGAACTCATTACGAAGTCTTCGGTACCGGCCCCCCGATCGTATTCGCCCATGGCCTCGGAGGCAGGTGCGAGCGCGAGATCGACTGGGCGCGGCGAGCCGCCTCTCTGGGCTGCACAGTCATCGTCTACTCGGTAAGAGGTCATGGAAAAACCACCCCCTGCGACGACCCGTCCGCTTACACCTTTCCTTCTTTGGCATCGGATTTGGAGAAATTCCTCGATGCTCTCGACATCTCCCGATGCGTTTTGGGCGGCGGGTCGATGGGAGCGGCCATAACGCTTTCTTTTTCGTTGAGAAATCCAGAACGAGTGCTCGGGTTGATGCAGGTGATGCCTGCTTTCGGATCCAGCCCGAATCAGTTGATCTCGAACGGATTTCGAGCCCTGGCGAGCGTCATCCGCAATCGGGGGGCGGAAGAAGCCGTGCGGATGCTTTTCAACAACCTCGAAGCTTTAGCCGCCCACGAGCGGGCCAATCCCGGGATGATGAGTGACCTGATCGAGCAGTGGTCCGCGCACGAGCAGGAATCGTTCGCGACGGCAATGGAGACTCTGCCCTCTCAGAGCCCGTTCGGATCGATCGACGATCTGCGGCAATTGAAAGCGCCGGTGCTGGTGGTTGCCGTGCACGACGACCCGATTCATCCATTAGAAGTGGCGCTGGCATACTGCAGACGGTTTCCGGACCGTCGACTCGTATGTCTCAAGCCGCTGCTTCGCTCCGAGCAAGCAGCGGCAGCTATTGCTACATTGGCGGCAAGTTTTGCAAAAATGTGCTATCGGCGGAATCGACAGGGCTCGCCGAATTGAGAGATCCCCGGCATACGCATATACTGCATCGCCGTCTGTCGAGAGAATGCGATCCTTACTGAGCGCCCTCGGGCAGATCTACGTCTTCGAGGAGGTCTAAGTGGTAACACTGCTTGCTGCCGCCGGCGAAGCCCAGCGCCAGGACATCAAGCTGGGAAGCGCCGAGTGGATAATCCTGGTAGCGGTCTTGGGCTCGGCGCTGCTCGCTATCGGTCTGGCCTTCGTGCTCACGAAGATGATCCTGGCCGAAGATCAAGGCACCGAGAAGATGCAAGAGATCGCACGCGCCATCCAAGAAGGGGCAAGAGCTTACCTCAATCGCCAGATCAAAACCATCTCGGTGATGGTTGTGATTCTCTTCGGTCTGGTGCTCGTATCTGCCTTGGGCGACGGCATATCTGCAGCACTGGGACGATCGATCGCTTTCGTCGCGGGGTGCTTTTTGTCCGGCCTTACCGGATACCTCGGCATGAGCCTTGCAGTCCGCGGTAACGTGCGGACCGCAGCGGCCGCGTCTTCAAAAGGACTTCCCGACGCTTTGCGAATCGCCTTCCGAACCGGGGGAATCGCCGGACTCTTCACCGTGGGCTTAGGGCTGCTCGGCGCCACCCTGATTTTCATGATCTATCAAGGTTCGGCGACTTTGGTTCTCGTCGGCTTCGGCTTCGGCGGCTCTTTGCTGGCCCTATTCATGCGGGTCGGTGGCGGCATCTATACGAAAGCCGCCGACGTGGGCGCGGATCTGGTCGGAAAGGTCGAAAAGGGAATCCCGGAAGACGATCCTCGCAACGCCGCCGTCATAGCGGACAACGTGGGCGACAACGTGGGCGACTGTGCGGGAATGGCCGCCGACCTTTTCGAGAGCTACGAAGTGACGCTGGTGGCTTCGATGATCCTTGGATACGCCGCGATCGAATCGATCATGCCCGGCAAGGGAACCTTGGGCGTGGTCTTCCCCCTCGCTGCCCGGGCGATCGGTGTACTCGCTTCGATCGTAGGAATCTTTTTCGTGCGAGCGCGAAAAGACGAAACCAGAGCAACCACCAGACCGATCCAGAACGGCTTTTTGGTCTCGGCGGCCCTTACGGCTATTGCCACGTATATCCTCGCCGGGACTTATGTAGGCGACTTGCGCCTAGCGCACGCTGTGATGATCGGTCTTCTGCTGGCGGTCGCGGTGAGCTTCCTTACAGACCACTTCACCTCCACCCGGCGCGCGCCGGTGCTCGAGGTAGCCGAATCGACCCAGACCGGCCCCGCAACGACCATTCTTTCGGGTTTTTCGGTGGGACTGGAAGCGTCGGTGTGGGCGATTGTTTCGATCGCCATCGCGATTTACGCGGCCCTGCAACTGGCCGGCGGCAACGTCCAGTTGGCGTTTTATTTGGTGTCGCTTTGCGGAATGGGAATGCTGGCCACCACGGGCGTCATCGTTTCGATGGATACCTACGGGCCGGTCGCAGATAACGCAGCAGGAATAAGCGAAATGACCGGCGGCACCGACGAGGAAGCGGAGCGGGTGATGGTCAGTCTCGACGCCGTCGGCAACACCACCAAGGCCATCACCAAGGGCTTCGCTATAGGCTCGGCGGTCGTCGCCGCTGTATCGCTGTTCGCGAGCTATATAGAGGTGATCGGCACCAGACGTGGATTGGGCGTCACCGAGGCGCTCATGCAGATAAATATCAACATCGCAGATCCCAAAACCTTCATAGGGTTGCTGATCGGCGGTTCGATAGCATTCTTGTTTTCGGGTCTGGCTATCAGGGCAGTCGGCAGAACGGCCGGTCGCGTCGTGCAGGAAGTCCGTCGCCAGTTCCAGCTCCACCCGGGCATCATGACCGGAGAGGAGAAGCCCGATTACGCCGCCGTGGTGGATATATGCACTAAAGACTCCCTGCGAGAGCTGGCAACGCCGGCGCTTCTTGCGGTCTTGAGCCCCCTGATCATCGGCTTTGCTCTCGGAGAGTTCGCAATGGGCGCTTTTTTGGGCGCCGCCATCCTTACCGGACAGCTCATGGCCGTAATGCTTTCCACGTCCGGCGCCGCATGGGACAACGCTAAGAAATACATAGAAGACGGATTCTTCGGAGGAAAAGGATCGGACTCCCACAAAGCGGCGGTAATCGGAGATACGGTCGGAGATCCGTTCAAGGACACAGCCGGTCCTGCGATCAACCCGCTGATCAAGGTGATCAACCTCGTCGCCGTACTGGCACTCCCGGCCGTCCTCTCGGCGGCGGACAATCGTCCACTCAGAGCGGTATTGGTAGTGCTCTGCGTAGCGATTCTGGGTGCCGCGATTGCCTTCTCTAAAAGAAAGACGGCTTCGCTAGTAGAGCAGGGCCCCGAATCGGCTACCGAAGAACCTGCCGCGGCGACTGAAGCCGGAAGGACATCCTGAGATCGCGCCGGATCTGGCTTGTTCGCCACGGGGAAGTCGATAACCCCCAAAAGGTTATATACGGAAGGCTGCCCGGATTCGGGCTGTCAGACCGAGGACGCCGTCAAGTTCTAGAGCTGGCATCCCATATACAAATTACCGGCGTATCTTCGGTGTTCACCAGCCCCTTGCAGCGCGCGGTCGAGACCGCCCGTATCATCGCGGAAAGTTGCGACGCCGCAGAGCCCGAAGTAATCGAAGATCTGACGGAGTGGGAACTAGGATCTTACTGGTCGGGGCGGACATGGGGATGGGTCAAGCGAAACCGGCCCCGAGAGTGGCGGCTTTATACGACCAACCCTTCGGCTATCGATTTCATCTCCGAGACGCTCGACCGCCTGTCGGTCAGAATGCACAGAGCATTCAGAGCAGCGCTGAATCGAGCGCCCGCCCGCGACGCAAAGGCCATCGCTTTGGTCTCGCACGCCGATCCCCTGAAAGTACTGGTGCTTTCGCTTCGAGGCGAGAACCTCGACCGCATTCACGCGGTGGAATTTCCGCTCGGCGCCGGTATGCTACTCGAAGCCCGGTTCTCCGGCGAATCTATCGCGGACGTCGAAGTGATCGAACAATACGTTCCATCATCGCTATGAGCGACGAAACGTTATCGAAAGATCCCTCGGGCTCTCAGCCCACGGAGGAAAGCCTTTTAGATGTAGAAGATCCTCTCTTGCAGCCCCGCCGTCTATCGCTAGGCTGGCGCGTATTCGTGGCCGCCTCGGTGTGCCTGGCAGCCGGTGCGGGAGGCGCGATCGGGGCTGCCGTCCCCAAAATCGGCTGTGAAGAATGTGGAATGCCGGCAACTGTGATAGGTGCGGTCCTAGGAGCGGTATTCGCAGGGATCGGAATGGCGATCATGGCGGTGCTGATCGCGCGGTCTTTCGAAGAGTGGCGGCGCCACCACTAAGAACCGACGCTGATTCCCGACACTCAGCGAGGATGACCGTGACTCAGCGACAGGACCCTCTGTGCAAGCTCGATATGTGGAAGCTCGCCGACGTCGGTCGAGAGTTCTGCGACACTCCAGCGGGTCAGATCCCTCATCGAAACTATTCCTACCAGCTCTTCGCCTTCGACGACCGGCAGATGCCGAATTTGGCGCATGACCATTATCTTTGCGGCTTCGTCGAGGCTGGTACGAGGAGTGACATAGACCACGTCGTGGGTCTCACGGTCTTTTGCCTTGACCGAGTACAGATCGACGCCTTCGGCTACGCATGCGATCACGTCTCTCTCGGTCAGAATCCCGGCAACCCTACCCTGGTCGACTATGAGAACCGATCCGACCCCCCTTTCGTGAATTATCTTGGCGATGTCGGCTATCGAGGCCTCACCGGAAGCTGTGACGAGATTGCGTTGCATTATCGATCCGACTTCCATGGCGTCAGTCTCCACCCCGAGATCAATCCTCGCTCCCCGGTCGCTTTTACCGGAGGCTGCGTTATCATGTTATCCAACGGTTCAGGTGTACCGACAGGTGATCGAGTCCAACCCGAGCTCTAGCGCATCCAGCACGGCCGTGCAATACCACAGCGCGGCTTCCCCGCTTTTTGCCGACTGACTCCCCGGCCTTTTACTTCAAGATGTCCGAGGAACTCCATCCAAATCTGAAATCGATGCTATCGGAGGCAAAAGACACCTCCGAGATCATGGTCGACCTTGCATATGCGGCCATCTTCTACCTATCGCCGGATATCGCCGAAGAACTCGACAGGTTAGAGACCCGACTGACCGAGCTGATCTTCGACATGAGAATTCTTTGCCTGGTCGCCGCCAGATCGCGCGAGGACGCAGAGGGTATGGCATCGGTGCTCCAGGTCGTGAGCGCCATCGAGAAGATCGCCAACGCAGCGGTCGACATCGGCCGGATAGTCACGAGGAACCTGGGAATTCCCGTAGGACTGATCAGGGATCTCTCCCAGGCGGAAGAGGTCATTACAAGGGCGCGTGTTCGCCGCGACTCCCAGGGTATCGGGCTCACTCTGAAAGATCTTCAATTGCCCACCGAATACGGAGTACGCGTGATAGCGATTCGCCGTGGCGACGAATGGGAATTCGATCCGTCCGGGCCCGAGGTCGTCTCCGAGGACGACGTCTTATTCATGCAAGGTCCCCCGGACGGAATCGCCGCAGTCAGAGAGCTCTTCGGCGCTCCCCCTCTTACCCCACCTCCATACGATCCCGACGAAGACTTCACCGACTTGGGCCGAGCCATAGATGTTTTGGTGGAGATGAAAAACATCTCCGAAGCAGCGGTCGGACTGGCGTATTCGGCGCTTATGTTCAACGATAGAAGCCTCGCCACCGAGGTTCGCAGGCTCGAAGAGAGAATGGACGAGATGCGCGAGCAATTGGAGCTCTGGACTCTCCGGGCTGCTTCTGCATCCATCGATCCCCGCCCCCTGAGAGGACTTCTCCATCTAGGAGTAGCATCGGAGTCCATCGGCGACGCGGCTGTCGAGATGGTCTGGGTGGTGGAGGAAAACGAAGAGATTCACCCCGTCTTTGCACTATCGCTGGGAGAAAGCGACGAAACGGTCATAAAGACCCGGGTCGAGCCCGGAAGCCGGGCGGCCAGTCACACTCTGGGAGATCTCAGAATCGAAGTCGAGACCGGCGTACGGATACTCGCCATTCGCCGCAAGGGACGCTGGATCTACAGGCCGAGGGGCTTTTCACGCTTGCAAGCGGGTGACGAGCTTATCGGCGTAGGGCCTCCCGAAGGCGAAGCAGCCCTAACTTCTCTGACCGGAAGCGCCGAACCGGCGGCTCAGCTTCGGTAGTCGGGGCGGGAGAAAACCAGACAGGCGTTGTGTCCGCCGAATCCGAACGAGTTCGACATCACCACGTCGACCTCGGCCCTGCGAGGTTCGAGCGGTACGTAGTCGAGGTCGCATTCCGGGTCGGGATCTTCGAGATTGATCGTCGGAGGAAGAATTTGCGTCTGCAACGCCATGATCGACACCACAGACTCGAGAGCTCCCGCCGCTCCGAGAAGATGGCCCGTCATAGACTTCGTCGAGCTGACCGGGATCGAGTAAGCGACTTCGCCAAAAGCGTTCTTGATAGCCTTTGTTTCGGTCGAGTCGTTGTACGGGGTCGACGTCCCGTGAGCGTTGATGTAGTCGATCTCGGAGGCATCCACTCCGGCGTCTTCCAATGCGGCTTGCATGCAGCGCGTCGCGCCATCTCCGTTCGGATCCGGCGCGGTGACGTGGTATGCGTCGCTAGAGAGTCCGTATCCCAGCACCTCCGCGTAAATCCGGGCGCCGCGGGCGATCGCCGATTCCCGTTCTTCGAGGACGAGACAGGCCGCGCCTTCGGCGATTACGAAGCCGTCTCTGTTGCGGTCGAAGGGTCTGCAAGCCTTCTCGGGCTCGTCGTTTCTCGTCGAAAGGGCTTTCATGGAGCAGAATCCCCCCACGCCCAGCCGGCAAATGGCCGCCTCGACTCCGCCTGCGAGCATTATGTCGGCCGCCCCCCTCCTTATCAGCTCGGCGGCGTCTCCTACCGCATTGGCCGAGGCAGCGCACGCCGTCAGCACGCAACTGCTGGGGCCCTTCAGGCCGAGCCGGATGGAAATCTGGCCGGCTATCAGGTTGGGAACGAACATCGGTATGAGGTACGGACTCAGCCGGCTCGGTCCCCGGTTGAACATGAGCTCGAACTGCTTTTCGAGCGTCGTAATCCCCCCTATTCCGGACGAAAAGATCACACCCGCCCTTAGCGGATCGATGCTTTGAGCATCGAGCTTGGCGTCGGCGAAGGCGTCGATTGCCGAGGCTATTCCCATCTGGCCCGCCCTGTCGAGATGCTTGGCGTCCCTCGGCTCGAAATAAGCCGACGGATCGAAATCGAGCGCTTCACCGGCTATCCGGGACGCGAGGTCGGAGGCGTCGAAAAGCGTTATCTCGCCGATTCCGCTCTTCGACTCCATCATCGCGTTCCAGGTCTTCTCGGCCGACGACCCGAGAGGAGAAATTGCCGAGAGCCCTGTGACGACCACGCGGCGTCGCGCCTCTTTGATATCCGTCATCTCAGTCGACCTCGCCTTCCGGTGCCGTTGGTTTTACGTGCATGCTCTCCATACAGTGTGGGGGCCGACTCACAGCGACAGCTTCGATGCAACCAGATCTATGGCTTCGCCTACAGTAGTCAGTTTCTCGGCCTCCTCGTCGGGGATCGTAATCCCGAATTCGTCTTCGAGCGCCATGAGCATTTCGACCACGCCCAAGGAATCCACCTTCAGATCATCACCGAAGGTCGCCTCCGGGGTGATCTGTTCCCGGGGAATCTCGAGATGAGTAGCCATCAAGTCGATCAACTTGCTTTCCAGCTCCGCTCTATCCATAGTCTCTCCTTCTCTCTTTCCGTCTGCTTTTACCTACTGCGGATACGTTCGAACCCGACATGCTCGATTCTCTCTCAGAGCCCGCCATCGACGGTGATGACCGCTCCGTTGAGATAGGATGCGGCAGGAGTGCACAGAAAGCCTACAATCGGCGCTATGTCGTCGGGCGTGCCGAGTCTTCCCGCCGCTACTCGACGGCGCGCCTCATCCAGTAGTTCTTCAGGCAGATCTGCGGTCATCTCGGTTTCAACGAAGCCGGGGGCGACGACATTGGACGTGATCCCCCTCGACCCGACCTCTCGGGCAATCGATTTGGCCAGTCCGATGAGGCCGGCTTTGGAAGCGGCATAGTTCGCTTGACCGGCATTCCCTTGTACTCCGGCAACCGAGGAGATATAGACGAGTCTCCCCCACTTGTTGCGAATCATCGATCGCAAAGCCGCGCGGGTCACGTAGAAAGCCCCTGAAAGGTTAGTTCTCAGTACGTCGTCCCAAGCGTCATCCGTCATCCGGAGCGCAAGACCGTCCCGGCGGATGCCCGCATTGCAGACCACTATGGCGACCTCGCCGAGCAGGGAGCCGGCCTCCTCGACGACCCCGGATGCTGCGGTCGGATCGGAGACATCTCCTTGAATGGCGGCCGCCTTGACGCCCAGAGAGTGGACGATCTCGGCGGTCTCGGCGGCGCCTTCGGAATCTTTGGAGAAATTGATCCCCACCGACGCTCCCAGACGCGCCAGCTCGATCGCGATCGATCTACCGATCCCCCGGCTCGCGCCGGTCACCAGTGCGACTTTTCCTTCTATTGGTTTTCGATCCGAATCCGTCATATCGTCTCGAGCCCGGCGTCCCCTCTTTCTACCACTTCACCAACGCAGCGCCCACTGAAAGACCGGCGCCAAAAGCGACCAGCAAAACCAGATCGCCTTTGTGCAGTTTCCCCGAACTTACCGATTCGGCCAATGCGATCGGAATGGTGGCCGAAGAGGTGTTGCCGTATCGATCGATATTGCAGTAGACCTTTTCGTCGGGGATTTCGAGACGCCTGGCCAGCGCGTCGATGATTCGCTTGTTCGCCTGATGGGGAACGACCAGATCGATGTCTTCAAGGGATCTCTTGGTCTCTTCTAGTAGTTCTCTTACTGCAAGCTCCATACCGACCACCGCTCGCCTGAAGACCTCGGACCCCTCCATCTTCAGGTAATGCAGGCGCTCGTCTACCGTCTCGTGAGAGGCCGGGCGTTCTGCCATTCCCGCAGGGACCGTCAACAGCTCGATCGCGGTGGCATCGGACGCGAACTTAGAAGCGAGGCAACCCTCTTCTGCAGAGCTGGCCTCGAGGACCACCGCGCCGCCACCATCTCCGAAAAGTACACAAGTCGACCGATCTTTGTAGTCGGTGAATCTAGTCAGGCCTTCTGCTGCGACCACCAGGGCCCGCTCGGCAGCACCGGTAACGATCAGACTCGTGGCGACCTGCAAGCCGTGGATGAAACCGACACAGCCTCCGTTGATGTCGAAGGCTGCAGCTCTGTCGTTTCCTATCAGGTGTTGAACCGAGTTCGCAGTAGCCGGAATCGAGCGATCTCCCGTGCACGTAGTGACGATGACGGTGTCGATAGCCTCCGCTTCGAGACCGGCGTGATCGAGAGCCTGTCGCGCCGCGGCGGCGCCGAGCTCCGACGGCTTTTCTCCCTCAGATAGTACGTGCCGTTCTACCACTCCTGTGCGGGTGCGAATCCATTCGTCGGATGTGTCGACCAACTCCTCCAGGTCGGAGTTCGTCAGTATGCGATCCGGCACCGCCATCCCCCAACCGGTGATAGCTGCGTAGCGGCTGTTAGCTGTCATCTGCGACTGCTCCTGAGATTCGGGAGTTTCTGAAAGGACCGGCCGGCGCCGGCCATGAGGACCCTTCTTTCATACGACTTCGGGAACCGGCGGCGAGACTGCCGCGTCGAATGTTTCGATCCTCGATATACGCAGGTCGTTACCGTTGTCGCTTCTGCGGCCGGCTGCCAGGCAGCGCTTCGCTATTCCGGCCATCGTATCTGCAGGGCCGAAGCAGACAAAATGCGACTCGCCTGATCTGCGAATGTTCTCTAGGGTTTCCATCCATCTCACCGGCTCGACGAGTTGCCTCGCCAGCAAAGTGCGCGCCTCCTCGGGCGACGGGTACGGCCTTGCGGTTACGTTCGACCAAACCAGCGCCGAACTCTTCTTGAATTCGGCCTCTTTTAAAGCTCCTTCGAGCATTTTCGAGGCAGGCGCCATCAACGGCGAGTGGCACGCCCCCGCAACATCGAGCAAAACAGCGCGTCTCGACCCGAATTCGGAGGGATGGTCGATCGCTCGCTGAACCTCGGAAAGCTCTCCCGAGACGACCACCTGGCCGGGAGCGTTGAAATTCGCCACCCAGATTGCCCCGCCTTTCGATCGTCTCTCCGCGCAGGCTTCCTCGACTCTTCCAGCCTCCGCCCCGAGCAGTGCCACCATAGCCCCCTTGGTCATCTCGCACGCCCGTTTCATGGCCTCCGCCCGGGTAGCTACGAGCTCTAGGCCTTCCCGAAAAGAGAGCATTCCGGCTGCAACCAGGGCGGTGTATTCGCCCAGACTGTGCCCGGCCACGGACGAGAAGCGACCGACCCGCTCGAATGCCGAATTCCCGGAATTGTCTTCTGAATCCTTCTCGCCTTCCCGCCTCGAAGCGCGCTCCCCGACGCATGCAAGAAGAGCCAGCGATGTTACGAAAATCGCCGGTTGAGCCACAGCCGTGTCGCCGAGTCGCTCCTGGTCTGCGCTTTCGACCAGGTCCAGCAAGTCGTAGCCGAGGATTTTGCCGGCTTCGACAAAGAGGTCTAACGCGGCGGCAGAACTTTGCACGCCCTTTGCCATTCCCTCGAATTGGCTTCCCTGTCCCGGAAACAAAAGGGCGCCCGAAAGATCAGAACTTTTCACTTATTACCTCCTGGACCACTCGGAGGCAGACAACACCCTCAAAGCACGATCCGTGCCTCCGGTAACTTTACATCATGACCGTGACCTCCGATTCACCATCGCCTATGAGATTTTTCTCACCGCTGCTGGAAAGAGCGCTACGGATTGACGACGTTCTCGGGCTCTTTTCCCAACAGGACTCCGGCGATGTTGGCCGCGGTTACCTGCATTATTCGACGTCTGGATTCATCGGTGACGCCCGCTACGTGCGGAGTGACGATGACATTGGACAGTCCGAACAATGGATGGTCGGGAGGCGGAGGTTCCGTGGCGTAAACATCTATCGCCGCTCCCTTTATTTTTTTGCTCTTGAGGGCATCTATCAGCGCGGCTTCGTCTACTACTTCTCCCCTAGCGACGTTGATCAAATACCCCGAGCTTCCGATCTTCGAGAGCGCTTCGGCGTCGATGAGCCCTCGTGTCTCTGGGGTAAGAGGGACGTGCAAGGACACTACATCGGACGCCGACAACAGTTCGTCAAGGTCCGCCCTCTGCACACCGAGTTCTCGCTCCAACTCGGCAGGAGCGGCGACGACGTCGTAGTAAAGGAGCTTGCAGCCGAAACCCGATAGCCGGCGGGCTACCTCTCGACCGATTCTTCCGAATCCGACGATTCCCCATGTCTTGCCGGACAACTCGACGCATCCCACCGACGACACCGCCATCTGGGGCCACTCGCCGGCCCGCGTGTGCTGATCCGCCCAGAATAGGCTTTTTAGAAGGGCCAGCCCCACCATCACCGTGTACTCGGCTACCGCGACGTCGTTGGCGCCCCCGGCGTTCGCGACGGGTATCCCCCGGGCTTTTGCCGCCTCTACATCGATTTGCTGGTACCCCGCGGAGGGCTGTTGTATCAGCTTGCACCGATCCAGCCGCTCGATGACCTCGCGGTCGATGGGGATCTCGAAGGTGTAGTCACCGATGAGAATGTCTGCTTGCGGAGCTAGTTCCAAAAGAGCAGCCTTCGACCGCTCGGCAATCGTCAGCACCTCGATCTCGCCTGCTTCTGATTTGCGATCCCCCAGCGCTGACTCGACCAGGCCCTTTATGATCGCCGCCGGAAGCGGCGCGGTGGAAACGATCGTTGCCAATGCTCCTCCCGGTTGAAACAGTCTATGCTTCGACGTGTACATTAGCAGGGGCTGCAAGAGAATCCGGTTGCGCCCCTCGTTTCATGTTCTGTTTGTGACTGCGGAGGTAAACCGATAGTGGGAGCAATACGAGCGCGCCGTTCGTGCCTTTCCGTGCCGGGCTCGAGCCCGAAGATGATGGCGAAAGCGCCTACTCTGCCTGCGGACGAGGTATTCCTCGATCTCGAAGATTCGGTCGCTCCGGCAGCAAAAGAAGAGGCGCGACCCCAGGTGATAGAGGCGCTCAAAGCCGGCGACTGGGGAGACAAGACCGTAGTCGTTCGGATCAACGCCATTGACACCCGCTATGCCTACAGAGACCTGATCGAGATCATAGAAGCCGCAGGCGACATCATAGATTGCGTGATGATTCCCAAGGTGCAGTCGCCCGCCGACGTTACCTTCGTCGACACCATGCTCCGCATGATCGAAGAAAGTATCGGTCTCGAGAAAAGAATCGGCATCGAGGCCCAGATCGAGAATGCGAAAGGATTGAGGAACATACACGACATCGCCCAGGCTTCGGACAGACTGGAAACTCTCATTTTCGGACCCGGTGACATGGCGGCTTCTATGGGCATGCCACACCTGACGGTAGGCGACATAATCCCCGAATACCCCGGAGACCACTGGCACTGGGTACTGATGGAGATCTTGAGCGCGGCGAGGGCGGCCGGTCTGCAGGCTATCGACGGCCCCTACGCCAAAATCAGAGATCTGGACGGGTACCGCGAGGTTGCGACCCGCTCCCGCATGCTCGGTTTCGACGGCAAGTGGGTACTGCATCCCGACCAGATTCCGATCGCCAACGAGATCTATACCCCCGATCAAGATGCTTACGAGCGCGCAGAAGCGATACTCGAGGCGTACGAAAAGGCCACGACCATAGAAAAAAGAGGCGCGGTGATGTTCGGTGACGAAATGATCGACGAGGCGAGCCGCAAGATGGCAGCGGTCACAGCCGAACAGGGCCGGCGGGCCGGTCTCGTACGCCAAAAATCGCTGAGCGATTTCACCGGATGACACCGGCGCACCCAAACCTAAAAGACACCTAACGCTTTCGGAGGCAGCAGGCTGTGCTATTCGAAGACACCGAAGACCTTACCGACTTTCAGAAAGAAATAGTCGCCACGGTCCGTGAATTCGTCGACAAAGAAGTCATACCCGTAGCCGACGAGCTCGAGCACTCCGACACCTTCCCCGACAAGATCGTCGAGCAAATGAAAGAGATGGGGATATTCGCGCTGACCGTACCCGAGGAGTACGGCGGCCTGGGAGAAGGACTTCTCACCTACGTCTTGGTCGTCATGGAGCTGTCCCGGGGCTGGATGAGTCTGGCCGGCATCATAAATACGAACTTCATCGACATCTACCTGATCAACACCCACGGGACCAAGGAACAAAAAGAGAGATTCCTCCCTCGCATAGCTGCAGGCGAGATAAGAGGCGCCTTCTCGATGTCGGAACCGGGCGCCGGTTCTGATGTGGCTTCTATCAAAACGAAAGCCCGACGCGAGGGCGACTTCTATGTGATCGACGGCGAAAAAATGTGGGTCACCAACGGATTGAGAGCCGGATTCGTGGCCACACTGGCCAAGACCGACCCACAAGCGGACCCGCCTTATAAGGGTATGAGCGTTTTTCTGGTCGAAAAAGAGCCCGGGGTCGAGAAGTCCGACGGACTGACAGTGACACCCAACATCGACAAGATGGGATACAAAGGGGTCGAGACCACAGCTCTTATCTTCGATTCGTATCGCTGCCCTGCCGAGAATCTGCTCGGTGGAGAGGAGGGCCGCGGCTTCTACCAGATGATGGACAGCATCGAGGTAGGACGAGTAAACGTAGCAGGCCGCGCTGTGGGGCTAGGCATGAGAGCCTTCGAGGAAGCTATTCGGTACGCCCAACAACGAGAGGCCTTCGGCAAGCCGATCTCGCAGCATCAAGCGATCGCTCACAAGCTGGCCGACATGGCAACACAGCTCACGGCAGCCAGAGCGCTGACCATCCACGCCGCCCGCAAAAAAGATGCCGGCGGACGGGCCGATCTGGAAGCGGGCATGGCTAAGCTTTTTGCCTCCGAGGCTTGCCACAACATCGTCACCGAGTCGCTCCGGATACACGGTGGATACGGATACTCCAAAGAGTTCACGATCGAGCGACTCTACAGAGATGCGCCGTTTTTGTTGATAGGCGAGGGTACCAGCGAGATCCAGAAGAACATCATCTCCAGACAACTGCTCAAGCGTTACAAAATCGACACATAGTCCCCTCGCTTCCCTCGCCGCGCGACTTCTCGTACGGCGCCATTCGTCCTGAACAGTCGAGTTTCGACAAGGAGGCTGGAAGACATGCAGTTCGGAAGATATCTCGAAGATTTCGAAGTGGGGGCCGTCTACAAGCACTGGCCCGGCAAGACCGTCACCGAATACGACGATCACCTCTTTTGCATGATCACGATGAACCACCACCCCCTGCACATCGATTCCCACTACGCAGAGGGCGAGACTCAGTTCAAAAGAAATGTCGTGGTAGGAAACCTCGTCTACTCGCTCGCCCTCGGAATGAGCGTGCCCGACGTGTCGGGCAAAGCGATCGCCAACTTAGAAATCGAGTATCTCAAGCATCCGGCGCCGGTATTTCACGGTGACACGATCTACGCAGAGACGGAGGTCTTAGAAGTAAAGGAGTCGCAGTCGAAACCCGACCGGGGAATCGTGCGGGTAAAGACGATCGCCTACAAGCAAGACGGAACCGTAGTCTGCGAATTCGTGCGCAGAGTCATGGTCCCGAAGAGATCCGCCTACCCGGACGAACAGCCGGGCAGGCCTACTCCTCGGACCTAGCGGCCGGCCTTCTGCTCCAGGGCCAGATCGGCTTCGACCATCATCTTTACGAGTTCTTCGAACGACACCGTCGGTTCCCAGCCGAGCTCCCGGCGCGCCTTGGATGCATCAGCGCGGAGATCATCGACGTCCGTCGGCCTAATGAACCGCTCGTCGATTTCGATGTATCGCTCGTAGTCGGGAATTCCGATGTGCGAGAAGGCCAGGCGGGCAAAATCGGCGACGCTGTGTGACTCGCCGGTACCTACGACATAATCGCCCGGTTCGTCTTGCTGGAGCATGAGCCACATCGCCTTGACGTAATCTCCGGCGAATCCCCAGTCGCGACGAGCCTTTAAATTTCCCAATGCGATCTTGTCCGCTCTTCCTGCGGCGATCGCAGCCACCCCAAGAGAGATCTTGCGAGTGACGAACTCGGCGCCCCTGCGGGGCGACTCGTGATTGAACAAGATCCCGCTGCACGCGAACAATCCGTATGCCTCGCGGTAGTGAACGGTCATGTAGTGACCCATTGTCTTTGCGATCGCGTAAGGGCTTCTCGGGTGGAAAGGCGTGAGCTCGTTTTGAGGCGATTCTCGAACCTTGCCGAACATCTCCGACGAAGAGGCTTGATAGAAGCGCACCGAGCCGCCCTCCCCTGCATAGCGCCTTACCGCCTCGAGCATCCTGTGGACACCGAGCCCGGTGATCGAATAGGTGAGCTCGGGCTGCTGAAACGACAGATGCACGTGGCTTATAGCTGCCAGGTTGTAAACCTCGTCGGGTTGAGACGCCTCGAGGACCGAGAGAAGAGACGAATAGTCGCTAAGGTCGCCATACAACAGCTTCACGCCCGGCACGGTCTCTCGCACGACGGCAACCTTGGGATTGGCCTGCCCTCGTACCAATCCGTACACTTCGTATCCCTTCGACAGCAAAAGCTCGGCCAGATAAAGGCCGTCCTGTCCGGTAATGCCTGTGATCAGAGCAGTCGGCAAGTCGAGCTAACTCCTCGTGTCCGAATGGGCGTGGTCGAGGATGAGATCTCCTTCTACTTTCTCGACGCTCGTTCGAGTAGGGGCTACGGCCACGATCCTTCCCACGGTTCCGGCAGGCCCTGAGGTTTCCACTTTTATGTAGTTGTCGGTTATCCCGAACAAGGTCGGCTTGGTTGTGCCGTCGTCTGAGCCTTCCGGCGCCGGACCGTAGCCCTCGACGAGAACGTTCGAGATCACTCCTCTTTGGGCTTCTCTCCGGTGGAACTCCAACCTCAACGCATCGCCCAGTTCTCTCACAATCTTCGATCGGGCTTTCTTCTCGTCCTCGGATATTTGTCCCTCGAAGCCGGCAGCCGGAGTTCCCTCCCTCGCCGAATACCGGAACACGTGCAACTTGGCGAATCCGATCCGCTCTATAACCTTCAAAGTGTTCTCGAATGCCTCGACCGTCTCCCCCGGCATCCCCACCATAACGTCGGTTGTAATCGCCAACCCTTCCACGCGCTCTTTGGCGCCGCATGCGATTTCGACGAACTCCGAGGCTCTGTAGGGACGGCCCATTCGAGCCAGCACCGCGTCGTCGCCGGACTGAAGCGGAATGTGGAGGTGACGACAGAGTCTGGGTTCGGAAGCCATGAGGTCTATGATGCGATCGTCTACACACGTGGCCTCGATCGAAGACAAGCGAATCCGAACCCCCACCGGCAACGCCTCTAAAAGCATCGAAACTAGATCGAAAAGGCGCAGCCCTTCCGCCCTGTCGACACCGTACTTGCCCAGATGAACTCCAGAGAGGGTGATCTCCGCCGCGCCGCGTTCGGCCAGAGAAACTGCCGTCGCCAAAATCTCTTCGGGATCCCTCGATTCCAGCCCACCGCGCGTATAAGGGACGATGCAGAAAGTGCACATCTCGTCGCATCCGGTTTGTACCTTTATGGTTACCCTGGGCGGGACGGCGCCTTCTCTGGCAGAGGATTGAAACGACACAGGGTGGTAGCTGTCGCGCAAGAAGCCGACGATGGAATCCTTGCCTTTGTTGGGCACGACATCGGTGACGCCCTTTATCGAACGCACTTCGTCGGGAGCTGCGACGGCGTAGCATCCCGTAACCACAATTCGAGAGTCGGGGAATTCGCGAACCGACTTAGCTATCAGGCGACGGGAAGAACTGGACGAATCCCGGGTGACGGTGCATGTGTTGACGATGACCACATCGGGATCGTCCGAAGGGCCGGCGATTTCGAAACCCGAAGAGATCAACCCCTGTTCGATCTCGAAGCTTTCGGCCTGGTTCAGCCTACAGCCAAGTGTTCGCAACAGGACTTTCGCCACCTACCGAAAACCCTTGCACTCAAGCGCGCGAGTCGGCGTTTTCCCGTCGAACCACAAGACCCAGATCGCTGAGGCGGCGAATGAATTCCTCCTCGCCCATGTCGAGAAAAGCGCTCAAAATCCTGATGTCTTCTCGTCTGATCGTTATCTCGTCCTGATCTATGGCGCCTCGCTCGAGACGAATCCTGTTCACGTAGCGATCGATTATCTGAATATCGGCGTCGAGCGCCAACTCGAGAGCGCGCAAATTGAGGGTCACAGAGGAATCCTTAGACGTCTGGGCCCTGGGCGCCGCCAAGCCGCCTTCCTCGGGCGGCAGCAGTTCTTCCAGGGTGACGCCGTAGCAATCCGCGAGCCTTGCTAGTCTGGGAACGCTTATGGCTCGCTCCCCTCGTTCGTATGCACCAAGCACCGACGCCTTGTACTCGCCGCCGGTCATGCGTTCGACATCGTTGAGAGAAAGCCCCAGCTGTTTGCGCACATTTCTGAGGTGAGCCCCCAGGCGCGCCGCAAATTCGGCATCGCTCAACTCTTCGGGCGCGGTTTCTTCGTCTCTCGCCGGCACTCTAAACTTCGCCTCTCCTAGGGCCGGACCTCGAGCTAAGACCAGACCTTACGCCGGCCGCCTCGAGCCTCGGCGCGTCGGTTCGATTTGCGAACCCTCTCATTTCGAATGGCAGCGATTCGCTCGAGAAGCTCCCTTTCCTCGGGCGTCGGATCATCTGGAATGATAACCCTCACCCTCACGACGAGATCGCCGCGTCCGCCTTTGTCGAGGTACGGCACCCCTTGACCCTTCAGCTTTATCTCGGCGCCGTCGGACACGCCTCCCGGGATCCCCAGAGACACATCTCCGTCGAGCGTAGGTACCAAGACATCGGTTCCCAGCACCGCCTGCACGTAGCTTATTTCTACATCGTAGTAGAGGTGTGGGCCTTCGCGTCGAAGCAAGGGATGGGGTGTAACTCGAACGTTGACGTAGAGGTCTCCCGGACCTCCTCCCCGTCTCCCGGCATGACCGCGGCCGGGCACCCGAAGTTGAGTCCCGTCTTCCATGCCGGCTTGTATCGGAATGGTGATCGTTTCTTTGCGCAGGACGCGTCCCTCTCCCTCGCACTCCGGACAGGTTTCGGAAGGTTTTTGTCCTTCACCCTCGCACTCCGGACACAGGTAGCTGGTGATCATGCTCCCGAGGAGGGATCTGCGCTGTTCGGTGATCTCGCCGTATCCGTTACATGCTCTGCAGACCGCAGGAGCAGAACCCGGCGCGGCGCCGCTGCCCGAGCAGACTTCACAAACCGCCCACAGTTCGATGTCGCTGAGGGTGAGCTCGGTTCCGAAGGCTGCCTGCTCGAAATTGAGCTCGGCATCTACGATTACGTCCTTGCCGCGCTCTCCTCTCTGGCGGTGACGGCGGGGTCTTCTTCTGCCGAAGGTGCTCCCGAAGAAATCTTCGATAAGGTCGTTCAACGGCGCGAACGGATCGAACCCGCCGCGTCCGAAATCGCCGAAGTTGCCCGATCGACCGAAGTCGAAAGCTCCGAACATGTCGTATCGAGCGCGTTTTTCAGGGTCGGAGAGAACCTCGTAAGCTTCGTTGATCTCTTTGATCTTTTCTTCGGCGGTCGGATCGTCCTTGTTGGCGTCCGGATGGTAGCGGCGAGCGAGGGATCGATATGCTCGCTTTATCTCATCCTGCGACGCGTTGCGATCGACGCCGAGAACCTCGTAATAGTCCTTCATTGCCCCGACCCTGAAGAAAGAGTCCCTGCGCCCGGCTCATCCGTAAGCCGAGACGAGCCAGTGGCCGATCCGGGCGGAAGCGTCCCTTACGACGGGAAGTACCCGCCGATAGTTCATCCTCGTCGAGCCCACGACCCCGACCGAACCGACAACCTTCGAGTCGGCGACGATGCTTCCGGCGACGATCGAGCAGGAGCGAAGCAGCTTGCTCGGATTCTCCGAACCTATGAAGACGCTCAATGCCCCTTCGTCCGAGAGACGCCTGAGAGCGGAGATAACCGGCTTCTGCTCTTCTAAAGCTCGTAGAACTCCTTCGAATTCCCCCCACTCCTCGGTCGGCCATCCCCTCGCAACCCAGGATGTACCGCCGACATAGTAAGGAACAGAGTTGGGAACGACTCTATCGATCTCCTGGGCCATCGCAGAGAAAACTGAGGATACGGCGCTCCTGTACTCGGGCCCGACCTCCCCGCCGACCACGAAATTCCCGAAAGCGCCTCCGATCTCCGCAATGGGAGTCCCCTTGAACGACTTTGCCAACTGCTCTACCCGTTCAATTACCTCAGAGGAGATCGGCTGACCCATTCGAGCGGTACCGAGCACCGCTCTTCCCGAGGAAGTAATAAGACTTATAAGCACGCTTCCGTCCGAGATCACCGAGAGATGGACGTCTCCTAGAACCTCGTCCTCGGGGTAAGGACCCACCACAACGGCCGCTTGATGGGTCGCCTCCGAGACGAGCCGGGAAGCGCGAAAGAGAAGCTCGTCTAACTCGACCCTCTTCTCGTCGAAGAGCTTCGAAAGCGTCGCGCTCCACGAGCGCGGCGGCTTTTGCTCGTTGAGAAGGTAGTCGACGTAGTAGCGGTAGCCCCTTTCGGTCGGAACCCTGCCTGCTGAGGTGTGTGGCTGCTCGATCAACCCGGCATCTTCCAGTGCGCGCATGTCGTTGCGGATGGTGGCTGCCGAGACTCCCAATCCGCTTTGCGCAGCCACAGCGGCCGACCCTACCGGGCGGGAGGTTTCGGTGTAGAGGTCCACTATCGATGCGAGTATTTTTTCTTTCCTGTTATCGAGACGCTCCGATTGCATCGCGACGCGGACTGCAAACTCGACGTTACTACTGTTTCTAAGGCGATTTTAGCAACCGAGTCCCTAGAGTGATAAGACACATACTTCGTCTCGGACCGCGCTCGCATTCGAATCCTGGGCGGCGGCGCCGTCTGATACGACCGCTACGACCAACTCGTTCAAAAGAGCCATTCCCTTTGAGGTGGGCAGGAGTCGGCCGCCGGCCAGGCGCGCCAGACCGGCGGCTATGGCCCTTCTGATAGACGGACCTATGTTGCCGCCCGATATCTCGATACCCACCGAGCGCCTGAGCCCCATAGCTATCCGGTCGAATTCGAGGGTCTCCCCGTCGAGTGTTTCTTCTCCGCAGGGAAGCGTATTGTCGGCAACGGACTGAATGTAAGCTCGGGGATGGCGCGGGTTCCAGAATCTCTTCTTCCCGTCGAAGGAATGAGCGGCCGCTCCGAATCCCCGATACCTTCCTGATCCCCAATAAAGCAAGTTGTGCAAGCACTCGTATCCAGGGAGCGCCCACGCCGACACTTCGTAACGTTGATACCCGGCGGAGCTGAGGATTTCATCCGCTATGTCCATCTTCGCCGATTGATCGTCCGGGTCTGGACCTTCTACGGACCCATCTTGTAAACATCGCCAGAGCTCGGTTCCCTTCTCTATGCTGAGGGCGTAACACGAAAGATGGGTCGGACGAAGCTCCAAGGCCTGCATAAGCGTTCGTTCCCAGGACGACAAGCTTTCCGGCGGCGCGCCGTAGATCAGATCCAGGTTTAGATTTTCTATCCCTGCGGATACGAAGGCATCGACGGCTCTGTAGACCGAGCCGATCTCGTGCGTTCTGTCCAGATACTCGAGCACTGCAGGATCGAATGACTGCACGCCCAACGAGACTCTGTCGACGCCTATCGACGCGAGATTCAAAGCGGTGCGCCGATCTATGTCATCAGGGTTTGCCTCGACGGTGATCTCGCAGGGGCTCGACGCCAAAAGCGGTTCGAGTGCCGCAGCGAGAAGACGTGTATCTATGTGCGTCGGGGTTCCTCCGCCCACATAGAGGGTAGACCCAGCAGAGCCTTCCATCCATTTATCTAGCTCCGTCCGTTCTACCTCGATCCCGACCGCCTCGATGTACTCGTCGGCCAGGTGCTCCAGGCGGGCGAACGAAGCGAAGTCGCAGTAGCCGCACCTGCGCGCACAAAAAGGAATGTGAAGATAGAAGCCGACCATAGATGCAGCATGCTCGGCGGTTGCCACCGCTCGTTCCAGGTCGGCATTTTTTTCGATCACTTAGCCCCGGCCCCCTTGGCCGCATCGATTCCCATCACGGCAGTGAAAGCCTCCTGGGGAATCTCGACCGAGCCGATCATTTTCATTCGCTTTTTCCCTTCTTTTTGGCGTTCGAGGAGCTTTCGCTTCCGCGTGACATCTCCTCCATAACACTTGGCCAGGACGTCCTTCCGCTTGGCCTTGATGGTCTCCCTCGCGATAATCCTCGAGCCGATGGCGGCTTGAAGGGCTACGTCGAAAAGCTGCCGGGGCACGACCTCTTTCAGCTTTTCTACAATTCCCCTCCCGTAGGAGTAAGCCTTCTCTCTGGGCACGATGGTCGAAAACGCATCTACCGGACTTCCGGCTACGAGGATGTCGACTTTTACTAAATCGGCTTTGAGGTAGCCTGCGGGCTCGTAGTCCAAAGAGGCATAACCCCGGCTTTTAGATTTCAGTTGATCGTTGAAGTCGAAAATCACCTCGGAGAGCGGAAGCGAGTAGACCAATTCGACCCGATCTTTCGAGACGTACTTGAAGTCGATCTGGCGACCGCGGCGTTGCTGACAGAGTTCGATCAACGCTCCGGAGGCCCAAGCCGGAGCGAGGATCGTCGCGCGGACCACCGGCTCTTCTACGTATGCGACTTGCGGACCGGTGATCCACTCGGCTGCACTCCTCGCACTGACGACGCTCCCATCTACCAGGTGGATCCTGTATTCGACCGTTGGGGCGGTTGCCAGAAGGGAGATTCCGAACTCCCTTTCGATGCGCTCTTTGGTTATGTCCATGTGCAGGAGTCCGAGAAAACCGCATCTGAAACCAAAGCCGAGCGCTTTGGAGGTCTCAGGCTCGAAGCTGAAGGACGCATCGTTCAAAGACAGCTTCTCCAGGGCGCTGCGCAACTCGGGGTACTGATCGCCGTCTAGAGGGTACAGGCCGCAGAAAACCATCTGCTTGGGCTCTCTGTATCCCGCTAGGGGCTCGGCGGCAGGATTCTCTGCGAGAGTGACCGTGTCTCCGACCTTGGCGGCGCCGACCGATTTTATGCCCGCTATCAGGTAGCCTATTTCGCCTGGACCCAAGGATTCTCGAGGCGTCGGATACGGGCTGAAAACACCCAACTCCTCGGCAGTGCAGCGCACTCGATTTGCCATGAGCAAAAGAGGCGAACCTTTCGACATGGTCCCCTCGAAGATCCTCACCGTGCTCACGACACCGCGGTACTTGTCGTAGTGAGAGTCGAAGATGAGGGCCCGCAACGGGGCATCCGGTGAGCCGGATGGAGGAGGAATGTCCGAAATGATTCTTTCGATGAGCTCGACGACCCCTTCTCCGGTCTTAGCGCTTATCTTCAAAACAGAGGATGGGTCCACCCCCAGAAGAGACCCGACCTCTTCTGCCACCTCGTCCGGCCTGGCCACCGCCAAATCGATCTTGTTGAGAACCGGGATGATCTCCAGTCCGCCTTCGAGCGCCATATAGCAATTGGCGAGCGTTTGGGCCTCGACGCCTTGAGCGGCATCCACGAGCAAAACGGCGCCTTCGCACGACGCCAGGCTACGAGAGACCTCGTAGGCGAAGTCGACGTGTCCGGGCGTGTCGACCAGGTTGAGAACGTAGGTCTTACCGTCTTTAGCGGTATAGGGCATCCGGACGGTCTGCGCTTTGATGGTAATTCCCCGCTCTCGCTCGAGTTCCATCGAGTCCAGAAACTGTTCGCGCATCTCCCGCTCGGTAATCAGTCCGGTGATCTCGAGCAAACGATCGGCCAGAGTGGACTTTCCGTGGTCGATATGGGCAATGATCGAGAAGTTCCGAATAGATGCAGGGTCGGTCACGAACATCCCCTCGAAGCTGAAATTCCGATCTTTGCATTCTGGAACATCCAGGACGCCTCCAAAGACCGTTATCTCGCTGCTGCAGCCCGCCACCGGATATCGGCCGTTCCTTAAACCTCCTGCGGGGCGTTCCGCATCAAACCTCCTGCGGAGCGCCTACGACATCGTCTTCGACACGTCCGGCCGGTACGAGCCGGGCAACCC
>VAPR01000396.1_pt1 | contig 34741 bp, 31 predicted proteins | sample 3380701 | NCBI WGS metagenome assembly VAPR01 (sample SAMN11536904, study PRJNA540576) | hot springs metagenome | isolation source: hot spring wet sediment | place: Spain: Lobios | collected 2014-01
TTCATCCTCAGGCTTTATAGGCCTAAGGAGTACTATCCTACCATCCTTGAGCGTCCATAACCTCTCATACCTCTTTGGATAAGGGCTTATGATAAGATGCCTATAAGGGTCATGATCCTTGCCTGCCTTTGCCTTGGCTCTTGCACTTGCCCTTGCCTCATCAACTACTATCCTTGCATCTAGAGCAATGATGTTCTTACCATGAACAAGCAATGGGTTTATATCAACCTCCTCTATCTCTGGGAAATCTATAAGCATCTGGGAGAATGATACAAGCAGCTGCTCCAATGCCCTCATATCTGCTGCTGGTATATCCCTGTAGCCCTTGAGCAGTCTATGCACCCTAGTCTCCTCCATTAGCATCCTTGCAAGGACTTGGTTTAGTGGAGGTAGCCCTACAGCAAAGTCCTTGAAGAGTTCAACACCTACACCACCCATGCCGAAGAGTATCACTGGTCCAAATATTGGATCATACCTTGCCCCAAGTATAACCTCTACACCCTTCATCTTTACCATAGGTTGTACTGTAACACCATCTATCCTAGCATCTGGCATCTTAGCCCTCACATTCTGCATCATCCTATTGTATGCTTCCCTAACCTCATGCTCATCGTTAAGGTTAAGCATTACTCCCCCCACGTCGCTCTTATGTGTTATATCCTTGGAGTATATCTTGAGTACTACAGGGTAGCCTATGCTTGATGCTAGCGCTACTGCCTCATCCTCACTCCTTGCAATTAAAGTTCTTACAACAGGTATGTTGTAGTATGAGATGAACTCCTTAGACTCAACCTCATCCAGTATTCTCCTCTTCTCTGCTATAGCATTGTTTATCATAGTTAGTAGTGGTCTCTTTGGTGGCATGAAGTCTATTAGTGCTTCAGGTGTCTGATAGAGCATCTCAAGCCTATGCTTGTACTGGTACATGTGGATGAATGTCTTAACAGCCTGCTCTGGTGTATCGTATGTAGGGATGCCATTCTCGTTGAGTATCCTGTTTGCTTCATGCTGGAACATGAAGGATGTAAGGACTGGCTTGCTACTACTACCATACCTGCTATTATCGCTACTACTGTTACTGTTACTACTACTGTTAGTGCTATCCTTGCATACATCAACCACTGTCCTTGCTATCTCTACAGAGTCTATCATGGTTGGTGTGTATACTACAAGGATACCATCAACGTTGCTATCCTTCAAGCATAGTTCTAATGCTCTTCTATACCTTGATGCATCTGCATCCCCTATTAGATCTATAGGGTTACCCTTACTCCAATGCTTTGGGAGTACTCTGTTAAGTTCTTCTATGGTGTTAGGGTCCAACTCTGCTAACCTTCCTCCACTTGCTATGAGTGCATCTGTAGCCATTATCGCTGGTCCTCCAGCATTTGTTATTATTGCTAGCCTTGGCCCATTAGGCAATGGCTGCTTTGCTAATGCCTCAGCACAGTTGAATAGCTCAGATATCTCATCAACCCTTATTACCCCAGCCCTCTTGAATGCTGCATCATAAACAACATCCTCACCAGCAAGGGAGCCTGTATGTGATTGTACTGCTCTAGCGCTCTCTGCAAACTTGCCTGCCTTAACAACTATTATAGGCTTTGTTCTGGAGAAGTGCCTTGCAGCACTCATGAACCTCTTTGCATCACTTATCCCTTCAATGTAGAGGAGGATGCTCTTCGTCTCTGGATCCTTGCCTAGATACTCTATGAGGTCTCCAAAGTCAACATCTAGCATTGAGCCTACTGAGATGAATGCACTAAACCCTATATTCTCATTCACAGCCCAGTCTACTATCGCTGAACCAAGAGCACCACTCTGGGAGATGAAGGCAACGTTCCCTGGCTTTGGTGTCCTGCTTAGGAATGTTGCGTTAAGGTTACTGCTAGGCCTTATTATGCCAAGGCAGTTTGGTCCTATTATGTTTAGAGCATACCTATCCCTAGCCTCTATTATCTTTGCTTCCAATGCCCTGCCTTCTTCACCAACCTCCCTGAACCCTGCAGAGATTATGATGAGGTTCTTCACACCTGCTCTACCACACTGCTCAACTATCCCTGGCACTGTTGGTGCTGGTGTTGCTATAACTGCAAGATCAACACTCTCTGGTATATCCTCTACACTCCTGTAAGCCTTTACACCTAGCACCTCATCCTTCCTTATATTCACTGGGTACACATTACCCTTATACTCCATTAGATTCTTCATGAGCCTCCAGCCTACAGTACCTTCCTCATCGCTAGCCCCTATCACAGCTATGCTCCTTGGACTAAAGAAGGCTGAGAGATCACTAACCATCTAACAACACCTGCTTTACTAGCCCTGATTCTCCTTACCCCCTCCTACACTCCTCCCATTTGCCTCTTCTATACTAGACTCCCTAGCCTTCTCAATAACCCATCTTGCAACATTAGGCCAGAGTTGCTTGTGTGCAATGCTGCTTATGCATAGACCAACATGCCCTCCAGGTATACTCATAACCCTCTTCTCCTTACTTGAGACATGGTCGTTAACTGCAAGTGTTGATGCAGGTGCTGTAAGATCATCATTCTCAGCAACTATTGTAAGGAGTGGAATATCGATGCTCTTAAGATCAACCCTCTTACCATCAACCTCCAGCAACCCTCTTACTAGCATATTACCCTTGTATAGATCCTCTATTATCTGCTCATAGAACCTTCCTGGTACAGTTGGTGTGTTGTAGAGCCATCTCTCAACTGCATAGAACGTCTCTACGAATGCTCTATCGTTGATCCTCTTCCATAGGTTGAGATACTTCATCACCGTATATCTTACAGGATTGCGAAGTAGGAATGCTATATCAAGTGCTTGACCATTCATATGTCCATACTCTTCAACAAGCCTCCTCGCATCTATAGCCTTTGCCCATACAGCAAGTATACCATCATCCTTATCGAAGTCAACTGGTGCTGCCATGACTATTAGGCTATTCAGTTTCTGCTTGTAGAGTGAGGCATAGATGAGCGATACTATACCACCCCAGCAGTAGCCAAGCATTGATATCCTATCCTTACTGCTAACTTCTCTAACCTTATCCACAACCTCATCAAGTATATGTATATAATCCTCAAGGGAGAGATGTTCATCCTCATAACCCATATGCCCCCAGTCTAACATGTACACATCCAAACCCCCTTCGATGAGCCTCCTTATTACGCTCTTATCCTTGCTCACATCCATTATATGATACCTGTTTATCATGGCATAGACTATGAGTATAGGGTATCCTTTGCCTCCTCTGTAGTGTAGAAGCCTAACCTTGCCCTTAATGTACACAACATCATAACCACTTGCATCTATAGGGAGATTCTGCGTTGATAGCATGAATGAGAGCATCCTTGTATATGATCTGAACTGCTCTGCAAGGATATCCTCAAGCATGATATCGTAATGCCTCACAGGATAGATCCTCTTAAGCATGGCATGTATGCTTAGCCATGAGTCAAGGTAGTCAGTTAGCAGATGGGCAAACCTCTCTGACTTCAACTCCTCATCAAGCATAGCATCCATGATGTTAAGCATCCTCATGTATGGGTTCTCTTTGCTACTCACACCATCCTCCTGCAATAGCATCATCAACGCTTTATAGAAGATGCTAGAGTATGTATCGTATATCTTGAGCATACTGCTCACAACCCCCATCCACTCTAATGCTAATCTGTTGTATACAAGTGGTAATGGCATACTCCTAGACCTTACGTACTCTATCATGGTCATAGGAGGCGATACTCTAAAAGCATATTTAAACTATTGCCATTACTAGCCTAATCTTGCCCTATTCTACCTTATCTTACCCTAATAAACCTTATACCATCAGACTTCCTTACCAGCATGTGTATCAACTGCTCTTCCCTCCTTATCTCAAGGAGTTCATGTCCTCTCTCCTCACTCCATCTAACTATCTCTATATCTGCTGTAGGATCATCAGATACTATATGCACAACCTCCCCCTTCTCTATCCTTGCTATTAGTTCATCCAGCTTTGGTATAACTGCAGCACACTCAACCCCTATCTCCACCATCTCATGGTCAGGGAATGCAGAGAAGCACCTTACATGCATCTCTCTTATCTTCTCAGCAAGTTTATGCTTGCACTTCTCCAATGGCTCAAGTTGATCAAGGTCTTTAGCATCACTAACCTCTAGCACTGCTATCCATCCATCTCCATATGGATTATCATTCACTATCTTTGGCTTACCTACTACCAACTTGTTTATCTTAACCATCCTACCTCTAACAGGAGATCTTACTACACCAAAGTACCTTAGGCTCTCAATACTTGCTATACTCTTACCTTTCTCAACCTCAGTACCTTCAGGTCTTATCTTTACACTTGTAAGCCTACCAGCGATGTATGCAAGTATGCTTGTTATCCCAATCTTTACAAGTGTCTTCCTTCCAGTTATACTATCCCCTTCTTCTCTACCTTCCCATTGAGATGAGGGGGTTGAAGAAGGATGTTCTACCTTGAGCCATACAAGATTCTCAGTGTCGTATAGCAATGTATCATCGAATTCACAGTTTTCTATCCTCCCCATATAAGCACATTAACCATACACCATCATATTTATCCTTTCATTGTATGATGATACTGCTCTTTACAATTCTATAAATAAATGTGTAGATAGTTGTAGTATGAGAGGATGATGCTATGCGTATACTAATAAGCGTGATAAGGTACCTGCTCAACCTTGCTGGAGCATACAAAGTGTATGAATGGTATCTGGAGAAGCAGTTAGATCCTAAAAGGATACCAAACCACATAGGGATAATAATGGATGGGAATAGGAGATGGTCAGAATCGTTAATGCTTGATAAGTTTGATGGTTATGCTATTGGTGCAGATAAGGTGTACAAGGCTGTTGAGTGGTGCATGGACCTTGGAATAAGGCAGATAACCCTCTACGTACTCTCAACAGAGAATCTAAGGAGGAGCAAGGAGGATCTTGAATCGCTCTTCAAGGTACTTGAGTCAAGGTTGGATAACCTTTACCATGATCCAAGGGTGTATGAGAAGAGGATGAGGATAAAGGCCATAGGCAAGGTTGAGAGGCTACCTGAGAGTATAAAGGCTAAGATACACAGGCTTGAGGAGGCTACAAGAGAGCATGATGGATACTATATAACACTAGCAATAGCATATGGAGGGAGGGCAGAGATAGTTGAGAGTATAAAGAGGATAGCAGAGAAGGCTAAGAGGGGAGAGATAGAGCCAGATGCTATAGATGAGAAGGTTATAGAGGACCATCTCTTCACTAGAGAGTTACCAAAGCAAGAGCCAGATCTTATAATAAGGACATCTGGCGAGGTTAGGCTTAGTGGTTTCCTGCTCTGGCAGTCAGCGTACAGTGAACTTGTATTTCTAGATGTGCTATGGCCAGAGTTCAGGAGGATAGATCTACTCAGAGCCATAAGGATCTACCAGAGTAGGAAGAGGCGTTATGGACTATGAATATTAGTAGCAATGGTTAAACTTCTCTGACAGTAATGTTAGGGTTAGTGTTCTTCACCATATATATTGTGATTAGCAGTTCTGCATCTATGCTCATACCTCTGCTAGGGATAATGTACATACCATTCCTACAGTACTTCGATACCTCTATGGTGTTAAGGGTAGCAGAGGCTCTAGCACCACTCACATATACAATAGTTATAGGCATAGGCACTACTCAAGGTGTTATAATAGGGGAAGCAATAGTTGAGAGGTTCCCAAGGCTGACATTCCATACTAGAGTAGCATCCATAGCACTCTTCATACTCTTTGCTGCAAATGCAATTGCTAACGTGCTCAGGTTTGTAAGCCCAAAGAAGATCCACACCCCTCCAATACTGAATGGTAGCGATGGTTTAGCAATGGTAAGCAAGATACTAGATATAAGCAATCCTACCACACTGCTAACATTCTCTATAAGCATACTGGTATTTGCATTGCTTAGTATGTTGAGGATCAGGGATTACAGGAGATCCTTCCTGCTCATCATAAGCATAGTTATGGCCTTCATAACATCTGCACTACTCTTCTCAGACTACAAGCCATCTGAGTTCGAGGTACTCCTCTATGCCCTGTACCAAGCAGGTATTGTTGGAGGTGTAGCCTTAGGTACTAGGAGGCAATTGAGCAATAGGGAGATAAGGTTCAGGTACATGAGGGAGAGATGGATGGGTAGTAGTGATAACGATAGCGATTATTATTAATGTAAGTAAAACAACACTGTAACACTATTTATTTTGTAATGGTTCCATCCTTCAAGCGAAGCATGGTATAGATGGGTATCATAACAACACCAATCAAGAACATAGCAAGGTAAGGAGCATCTATGCTGAATACATCAGCGACTATGCCAGAGGTTATAGGACCTAACGTCCATCCTATCCCAAATATAGTCTCGTACAATCCTACCATACTACCTATCATCTTGCTAGGCACATAACGGGTAAGCATGGTAAGTGTTATAGGGAAGTAGATGCTGAATGCAAAGCCTAATGCTAGCAGTGCTATACCAAAGGATGGTGGTGTTGGTGCAGTATGCATTATAAGCATAGATGATGCTATTGCACCACTTGCAATGAGTATGCTTATATGCTCATACCTTGCAAAGAGTTGTATTGCTAACAGTGTTAACATCCTTGCTATCCCAAATATGAAGAAGAGCATACCTATCAGTTGCTCATCCACACCATTATCCTTCATGTAACTTGGTACTATTGAGAGCAGTATTGCAAATGATGCACTGTAGTACATTATCATTGCTATAAACATGATCTTGCCTTTGACAATGCTAATCAAGGTTAGATCTACTCTACCCTTGCTGTCACTACTCCTACTCCTTCTATCCTCCTCTCCCTTTATGCCATCAGATGAATAACCTTTATGCTTTGATAGTAGGATGATGATAATGGAGCATGCCAACGCTGGGATGATCATAGTTGAAGAGTATATGAATAGTTGAAGGTATCCTAGATGGAATAGGGATGAGCCTATGAGTGGGCCTACCATGTAACCAAAGACCCACGCCATGGTGAATCTGGATATTGATCTTACACTACCTAAACTACCACTACTGCTATTGCTATTGCTACTACTATTACTACTACTGCTATTACTACTCTTATCCCTATCATTATTGCCAGAACTACTGTTATTTCTATCAGGGCTATTGCTAGACTCATCAATCCTTGTACTCATGCTTATCATAGCCTCTGCAGATGGCCAGAAGAATGCATGTGCTATGCCAGAGAATGCTCTTATCAATGCAAGGTCAAGTATGCTCCTTGCTAGGCTTAACATTGCTATGGATGCTAGAGCCATGCTAACACCTGATAAGAGCATCGCTCCTTTGTTAAACCTATCCAGCAGCAATCCAACTATGAATGGGAAGAATGCATAAGGGATGTAGTTTGCCATACCTACCATACCAACTTCTGTATACGTTGCATTGAGAACTTCTCTTGCAAATACTGGAACCAATGGTACATGGGCACCATACGCTATGCCCATGGATAGTGCACAGATGTAGAGTAGGAGGAGCATCATCGTGCTACCCTTCTCCTCCCTTTCTTTTTTCTTACTCTTACCATTGCCTCTATCACAATCCATGTATATTGTTGGAGGATTGCATATATTACTACTCCCTTGATAGATTGTTCTGCTTTACTGCTTTGATGCTATGAATATGATAGCAGCTCCAAACATCCTAGATACAAACCTTACGCTACCGAACCTCTCTCTAAGCATAGTAATCATCTCTGAGTTCTTTGGTAACCTCTTGTATGTATCGTATATTGCAGCAAACTTCAGCCCTAACCTGCCAGCAGCAAAGAAGGCTAGGATGGCAAGTATGAACCTAATGTAGAGAGTTACTCCAAGCCTAACAAATGGGTCATCTGGCTTGCCTATATCAACTATGATTAGCCTTCCATCATCTTTGAGCACTCTATGGAACTCCCTTATAGCATCCTTCATGATCACTGCATCCCTAAATGAGTACCCACACACTATAGCATCAAATGTGTTGCTCTTGAATGGTATGTACTCAAATATGCCAGATACAAGTGATATCCTGCCCCTATACTTACCATCATCCATACGCTCATTTGCCAGATAGAGCATCTCTGCTATTGGGTCTAGCATAACAACTTTGACATTTGGGAAGATGCTAAGCATGCTCTTACTCATGTTACCAAAGCCAGAGCCAGCATCAAGCACAAGATAACCATCCTCAACACCCTCAACTATGCCTAGCCTCCTCATCTCCTCTGCTCTGCCAAGAGAGATGACGTTGTTAACCTTATCATACACAGGGATTATCTCCCTGAGCACGCTTATTATGCTACCCCACTCATCCCTTAACCCCATCCTAATACTCACCATTATAGCAACTTGAGTTCGCCAGTAACCTTATCTATCATATCAGCAGGAGCAGGGCCTATTGCTATGCATGTTGTTGTTCCAGGCTCTAGTTGTGTTAGTCCAGCATCATCAACCTGAACAACTGGCAGAGCAAGCATCTCAGCCTTGCTCTTAACCTGCATAAGTTCATCCTTATCCTTGACCTTGAGCACTATCTTTGCTTGACCATGCATCATCCATGAATCGAACCATTCCCTTCTAGTTGCCTTGACCTTCTCTGCACCAAGTACAGCAGCGTGAGCAACCTGTGCAGCAAGTTTGCCTATACCCATGTGTATATCCCTCCTAACTACTATAACCTGCTTGATCATATCAGACATTAATTACTTAACCTTAAATAGATAGGGATATCATCTTTTCCTATCTTGCCTATGGATATGTATGATGTTATAGTGATAGGGGGGAGCATATCAGGGCTCCTTGCTGCAAGGGAGATAGCAGGGAGGGGGTTCTCAGTTCTAGTGTTGGAAGAGGATGCTGAGATTGGTACGCCAGAGCACTGTGGAGGTTTGGTTAGCGTTGATGCACTCAATTCATTGGGTATAGATGAGTATAGATTGCTTAGTAGGATAAAGTATGCAACTATAAGTGTGCTTGATACAACCATAAGTATAGATGCTGAGAGCAAGAATGTTATCGCAATAGATAGAAGAGCACTTGATAAACATGTTGCAAAGCAGGCTAGAAGGAATGGTGCTGATATAATGCTGATGTGTAGGGCAAGATCATTTGTAGTAAGGGATGCGTATGTTAAGGTAGATACAAACAGGGGCATGATGGAGTGCAAGGTGTTGGTAGATGCTAGAGGATGCTCCATACCTGCAGGTACTGGAAAGGGATTCTTGCCATCTGCACAGTACGAGGTTGACTCTGCATGCTGGATAGATGATGGTAGGGTTGAGGTATACATAGATCAGGATAAGTATCCTGGGTTCTTTGCATGGATTATACCTGGAGGTAAGGAGAGGGGTAGGGTTGGTGCATCAGGGAGGGGTATAAGCGTGGTTGAAAGGCTTGAAGAGTTCATAACCATGAAGGAGAGAGGCTATGGTAAGAGCAGTGATAGCAGTAGTAGTTATGATGGTGGTGCTTATAACCATAGCCATAGTCATAACCATACTGATGGTTATACTCATAAATACAAAGATAAGGGTAATGATGATAGATATGGGGAGAGGCCGGACGCGGCCGATCCCGCGGAGCGCCCCCGCGATCCCCAGGTAAGCCAGGAAGGAGACCCCGAAGGCGGGGAAGGTAGCGCCCACGGAAGGGGCGAGACGGGCGAGGGCCTGATAGGTGACCACGCCCAGCGCCCAGGCGATCACACCCTCCCATCGGAAGGCCAGGGGCTGATACAGGTCGGCCTCCGTGTAGGACCGGCGGAGGACGAAGTAGTCCGCCGCCAGGACCCCGAAGAGGGGCACGAAGAAGGTGCCGATGAGGAGCAGGAAGTTCTCATACTGGGCCAGGGGCACCGTGAGGGCCAGGATCAGGCAGATCGCGCCGATGAGGACCGCGAAGAGGGCCTGCCGGGCCCGGGGCCAGATGTTCTGCAGGGAGACCGCCGCCGAATAGATGTCCGCGAAGGCGTTGTCCGTCTCGTCCACCAGGATGATGGGCAGCACGATCCAGCCGATGGCCAGGGCCCCGATGGCCTGGACCAGGTCGCTGGTCCGGGCGCTCAGGAGGAGCAAGGCGCCGAGGCCGTAGAACCAGACGTTGGCGATGAAATACCCGATGTAGGTGCCCCAGAAGGCGGGGCCGGCCCGCCGGGCGAAGCGGTTGTAATCCGCCACCAGGGGCATCCAGGAGATGGGCATCGCCGCCACCAGGTCCACGGCGAGCCAGAAGGGCATCTCCCCGGTCCCGGGCTGCCGCCACAGCGCCGCGAGATCCCCGCGGGTCAGCAGGTGGACGGTGAGCCAGAGGGTGGTCAGCAACACCAGCCAGACGGCGAACTTCTCCAGCCACTGGCGCACCACCACCAGCGGTCCCCCGACGGCCATCAGGGTGCACCAGAGGGCGAAGGCGATGGCCCAGAAGGGGTAGCTGGAGAAGCCGAGGAAGCGGGCGCTGATGAAGTTGGCGGCCTGGGCCATGATGAGGATCTCGAAGGCTCCCCAGCCGATCAGCTGCAGCACGTTGAGGGCGGTGGGGAGATAGGAGCCGAGGCGTCCCAGGGCGGGGCGGAGCAGCACCATCGTGGGGGCGCCGGTGCGGCTGCCGATGTAGCCCGTCGCCGCCAGCAGCAGGTTCCCCAGCAGGGTCCCGACGACGATGGCCAGCAGCGCCTGGGGCAGCCCCAGCCCGGGCACCAGCAGCGCGCCGGCGGCCATCACCAGCAACCCCACGCCGAGGTCTCCCCACAGCACGGCGTAGTCGAGGAAGCCCAGCCGGCGCGCCTCTGCCGGCACCGGCTCGATGCCCCACTCGGGGGGTGCCTGGATGCGGGGGAGGAGCTCCGTCCACGGCTTGCGCAGCAGCATGGCAGGCCTCCTGAGAAGGATGGAGATGGGAGAAGCGGCGTGGGGGGATGCAAAACGCCCGCCGACGGACGGGCGGGCAGGGGGCCGTGCAGCGACAGTCCCTCCGCCGGTATGACCCGGATCAGGTTCGATGGGTCGGCGCCGGGGCCGGATGACCTCCGGCAAGGCGCCCTCTCAGCCCGCTTGCCCGCGGACTCCCCACGTCGCTTCTGCGCTCATGATAGCGCGCCGCGCGCGGCTGTCAAACTGCGTGGAGAGAGGCGGATGGGGAGGGGATGAGGGTTTTCCAGATCTGCTCGGGGAAGAGGATGAAGGTGTCGACAGCGTGGGCCTCGGGGGCAGGGGGTTCAGTGGGTAGAGGGTGGAGTCTCCGGCGGTGCCCCTTTGGAGGGGTAGGAACGACCTGTCGCATCCTCCCGAATTGGGCACACATATCCGGAAGCCCTTGATCCGGGATCGACCCCAGCGCCCAGATTGGCCCCCATCCGGAGAACCGAAAAGCCCGGAGTGAGAATTCGCCCCTTGACAGGCGAACACGATCTCTTTATAATCGGGCTGAATTTCGCACACGTGTGCACCCGCCATGCGCGTGACCATCAAGGACATCGCCCGGGCGGCGGGGGTGAGCCACACCACGGTCTCCCGGGCCCTGCGGGGCAGCGAGGAGATCCGCCCGGAGACCCGGGCGCGGATCCAGGCCATCGCCGAGGCCATGGGCTACCGGCCGAACCCCGTGGCCCGGGCTCTCCAGGGCCGCCGCACCCAGACCCTCGGCGTGGTGGTCACCCGCCTCAGCGACCCCTTCCATACGGAGGTGGTCCAGGGCATCGAGATGGTCGCCCAGGCCCGCGGCTACGGGATCCTCCTCAGCCTCTCCCACGAAGACCCGGAGAAGGAGCGCGCCATCGTGGAGCTCCTGGCGGCCAAGCAGGTGGACGGCATCATCGTGGCCGCCTCCCGGCTGGGCAGCCGCTATCTCCCCATGCTGGAGGCCCTGCGGATCCCCATCGTGCTGATCAACAGCCACCAGACCGGTCCCTACGTCTACTCGGTGGCCACCGACAACGTCCACGGCGGCTACCTGGCCGCGGCTTACCTGATCCGCCTGGGCCACCGGGCCATCGCCTACATCGGCAGCCGCCGGGGCGGCCGTAGCAACCAGGATCGTTACCGCGGCTACCGGCAGGCGCTGCGGGAGGCCGGGCTATCCGTCCGCCCGGAATGGGTGGTGAAAGGGGACGGGCGGGTGGAGGGTGGGGAGGCGGCCATGCGCCGGCTGCTGGAGGCCGATCCCCGCCCTACGGCGGTGTTCTGCTACAACGACCTCACGGCCATTGGCGCCCTGAAGGCGGCGCTGCGGGCCGGCTTGCGGGTGCCCGGGGACCTCTCCATCATCGGCTTTGATGGGCTGGAGGAAGGCACATACGTGACCCCGATGCTGACCACCGTGGCCCAGCCCCGCCGGCAGCTGGGACGGCTGGCGGCGGAGATGCTCCTGGAGATCCTGGAGGGCCGTCCCTCCCCGAAGCGCATCCTGCTCCAGGGGACGCTGATCGAGCGCGAATCCTGCGGGCCGCCGCTTTAAAGTTTTTTCACATCCCTTTCGTCGAGCTTGGGAATCCCTTTCGCATCCCGTTGATCCCTCCCCGGTATGCTGGGGAGCAGATCTTCTCAAGAAGGAGGCAGCCATGAAGCGCACAATCGGTTCCGCCCTATCGTGGATGGCGGTGTTCGTCCTCCTGATCGCGGCGTGCGCGCCGGCGGCCACGCCGACGCCCACCCCGACCGCCGCCCCGCCTACGCCGGCCCCCAGCCCCACCCCTGCGCCCTCTCCCACTCCAGCCCCGGTGGAGATCTCCATCACCTGCCGCTGCGTCAAGGGCGGGGTGAACGCCAACACGGTGAAGTGGCTCACCGAGACTGTCATCCCCGCCTTCGAGCAGCAGATGGCCGCCAAAGGGACCCCCGTCAAGGTGCGGCTGGTGGAGTTCGGGGGCAGCGATGAGGAGCTCAAGGCCCAATACGCCCTGGATCTCAAGGCCGGCAAGGGTCACGACGTGATGGCCTTCGATGGCTTCTGGACGGCGGAGTTCGTCGCCGGCGGGCTGATCAAGCCGCTGGACGAGATCGCCGGCCCCGAGGTCAACCAGTGGGAGGGCTGGGCCCATATCCCGGACCGGGTGCAGGCGCTGCTGATGTATCAGGGCAAGCGCTACGGCATCCCCACCGGCACCGACGTCCGGGTGATCTGGTATCGCAAGGACCTCTTCCAGAAGGCCGGCCTGCCGGCGAACTGGCAGCCCACCTCCTGGGAGGACATCTTCGCCGCCGCCCGGCAGATCAAGAAGGCCCTCCCCGATGTGATCCCCATGCAGGTTAACGCCGGGACCGCCATGGGCGAGGCGACCACGATGCAGGGCTTCTACCCGGTGCTGCTGTCGGCGGGCTCCTTCATCTACGATTGGGACAAAAACAAGTGGATCGTGCGCAGCCCGGCGATGCTGGACGCTTTGAACTTCTACAAGCGGGTCTACCTCGATGAGAAGCTGGGCGATGCCCGCCTCCAGCTCATCAAGGAGGGCCGCAACCAGTCCTTCGCCCTGTTCCGCGACGGCAAGATCGCCATGCTGTGGGAGGGGGATTACTTCTGGCGCTCGGTGGTCAACCCGGCCGTTAAGTCCGAGTGGGCCATCCCCAACCGGGATGAGGTGGTGGGCTGGGCCAAGATCCCGGCCAAGGAGCCGGGCAAGGGCTACCGGGGCCAGGACTTCGTGACCATCTCCGGCGGCACCGGCTTCATCCTCAACCCCAACACCAAGCACCCGAAGGAGGCCTGGGCTTTCCTCTCGTTCATGTTCAGCAAGGAGATGCTGATGGAGTTCCAGAAGATCGAGCCGCGGATCCGTGCTCGGGACGACGTGCCGGTGACGGGGGATCCGGTGATGACGGAGCTGGCCAAGCTGCTGCCGCTGACCACGGTCCGCCCCATGCTTCCCGCCTATCCCAAGGTCTCCCAGGCGGCCCAGCTGGCCACCGAGCGGGTGGTCTCGGGCGAGATGACGCCGGAGCGGGCCATGGAGGCCTACGCGAAGGAGGTGACGGACCTGGTCGGGCCGGACAACGTGTTGGATCTCATGCCGCGCTGAGCCCGACGGAGCCAGTGAGGCCATTCGCAGGGCCCGGGGCGTCGTCCGGCGCCCCGGGCCTTCACTGGAGGATCGCGCGAGGAGGAGCCGGTGGTCCAGCGTCGCCCCATCCTGTCCCTTCCCATCGGGTTGCTGTTCCTGCTGCCCGCCCTCTTCTTCGTGGCTGTCTTCCTGGTCTTTCCCTCCCTCTGGGTGCTCTGGATCAGCCTGACCAACCAGACCCTGACCGGGGAGACGGCCCTGCGGCCTCAGTTCGTGGGCCTGGCCAACTTCCGGTATCTCTTCGACCCTGAGAACTGGGCGGTGCGGGGCTACTTCGGGAACGCCCTGCGCAACAGCGTCCTCTTCGTCATCGGCTCAGGCCTGATCGGCCAGGCAGGGGTGGGGTTGGCCATCGCCTGGGCCTTCCACCGACGCCGGGGCCTGCTGCGGGAGGTCCTCTACACCCTGGTCATCCTGGCCTGGATCATCCCGGACGTGGTGGTGGCCTTCATGTGGGTGGCTTACCTGGACCGGGATCAGGGGACCCTGAACGCCCTCCTCTCGGCCCTGGGCCTGGGGCGGGTGGACTGGCTGATCGAACGGCCGCTGCTTTCGGTCATCATCTTTAACACCTGGCGGGGAACCGCTTTCTCGATGTTGCTGTTCTCCTCGGCCTTAGCGATGCTGCCTCCCTCGTATCTGGAGGCGGCGGCGGTGGCCGGGGCCCGCCCGTATCAGGCCTTCCGGGACATCATCCTTCCCTCCATCCGCAGCCACATCGTCACGGACCTGATCCTGATCACCCTGTGGACCTTCAACACCTTCACGCCGTATCTGATCACCGGGGGCGGCCCTACCTTCCGCTCGGAGGTGGTCTCGATCTACACCTTCCGGGTCGCCTTCCAGCATTTCGAGTTCGGCCGCGGGGCGGCGGTGGCCGTGGTGATGATGCTGATCAACCTGACTCTGGCCCTGGCCTATCTCTCCACCCTGCGTCGGGAGGCCCGCGCCCGATGACGGTGATCCGCCATGTTCTCTCCCGTATCCTCTTCTCCGGCTTCGCCGCCCTGGTGGGCGCTTTCTTCGCCCTGCCCATGCTGTGGCTGACCCTGGCTCCTTTCAACGCCCGGGGGACCCTGGCGGTGGAGATCCCCCGGCCCTTCACCCTGGCCAACTTCCAGGCCGTTTTCGCCAACGCCTTCGCCGTGCGGGCCCTGGGCAACAGCCTCATCTTGGCGGGGGGGACCATGCTGGTGGTGACCCTGACGGCCACCCTGGCCGCCTACGCCCTCTCCCGGGCGGAGGTGCCTTACTACGATCTCCTCACCTACGGCCTGATCCTCTTCTCCTCGGTGGTGACCGGCACGGCGGCCATGGTCCCCATCTTCCTCCTGGCCAACGCCCTGGGGCTGGTGGACACTTACGTTGGGGTGATCATGGCCTTCACCGGGGGGCTGCTGCCCACGGCCATCTTCATCCTGCGGGATTTCGTGGAGGGCCTCCCCCGGTCCTACGAGGAGTCGGCCATGGTCTGCGGGGCGAGCCCCTGGCGGATGGTATGGGACGTGGTGATGCCGCTGCTGCGGCCGGGGATGATGGTGGTGGGGATCTGGGCCTTCGTGCAGGTCTGGGGGGCCTTCCTTATCCCCTTCGTGCTGCTGCGCAGCCCGGCGCGCATGCCCGCCGCCATCGCCATCTACTCTTTCTACACGGAGGCGGGCACCCCCATCCTCACCCTCACCTCGGCCTACGCGCTGCTCTACGCCCTCCCGGTGCTGGCTCTCTATCTCTTCGTCAACGCCCGTTATGGGTTCCGGTTCTTCGGGGGGATCAAGCGCTGAGATCCGGTAGGATGGGATCTGCAGGACTTTTTTTGAGGAGGCAGAGCTGGCCATGGCGCGAATCCGGCTGGAGGGGGTGACGAAGGCGTTCGGAACGGTGGTGGCGGTGGACGCGGTGACCCTGGACATTGAGGACGGGGAGTTCTTCGCCCTGCTGGGGCCCTCCGGGTGTGGGAAGACCACCACCCTGCGTCTCATCGCCGGGCTGGAGCGCCCCACCCGCGGGCGGATCTTCATCGGGGAGCGCGACGTCACCGAGCTCCCTCCGCAGGCCCGAGACGTAGCCATGGTCTTCCAGGACTACGCCCTCTACCCGCACATGACCGTCCTGGAGAACATCGGCTACCCGCTCAAGGTGCGCCGTTACGCCAAGCCCGAGATCCACCGCCGGGTCCGGGAGGTGGCGGAGGTCTTGCAGATCGCGGATCTGCTGGACCGGCGGCCGGGGCAGCTGTCGGGCGGGCAACAGCAGCGAGCCGCCGTCGCCCGGGCCCTGGTCTACCACCCCCAGGCGTTCCTCTTCGATGAGCCGTTGAGCAACCTGGACGCCAAGCTGCGCCTGGAGGCCCGCAGCTTCCTGAAGCACCTCCAGAAGTCCCTGGGCATCACCACTGTCTACGTCACCCATGACCAGGCGGAGGCCATGGCCCTGGCGGACCGCATCGGGGTGATGGATCGGGGCCGCCTGCTGCAGGTGGGGACGCCCCTGGAGATCTACCGGCGGCCCCGCAACACTTTCGTCGCCACCTTCATCGGAAGCCCTCCCATGAACCTGCTCTCCGGCCGCCTCCACCTGGCCGAGTCCGCCCTGATCCTGACGGACGGCCAGGCGCTCTCGGTGGCCGACCGCGTCGAGGCGTTGCGCCAGGCCTTCCGGGAGGGCGAGCGGGTCTGGCTGGGGGTTCGTCCCGAGCACCTGGCTTTGGCCGAGGGACCCGGGCCGACCCATCTCTCCGCCCGGGTCTACGCGGTGGAGCCCCTTGGGGTGGAGACGCTGGTGACGGTTCAGGTGGACGAGGAGCGCCTCACCCTGCGGCTGTCGGTGGATGAGCCGCCGGTGCTGCGGGAGCAGGTGTGGGTGCGGGTGCCGATGGAGCGAGCGCTCTTCTTCCGCGAGAGCGGGGAGCTGGCCCTGTGAGGGCGCGGCCGGTCCTTTCCGGATGATGGGATCGCTCTCCATCCCCATGAGGAGGACGCCTTCGATGAAGACCCTGCTTCGCTGGGAAGGCCGCTTCACCCCGGCCGACAAGGCGGCTTCGGATTATGTGCTCCTGCCCTTCGACATGCCCCCCGGCGTCGCCCGCCTCGAGGTCCGCTACACGTTCGAGGGCCAGGGCCAGCCGGAGAGCCCGAACGTGATCGACCTGGGCCTGTTCGACCCGCGAGGGGCCGACTTCCTGCGCGGGGAGGGTTTCCGGGGCTGGAGCGGGAGCGCCCGAACGGAGGCGGTGCTCACGCCCCGGGCGGCCACCCCAGGCTATCTGCCCGGCCCTCTCCTCCCCGGCCGCTGGCACGTGATCCTGGGGCTCTACCGCATCGCCCCCCAGGGTTGCGCCTGCGCGGTGACCGTTCTGGCCTCCGAGGAGGAAGGGCCGCTCCCGCATCCCCCACCCCCGGAGGGGGGAACCGGGGAGCTTCCCTCCCGGCCCGGCAGCGGAGCAGCCTGGCTGCGGGGGGACCTCCAGAGCCACAGCCATCACAGCGACGCGCCGGGCTCCTTAGAGGACCTGGTGGCCGCCGCCCGGCGGCGGGGACTGGATTTCCTGGCGGTGACGGAGCACAACACCGTCAGCCACTTCCCGTATTTGCGAGCCTGGAGCGGGCCGGATCTCCTGCTCATCCCGGGGGAGGAGGTGACCACGTATTACGGCCACATGAACGCCTGGGGCCTCTCCCGCTGGCTGGATTTCCGCTGCCGGACGGCGGAGGAGCTGCAGGCGGTCATCGACGCCGCCCACGCCATGGGCGCCCTGGTCTCCATCAACCACCCCAAGACCGACGGGCCACCCTGGGAGTATCCCCCGGACCTCCCGGTGGATGCCGTGGAGGCCTGGCAGGGGCCATGGCCCCTGCGCAACCGGGAATCCCTGGCCTTCTGGGACCGGCTGTTGCGGGCCGGGCGCCGGGTGACGGCGGTGGGAGGCAGCGATAAACACCAGGACCGACCCGGCGAGGGCACGCCCTTTTATCAGGTCGGCCACCCCACCACCTGGGTGTATGCGGCGGATCGGACGATCCCGGCCATCCTGGAGGCCATCCGCTCCGGCCGGGTGGTGATCACCGCGGACGTGGACGCGCCGTGGCTGGAGCTCACGGCCGAGCGCGGGGATACGACCTGGATGGTTGGGGAGACCGTCCCGCCCGGCGGCGCTGTCCGGGTGCGCTATCGGGTGTGGGAAGGGAAGGGCCTGCACCTGCGGCTGCTCTCCCGGGAAGGGGAGCTCCTCTTCCTCCCGGTGGATCGTTCTCCCTTCGAGGGGGTGCTGGAGCTCGACCTGGGCCGCCATCGCTACGTCCGGGCGGAGCTACGGGGCGTGCGGCATTTCGCGGAGGAGACCCCGGATGACCTGCCGATGGTCGCGATGACCAACCCCATCTGGGGAGGCCCGGGTTCGGAGGGGCCGTGAAGCGGCCTCGAAACGCGGTTATCTTCACATGGAGGCGCACGGATGCAACCGGAAGCCTTCATCGTCCCCCACACCCACTGGGATCGGGAGTGGTATCGTCCCTTCCAGGCCTTTCGTTACCGTCTGGTGGACCTGGTCGAACAGGTCCTTCGGATGATCGAGGGGGATCCGGATTTCAGGGGGTTCCTGCTCGACGGCCAGTCGGTGATCCTGGAGGACGTCCTAACGGTGCGCCCGGATCTGGAGCCGCGGATCCGACAAGCGGTGGAGGCCGGCCGCCTCTGGATCGGCCCCTGGTATGTGCTCCCCGATGAGTTCCTGGTGAGCGGGGAGGCGCTCGTCCGCAACCTCCAGGTCGGGATCCGCATCGCCCGCCGCTTCGGCGGCGAGATGCCCATCGGCTACACGCCGGATCCCTTCGGCCACGTTGGGCAGCTGCCCCAGATCCTGAAAGGGTTCGGGATCGAGGCCGCCGTGTTCCAGCGCGGCCTGGACGAGCAGCCGACGCTCCTCTGGTGGGAAGCCCCGGACGGCACCCGGATCTTCACCGTGTATCTCCGGGACGGCTACGGGAACGCCGCCTGGATCCCGGAGGACGCGGAGGCCCTGGCGGCCTACCTGAAGGCCCAGGCCCTCTCCCTGGCGCCCCACACGCCGGTTCCCCTCCTCCTGCTTATGAACGGGACGGATCATCTCTTCCCCCATCCGCGGCTGACGGAGTGGCTCCGGGCGGCCCAGGCGCATCTCCCGGATCTCCGCCTGCGCCTCGCTTCCCTGGCGGATTACATCGCCGCGGTGCGGACTGCTCTCGGCCAACAGCTGTCGGATCTCCCCGTGGTTCACGGGGAGCTGCGCTCCAGCCGACGCCATCCGGTCCTGCCCGGCGTGCTCTCCACCCGCATCTGGATCAAGCAGCGCAACGCCGCCGTCCAGACCGCGCTGGAGCGCTACGCGGAGCCCCTGATGGCCTTCGCGCATCTTCTCTGCGGCCTGGACCGACGGGCCTTCCTTTTCGAGGCATGGCGGCTCCTCCTTCAAAATCACTTCCACGATTCGATCTGCGGGACGGGGGTGGACGCGGCCCATGAAGACATGCGGCCGCGCTTCGATCACGCCGAGCAGATCGCCGGCCTGGTGAGTCGGGAATCCCTGGAGCGGCTCCTGCGGCCGGAGGCAGCCGAAGCCCCACCCGGCTGGCTGGCCTCGGACCCGGCGTCGATGGAGCAGGCGTTGCTGGTCTACTGCCCGATCCCGGGCTCCGTCCGGGGGCCGGTGGAGGTGACCCTTCCTGCCCTCCCGCCGGGCCTCACGTATCGCCTCCTGGACCCTGAGGGGCGTGAGCTCCCGCTCTTTCAGGTGGAGCGGGGGACGCCTGACGAGGCGCGCTGGACCGTCGCCCCGGCGGAGTGGCCGGGCTTCCTGAACCGCCTGCTCTGGATCCACGTGGGCCCCTATGCGGCGAAGCGGGTGTGGGTGGATCTCGAGAGGCGGCAGCTCTGGGCGGAGTGGGCGGACGCCTCGGCGGACATGGATCACGGGATGATCACCCGTGTCCTTCAAGTGGCCCGCCAGCTGGGAGAGCGAGAACCGGCCCTCACAGCCCCATGGACGGTCTCGGCGGCGATGGGAGGAGCCTCCCGCTGGGCCTTCGTCCTCCCCGAGGGCCGGGGGGTCGGCCTCCAGACCTATCGGTTGCAGATCCGCCCCGGGACACCGCGCGCGATCTCCCGACGTCCCCGGGCGGAGCCGGAGATCGCCAACGAGTTCTTCCGCCTCACCGCGGATCCCTCAGATGGGACCCTGCAACTGGAGGATCTCCGAACGGGCCGGCGGTGGCGCGGCCTGAACCGCTTCGAAGATGAAGGGGATGCCGGGGATGTCTACAACCATGAGTCGCCGGCGGAGGATCGGCGGGTGGACCGCCCGGCGGCGCCGCCCCGGGTCGAGGCCTGGGAGGAGGAGCCGTTCGGTCAGTGCCTGGAGGTCGATTTGCCGTATGAGATCCCGGCCGGGCTGCGGCCGGACCGCCGGGGACGCTCCGCGGAGACGGTCCCGCTGTCGATCGCTGTGCGGGCATGGCTGCGACCGGGAGTTCCCCGGGTCGATATGGAAGTTGTGGTGGACAATCGGGCGGCCGATCACCGCCTGCGCGTGGTCTTCCCCACCGGCATCCGGTCCGAGACCTGGGTGACAGAGGGGGCGTTCGACCTCGTGGTCCGCCCGGTGGGCCTCCGCGTCCGGGCAGATGACTCCTGGGTGGAGCAGCCGGTGTCTGCCGCCCCCCAGCAGGGCTTCGCGTTCGTGGAGGACGCCGCCGGCGGGCTCCTGGTGGCGAACCAGGGGCTCCCGGAGATCGAGGCCCGGACGGACGCGGAGGGACAGGTGGAGCTGGCCCTCACCCTGTTGCGGTGCGTGGGCTGGCTGTCGCGGGGGGATCTGCGATCCCGGCGGGGGCATGCGGGGCCGCCGCTGCCCACGCCCTCCGCGCAGATGATCGGGCGCTGGGCCTTCCGCTACAGCCTGATCCCTTACACCGACCGCTGGGAGGCGATCCGGGAGGCCCAGCGGTTCCTGGCGCCGCCCCTCGCGGGGGCGGGCCCCGGCCGTCTGCCGGAGCGGCTGTTCCTGGAGGTGGAGCCGGCCGCCTTCGTCCTGACCGCCGTGAAGGCCCCCGAGGAGGGGGAGGGCCTCATCGTGCGAGGGTATAACGCCGCCGAGGAGGTCGTCCAGGTCCGGCTTACCTTCTGGCGGCCGGTTCAGGCGGCCTGGCGGGCGGACCTCATGGAGCGTCCCCAGGAGCCCCTTCGCCCGGAGGGGTCCTCTCTGACCTTCCGGGCCCGCCCCAAGGAGATCGTCACCGTGCGGGTGGTCCTCGCCCCGCTCCTCTGGCATCCGGAAGGATAAAGCCAGAAGCCGGTCCCGGGCGGATGCGGTACGCCGGGGAGGAAGGCCTGAGGAGGCCTCCTCCCCTTTTTGTTTGAGATCGCCGCGCCTCCGGGAGGGATGCCGGAGAGTCCCGACGCCTTCATCCTTCCTCCGGGGGATCTTCACAGGATCTTCACAGGACCCGGGCAGAATCCAGGGTGGAAGTGAGACCCACAGGCGGGAGGAAGCCGATGAAGCGCTGGAAAATCGTGGGGGCACTGGTGTTGCTGGTGCTTCTGATCGGGATGGTGGGGGTCGGAATCGGCATCGCACGGACGGCGATGGGGTGGACCCTTCCCACCTTCGGCGGGGCCGGGCCGGTCCCCTCGGCTCCGGGGCCGGGCAGGTGGCCCGGCGGGAGGATGGGTCCGTGGGGCGGGATCGGATGGGGAACGATCCCGGGGACACCCCTCTCCGATGAGGAGGCGGTGCGCATCGCCCGCGACGTCATCGCCGCCTATGGGAACCCGGACCTGGAGCTGGCTGAGGTCATGGCCTTCGATAACCACTTCTACGCCCAGGCGCGGGAGCGCTCCACCGGCCGCTACGCCTTCGAGTTCCTCATCGATCGGTTCACCGGGGCTGCCCATCCGGAGCCGGGGCCCAACATGATGTGGAACGCCCGCTACGGGATGATGAGGAACCACGGCATGATGGGGAGCGGGTGGGGCGTCTCCGGGGAGATGCGCCTCTCGCCGGAGGAGGCACGGCGGATCGCTCAGGCTTACCTGGATCAGGCGATGCCGGGGGCCACGGTAGATGAGGAGGCCGATCCTTTCTATGGCTACTACACGCTGCACATCCTGCGGGACGGCCGGATCATTGGGATGCTCAGCGTGCACGGCAGCACCGGCCAGGTGTGGGTGCATACCTGGCATGGGAGCTTCCTGCAGATGGTCTATGGCCATGAGGGGGAGCACGGATCCTTCGGGGGCGATGGCGCGACCATCGCGTTCCTGTCCATAATTTCCCTGTGAAGGAGGAAAACCATGAGCCGCAACTGGATCGGCTTGCTGATCGGAGCGCTGGTGTTGCTGGTCTTGCTGGTCGGTGCCCTGGGCCTGCTGGCCGGCCCGGCGTGGGGCTGGGGCTGGGGGTGCCCGGGTTGCCCGATGATGGGGCGCTGGGGCTGGGGTGGCATGGGCTGGGGCTTCGGGCTGTTGATGATGTTGCTGGGCCTGCTGCTCCCCTTGCTGTTCTTCGGCCTGATCATCGCCGCGGTGGTCTGGGGGATCCAGCAGGTGACCCGGGCCGGCGGCCTGCCCCCCGCTGCGCCTCCGGCGGCTCGCTGTCCGCAGTGCGGCCGCCCCGTCCAGGCGGACTGGGCCCACTGCCCCTACTGTGGGGCTTCGTTGACCAGCGGGTCGGCGCGGCAGGGCTGAAGGCCCACGGAGTCAGGCGGAGCAGAGGGTCGGCATGCGGACGGTGCTGGTGGTGGAGGACGAGCCCCGGATGCGCCAGGTGATCCGGGCCTACCTGGAGCAGGCGGGGTTCCGCGTGATCGCGGTGGGGGATGGCCCCAGCGCGTTGCATGCCTTCCGGCGGGAGCGGCCCGACCTCATCGTCCTGGACCTGATGCTGCCGGGCATGGATGGCTTCGACGTCTGTCGCACCATCCGACGGGAGTCCGGGGTGCCCATCATCATCCTGACGGCGCGGGTGGAGGAAGAGGATCGGGTGGTGGGCCTGGAGCTGGGGGCGGACGATTACATCACCAAGCCCTTCAGCCCGCGCGAGCTGGTGGCGCGGGTTCGCGCGGTCCTGCGGCGGGCGCAGGGGGAGATCTCCCCGCCCGCCGTCCTCCGGGTGGGGGATCTGGTCATCGACCTGGAGCGTCGGGAGGTGCGGGTGGGCGACCGGGAGGTCCGTCTGACGCCCACGGAGTTCGAGCTGCTGACGGCGATGGCGCGCCATCCGGGCCGCGTCTTCACCCGGTTACAGCTGCTGGAGCGGATCCAGGGCGTGGCCTACGAAGGATATGAGCGGACCATCGACGCGCACATCAAGAACCTGCGCCAGAAGATCGAGCCGGACCCCCGCAACCCGCAGTATATCCTCACCGTCTATGGGGTCGGCTACAAGCTTCGGGAGGAGTGAGCGAGGGGATCCGGATGCGGAGCCTGTGGGCGAAGCTGACCCTGGCCTTCGTCGGCGTGGTCGTCCTGAGCCTGCTGACCACGGCCCTCCTGATCGCTCTGGCCACCGCGGGGGAGTTCCGGATCTACGTGGCCCGGGGGAACCGGCGCTGGGCGGAGGGGCTGGCCCCGCTCTTCGCCGCATATTACGCCCGGGTTGGGAGCTGGGAGGGCGTGGAGGCTGTGCTCGAGGACATGCCGATGCCCATGCCCGGCATGGGGCCCATGCATCCGCCCATGGGGATGAACCGGGCGATGTGGCGGATGATGGGCCACCGCCTGATCCTGACGGACGAGGCGGGGCGGGTCCGGCTGGATTCCGAGGGGAGCGCAGTGGGAACCCTTCTCCCGGCGGCGCGGGACCAGGGGGTCCCGATCCGCGTGGCGGGGCGGACGGTGGGGTGGCTGCTCATCGGCGAGGTGGAGAGCCCCACCGGGCCCTCGGCGGAGTTCCTGGCTCAGGTGCGGCGGGCCATCGCCCTCAGCACGCTGCTCGGGATCGCCCTGGCCCTGGGGGCGGGCTCCTTTGTGTTCTTCCGGCTGATGCGTCCGCTCCAGGCCCTCCAGCAGGCGTCCCGGCGGATCGCGAGGGGGGATCTCGGCGCGCGCATCCCGGCGCAGGAGGCCGGGGAGCTGGGGGAGGTGGCCCGGGCCTTCAATCAGATGGCGGAGGCGCTGGCCCGGGCGGAGCAGCAGCGGCGTCAGATGCTGGCGGACATCGCCCACGAGCTCCGCACCCCTCTGGGCATCCTGCAGGGGCAGCTGGAGGCGCTGCTGGATGGCGTCCTTCCCCTGGCGCCGGAACAGATCGCCCAGGTCCACGACGAGGTCCGACACCTGGCCCGGCTGGTGGAGGACCTGCGGCTCCTCGCCCTGGCGGAGGCCGGTCAGTTGCGGCTGGAGCGGGGGCCTGTGGACCTGCGATCCCTGATCGAGGAGGCCGCCGACCGCATCGCGCTGCAGGCGGCGGAGAAGGGGATCCGGCTGGAGGTGCATCTTCCGGAAGGGCTGCCGCCGGCGTGGGGGGATGAGGGGCGCCTGCGGCAGGTGCTGATGAACTTGCTCACCAACGCCCTCCGCTACACGCCTGCCGGCGGCCGGATCACCATCGAGGCCCAGCCCCTCGGGGATCAGGTGCAGGTGAGCGTCCGCGACACCGGGGTGGGGATCGCCCCGGAGGATCTGCCCTATGTCTTCGATCGGTTCTACCGGGCGGAGAAATCCCGGGCCCGGGCGGACGGGGGGTCGGGGCTGGGGCTGGCCATCGCCCGCCATCTGGTCGAGGCCCACGGCGGGCGCATCGGGGTCGAGAGCCAGCCCGGCCGGGGCTCCCATTTCTTCTTTACCCTCCCCATCGTCTCCCGCTCATCAAGTCGCCCCCGCATCCTTACGGATGTGCTATAATGGGAGATGAGAGGCCCCCGTAGCTCAACTGGATAGAGCAAGGGCGTCCTAAGTCCTGCGTTGCGGGTTCGAATCCCGCCGGGGGCACTTGAGAAGAAGCCGGGCGTTCCGCCCGGCTTTGTGTTCCGGCGTGTTCGCGGGGAGCGACTCCATGTGGGGAAAGCGCGGATGGGGTCCCGGCCGATCATCTCCTTCCGGCAGGTAAACAAGTGGTTCGGGAATCTGCACGTTTTGCGGGACATCACCCTGGACATCTATGAAGGGGAAGTGGTGGTGATCTTCGGCCCCAGCGGGGGCGGGAAGAGCACCCTGATCCGCACCATCAACCGGCTGGAGCCCATCGACTCCGGCGAGCTGTGGGTGGACGGCATCCCGGTTCACGATCCCCGCATCAACGTCAACCGCCTCCGCCAGGAGATCGGGATGGTCTTCCAGCAGTTCAATCTCTTCCCCCATCTGACGGTGCTGGAGAACATCATCCTGGGTCCGGTGCACGTGAAGAAGATCCCCCGGGCGGAGGCGGAGCGGCTGGCCATGCAGCTCCTGGAGCGGGTGGGGATCCCCGAGAAGGCCCACGCTTACCCGGCCCAGCTGTCGGGCGGACAGCAGCAGCGGGTGGCCATCGCCCGGGGCCTGGCCATGCGGCCGAAGATCATGCTCTTCGATGAGCCGACCAGCGCCCTGGACCCCGAGATGATCAAGGAAGTGCTGGACGTGATGGAGGATCTGGCCCGGGAAGGGATGACCATGGTGGTGGTCACCCATGAGATGGGCTTCGCCCGGCATGTGGCGGACCGTATGGTCTTCCTGGAGGGCGGCCGGATTGTGGAGGTCGGGACCCCCGATGAGATCTTCGAGAACCCCCGGCACGAGCGCACCCGGGTCTTCCTGAGCCAGGTCCTGCGTCATTAGCGAGAAAGGCCTCCTGCCACGCCCGCGAAGCCGCGGCGGGAGGCCATCTTTCTCTCAGGAGGTGGACGATGGCGCTCAGACTGTTCCGAACGGCCTTGCTCGGGTTCGCCCTCGCCCTGGCCCTGGCGGCATGTCAGGCGCCCGGGGCCACGCCGGCCCCTAAAAAGGGCCGCGCCCCCCTCGCCCCCGAAGGGACCCTCCTGCGCAAGATCCAGGATCGCGGCAAGCTGATCTGCGGCACCAAGTATGACATCCCCACCTTCGGTTACCTCAACCCCAAGACCAATCAGGTGGAAGGCTTCGACGTGGAGATCTGCCGGGCCGTGGCCGAATACATCTTCGGCGATCCCAACGCGGTGGAGATTAAGGAGGCCATTTCCAAGAACCGCATCCCCTTCCTCAAAGAGGGCGTGGTGGACATCGTGGCTTCGACGATGACCATCAACGAGGAGCGCCTGAAGGAGATCGATTTCTCCGTCGTCTATTACGTCGCCGGCCAATCCCTCCTGGTCCCCAAGAACAGCCCCATCAACGGCCTGGATGACCTCAAAGGCAAGCGGGTGGGCACCGTGAAGGGTTCCACCTCGGAGAAGAACATCCGGGCCATCTCGGATCAGAAGGGGCTGAACATCGAGGTGGTGCTCTTCGACACCTACTCGGAGGCGGTGGCGGCCATGGACGCCGGCCGCGTGGACGCGGTGACCACCGATGACATCATCCTCTACGGCTTCGTGCGCCAGGAGCCGGATAAGTGGAAGGTGGTCGGAGGGCGCTTCACGGTGGAGCCCTACGGCGTGGGGGTGAAGAAAGGCGAGAAGGAGCTCCTGGAGGTGGTGAACACGGTGATCCGGGAGCTCAAGTCCTCCGGCCGCTGGAAGGAAATCTACAAGAAGTGGATCCCCAGCGACACGGTGCCGGAACCCCCGCCGGATGATTGGCGGGCGGTGAGCCAGCCGTGACCCCCTCCGATAGGGAGATCCGCCGGCGGGGCGCTCACGGCGCCCCGCCGGTTCTTATCCGCACGGATCCCAGGCCCCCCATTCGGGTGGAACCATGAGCACGGCGGACGTCTGGCATTACCTGCTTCTGGGCCTGTGGACGACCCTGCGGCTCTCCCTGGCCAGCATGGGGGTGGCCCTGGCCCTGGGGACGCTGATCGGGGTGTTGCGGGTCTCCCCGGTGCCTCCCCTTCGCTGGTTCGCCGCCGGGTATGTGGAGTTCTTCCGGGACATCCCGCTGTTGCCGGTGCTGGTCTTCGTCTACAGCGGGTTGCCCAAGGCGGGGATCCGGCTTCCCACTTCTTTCGATAGCGCGGTGGCCGGGCTGGGGGTTTACACGGCCGCCTTCGTCGCGGAGGTGGTGCGGGCCGGCCTCCAGTCGGTCCACAGGGGTCAGATCGAGGCCGCCCTCTCCCTGGGCATGACCTTCCCCCAGATGGTCCGCCTGGTGTTGCTGCCTCAAGCCTTCCGCATGATGATCCCGCCCCTGGGCACTGTGTTCATCGCCCTGGTGAAGAACACCTCCATCGCCTCGGCCATCGCTGTCGAGGAACTGCTGTATCAGGCGGAGTTCGTCATCGGCCGCACCTTCGCCGACTGGCCGATGCTGATCGCCTTTCTTCTCTATCTGGTGATCACCGTGCCCCTCAGCGGGCTGGTGAACTTTCTGGAGCGCCGTCTGCGGATCCTCTTCTGAGGCGGAGGGGATGCAGGCATCGGAGCGACCCTGGCAGACCCTGGTGGGCGTGGGGATCGTGCTGGCCCTGATCCCCCTGGCCTTCCGCATGGAGCCGGCGCGGTTCGCGCCGTTTCTCGAGGGATCTACCTGGCGGTTCCTGGCCCTGGGGCTGCTTCTCACCCTGGAGGCCTCGGCCATCGCCATCCTGGCCAGCATTCCCCTGGCCCTCTTCTTCGCTCTGGCCCGCCTGAGCGGCCCGCTCTGGCTCCGTTACCCCGTGATCGCCCTGGTGGAAGGCATCCGGGCTCTCCCCCTCCTGGGGCTGATGTTTTATCTCTTCCTGCGCCTGAGCGCCCTGGGCCGGCAGCTGGGGATGGAGGCGCTGACCCGGCCCGACGCGGCAGTGATCGCCGCCCTCTGGCTCTACACGGGCGCGGTGAACGGCGAGGCCCTGCGCGCGGCCATCCTCTCTCTCCCCCGAGGTCAGTGGGAGGCCGCCCGCTCCCTGGGCTTGACCTACGGCCAGGCGATGCGCCTGGTCATCCTCCCCCAGGCCTTCCGACGAGCCCTTCCCCCGCTGGTGGCCCAGTTCGCCACCCTGGTGAAGGACACCTCCCTGGGCGCCATCATCGGGTTCATCGAGCTCTACCGGCGGGGGGTGATCCTCTTTCAGGGGGAGCGCAACCCCATGGAAACCCTCTACGTGGTCTCGGTGATCTATTTCCTCGTTAACTACACCCTCGGCCGGCTGGCCGGGACGCTGGAGCGCCAGCTGGGGCTTCACCGCGGATAGGGCCAGCCCCCGATCGGAAGAGGCGGCTGCGCTATAATTCCCGTGCATGAACTTCCAGCGGAAAGGAACCCCACGGATGGAAGATCGGGCGCTGGTGGAGCTGGCCCTCCGGATGCGTGAGCGGGCCTACGCCCCTTACTCCGGCTACCGGGTGGGGGCTGCCCTGCTGAGCGCCTCCGGCCAGGTGTTCACCGGATGCAACGTGGAGAACGCGGTCTACCCCCTTGGGCTGTGCGCGGAGCGGGTGGCCGTGTTCAAGGCCATCTCCGAAGGGGAGCATCATTTCACCGCCATCGCGGTCGCCACCGAAAACGGCGGCACTCCGTGCGGAGCCTGCCGCCAGGTCCTCTCCGAGTTCTCCCCGGACCTGCGGATCCTCCTGGTCGACGCGAAAGGACACGTGCGGGAGACCTCCCTGCGGGCCCTGCTGCCGGAACCCTTCGGGCCCCGGGATCTCCAGGCGGTTCGCTGAGGAGACAGGCATGGCACCCGGGATCCAGACGCCATGGCGGCGGCTCCCCCTCCTCGGGCTCCTCTGGGCGCTGGGGGTGCTGGGGATCGGGACAGGGTTGGGCCTCGTGGCGTATCGTCTGGCCTTCCAGGAGGCCCTGCGCGCCGTCCCCATCCTCCCGCCCCCCGGAGCCTCCGTCTCTTCCTCTCCCACCACCCACAGCGGCCCCCTCCATCTTCCGGAGTGGAACGGGAAGGAGCGGGTGAACATCCTGATTTTGGGGATCGATCAGCGGGAGGGGGAGTCAGGCCCCTGGCGGACCGACACGATCATGGTGGTGACGATCGATCCCGTGGGTCTCTCCGCCGGGGTGCTCTCCATCCCCCGCGATCTGTGGGTGACGATCCCCGGTTTCGGGGAGAACCGCATCAACACGGCCCACTTTCTGGGGGACGCCTACGGCTACCCGGGCGGCGGGATCGCCCTGGCCCAGGAGACCCTGCGCTATAACTTCGGGATCGCCACCTCCTATTACGTGCGGGTGAACTTCACCGCCTTTGAGAAGGCCATCGATCTGCTGGGCGGCATCGATCTCTGCGTCCCGGAGGCCATCGATGATCCCCATTACCCGGACGCCCGTTACGGGTATGAGCCCTTCCACATCGAGGCAGGGTGCCAGCATCTCGATGGGCGGACGGCGTTGAAATACGCGCGGACGCGGGCCACCCGTGGGGGGGACTTCGATCGCATGCGCCGCCAGCAGCAGGTGATCCAGGCGGTGCGGGAGCGGGTGCTTCGGCTGAACATGCTGCCGGAGCTGATCGCCCGGGCCCCGGCGCTCTGGGAGACGGTTCAGGATGGAGTCCGCACAAACCTCTCCCTGGAGGAGATGATCGCCCTCGCCCGCCTGGCCGCCCGCATCCCCGATGACCGGATCCGGATGGTGACCATCGGCCCCTCGATGACCATCCCGGCCACCACCCCCGACGGGGCCGAGGTGCTGATCCGCATCCCCGAGAAGGTCCAGGAAGCCTTGACGGACCTGTTCGGGCCCCAGCCGATGCGCCTGAAGGCCCGCATCTCCGTCCAGAACGGGACGATGCGGCCGGGCCTGGCGAGTCGGGTGGCGGAGCTCCTTCGCTCTCTCGGCGCGGAGATCGTGGAGGTGGGGAACGCGGATCGCTCCGATTACGGGCAGACCCGCATCCTGGCCCGCCCGGAGGCCCTGGAGGCCGGCCGTCAGGTGGCGGGATGGCTGGGCCTCCCCCTCACCGCGGTGCAGCCCGCGCCGGATCTCGCCTGCGCCTGCGATCTGGTCATCCGCCTGGGGGCGGACTTCCCGGAGCCGGCGGCGCCGTGAGGGATGCCGCAGCGTCCCCGCGTGGCCCGGCATGCCCCTCCTGTAGAGGAGGAAGGCCGTGAAGCGAAGAGACCGAGCTTTGCGTTTCCGGGAGGCGCCATGGATTTCCGCCTGAGCGAGGAGCAACGGCTGTTCCGACAGGCGGTGCGGGAGTTCGCCGAGCAGGAGCTGAAGCCCCGCGCCCGCCATGTGGATGAGCGCGGCGAGTTCAACTGGGAGGCAGTCCGCAAGGGGGCCTCCCTGGGCCTGCTGGGCCTGACGGTCCCGGAAGACTACGGCGGGGCGGGGCTGGACCATGTGAGCGCCGCCATCGCCATCGAGGAGATCGCCCGGGGATGCGGCTCCACCGCCCTCTCCCTGGCGGCCCACAACGGCCTGGGACTGGCGCCGATCCTCCTCTTCGGCAGCGAGGCCCAGAAGCGGCGCTGGCTGCCGGCCCTGACCAGCGGCCGCAACGGACTGGCCGCCCTGGCCCTGACGGAGCCTCACTGCGGCAGCGACTTAGGCGCCGTGCGCACCACCGCGGTCCGCGATGGGGACGAGTGGGTGATCACCGGCCAGAAGATGTGGTGCACCAACGCCGGCATCGCCGAGGTGATCGTCACCCTGTGCCGCACGGACCCGGAGGCCGGCAAGCGCGGCCTCAGCCTGATCCTCGTCCCCACGGACGCCCCGGGCCTCTCCATCGCCCCGCCGGAGAAAAAGATGGGGCTCCACGGCTCCCCCACCCACGCCGTGACCTTCGATCATGTGCGAGTGCCCCTGGATCACCTCCTGGGGGAGCCGGGGCGAGGCCTGCCTTACGCCCTGCAAGTCTTAGACGGGGGGCGCATCGGCATCGGCGCCCTCTCGGTGGGCCTGGCCCAGGCCGCTTTCGAGGAGGCGGTCCGTTACGCGAAAGAGCGCACCGCCTTCGGCCAGCCCATCGCCGCTTATCAGGCCGTCCAGTGGATGCTGGCCGACGCGGCGGTGGAGATCGAGGCCGCCCGGCTGCTGGTGTATCGGGCGGCCTGGCTGCGGGATCAGGGGCTCCCCTACACCCAGGCCGCGGCCATGGCCAAGCTCTTCGCCAGCGAGATGGCCGAGCGCGTGACCCGCAACGCCATCCAGATCCACGGCGGCTACGGCTACAGCCGGGAGTTCCCGGTGGAGCGGCTCTACCGGGACGCCCGGCTGATGACCATCGGGGAGGGCACCAGCGAGATCCAGCGCCTGGTCATCGCCCGCCACATCCTGGGGCTGGTCCGCGCGGAGCCGCTCCCCGCGGATGTGGTGTGAGCCGTGGTCCTCAAGGAGCGCCTGAAAGCCTATGCCCGCTCCCTCGGCTTCGATCTGATCGGGGTGGCCGCGGCGGGCCCCACGCCCTCCGCCGATCGCTATGAGGAATGGGTCCGCGCGGGCCGCGCGGCCACCATGGCCTATCTCACCCGGCCCGATGCCATCGAGAAACGCCGGGACATCCGCAACCTCTGGCCGGAGGCCCGCTCCGTCATCGTGGTGGCGATGAACTACTACGCCGGGGATCCCCCGCCGCCCCGGGAGGATGTGCCGCAGGGACGGGTCGCCCGCTACGCTTGGGGGGAGGACTACCACGAGGTCCTGCGGGAGCGCCTGGAGGCGCTCCTGGCGTTCCTCAACCGGGAGGCCGGCCGCCCGGTGCGGGGACGGATCTACGTGGACACCGGGCCGGTGCTGGAGCGGGCCTGGGCCGTCCAGGCCGGCCTGGGATGGATCGGCAAGAACAGCATGCTCATCCACCCGCGCCTGGGCTCCTACCTGTTCCTGGGGATCCTGCTGGTGGATCTGGAGCTGGAGCCCGACCCGCCCTTCCCGACGGACCACTGCGGCACCTGCACCCGCTGCATCGAGGCGTGCCCGACGCATTGCATCCGCCCCGATCGCACACTGGAGGCGGAGCGCTGCCTCTCTTACCTGACCATCGAGCGGCGGGAGGGGATCCCGACGGAGCGGCGGGCAGCGATCGGGGACTGGATCTTCGGGTGCGACATCTGCCAGGAAGTCTGCCCCTGGAACCGGCGGTTCGCCCGGCCGACCGCTGAGCCGGCCTTCCAGCCCCGGGAAGGGATCCCCCGCTTGGCCCTGGCGGAGGTCCTAAGGATGGATGAGGAAGCGTTCCGGGCGCGGTTCCGCCGCAGCGCCATCCGCCGGGCCAAACGGCGGGGGCTGGTGCGCAACGCCCTGGTGGTCGCGGGGAACCTGCGGGCGCGTTCGCTCCGCCCGCTGCTCGAGCGCTGGCGGGCCGATGAGGACCCCATCTTGCAGGAGCACGCCGCATGGGCTCTGGAACGGATGGAGGAAGCTCAGGTCCTTTTAGAGGGTCCGGGATGAAAGCCGCGCGGGGCGTTTACGTGCTGTCGCTGGAGGTGTGGGGGGAAGTGACTGTCGGCCGGCTCGGGCGCTGGCCGCTCGCTGGGACCTACGCCTACGTGGGCTCGGCCCGGGGGCCCGGAGGCTTCCAGCGGTTGGAGCGCCACCGGAGGGTGGCGGAGGGCCGAAACCCGGTGCGCCGCTGGCACATCGATTACCTGCTCGCCGTCGGGCGATGGCGGGGCGCTTTCGTGAGGGAAACGGAGGATCCCGCTGCGGAGTGCGCCCTGGCCCGGGCCCTGGCCGAACACTTGCCCCCCGCCATCCCGCACTTCGGCAGCAGCGACTGCCGCTGCCCCACCCATCTCTTCGCCGTCCCCGATCCCGAAGGATTCCTTCAGTTACTCGCCGCCCTGGGCCTCCAGACTTTCCCGGAGCGTGAGGATGCGGGCGTTCGGTCCGCCCGGATGCGTTAAAATGAGTGAGAGAAGGGGACTCGATGGGGATTATCCGCGAGGACAGCGCTCCGGGGCGTGGGCGCCCCACGGGTTTCCCTGAGCCACCGGGAGGAGCGAATCGATGTTTTCCGCATTGGTCGAGGCCGCGATGGAAAAGGCCCGCTTCCGCCAGCTGGAGGACGGGACCTATTACGGAGAGATCGAGGTGTACCCGGAGGTCTACGCTACCGGAGCGACCCTGGAAGAATGTCGCCGGGAGCTGGAAGAGGTGTTGATCGAGTGGCTGCAGGATCGCCTGTCCCGCCCGTGACCTTCCCACCGGCCCGCTGGCGTCTGCTGTGGTCGCCTCCTGCGGACGGCGCCACTCAGATGGCCATCGATGGGGCCATCGTGGAGGCCGTGGCGGCCGGAGAGGCCCCGCCGACGGTGCGGTTCTACCGCTGGGATCCGCCCTGCCTCAGCCTGGGGCGGAGCCAGCCGGTGGAGGAGGTGGATCTCTCGCGCTGTCGGGCCGATGGGGTCGAGGTGGTGCGGCGGCCCACAGGGGGGCGGGCCATCCTTCACGCGGAGGAGCTCACTTACAGCGTGATCTTCCCGGAGGCCGACCCTCGGGCGGCGGGGGGTATACCGGAGACCTTCCGCCGGTTCGCCGAGGCCTTCGCGGCCGCCTTACGCGCCCTGGGCGTCCCCGACGTCGCCCTGGCCCCCCCGCTGGATCCGCGCGTCCGGGGCGAGGGGTTCGTCTGCTTCGAGGTGCCCACAGATTCCGAGCTCACCGTGGGCGGGCGCAAGATCATGGGCAGCGCCCAGTGGCGTCATCGCGGCGTGGTGCTGCAGCACGGCTCCCTGCCCCTGGACGGCGACCCGGGGGCCATCGCCCGGTATCTGCGCCGCGGGCCGGATCCCGAGCGGCTCCGTCGGCGGGCGATCACCCTCCGGGAGGCCGTGGGGCACCCGGTGGCTTTCGAGGCGGCGGCGGAGGCGATCCTGATCGCGTTCCGCGAGCTCCTGAACATCCATGTCTTTCCGGGGGACCTGACCCCGGCGGAGGCGGCGCGGATCCCGGCGTGGCGGGATCGCGTGGCCATCCTGAGGCGGGAAGGGGAGCCCCGGCAAGGAGCGTGGCGATGGTCGTAGGCACCTGCACGGTGGAGCTGCATCTGCCGGAGGCGCTGTCGTTAAAAGACAAGCGCAGCGTGATGAAATCCCTTATCGCCCATCTGCGCCAGTCCTTCAACGTGGCGGCGGCGGAGATCGATCATCAGGACTTCCCGCAATCGGCCCGGCTGGGCCTGGCCACCATCTCCAACGACGCCGGCCACATCCACGCCACGCTGGAGGGCGCCGTCCGCTGGATCCAGGCCCATCGGCCGGACGTGATGGTGGTGGATTGGGAGATCGCGATCCTGTGAACGCTCCCGCGGGCGCTCGCCCGTTCACAGGGAAAGGAGCCTGGGATGGCGTATCGGACCACGCTTGTCCGGGAGCCTGCGGTGGCCGGCGCCTTCTACCCGGCAGACCCGGGGGCGCTGCAGGAGATGGTGGATCGCCTGCTCGCGGAGGCGCCCCGCTACGAGACCGAGCCGGCCGCCCTGATCGTCCCCCACGCCGGCTACATCTACTCGGGCCATGTGGCCGCGTGGGGGTTCCGGCAGCTGGAGGGCCGTCCTTACGACGCGGTGGTGGTGCTGGGCACCAACCACGTCGAGCCTTTCTTCCACGAAATCTCCGTATGGGCGCGGGGGGCGTGGCGGACCCCTCTGGGGGAGATCCCCATCGATG
>VAPR01000294.1_pt1 | contig 34700 bp, 28 predicted proteins | sample 3380701 | NCBI WGS metagenome assembly VAPR01 (sample SAMN11536904, study PRJNA540576) | hot springs metagenome | isolation source: hot spring wet sediment | place: Spain: Lobios | collected 2014-01
CTGACCCAGCTGGGTCAGGGAGCGTTTCAGTGGGTGGTTTTCACCAGTCGAAACGGTGTGCAGTCCACCATGCACGCCCTGGGAGAAATGGGGGCCGACCTGCGTATCTTCGGCAGCGTTCGGCTGGCCGCAATCGGTCCCGGTACCGCACAGGCCCTGGCGGAATTTCACCTGCGTGCCGATGTTGTCCCCGAAGAATACCGCTCGGAAAACCTGGCCGAAAGTCTTTTGCCGCTGGTGCGTGGATGCCGCGTGTTGTTATTACGAGCCGATCGCGGACGGGACGTTTTGCCCCAGCAATTGTCCGCCAGCGCTGAAGTGGAACAGGTGGCCGTCTATTCCCAGCGGGAAATCACCGAACTGCCCCCGATAATTGCCGAGCGGCTGAGGCAGGGAGAATATGATTTCATACCGTTGACCAGCAGCAATCTGGCACGGGCACTGGCGAGACTACTCGATGCTCCCATGCGTGCTCACCTGGGCACAAAAACACAACTGGTGGCCCTGAGTCCGGTTACCGGGGCAACGTTACGCGAACTCGGTTTGCCGGTAAATGCCGAGGCCAGCGAGTACACGATGCCGGGCCTGGTGCAGACGCTCCTACGCCTGGCACAATCCCGTTCCGGTTCGTCGCAGTTACCGCCGCGCTAAAAATCCCGCTATCACGTGATCTCGCGGTAAACGTCCCAGGAGAGGTACGCCACAATCCCGGCCGCCAGCATAGCGCAGATGTCCAGGAAGATGCTTCGGCCAAACGGAAAGCCGATAGCGATATCCACGGCAAAGACGGCCAGGAGCACGCAGCAAATAATCAGCGAGCCGAGCGTCAGCCATTTCTCCATAGTCAGGGTCTCTATTATTCGCGGCCCCGGTAGCGTTATCTGCTCCTCGTTTATTTTATCGCGCAAAATTCGTAGCGGCGTGTGCGTCCGCTTTCAAGAAACGACTTGCGGCAACATCCTGGGCAACGCTGTCGTGCGCTTGTCGCCTGCTGCCCTTAGTGCGGTTTGGTGAAACGATTTCCGAGAAATAGTCCTGGATGCCTGCGTCCTCGACGGAATGGCAATACCGCTATCGCCGATACAAAACAACCAACTCGCCATAAGCGTTATTCGTCAAAAGCAACCAATCGGGCACTGCAAGTTAAGCCAGGTGGCTCCTGCGAGCAAAAGTTATCCCCGCCATTCGTCACGACCGACCCATCGGGCACTGCAATTTTGGGCGGAAGTAGATGCGTTGACGGAGCAAGGCGGAACCGTGCGTGGAAAAGGCAGGATCCGTCACCGCAAGGGGTGCTGCCTTGCTATTTGGCGTGCGGCTTTCTATCCATATCGCAAGCCAGCCGCGCCTGGGAAACTGGTTGCGCGGAGATTCATGGCAAGCGTGATTCTGACCGTCCTCCCGCCTCAACAGTCCTGGTGATACCGCTATGCCGCTATCTGCCGAGCCGCAGGAAACTATTTGCGACGAAGAAGGACGGGTGCATCGCATTGATGCGCATTTAGACGTCCGCGGTCTGATTTGTCCCGCCCCCGCTCTGGAGAGCTTGAAAGCCACCGCAGCGCTCCGACCGGGACAGGTGCTGGAAATCGTCGGCGACTGGCTCGAGTCGAAATTTGAAGTGCCGGCGGCAATTCTGCGACCCGGCTTTACCATCCTGGCCATACTGGAAGATGAGCACTCCGATTTGTGGAAGATTTACGTCCGCCGCGATGCCTGAAAAATAATTCGCCGAAACTATCCGCCTGGCAAATACAACCGGTAGCCGCTTCGACTTCCTGATTCAGGCAACCTGGCGGCATAACATCCGCCGAACTGTACGGGCTCTACCTCATGAGTCGCTACGTCCTGACGGTGGTCGTCTCGCAAGCCCAGGGAAAACATCCTGCCAAGCGTGCCCTGGAAGAGGCCATCGTAACCGCGTTGTTTGGCGACCCACGGTTTGAAGTGGTCGTGATCCCGCATCTGTACGATCTCGACGCTGAGCATCCGGCACGCTTGTTTCTGGAGCGCGTGCGGGGCGATCTGGTGGTGCTGGCGTGGTTATATCCCCGGGCGACTTTCTGGGTGCTCGATCGCGACGGTGTACGGGGGCACTGGGGCGAAACGCAATTACGCCAGCCGAACGACGCAGAGTCGGAAGCAGCGTCGGATTCGACCCAATCCGCTGTCCCATCCGACACCGCGAACGCGGCTGAGGAGCCGACCGCAAACGGTCAGGCAGTCACTCGGGCCGACCGACTCCGTCCACCTCCACCGGACCGCTACATTTACTGCCTGGATTTGCGCGACAGCGAACAGGCCGAGCCGTTTTTGACCGAAATTCATCGCATTTACGAAGAGTGTGCAAGCCGCGCCGAATCTCGCCGTTCCCAGGCTTCGCCATTGCTGCAACTGGGAATACGCACGGTTGCGGCTCCGAACCGCACCGAGGCGGAGACGAAAGCAAGCACGGCGAGCGATACCGCGACTGGCACTCACCAGACCGTCAGCAACGGTACCGACGAATTGCTCCGACCACCGGCACGCCGCTGGTATCCGGTGATTGATTATTCCCGCTGTACCAATTGTCTGGAATGCCTGAATTTCTGTTTGTTCGGCGTGTACGGGACAACCGAGGATGGGCTGATTTACGTGCAGCATCAGGACGAATGCCGCAAAGGCTGCCCCGCCTGTAGCCGTGTCTGTCCGGAACACGCCATTATTTTCCCGGAGTACAAGTCCCCTGCTATCGCCGGTGCTTTAGGGGGAGAAATTGACGGGTTGAAAATAGACCTCTCGCGACTGTTCGGCGGAGCGGACGCCTTACAGATTGCCGCAGCCGAACGGGATCGGGAATTGCTGGCCGCAGGTCGTCAGGCAGTCGGGATGACCGTCGGCATTCCCAAACGCCGTGCTCAACAGCCCCAGGCTCCCAAAGACGATCTCGATCGCTTGCTCGATCAGCTGGATGCTGCCGAACTATGAGAACCGCCAACCGTCACCTTTTCGCTTACGGGACTTTACGCTGGGCCCTGCTACCGCCGGCATATCGGCCAGGCCTGGCCCGCGACGTAATGCCACCGCCAGAACAGTCGTTGGTAAATCCGATCTGGAATGAGGAGCAGTTTCCCGAGCTGCTGCGCGCGGTGTTTGAGCGGTTGCGCTATGCGGGTACTGCTCGGGTTCGTGGTCGGTTGTACGACCTGGGGCCTTATCCTGCCGCCATCCTCGATCCCCAGGCCGATGGCGACATTGTGGGAGATGTTTATCTGCTTCCCCCTGATCCGGCCGTGATTGTTTCGCTCGATGCTTACGAAGGATACGATGCCCGTTATCCGGAGCGGAGCCTGTTTCGCAGGGTACCTGTCGTTGTTCGCCTGACGGACAACCAGACCATGCCGTGCTGGATGTACGTGTACAACCGCCCGCTCGACAACGCCATTCCTATTCCGGAAGGGGATTATTTGGCCTATCGCCGCTGGAATGCGCTGGTAACCAGTGGCAGCTTGCCGCCCGCGGTGTAATTCCATTTGTGTGCAGGGACGCATCTGGATGAACGCCACGTTGCCCACGTTGTCGGCTGCTCACGCACTAACGTGCAACTTCGCTGCTGGTCGCCGGTCGTCAGTCGCCATGGCTGGTGGCGTTGCCGACGCGCTTACGTACAACTTCGCTGGCTGCCGCTGCAAACGATGTATCAGGACGAGTTGATGCATCTATCGCGGATCGTTTTGGGCCGATTCTGGCGGTTCGCCTTCCGGCGTAGGTGCGTTGAGGAACGAAGGTACGACTATTGTGCGCACCGGCACACCACCGCGACTCGCGTAATGGCGTTGGAAATCTTCGGCGGCCTGGTGTGCCTCTTCGGCAACTGCAAACACTGCGAAAAAAGTGCCACCGCTGCCGCTCAACTGAGCGTGCGTTAATCCGCAGACATCAAGTGTTTCCCGTATTGCTCGCAATTGCGGATAGGCTTCCAGAGCCGCTTCTTCCAGGCGATTGAAGAGCGCGGAGCGCAAGGCCTCGACGTTTTTCTCCCGCAAACGAACGACCAACTCAGAACCGGACCGCGGTTGCTCGGGAATCCGCACATGCTGGTACACGCGAGCCGTGCTCACCAGCATCGCCGGCGACAGTAACAGGAACCAGCACGGAAACATACCGGAGAAAGGTTCGACCCGTTCACCACGACCGCGACACCAGGCGACCGGCCCGTTGAGAAAGAACGGTACGTCACTGCCCAGACTGGCCGCCAGCGACATCAGTTCCTCGGTGGGCAAGGCAAGCTGCCAGAGTAAATCAAGCAAGCGCAAAGTCGCAGCCGCATCGCTCGAACCTCCTCCCAGCCCGGCACCGATGGGGATGCGCTTTTCTAAAACGATACGGGCACCGCGTGGGCATTGCGTATGCTGGCGCAAAGATTCGGCGGCCCGCCAGACCAGATTGTCCCGCCCAGAGTCAGGCAGCTGAACACCGAACTCCTCACAATCACCGCCCTTGATCACCTCCAGATGCACCTGTGCCGGGGCTGTTTCCTCGACGCTCAGAGTATCGCACAGCCCGACCTGCACCATCAACGTTTCAATCTCATGGAAACCGTCGTCGCGCCGACCGAGCACTTCCAGGAAAAGATTCACTTTTGCCGGCGCAGCGATGCGTAGAACACCGGAGTCCGTACGACTGTGCTGCACTGTTTTCATGCACTCTTCCGGCCCTTGCTTCGGAAGGCCCGATGCTCATTGCCGGCAGGTGGTATCGAGCACCTGCTCACGCCGACCCGGAGTTTCGCCGCCGTGGAAACGACAGAGCAACTGGCGCACCCGATCGCGACAAAGGGATTGTTCGCGCTGGTGATTTCGGCAAACGGCCCCCCGAAACGCAACGATAAAAGGCGCGATCGCCTGGAGCAGGTCCGCATGTTCGCACCGAAGCGAACCGGCCAGACCGAACGCTATCCCTGCCTGGCCCAGTCGGCCAGACCACTCGGCGAGGAACTCCGGAGTGAGATAATCGAAAAGGCATTGGCCATTCTTGCTCCAGGTATCAATCATGACCGCAGGCCAGCCGCGAGTAATTGCCGTCTCCAGCACCGTTGCCACTTCCGGGGCACCTGCGCTTTCCGCGTCCGCATACGCCACCGCTACCAGCCAGGGTGCGGTCGAGGTGGCTCGTGCATTCAGCGCCAGGCTATCGGCTACCTGGTGAAACGACGGGCGAAAGGACGTACTTCGCCTGAGGCTTTCCGCCATCTGTTCGAATCGTTGTGGCCAGTTGAGCTCGTGGGCACATCCGGCCAGGCCGACTTTCACTGCCCAGCAGGGAATACTCGGTGCGCGGGCGGGGTGCAGAAGTTCTCCCGCGGCAACGCTGAGCCAGGCCCGACCGGCGAATTTCCGGGCAATTGCCACTTGCACGTGCTCATCCGAGGCACCCAGCGAGCCACGCTGCGGTTCCTTGATATCCAGCCATCGCGCCCCACCGTACCATGCTTCTTCTGCTTCCGCAACATCGCGGACGCTAATCAGCACCTGCGGAACGGAATTCTTGGGCCGCATTGTGCTGCCGAATCGAGCAACAGATGTGTCTTCGCCGTGACCTCCGGTCATCCCTGATCCCGCAGCCGTTTTCACATTTGTCCCCAGCACATCGCCTGCCAGGTTCATCGAACCGCCACAGGCTGGCGGCCATATTTTATAGAACAACCACACACGCAGCGACGGACGCAACGGGGTCCCTGCGCCCTGGTGCCGCTCTGATTCGCCCGTTTTTCGGAAATATCCCTGTGTCCGCGGGAGCATTTTTGCGGCAGGACAGAAGCTTACCGCATCAACAGGCAACCGCCTTTGTCACAGACTGCGAACATCCAGGGTGCTAACGGATGGCAGTGCAAGCGTACATCGCATTGGGAAGCAATCTGGGCGACCGCCAGGCGAACCTGAACTCGGCCCTGGAACGGTTACGGCAGACGCCCGGTGTGAAGCTGGTGGCGGTGTCGCGATTCTGGGAAACTGATCCCGCGGGTGGTCCGCCCGATCAACCCCGCTACCTGAATGCTGTTTGCGCTGTAGAGACGGAGCTGTCGCCGCAGCAGCTCCACCGCGAATTGCTGCGAATTGAAGCCGAGCATGGTCGGCAACGGGGCGAGGCCAATGCTCCGCGCACGCTCGACCTGGATTTGCTGTTCTACGGCTCCGAGGTGATCCGAACGGCGGAGCTGACCGTACCGCATCCCCGTTTACATCAGCGGCGTTTTGTGCTTGGACCTCTGGCAGAGATTGCTCCGACCCTGGTGCATCCTGTTCTGGGCCGCACGGTGGTCGAACTGCTGGCTACACTCACCCGGCAGGATTTACACGGTCGTCGCGGAGTGGTAACGGGAGCTTCGAGCGGGATCGGTCGCGCCATCGCTCTGGCTCTGGCTGAGCGCGGTGCCGACGTCGTGATTCACGCTCACCGTTCCCGCAACCAGGCGGAGACGGTCGCAGAAAAGGCTCGCGCGTCTGGCGTGCAGGCGTGGTGTTATTACGCCGACCTGACCGATGCGGATGCCTGCCGACGATTCGTTGCGGAGGTCTGGTCGCACGTGGGCCCCGTGGATTTCTGGATCAACAATGCCGGTGCCGACATCCTCACCGGCGAGACGCGACGATTGCCCTACGAAGCCAAACTCGAATTGCTCTGGCGAACCGACGTGCTGGGCACGGTGCGACTCTGCCGCGAGGTCGGGCCACGCATGCAGGCTCGCGGTTGGGGGGTAATTCTCAACATGGGCTGGGATCAGGCGGAAACCGGCATGGCAGGCGACAGTGGTGAGTTGTTTGCCCTGGTCAAGGGAGCAGTGATGGCCTACACCCGCAGCCTGGCCCTGAGCCTGGCGCCGCAGGTGCGCGTCAACTGTCTGGCTCCCGGTTGGATTCGCACCGCTTGGGCAGAACAGGCGTCGGAGTACTGGCAGCAGCGGGCGGTTGGTGAAACGCCGTTACGTCGCTGGGGGACTCCCGAAGATGTCGCAGCGGTGGCCTGCTGGCTGGTTTCTTCGGAGGCGGGGTTTATCACCGGTCAGGTCATTCGCATCAACGGCGGCGCGGTCAGGATTTAACCAGCCGATTCGTTTGCGGACAACTTCGCACGGATTTCGGCCGGGAGCTCGATGGCAGTCATCCGACCATTGGCTTCCATGCGGCAGCAACAGGTCGTCACCTGACCGCGGGCAAGCAGTTCCTCACCCCGATAAAACTCCGCCGTGTAACTCAGCGCTTTGCTGCCGATGCGGGTCAGCTGCAGGCGAATGGTGAGCACGTCCTCAAAATAGGCCGGGCGGAAATACTCACATGCCGCTGCCACACGTGGCCAGCCCAGTTGTTCGCCATCATAGCGCATCACTACCGAAAGTCCACGCGAACGCAGAAACGCATGTTCCGCCTCTTCCATGTACTGGAAAAACTTGGTGAAGTGCACTACTCCTGCCAGGTCGGTGTCAGCGAATTCGACACGGCGCTGATATTCAAACGTCATGGGTGTTGGCGTGTGTTGCCCGAAGCCAGGACGAGTTCACCCTTCCAGGGGAAACTTGCAACGGAGCCGGCGAGTATTGATGTCCAGACGCTCCAGAATCAGATGCACACGTTCCATATCCACCCGGTTCTCCTGCGCCCACAGGATAATGTCGAGGTTCTCCGCACCGTGATAGTAAATGCGTTCGACAATTTGCCGCAACAATTCGCGGTCTTGCGGGTCGGTAAACTCCCGATGCAACAAACCGAAATCCCGCTCGTCAAACTCCTGGTAATAACGAATCCCCTGCAGATGCAGGAACCAGCAATGGCGCAGGTGAGGCCACCAGTGCAGCCGCGACCATTCGTCAATAGCGGCCTGGCCGAGATCGCGGCCAGCTTTTTCGCTCTTGATCCACTTGTACCGCAGCGCTTCCTTGCGCCCTTCTTCCAGGACGCTGGCACATTCCGCAGGCAGCGAGCATGCAGCCGTCATGGACGGGACCTCCCTCACGAATCTGTGCCCGACCGTGGCAGGTTCCTAACTTCCATGTGTCCGTACCATCATAGTAAACGGAGCGAGCTTGTGCAACCCTGGAAACCACGCCCGGGCTTGCTGGCTACGACGCAAGCCGGCTCGAACGGCGATAATCGCATCTGTTCCTGGCTTTCCGCATGTATATTGGCTACGACACAAGCCGGCCGGGAGCGGTTGCAAGCTTGCCGCACTGGTCCATACCCATGCGTAAAATGCCGGTATGATGGAGCCGATTCGGGAACGTGTGGTCATTTTGGACTTCGGTTCGCAGTATGTACAACTGATCGCCCGACGTGTGCGCGAGCAGCACGTTTACTCGCAAATCGTCCGCTACGACACCCCTGCCGCTGAAATCGCCGCTCTGGCTCCGAAAGGCATCATTCTTTCCGGTGGCCCGGCCAGTGTTTACGAGCCGAATGCTCCCCGTTGCGATCCGGCGTTGTGGCAATTGAACATCCCGATTCTGGGGATTTGTTACGGTATGCAATTGCTGTGTCAGGCCCTGGGAGGCGTGGTCGAACCCGTACCCACCCGCGAGTTTGGGCGAACTCCCTGTCGGTTTCTAACCAGCGACCCGTTGCTGGAGGGCCTGCCTTCACAGAGTGTTGTCTGGATGAGCCACGGCGATCAAGTGGTGCGCGTCAGCGAAGATTTCGTCTCACTGGCGAGCACACCGCAATGTCCCATTGCTGCGGTTCGCCATCGTCAGCGTCCGATTTACGGCCTGCAGTTTCACCCCGAAGTTGCCCATACCGAACACGGTCGCCAGATTCTTCGCAATTTCCTCTATTCGATTTGCGGTTGCCAGGGTCTGTGGCAGATGGCATCGTTCATTGAAGCGACAGTGCAGCAGTTGCGTCAGCGCGTTGGCCCTCACCGGGTTATTTGCGGGTTGTCCGGCGGCGTGGATTCCTCGGTAACCGCGGCTTTGTTGCTGAAGGCTGTTGGTCCCCAGGTGGCCTGCATTTTCGTGGACAACGGCCTCTTACGCAAAGGCGAAGTCGAAGCAGTGCGGCAAACTTTCGGCCAATCGTTTCATGCTGACCTGCACATCGTCAACGCCCAGGAACGGTTCCTTGGCGCATTACGGGGTGTGACCGATCCGCAGGAAAAACGCCGCATTATTGGCCACGTCTTCATCGAAGTTTTCAAGGAAGAAGCCCGCCGCATTCCCGGGGCGAAATTCCTGGCCCAGGGCACGATCTACCCCGACGTGATCGAAAGCGGGGGAAACGCGAACAGCCCGGCTTCGACGATTAAGACTCACCACAATGTCGGCGGACTCCCTGCCGAACTGGGTTTCGAACTTCTCGAACCTTTGCGCGACCTCTTCAAGGACGAAGTTCGACAACTGGGCATCGAACTCGGCCTACCAGAACGGCTGGTCTGGCGGCACCCATTTCCCGGACCAGGATTGGCGGTGCGATGCCTGGGCGAAGTGACCGCAGAGCGGCTCGCTATTCTCCGCGAGGCGGACAGCATTTTCCTGGAGGAACTCAAAAAAACCGGATTATACCGCCAGGTGGCCCAGGCTTTTGCCGTGTTGTTACCAGTGCAATCGGTCGGCGTCATGGGCGATTATCGCACCTACGAAAACGTCGTGGCTTTGCGAGCCGTGACCACTGAAGATTTCATGACCGCCGACTGGGCTCGATTGCCGCATGATTTTCTCGCCCACGTGGCCACCCGAATTATCAACGAAGTCAGGGGCGTCAATCGCGTTGTCTATGACATCAGCAGCAAGCCCCCGGCCACTATTGAATGGGAGTAGGAACATCGGCTGGCGACCGGGCCAGTAACCGTAATTATGCCGGCGGTTTGCTGGTGACAACTTGCCGGTCACCGTGAACGGGCGCTGGCTCGCACCAGGCGAAGACTGCTGTCAGGAATGGGCTATGAGCGTGAGGCTGCGCGGCAAGCGCTATGACACTGGTCAGCCGGTCGAAATCGTTGTGCGCGACGGAAAAGTTGCACAGTTGCGGCCACGTTTTCCCGAGCTTGCTCCGGGCGCTGAAAACGCATTCCCGCAAGCATCTCGCCTGGCCGACAGTGCCTCGCCGGCGGAAAGCGCTGGGACAGTGCTGGAAGCGGAATACATCGCTCCCGGTTTTTGCGACGTTCAGATCAACGGTGCCCTCGGCCACAACTTTACGTCGCGACACTTGACGATCGAGCAGGTGCGGGCGGTGACAGAGCTATGTCACCAACACGGCACGACTATGCTGTGCCCAACCGTCATCACCAGCGATGAAGTAACGCTAACCGCAGCCCTGCGAACCCTGGCACTGGCGGCACAGCAGGATGAGACAATCCGCCAGGCCGTTATCGGCTTTCATCTCGAAGGGCCTTACATTTGCCCGGCACCGGGGCCGCGAGGCGCGCACCCAGCCGAACACATTCGCCCACCGAACCAGGACGAGTTTCGCCGTCTCCAGGAGGCAGCCGAAGGTCGAATCCGCATGGTTACGTTGTCTCCTCACTGGCCTGGTGTATGCGATTTCATCTCCTGGCTGGTCGAACAGGGGATCATCGTGGCCTTAGGACACCATCAGGCCAGCGCTGAGCAGATCTGCGACGCCATTCGTGCCGGGGCGCGTTTATGCACTCACCTGGGCAACGGCTGCGATTTACTCTTGCCGCGACATCCGAACTATCTGTGGGATCAGCTGGCCGCCGATCCGTTGTGGGCCAGTTTGATCGCCGATGGTCACCATCTGCCCGCGGCGGTCATTAAATGCATCCTGCGTTGCAAAACGCCGCAACGTTGTTTGCTGGTCAGCGACGCCAGTCCGCTGGCCGGTCTGCCTGCTGGTCGCTATCAGCTCTGGAACACTACGATTGAGGTTACGCCCAGTGGTCGCGCTGTCGTCGTGGATGAACGCGGAGGAAATCTGCTGGCCGGAGCGTGCTCGTTTCTGGATACGTGTATTTTCCGTGCTTGGCAGGATGGTGAGATCGCCTTGAGCGAAGCCATTTCCCTGGCCGTGACACAACCCCGCGTTCTGTTCGGTATGCCGGTACCGGGATTTGTGGTCGGGCAGCCGGCCAATTTCGTCCTCTTCGACGTGGCGACTGACCGTTTGCGTGTTCGTTACACGGTCGTCGGCGATTCTCTATACCGGGGCGAAGACGCGACTCGATAAACGCATCGGCAACCCATACAATGGCACCATCGCGGCCGGATGTTGGAGAGTCAGACATGAGGCGGCGCGAATGCCTGATTCGGAGCACTGTGCGATCGGTGGCCAGAAAGGCGGTTTGGCTGGCCGTCGGGATGGTGTGCCTGTATGCAGCAACCGGCGGGGCCGGGCCTGCGGCAAGCGATCCCGCTCACTCCAGCAGACCGGCCTACTTGAATCCCCTGACGGTGCGGTTTGTGGGCGCCACGCAGGTACAGGTCGAATTGACCGGTACGCGGGAAACGGTCACTGTGGACCTGGTGGCGGGTCGGATACTGGCCAGGGAGAAATGGCCTCCAGACCGGGAAGAGTCCCGCCCGAATGAGCCGGTCGTTCATCAGCAGGAATTGCGAGGGCTGGTATCGCAGTTGCAGCCACCGCGAGCCGGACCGATTCGGGCTCTCTGGGGTCGGCCCGAATCCGGCTGGATGGTACACACCTGGCCGAGGTTTTCTCTGCCGGCTACGCAACTCAATCAGGGCTGGGTTTTCACCAGCGGGTTGACGCGCTGGACAGGGCAGGTGGGTTACATGTGGGAAACGGCTGCGCTCGACGAACCGGAACACGGATTCGCTGATCCCAGCGACATCGTGGTGTCAGACGACGGGCAGAGAGCGTACATTGCGTCGGCGGGCAGCGATTGCGTAGCGGTGATTGATCTGCGGCAATTCCCCCGAGTGGCTTCGCGTGTCGTCGCAGAACCCGCTGACAGCCGACTGAATCCCTACTTGCGCCGCGATGATCTTACGTCCTCTCGCTGGCTGGTGCTGGCCCGCATTCCAACCGAGAGCAATCCCCGACGCCTGGCCCTTTCGCCAGATGGACGAACGTTGGTCGCCAGCAATTTTCTAAGCGATTCCCTGACCGTGATGGATACGGCGGGAATGCGCCTGGTGAGACATATTGCTCTGGGTGGTCCGAAACCCGACGTGATTCGACGAGGTGAAATCCTGTTTCACTCCGCGCGGCTGACGCAGCACGGACAGTTCAGTTGCGCCAGTTGCCATCCCGGTGGGGGAGCGGATAGCCTCAACTGGGATCTGCCCCGTGACGGCGTCGGTAATCCCAAGAATACCCGTGCGCTATGGGGTTGCCGCGATACTGCCCCCTATGGCTGGCTGGGCAGTTCGCCGACACTGGCTGACCGTATTGCCGGCACACTCCGCACTACACACCGTTATGAGCCGACTGCCGAAGAACTTTCCGCACTTGTTGCGTATGTCGCTTCGTTGCCTCCACCGCCGCCGGCAACTGTGCCTGCGGAAAAACAGGCTGCCTACCAGCGGGGTCGAGCATTGTTTTTCGGCAAAGCGGACTGCGCTCGCTGCCATCGCCCCGACACCTACCAGGACGGTTTGACGCATGATGTGGGTACCGGCGACGTTTATGAAAGCCGATTCGACACCCCATCGCTACGGGGTTTGCGTCTCACTGCACCGTATCTTCATGATGGTCGGGCGGCTACGCTCGAAGAAGTTTTCACGAAACATAATCTCCAGCGGCGCCACGGTCGGGCCCATGAACTTTCCCGGCAGGAACTGGCGGATCTGCTGGTGTTCCTGAACCATTTGTAAGACGCCTTCCCCAATCGCCGGCCGGCCGCTGGTGAGTTTTCGGCATACGCGGCTGGCCGGTGCTGATTGGGTGGTAGTCGTTGCGCTGTTCATGGCTGGCGACACTCGCCAAAAGCCGCCTTGCCGCATTTCCGAAACGAAGTTATAACCGCCGGCGGCGAAGCCGTTTTGGCTCGCCAGGAACTTAACCGCGCGGTCAAGGAGTGGGTAATGGCCGACCGGCCGGCTCCGGAGAAGGCCGGCGTCATCCATTCGCCAGGAGTGAGCAACAAGCCTTCGGGGCAGAGCCTCGGCTGGCGTCTGCGCCTCCGCTGGCGCTATGCCGACCAGCACTCCGGCACGCTGGAATTGTCCCTGCCCGGCGGTTTGCTGATTGGTAGCGCCGCCGAATGCGATATTCGTCTGTCCGGTTCTCCCGCGCTGGCCGCAGTTATGCTCGCCGAATCTGCCGGGCTGCTCATACGCCGACTCCACCCCGACTGGTCGCCCCACTGCGCGACGGATTCGGTTCCCAACAGCCTGGTCGAAGGCGATCACCCAGACGGCAGGCAACTCTTCGCAGTTCCGCCCTGTCAGGTGAGCATTGGCCCATTGATGATCGAGGCGGAATGGGTTCGACCCGATTCTTCCGTTTCGCACACGCCATCCGGCGAAACTTCCGGCCAGGCTGTACAGATGTTGCCGGCGGTGCCGACGGTCTGGCCTCGTTCCGTTTTGGAAGCGGTGCAATGGTTGCAGGAGCAGCAGCGGCAATTCGAGCAGGAACGGCAGCAATGGCGTCACGAAGCCGAGCAGGAGCTTGCCCAGCTGAATCGCAGAGCTGAGGAGCTGCAGCGTCAGCAACAGGATTTAACCCAGGCCCGGGACAGATTGCAACAGGCCCTTGCTGCTTTGGAAGCCGACCGGCAAACTTTGCTCCAGCAACAAGAACAGCTCCAGCACGAGCAATTACGCTTGCAGCAGCAGGAACAGGAATTGCTTCGGCAACGAAAGCGACTGGACGCACTTTACCAGCACCGCCGTGATCATCTGCGGGCATTGCGAGAGTCTGTCCGCCGGGCTGCTGCCAAGGTGCAGCGGGAAAAACGGCAACTTGCTTCCGAACTCGAATCGTTCCGCCAGCAACAGCAGAGTTTTGCCCAGCAATACCGGGAATACGAGGCGGCTGTCGAACAGCTTCGCCAGCAACAGCAACGACTCGACGAGGAACGCCGACTGGTCGCCGAATGGCAGGCCGAACTCGAACAGGAACTCCAGACCCGGCAGCAGCAGCTCGACTCCCTGCAACGGGAACTGGCGGAAAAACAACAACAACTCGCCGCTGATGTGGCCAGGTTGCACGAAGACGCCCTTCAGCTCGAACGTTTGCGCAGCGATTTACTGAACCAGCAACAACAGCTCCATGAGCGCTCTCGCCAGCTTCAGGAATTGGGCCAGCAATTGTCGGCACGGGAACAGGCTTGTCGGGCACAGGAAAATGCCCTCGCCCAGCGTCAGACCGAACTGGACAATCTCAGCCGGCAACTGGAAGAGCGTCAGCAACAACTTCACGAACGCGAGCAGGCGTTGCATGAGCGCCAGTGCCACCTCGAACAACATCAGGCGTTGTTCGTAGCTGCCCGCACTCGACTCGAACGACTGCGTGCCCAGTTGCTGGAACGTGAGCAGGAATTGCTCGCTCTGCGTGAGCGTCTCGATGAACAGGAGCAGAACCTGGCCAGTGCCTCCAGGCGGCTGCTACAGGAGAAGCTGGCCTGGCAACAGGAACAGGCGGTCTGGCAATCGCGTCTGGAAGCTATCGAAACCCGCAGCCGCGAACTCGAACAAGCCCAGCAGCAGCTGCGGCAACACCAGCAGGAACTCCAGAACCAGCAGAACCGACTGGAGCGGGCCGAATGGGAACTCGAGGAACATACCGTCGCCCAGACGCAGACCGCCATTGTGCTGCGGATGCTTGCACGCCAGTATGCCTGGAAACGGCGACGCTTGAAACACCAGTTGCGGCAACTGGCCCGACGCCATGCCACGCTCATCCAGCGCGAACAGGACCTGGCTGAGCGGCAACAGCATTGGCAGCACCAGCAGCAACTCCTGGCCGAGCAAACCCGCCAGCTGCAAGCTCAGCAACAACAGCTGGCCGACGAGCGTCAGCGCCTCGATCAGGAGAAGCAAACCTGGCTGGAGCAGCAGCGAAACTGGCAACAACATCAGCAAGCAACCCAGGCCGAGCTGGCCGAGCGACAACGCACCCTGGAACAGCGCGAACAGGCTCTGGCTCAGCAGCTCGAGGACCTGCTACGCCAGCACCGCGAATTACGCCAGCAGCGCGACGAGCTCACCCGCCAGCAGCAACAGCTTCAGGCCGAGCAAGCTCAATTGCAGCAGCAACGTGACCAGTGGGAGCAGGCCGTTCGCCAGTGGCAACAACAATTACCCATCCTGGCAGGCCAGGCACGTGAACTGTTGCAGAAAATCTCGCAAGCTCGCAATGTCCTGCGTGAACAGCTGGACGAGTTGCACGCCTATGCCAAAGAGGTTCGAACAGCTCGGGAGCGTGCCTGGCAGGAATTGCAGGAGTATGCCCAGCGATTACGCCAGCAGGAACAGGCGCTGGCGTTGGCACAGACCGAACATCGCCACGCTCTTGCTGCGTTTCGCCAGCAGCTTAGTGAATGGCGTGCCCAGGTGCAGGAATGGAAGTCGGCTCTGGCCCGGAATGAATCACAACTGGCCCAGAAACAGGCCGAGCTGGAACACCAGGCGGTTCAGTTGCAGCAAGCCAGCTCCCGACTCGCCCAGGAAGCCGAACATCTTGCCGAAGCCCGCCGCATCGTCTCCGCACAACAGTCGGAACTGGAACGGCAACTGCTGGATTTGCAATCGTGGTATCGGCGAAAACTGCGGGAACTGGCCGGCAAAAAGTTATTGACCATCGCCGAGGACTCGGAAACGCCTTCCCTGTCCACCGCCTCGCCCGCCGACCTGCAACTGGCCGAACAACTGCTCACCGCCGAGGTAATTGACCGCCCGACATTAGCCGCCTTGCTTGCCGATGCTCGCCGGCGTGAATGTTCCCTGCGTGACCTGCTCCTGGAAGGCGAATATCTATCCGCTTTCCAGCTGGAAATGATCGAGGCCAACCGCCTGGACGCCTTACTGGCGGGCAGGTTGCGTATCCTGGATCGGTTGCGCCTGACGCCGCTGGAAACCATTTATCGCGTTTTCGACCCGGAAAGTGGCAGCGAAGGGTTATTGCGACATCTTTCCGCAGCGGTCGAGGAACCGAGACGACAAGAATATCGGGAGTCATTTCAGCGTGCCGTTCCGTTACAGCATCCGAATCTGGCCCGCACCCGAGAAGTGTTTGACTGGCAAGGCAGCCCGGCAGTGCTGGTGGAATGGATTGACGGCGTGCCCGGGCCGGAATGGCAGGAATTCGCAGCGGTTCCTGCTGTCTGGTTGCGGTTAGTGCATCAGGCCGCTGCTGGTCTGAACGCAGCCCACGAAGCGGGCCTGGCTCATGGCCATTTACACGCCGGTCGGCTTCTGCTCACCGAAAACGGCGAACTCAAAGTCTGCGGACTGGGCGAACCGCTCTGGCTTTTCCCGGAACATTCCACCGAAGAGCCGGAAGATTTGCGGCTGGCCGATCTCCGGGCACTGGGACGCATCGCCATGAGCTGGCTCAAGGCCGGCCCGCAATGGAAACGCGAAACCGATAATCCGTACCGTTCCATTTGTGAACGTTTACTGGGTCGGGCAGAACCGCCCTATAGCAAAATTGCGGATTTGCTGGCTGACCTGGAGCAGTTGCTGGCCGAACACAGTCAGGATGGTCTGGCGGCCTGGGAACATCTCCTGGTGTTCCTGCGGGAACGGTTGCATCCGGGCAGCGTTACACTGGCCCGCTCCGCCTGACGCAATTGTATCGCAGAGGCACAGCCCCTTACGCTGGAGAACAAACTACGCACGCAAATGGTGTCTTCGCGTCAGCCGATGAAACACGGTTCTATGCACATGCAGACGAAACCCGTCTGTCACGCCGCTGCGGCATATCCGGCCTGCAAGCGTTGCAGCATCAAACTTGCAGCACGCTGACAGGCGCCCGGTTGAAAGAAACGTTGCCGCAATTCCAGAAGTGCCTGGTGACATTCCTGCCAGCGCTCGGCGTTTTCGAGCCAGTTTCTCAGGGTTTGAGCCATAGCCCCGGCAGGACAACGCACACGAACGAATTCCGGAAATAATTCTCGCTCGGCCAGGAGATTGACCAGCGTGACGTACCGACAGCGAAGGAGTATCGGAGCGAGGCACTTCGTCCAGGCCGGTATGCGGTAAAGGACACACGCCGGGCGAGCGTGATAGAGCAGTTCCAGCGTTACCGATCCGGACACCGCGGCACAAACCCGCGACAACTGGATGATCTCCGCGGTTCGTCCCACGTGCACTTCCAGCCGTTCGCACAATGTCGGAGCGTGCCCGCGAGTTTGTCCATGGGACGAAACTGCTACTGCGGCGTTGTGCTCGTGTTGTTGCAGGTATCGCCGGATCCAATCCGCGTGCTCCTGCCGATAACACGCCACCAGGAAACGAAGTTCGGGCCGATCCAGGCTGAGAAGTTGTGCGGTACGATACAGCGAGGGGAAGTTGTGTTCTACTTCGCGGCGTCGGGAACCGGGTAGCAAGCCTACGATAGTGCCGCCACGCTCCCGTTGTTGTTGGAGAAAAGTTTCGTCATACCGTTGTTGGTGCAGAGCATCGCAGTAAGGATGACCGATATATTCCGCTCGCACGCCGCGACGACGGAACCATGCCGCTTCGAACGGCAATCCACAAAGTACCCGTTCCACCAGCCGGCGCATTTTGCGTATCCGCCAGCCTCCCCAGGCCCACAACTGCGGCGGGACAAAGTACCAGACGGGAATGCCGTATTGCCGAGCGCGACGCGCCACCCACCAGTTGAAACCGGGATTGTCCACCAGCACCACCAGGTCGGGTCGGGAGCGCGCGAACCATTGCTCCACCTGTTGCAGCAAACGAACAAAGAAAGGTAAACGTTGCACCGCCGGCCATAATCCAATTACTGGTTCCTCGGCCAGGGGATAGAGCAAATGGCAGCCGCTTTCGTGCATGCGTCGGCCGCCCAGACCGCTCAGGGAAACATCAGGCCGAAGGGATCGCAACGCCCGGGCCAGATTGCTTCCGTGCAAATCGCCGCTTGGCTCGCCCGCACTTATAAAGATGTGCACGCCCGATTCCACCTTTTGCTCATCCCTGGCAGGTTCGGGCCGGGACTTTGGTCACTGGCTCATCCGGTCAGGCTTTCCATCTCCGCGACGGTAGGCAGCAAATCAAAATGGCCGTCGCACCAGGACGGCCATTTCGCAAAGTCGGGGCGACAGGATTTGAACCTGCGACCTCCAGAACCCCATTCTGGCGCTCTAATCCAAGCTGAGCTACGCCCCGCCAACCGGACAAGCCTGGCTAATCGAAATTCGCAAGCCTTACCACCGGGCTTGCCGGCACATTTAAGTATATATGCGTTGCCCTTGCCGTTCCAGACCAATCCGGCGAATCTTCATCCACCGAAAACCGGTAACCAGGGGAAACTCTCCTCGGTGGAAAATAGCTTTGCACAGGCCCGGCACATGCAGCAGGTTTGTTTTTCGCCGCCACCTTGACTGGCCGGGTTGCTGCGATCGAGCTAATACTTGTTTGACAGCGTCCATACCATACAGCCGGTGCATACGTCCCATGGAGACTTGCTGCCGCACGCCGACTGGTTTTATTTTTGCTCGACTGGCCAACTGAAGCAGGAGCTCAGCATGCTCGATCCGCAATTTGTCGCGGAAAACGCCGACCTGGTGAAAGAAAATTGCCGCCGACGCAACGTCCACGCTGACGTTGACCGAGCCGTGGCTTTGTATCAGCAGCGGAAGCAACTGACCCGCGAAGTGCAGTTACTGCATCAGCGGCAGAACGAATTGCAAAAACAAACCGGTGCGGAAAAAGACCCGCAGCGTCGGCAAAAGCTCATTGACGAAGGGCGAGAATTGCGCGCCAAAGTCAGCGAGTTGGAGGCACAGTTGCGGCAAGTGGAAGCCGACCTACGAGCGGTGTTGTACACCATTCCCAATCTGACGCATCCCGATGCACCGCCCGGCTCTCGCCCCGAAGACAACCGCGTGATACGCACCTGGGGCGAACCACCCCGCTTTTCCTTCCGACCCAAAGATCACGTGGCCCTCGCGGAAAAACTCGACCTGGTAGATTTTGAAGCCGGGTCCTCGGTGACCGGCCCGAAGTTCTATTTCCTGAAAAACGAGGGTGCCTTGCTGGAACTGGCTCTGGTGCAGTACGCATTTTCCGTGCTGCTGGCGGAAGGATTCACGCCGATCATCACTCCCGATCTGGCCAAAGCGGAAGTTGTCGAGGGAATCGGTTTTATCCCCCGCGGCCCGGAGACGCAGATATACAGTATTGCCAACTCCGATTTGTGCCTGATCGCCACGGCGGAAATCACACTGGGCGGCATGCACCGCGATCAGATTCTCGAAGAAAAACGCCTGCCGCTTCGCTATGTGGGTCTGTCGCACTGTTTCCGTACCGAAGCCGGCGCACCAGGACGGGAAACCCGGGGACTGTTCCGCGTGCACCAGTTCACGAAAGTGGAAATGTTTGTCTTCTGCACACCGGAACAGAGCGAGCACTGGCATCAGGAACTTCTACGCATCGAAGAGAAACTGTTTCAGGGACTGGGCATTCCTTATCGGGTAGTGGACACCTGTGCCGGTGAACTGGGCGGCCCGGCTTACCGCAAATTCGACCTGGAAGCGTGGATGCCCGGTCGTGGCGAACACGGCGAGTATGCGGAGGTCACCAGCACTTCCAACTGCACCGATTACCAGGCTCGCCGGCTTAACATTCGCTACCGTCCGACGGGTCAGAAGGGCACCCGCTTCGTGCACACGCTCAACGGCACCGCCATTGCTGTCAGCCGGGCCATCGTCGCTATTCTGGAGAACTACCAGCAGCAGGACGGTTCCGTAGTCGTGCCGGAAGCCTTACGCCCCTGGCTCGGCAAAGACCGCCTCGGCCCGTGATCGGATTACACGGCCCGCATAACTGTGTTGGCTCGTGGTCAGAAATCCCACAGGTGCTACCACAGCCGCACAGATGCAGACTCGCTTTACGTGCTAAGCTGCGGCAGGGGATTTATTTGACGATGCGGGCGACCAGTTTCAGATCGTCTATGCCGCGTAATTCGCTATTGACTACCAGGAAGGTGTTCTGCGGGCCGGAACAAACGGCCGGTAAAATGTGTTCCTTGCCTGGCTCATCGGCAATTGGGAAACCCCCTTTACTCGCACCGGCTAGAAGTTGATTGCCCTCGCGATTGATCACCCAACCGACAATGCCCATCTGCATCTGGTTAGCGTCCTTGCGGCTCTTGGGGCTTTCGGAAACATACAGGAAGCGCTGGCCGTCGGAGGCTAGTGCAACATGACCTGGCGCGTAATAGACTCTCGACGCCATAAGAGCATCCACGCTGAGCCCGGTTTTCTTGAGGGTTCCTGAGGATGTTAGCGTCCAGAAGGTTGGCGCGTAAGGATTTCGTCCACCGAAGGACTCCACATCTCTTACCAGGGTCAGGAACATATCCCCGATGGCGGCTACCGGTACCCAGCGAGCGGTAACCTTGTTTCCCAGCAGGCGGTCATTGTTGCCGGTGCTAGGAGGGAGAGGCCCGGCCACTATTTTGCCTGTTTGGGCGTCGAGAATCACATAGTTCAGGACATTCTTGCCCCACTTGATGTGTGTAGTTTCCATGAAGACGACTGCGAGCTTGTCCTTGCCCGCAGCTATCATCGGATGGCTCGCCTGGTACGATTTGTTGCTTACCAACTCGACGGGCGAATCCAGCACCCGGCCTTGTTTGGAAACGCGGCATTTATAAAGGCCGTAACCGTTGCCCGGCGTGTTTGGCAGTCCGGAACCGCTAAAGCCGGCCCAGACTACGTAATAGGCATCGCCGGCATAAGCCACGGCAGGCTGACATTGATTGTCCTGCCCGCCGGCGATAAGGAACGGTTTGTCGCAGGGCTGACCGTTGGCACTTACCAGGCAGCCATAGATGTCCCAGTCGTTTCCATTTCCCAGATCGGCCCATACGACTAACCAGTCATTTCCATCCGAGGCTACTTTCACGTGGCTGCGCAGACCATTTCCCGCTGCGATTCGAATACCGGCCGGGTCCAGCGACCGCCCATTCGCATCCACACGAGCGCACCAGATTTCTGTGGCCGATTCGTTGAGGCATCCTTCCCGCCAGGCCACCAGCCAGGCATTGGCACCAGCGGACCAAGCCACGGAAGCCCAGGTCTGGGCTCGGCTGCCCGGCACTTTCGGGGCCACATCCACTGGGCGACCCACCGTTACTGAAGGCCGCGAAGTATCCGCAGGCTTCGCTTCACCGCCACAAATCCAATAGAGAGCGCCCCCGAGAGCCGCAAGGACGATCGGGTAAACAGCCAGGTAAAGCCTTTTCGTGCGCATGGATGCCACTCCTTCGCTTTAGGCCTCACGGCAGTTTCTGGATAGATGGTTTAGTCCAGTCGACCGGACCGACACGCCAGACCCAGGCGTCCCCGCCTCCCATGCAATACAGCTGGTAGAAGTAGCCTCCCGGAGCCAAGACCCATCCGCGTCCCCAGGCTGGTGCCTTATCCGGCGGGCACTGGCTCCAGGTCAATTCACCGCCACCAGCTGCATGCTTGGTCGGGAATTCCCGCCACTCCCCGTCTTTGCACAACGTGGCAACCCGGCCCTGATAGAGCCGACGAAGTAGCGCATCATCTACGGCACCCAGACCAATCACATCGGGCGGAAAAACACCACCAGAAAGTAACGGTCCGCCGAAAAACGCCACATCTTTCAAGGCATCGCCATCAAAAGCTTTGTCCACGCTCCCTTTCGCATTCGTACACAAAAGGGTCACCTCTTTTCCGTCGGCAGAAACTTTCAGAACGCAACCAATCGGATAAGTTTCCTGATACGTGTTCAGGATAAAGCTGCCATCGGGCAGAAATGCCATTCTCCGGGGCGGCTGTGTGACTGGTTTGCCTTGCGGATGAATACGCTTCCAGATTTCTGCTCCCATGTACTGGGCAGCGCTGAGGATGCAGGTTAGAGTCCCACGCTGGTCATCGTAAACCCAGACATTGCCTTCGCTGTAGAACACCACCTCGGTTTTCCCCTGGGCAAGCCGGCGTTTGGCGATGAATGGTAGAACCCGAAAACGAGCCTTCGCGGCTTCGATGGATTGTCCCACTTGTGTCGGCGGATTAGTGGTACCGGTGCCGGTGATGACTTTGAACCACCAGCGGCCACCCTGGACCGGATTACGCCAGACTTTGTAAATGACGTTATCCAGACCTGTCCCGTGTCCGGCTCGGGTGAGCAAGTAACCGGCGGGCTGACCATCGGGGCCATCCTTCAACGGCGAGCCCACCGCTACGCAGGTCGAAGTGGGCGTACCAATGCCGCCCTCGCGTTGCAGATGCGGAATGGACGAAGCTGGCCCTTCGGTCGCGCTGAGTGATCCTTGCCAGTAATCGGCACCGGCAATGGTTTGCACTTTGCCGTCCATTCGCGCTACACGCAGGCCACCATCGCCGTGTACCGGGACGAAGAACAGGTTTCCCTCATCGTCCACGCCGGGAGCTTTGGTCACCGAGGACATCGCCTGCTTGCTCGGTCCGTCGAGGTAACCCTCCACGCAACAGAAGGCAAAATGCTCATAGGCCGGTGGAGTATTCTGCCGAGCTTGTACCTTCGGCTCGGCGGTTTCCGCATAAGTGACCAGCTCGCCCGGGCCGCATAGACTCAGGAAACCGCCCAGCACCATGCCCACCAGACCGGCAGACAACGCCCCACTTGACCTCGGTGAACATCCTGATGCGCAGGGGCGAGAATCGAAATCCAGACCGGTTTTGTCAGATGCCCTTAGAGATTCGCTCATCTCTGCGCTCCTGTACTTTACCCAATCGCGGCCAATCTCCTGACCGCGACGAAATCCCGAGAAAGCGTGGATTCGAGTCGTTTTGCTCAGCACGCCTTGCCGTTGGAGTGGCGATCATTTGGCGTCGAGCAAAACCCGTTGGGCTACCACTTTGATGTCGTCAGGACCCCGGCGCTCTGACCAGACTGCCAGAAAGATTCCTTGTGGCCCGGCAGCCACGGCTGGCGATAGTTGGTCACGCCGTTCATCAGCAGCCAGGATAAATCCCGTATCGGCATCATCCTGCGGTTTGGCATCAGGCCCCAGTCGCCAGCCACGCACTTGCATGCGCACCCGACCATCCTGCCGCAATTGAGGCCATTCTGCTAGCAGCAAAAATGTGTTGCCATCGCTGGCGAGTGCTCGACAGACAGGGTAACTTGTGTCGGTGCGGGACTGCTTGTTCGGAGCAGCAAGGCGAGCCACTAATTGGGGGTCTTTTCCATCCGCAGCCATCTTCCAAACTTGGGCCCCGTGTACCTTGTCGTGCAGCACGGTAACCGCACCGGCTTTGTTGATGGCCAGAACACCACGACGCGGCGCTTCCCCCTCCGAAGCGGGCAGATGGATAGGGGGCTTGGCTGAGTTTCGGGATGGTTCTGGAGTTGGGCCGAGAACACGTCCGCTAGCGACATCAATCGGCCGACGCGCGAAATAATCGTTGCCCGATGCGAATGCACGCACCGTGAAACCGACCAGGGCAGTGGACTCTTGACAGGCGAGTACCGGATTGAGAGCGTGGGATTCCTTTTCTATTCTGGCAATTTCGATGGGCTGGTCGTCCGCTGGTTTACCGTTGCTGCTGACGCGTTTGCCCCGAACTACATAAGCGTTGCCCGGCGTGTTGGGAGTACCATCACCGACAAACTCTTGCCAAACGACCAAATAAAAGTCGGCGGCAAAGCCGACATCGGGACGGCACTGGTTGTGTTGTCCACCGGCTACGACAAATCCATTGGCGTCGAGCACCTTTCCCTGGGCGGTAATTCGAGCAGCGTACACGTCCCAATCTCGGCCGTTGCGCAAATCCTCCCAAACCACCAAAAAGTCAGTACCGTCGGAAGCAACCTGTGGCTTGTCTTTCAGGCCTGGCCCGCTGGTGATGCGGATGCCAGCGGGGTCGAGCGCTTTTCCGTCGGCACTGATGCGGGCACACCAGATGTCGGAAACTTCCTCGTTCAAGTAGCCCTCGCGCCAAGCCACCAGCCAGCACTGAGATTGAGGCGACCAGGCAAGGCTCGCCCAGGTTTGCGACCGTGTGCCTGGGCATCGCGGCGCCACTTCGATGACTCGCTCGACCTGCGGCTGGCCATTTGCCAGAGCCGTCATTGCCAGAAGAAACGGCAAGCACAAACCACATGCAGCCACCAGCCCCACACGACTGTACTTCACGCTTAGTTACCTCCTTGGTCCTCTTTGTCGCGAGTGCCTGCGGTGTTGCTGACCGATCAAAGCGTCCATCCCCTGCGATAGTCACGGCGAACGAAAGCTTCGGCTTCGGGGCAATTTTTGGCTTTCATGGCAGCTACTTCCCACTCAACGGCCTTTCCAACACGATAGGCAACATTGCCCAACTGGACTATTTCAGTCAACCTGGCGGCGTAGGCAAAATTGCTTCCTGTCGCCTGTCCGGTTTTGCAGGCTTGCAGCCATTCGCCATGATGACCAGCGGTAGGTGCGGGAATGGTGGATTGGAGCTTTTGCACTTCTTCGCCAAGCTCCTGGGGGAACACCTGTAATGAGCCACCGTGTGGAACCAGCAGTTTGCCTTTCTCGCCGACGAAAAGCGACCCGTTACTGGGCAACTTGAAATCCCCAACCAGCTCTTTCGGGGGTAACTTGCCGCCGTGGTACCAGACAACGGTCACCGCGGGAAGTTTTTCGCGGGGTGGGAACGTGTACCGGACTATCGCCCAGGCGGGGGTGCTCTCCGGGTGGATCGGCGGACCTTCCGATGTCACGGTGATTGCGGGGGCTTTGTCCAGCTCCAAGGCCCAGACTGCAGCATCCAGAATATGGCACCATACAGCGCGGCACCGGCTAATGCGTAGTGCTCAATCACAAAACGCTTTTGTGTCGGCTCGGCGGCCAATGCGGCGCCCGCAAGCGCAGACGCCAATGCAAACAATGCCACTAACAGTAGCCCCCTCAGCTTCCGGAACTGCCAACTCTTGATGGTCGGTCCCTGCTGCGTCATTCTCAATTCTCCTTCTTGCTGGCAGGATGTCGTGGCGTGGTAGTACGATGGGCGGGCTGGCGATGATGGCTTCATTTCGGGTCGAGATAACCGGGGTCGCCAGGGCCACCGGGTGGCAGGAAGTCTGTTGGTCTGGGCTTGGTTATCAGTTCGAAAGCTATGCCCAATGGCTGAGCGCCTGGTCGAAAGCCACCGCCACCATGCTGGATATGGCCCGTTACATCCCCCAATGCAACCAGGTCAAACTGCCTGAACTGCTTGCGGGCTCGGTCAAACACCAACTTTCCCAGAATGGTGGGTGTAAAACTCAAGTCATCTCCCAAATGCAACTTGGCCGAACCTTCTATCCGAAGATGGAGCTCTTCGTTGGTCACTTGTTCCACTTTGGCGTGAAGGCTGCCGTCTTTCAGCGTAGCCCTGGCAAAGCATGGCCCTTCGGTGAATCCTACTCGCGGGTTCAGGTGATAGCGCAACAGGCGCAACTGCAACGACTCAGGGATGACAACTTTCATACCGGGCGCCGGTTCGGCCGGGATCAGAGCTTTCCACTCTTTTTCTGTAACCCACATGTAGTCATCGAAAGGTTGCCGACACAAGGCGCGATTTCGCATCGGGGTTTTGTCGGTATAGTCCCCTGGTTCGGTGTATCGCAACGTGCCATCCGGGTTGCGTCCTAACTGGCGAAGATAGATTCGGAGTATCAGGGTACCCGGTGGTGGGCCGGGAATAGCGGATTGCTCTTCTGGTACATTGCCTCGTCTGCGGTCTTCCGGGAGTGCGGCAAACTTATCGAGAGCGTTTTGCAGAGACTTCAAAGCGACCCCGGGAGTGTTGAACGGAATTCTTCCCAGATGTTCTCCGGTAGCTGTCACAACGTCCATGCAAAAATTGGAAGTCAGTGCCGTCTGGCCGACATTCGCCTTGATCAGGAAAGCACCAGTGGAATCGGTGCGTTTGCGGGCAGTGCCTGCATCGGGAATGGTAACAGCGACACACCTTTCCCGAATCAGACGAGTGAAGGTCTCGTTCCAGACTTCGGGGTCGCGTGCGGCAGCCACCGACCAGCGACAGTTGCCCAAAGGCGAACCCCGATGGCCAGAAAGTACCAGCAGGGGCTTTGCTTCCTTGGCAGCCCGTGCCCTGGCCGCAGCAACATCGAGTTCCCACTCCACTTCCCAGAATCGGCATTCACCAGGTTGAGGTTTGATGAAGCGGTGCAGCTGGTCAAAAGTTTGCCACGAAAGCTCCGCAGGAGAAACACGCTTGTCCTCGCAGATGCCATGTGTACCGGTGATCACCCATACCGTCAACGTGCATAAGGCAAGTGCAGGGATCAGGCGGGTCGTTGTAAAAGAGCGACCCGCCTGACCTGTTTTCAGGTGCAAGAGACGTGCAGCAGACGCCTGATGATAGAGGCGGCTGGGCACGTTGTCGGGAGACTGACGGTTCACGAGCTTCATTTGGATGCCTTCACAAGGGGCCTGGGATCGAGATACTGGGCCAGTCCGTCCCGCGCACCGCGAGGCCAGACAAGCTGGGCTTCCGTTGGCTTCTCTACCAGCTCATAGACAATCCCCAACCAGTATTTGCCAGTGATCAGACCGCGGGGCGAGTTATTCGCTTCCCCGAAGGCCAGCAGGTCGAAGCGTGTAATCCGCCGGGCCTGCCGGTCGTAGGTGACGTAACCCAGAATGGCTGGGGCGTAGGCGATTTCCTTGTTTGCCTCGCGGACGGCCAGGTCGAACTGACCGGTTAGTCGAAGGCGTAGTTCTTTCTCGCTGACCTCATCTACGGTGATGGTGAGCTCAGCAAGCCTGGGTTGCACATTCAAGAATTTGACGCTTTCGCCAAGACCCCGTTCCGGATCGAGCTGGTAACGAGCCAGGCGAGCCACAAACGAGGGCGGTGCCGGCATACTCTGCCCTGTTTGAGGCGATTCGGGGATCAAGGCACGCCATTCTTTCTCAGGAATCCACATCATATCCTGGGCGGGTTCGCGCAAGCGCTGCCAGCCGTTCTGGCCTTCGCCGGGGTTGTAGTCTGCTTGTTCGGTATAACGCAGCGTTCCGTCCGGATTCCGCATGAACCGGCGGAATTGCCCTGCAAGTATGAGGGTGCCTTCCGGTGGCCGAACCAGCGGACGGTTGGGATCAGGCGGGCCATAATCCACTTTCCGGCCAGGTTTGCGTTCCTCTTCCGGCAGGGCTTCCCAGGCGGCCAGGATTTTCTTCAAACTGTTCATGCGCAGCCTTTCGTTGATCCACATAACGTCGCCCAGTTTTTTGCCATCGGCGGTAATGACGCTGGTTTTCCCGTTAGCGGTGATGGTCACACACTGGGTTTTGCGGACCATTTCCCCGATGGCATCTTTGCGAGCCCATTCGCGGCGGGCATCTACAGAGACGCACACAAACTTTTCCTTGAGCAGGTTGACGATTTCCTCGGTCCACAGGCACGGCTCACGGCCGCCAGAACCCGCAGCTCAGCACACGGTGTGCGGCGGTCCGCCTGCTCCAGACCAAACGAATATCGGCTTGCCCTCCTGGGCTGCCTTGACCAATGCCTCGTCCAGGCTCAGCAGCCAGGGGATTTCCCAGAACCGCGATTCACCCGCCTGCGGTTTGATCTTCTGCCGCAGTTGGTCGAATTGGTCCGGAGCAATCGGCTCTGCTGCTGTGGCGACCAGGCAGGTACCGGCCCATACGGCCATCCATCCCATCCGAGTTAGCAAGCGGCTACGCATGTGACACCTCCTTCTATCGGGGGGTTACTATCAAGGGCGAGGTTCCGCTTACCTTCGCCCTGTCTTTGCCGCACCAGTTGTGTGACTTCCTTTTTGGCTAGATGGCGTTCATCCTCCAGCAGTTTGAAGCCTGGAGAATATCGGGCAATTTTCCTTCACTGAGGTTCGCCTCCGTTACCCGCATGAAGAATGCGCACTCCGACACGAATGGGAACCTCCGGCTTATCAGGATGCTGCTCGTAAACGATAACAACCTGGCCTCGACCGTCACTGGCGATAGCGGCTTTTTGAGCCGGCGCTGATTCAGTTCCAGCCAGCCGTTGACGGTTCCTTACTTCGCCATCCTCAGTTACCTGTGCTGCAAAAATCGCTTCAAAGGGATAAAGATTGCCCTGGTTTCGTTCGGGCATAATTTGATGCCAGACCACCCAAAACATTTGGCCAGCCCAGACCGCTCGCGGGTGGCTGATCCGTACCGACGGGTCTTGCGTCAGCAGAAACATCTTCCGCAGTTTCCCCTGGCTATCGAACAACGCTGCCTGGGAATCGTTTGGAGCATTTCCTCGGCCATACGGCAATTGGGTTGTCCACGCTACCAGATATCGTTGCGGTCCGGCTGCAATCCCCAGTGGGAAGGTTGGATGTCCCGTCGGTCCGCCGGGCCCGGATTGATGGGAGCTGTTTTCGTACACAGCTTGATCGCCAGGGACTCCCTCACGAAGCAGGTGCGCCCCTGCTACCACTCCAGCAGGACTGCCGCTTTTCGCCCCGACTCGTCCACCAGCTAACCAGAACACCAGTGTTCCTTGTTGAGGAATGCTTGCTGCCACGGGGGCATAACGGCTGTACGGTTCCGGTACGTTAGTGAGCAATCGGCCATTTTCCTCTAACACTTTCCCATCGGGAGAAACTCGCGCACCGTAGATGGCATAATTTTTTCCCGAACGAAAATCCTGCCAGACAACTTGAAAGTTCTGGCCATCCCAGCTAACATCGGGCAATGCTTGGCTGTGCCGGGCGTTGCTCACCACAAACCCGTCCGCGTCCAGTACGCGGCCCTGGGGAGTAATGCGGGCAGCGTACACGTCCCAGTCCTTGCCATTGCGCAGGTCTTGCCAGACCACTAAAAACACTCCACCGCCGAAGGCAACACGCGGCCGTTCCTGCAAATCTTTTGCCGCGCATATCACAACCGGTTGCTTATCGAGCAATCGTCCCGAGCTATCCAGACGGCAGCCCACAATATCGCCCTGGTATTTCACGCCATCGCGCAGATCCCCTGGCGCCAGATGTCCCGACTTCCATACCACGAGATAAACTCCATCGCCGTACGCTATGGCTGGTTCGTATGCATCCCGTCCCTCATGCACCGGCAGAAAGATATCCGCTTCACTCGCTGCCAGCGTACAGGACAACGTGCAGCAAAGCGCCAAGTTCAGTGTCAGGATCATCGCCGGTTCTCCTTACTTGACTCACTGGATGCGGCGAAAGAGTTTGTAATGGGGAGCGGGATTGTACCAGGGCACATAACCCACAAAGCTACCGTCCGGCAACCAGGCGGGAGGGTACATATACAGTGGACTGCCATCCCCCTGCCCTTGTTCCACGAAACGCCCTTGTTTGACGCTAAAGACTGCGATGATCTGCCGTTGCAGGTCGAGGCGGTAAAAATTGTTGTCATCCACCCGCGTCAGGTAGAGGAATCGTTTATCGGGATCATCGGGCCCCCAGCTAATCTCACCATGGTTGTACAAGACGGTGCCTTCAAAAGGCCCCGCCTCCCCTGATCGTCTCGCGGTGGGTTTCTTGGAACAGTTCGGCAGGACACCGTGTAGCGAACCGTCTTTGAGATCCCAGTACCAGACATACCAGGGCCAGGCCCGATAGGTGGTGGCGTAAAGGCGTTCGTTCTTTTCATCCACGGCTACTGATGTGCCCAGACCAGAAACCTGCACCTCTTGTTCGCTCGGGTGCAACCGAACAGTGCGGAGCGTTTTCCACTCGGGGCCGGGACTGAGAATGGTGATGGTGTCGGCTCGGCCCCCGTCTTTGTCCGAGCGATGCACCACGTACACTTTGCCGCTTTCTCCGCACGCGAACGCAACGCCTGAAACAGGGAGAGTGTGTACCCATTGCCGCTGAAAATCCAGCACGCGGATTCGCTGTCTGTAAAAATCCGCCAGCAGGTAATAGAAGCGTTTATCCGGCGAACTGGCCCGTTCGTGCCGACAGGTGTGGTAATCATCTATGTAGAACCTGGCTCGAGAAAACGGACCATCTAAGTATCCAGTGGCTCCGCTCGTGGCGGCATGAAAACGGTCAAGCGTACTGTCATACATCAGGAAAGCATAGCGCCCACCGCCAGTGAAGCCGGCATGCAAATCGGGAAATATCGCGTGTACGGCAAAAGCTTCGTGTCTGGGGCCGTCTAAATGCGCACGAATGTTCGTATCAAATGCGTACGGTTGCGGATCGAGTTGCCAGCGAGCATCCGGATGCCACACCGGCTTATCGAAGCGTTTTGGCTTCAGCGGGTCCGCTGCAAGTGCCTTCCTTCTCGGCGGGACATATTCCGTCACGCCCAGCAATAACAATGCTAACCCTAAGGCGACGCAGATTCGCAGCATGGACTTACTCCTTTCGGCCCGGAGTGGGCCCGAAAATTTCTTCATCGCTGCCCTGATTGTACTCCATTTAGACGCCGATAAGACTGATTCAGGATCATTAGGCAAAACATTTGTAAAATTGTCATTGCCGACCGCGATAGGAGACACCAACCGATGGCAAGACCCAGACGGCCCACACAAGAATTACCAAGACTCGAACACCCGCCAGGTTTACTGACACAGGTAGAGCATTTGTTACGGCAAGCCATTGCTGATGGTTATTTTGCCAGCGGACGTTTGCCCCCTCTGGCGGAGCTGGCCGAGCAACTCGGCGTTAGCCGTGAAACGGTACGCCTGGCTTGCGCCCGTCTGCAGCAGGAAGGTCTGATCCGAAAAATACGGCGACGCGGCACTTTCCTCGAACCGGTTTGCTTGCTCAGACGACTGACAGCGAAAAAGGCACGGGTGCTCTTTTATTTGCAAGCGGATTACGCGGCCTCGCCTTTGTCTGAGACAGGTGTCGTCGAAACTATTAGTGGCCTTATGCTTCAGGGCGCACTTCAGGCTTGCTGCGAACAGAATATAGGACTTCTGGTCCGGCAGGTGGCCATTCATCAAGTTCAGCGGGTGTTATCGGAGCTGCTGCAGACCATGCCAGCAGCCGGTTTGATTTTCGCCTCTTTCGGCGAGGAAAAGGTGGTGCGAGCCGCGCTGGGACTGGGCGTGCCCATTGTGTTGCTGGACCACGATTTACCCAGCGTTCAGGTTCATTCTGTACGCGATGATTCGTACCAGGCAGCCAAAGATGTCGTAGCCCACCTGGTTCAACTTGGACATCGGCGGATCGCTTTCGTAAACTGGCGACGCGAGGACTTAAATCCCTGGCGCTTGCGCGGTTATCGAGACGGGTTGCGGGAGGCAGGTTTGCCACACCGTCGAGCTTGGGAGATCGGCGTACCCCTCAACCGTTCCGGTGCCCGCCAGGCTGTTGAACAACTCCTGGCTTTACGACCGCGGCCCACCGCACTCTACTGTTTCAATAACACCCTGGCCCGATATGTCTGCGAAGAACTGCAGGCACGCCAATATCGCGTTCCCGAAGACTTCAGCATCGTTGGTGGCGGCGGCGAAAGTGTAACCGGACTCACCTGTCATCAGGCTGACTGGCAAACCATGGGACGCCTCGCCGTAGAAATCTTGCTGCGGCACCAAGGCAGCTGTACGGCGGGCATTCAGCAGTCCCCTGGCTCTCCGTCATCGTCGCAGCGGGCTCCAGAGCACCACGTTTGCCCCCACCGTTTTTTGCCCGGCTCAACTGTCGCTCCGCCACTTTCGTCATAAATCCTTCATGCCCTGATCGGTAGTTTCGGGAGCGGCCAGACACCGGGCCTGCGAGAATGAGCCTTTTTATGTCCCGTTTAGCCGGAAATCAGTGGGCGGCTTAGTTAACTCGTTGACGTGGACGGATTCGAATTCCGGGCTGACCGCACCGGGCAGCAGGCGAATAAGCCGACTGGCGACGGCTGGCTCAGTTTACTCGACGGCGTGGACTAATTCGCATTCCGGGCTGACCGAATTGGTGTGAGCAGCGTTGGCTCCCCACATGTACCAGCCGTCATCGGTATCGCTGCCGGTCTCAATGGCATACAGTGTGCCGGTGGCCGTTGGGACATACACACGACCGTAAGCCACCGCGGGCTGGTAACTGATCGGTTCACCGAGATGCACACGCCAGAGCACTTCCCCGTGTTCTGCGTCCAGGCAGAACAAGTCGCCCGCCGTAGAACCGACAATGACCCTATCATTCAGCACTATCGGCGGAGTTACCGTAGGCACAAACGCCGCTTCCGCCAGTTGGGCCGCACCATAAACGTCGAATTCCCACACAAGCTGGTCCTGCGGTTTCCCAAAGTCATTCTGCAACCGCAAACAGCGCAGCCAGCGTCCCGAGGCAGCGTAAAGCCTTCCCCGATACACGCACGGTCGTGAACCTTGAAATCCCCAGGCCGCACTCACGCGATCAACGCCCAGATGCATTGCCGCATAGTGAAACTTAGCCGCTGCAGGAGCCGCTGCAAAACCCACCGATGCATCCATGTGCATGTAGGAACGATATTCCTCGGTTCGCCGCTTGGCTTCCAGGTCGAGGTGTGCGCAGAATTCCTGACACTCAAAAAGCACTTCGCTATGCGGTTCACTCACTTCCAGGCCGGTCTCCGCTACCGATGCAGTAGCCCGACCGGTCTTTCCCCGGGCCATGCTTGCTTCGCGTGTCTCTCTTGCACGTGCCGCTCGCTCATGGCGCTGCCGAATCCAGCGTTCCCGCACGCCATACTGGGGATCGTCATGTCGCTGACTGACGAAAACTTCCCCCGCTACCACCGTCGGTGCACTGGTGGCACGCATCGCTCGTTGCCAGACGCATTGACCATCCTCACTGGACAGGCAGAAAACCGTTCCGTCCATACAACTGGCGTACACCAGGCCATCCTGCACTACCGGCGCTGTGATCACGTCGCAGATAATGGGATGCCGCCATATTAGTTCGCCGCTCCGCAAGTCAAAACAGGCCAGGTAATGCCGGTGATCACCGCGACTGTCCGGATAAGCCATGTAAACGCGGCCTGCACAGATGGCCGGCATGCTCAACAGCGGATCACCCAGCCATAGCCGCCAGACCGATTTTCCCTCGGTCGTCAGGATTTCCAGAGTGCAACTTTCCGTGTTGTAGGCAACCAGACCGTCTTCCACTACGGCAGCGGTCGGCCCGTCATCGCTGGTGCGATGTCGCCACAGGAGTTGTCCCTCTAAAGCGTCGAGGGCGTAGAAGTCATAAGTACCGAAACCGCCGCCCAGAAATAAACGCCCATCAGCGATCGCTGGCGTAGCCAGTGGTCGCCCAGCTGGTAACCGCACCTTCCAGCCTCGTAAACCGCTCGCACGATCCACAAAGACCTCAGCTCGGTTGCGACGTGCCATAGCTTGGACTCCTGTCATTGTGCTTGGCCGCTGCGGGGCTTAGCCCCGCGCGAACCATTTACTACGGACTGCTTACGTACAGCCCGACGCACTGCTGCTTTCGCGCCTGACTTTGCTGCACCCTTCAAAGCCTCACACCCATTAACGCAACACCGCGCGAAAACGTGACAAATTCTCTTCCCCACCGGATGCCGGTTGCCCTTTGTCAGCCGACTCCCCAGTGGATTCCGCTGCCAAAACCACAACGAGCATCCGTCTCGATAGGCTTACCTCCTGCCGGCTCCCGGCAGCCCTGGCGGTAGCTGCTGGGCTTCTCGGAGGAGTTATGTCGCTATAGGCGTACCTCCTGCAGCCCCCGGAGACAGGAGACTCTGCTCCCAAAAACAAAAACCGCAACAAGCATCCCGGTCACAGAACTCACGCCAGCAGCTCCTTTCTTCACTACCGAACGGTTATGGGACAGCCCTGCGAGAGCTTTTACAGCGATAACGAAGCAAACAGCTTCACTGCGGAACCGTTCGGGGACGGCCCTGCCGAATGCTTCCCCGATGGGCTAACCGGTTACGGACGAAGATTAGGATATTCTCGGACGAATCGGGGCATCCTGCCAAATGCTTCCCGGATAGGCTGACTGGTTACGGCCGCGCCAAATTACTCTGCCAGACGTCGCCACAAGGCCTGCCGAATGCTTCCCGCCCGAGCTGAGCAGTTACGACAATACCCCCCCGGCCCGTACCAAAACACTTGCATACAAAGTGCACCGCTTACATCTCGGTGCCAACAATTAGCCGGCGGTGATTAGCTGGGTAAGCATTTCCAGCTTGACGAGTCGCTTGCTTCCATCGCTGCCGGTGACTGTTGGGCCGGAGCTGCCGTTGACTGGTGAGCATTTCCAGGTTGAGGAATTCCTTGCCTGCATCCTTTCAGGATATGCTGGGTCCCGATACGGGTCCTACACAAACGGTTACAGTTTAGGAATTGCTTACCTGCATCGCTTCACTAATCCGACGCGTGCTTACTCCACCCGGAGGTATCACCTGCGCTAAGCTGGAAGCTGCGACAGTACCTTGTAAAAGGACCCGCTGGACATTCGTCTGCGGTAGCCCGACGTGTCGCTCGCCCTTCCGACAGTGCACCGGCTTGCGGCTCGCAGAGCCCGCTGAGGGGGCAGCCCAACAGCAGGCTGTCGCTCGCCTTCCGGTGGTGGCCCGACTTGGCGCTCGCCTTCCGGCGGTGGTTGCAGCATCCGCGCGCGGGCACGCTGGTAGGCGTCCCACGCGGCGGTTTCCATCTCCGTCCAGTCACGCACGGCGTTGTTCCACGCCGTCTGGAATGCCCCTTCGAGAGTTAGA
>VAPR01000295.1_pt1 | contig 34603 bp, 47 predicted proteins | sample 3380701 | NCBI WGS metagenome assembly VAPR01 (sample SAMN11536904, study PRJNA540576) | hot springs metagenome | isolation source: hot spring wet sediment | place: Spain: Lobios | collected 2014-01
TGCCTCCTTAGGGTGTATTTAACCATATCTAATTTATACCTTAAGGAGGCTACTTATACATATCTTTGCAACAGAGCAAATTATAAAACTTTTCCCGATTTATGGTAAATTTAAAAAGGAGGTGAGTATGAACCTTAAAGAAAAGATTGCCAATGATCTAAAAGAAGCGCTGAAAAACAGAAAGGAAGTTGAGCTTTCGGTATTAAGAATGCTCCAGTCAGCGATACGAAACAAAGAAATAGAGCAAAGAAAGAAAGATGGACTCACAGATGAAGAGGTTATACAGGTTATACTGAGCGAGATAAAAAAACGAAGGGAAGCAATTGAAGGATACACAAAAGGGAAAAGACAAGACCTTGTGGAGAGAGAAAAAGCAGAACTAGAGGTTTTAAAGAGCTATATACCGAAACAACTGGAAGAAGGGGAAATCAGAGAAGAAGTAAGAAAGGCAATAGACGAACTAGATATAAAAACCTCCTCAGATTTTGGCAAGCTGATGAAAACGCTTATGCCCCGTCTTAAGGGGAAAGCTGAAGGTTCTCTTATAAGTAAGATAGCAAAGGAAGAAATAGAAAAGCTGGAGGGAAAAAAATGAAAACTGCACTTCTCTCCCTTTTGTTTGTAATGTTTGTACCTTCATTTTTCCTGTGTACCAAAACACTGGCAGAACTAAAACCAGGAGATCCTGCTCCTGGCTTTGTAACCACAGACCATGATGGGAAAAAGGTAGACTTAAACGAGTTAAAAGGTAGATGGGTGGTACTGTATTTCTACCCTAAAGATGATACCCCTGGGTGCACAATAGAAGCAAAAGAGTTTACCGAGTTATATGAAGAGTTCTTAGAAAACAACACACTGGTCTATGGAATAAGTGCTGACACAAAAGAAAGCCATTGCAGTTTTATAGACAAGTACAGGCTCAAGGTACCACTAATCCCTGATGAGAAACACAGGCTTATGTCACTCTACGGAGTGGAAGTTAAAAACGGAGTAGCTTCAAGGGATACCGTAATAATAGATACCTCGGGTAAAATAGCAAGGATATACAGACACGTAAAACCAGCAGGACATGCAAGGGAAGTTTTAGAATTTATTAAGAAAAACTCAATGTAAAATACCCTACAGTAGCTTTATTTCCTTCTAAAAGGAGACAGAAGAGATGATAACATCCAGTGGAGATTCTATAACAGGGGCAGAAGGAGTTAGATGGGACCTCTCAGACTTATACAGTAGTATAGATGACCCCAAAATTAAGGATGATTTACAGGATGCTCTCCTTAGGGCAAAAGCATTTGAATCCAAATACAGGGGAAAAATTAACTCAACCGAAGCCAATGCCACGGTGGTTTTAGAAGCTGTAAGAGAGCTGGAGTCCATAAGCGAACAGGTAGGTAAGCTTATCTCATTTGCACAGCTTGTATTTGCTGCAGATACAGGCAATCCAAAGAACGGAGCTTTTCTTCAATACATCCAAGAACAAGCAACGGAGATAAAAAAACATCTTTTGTTTTTTGAGCTTGAATGGATTGCCCTACCAGATGATAAAGCAAGTAACATCCTGGAAGACAGATCACTATCACACTACAAGCACTTTCTTGAACATCAAAGACGCTATAAACCACACAGACTAAGCGAAGCGGAAGAAAAGATACTGGAAGAAAAAGGCAACACCAGCTCAAGAGCATTTATACGCCTTTTCGACGAAGTAATAAACAACACGAGATTTAGGATAAAGCAAGATGGTAAGGTTAGATACCTCTCCGAGGCTGAAATCCTTTCCCTTCTATACGAACCCAATAGAAACATAAGAAAAGCTGCATCCAAAAGCCTTACAAACGGGCTGCAAAAGAACTCCCATATCCTTACATACATATTTAACACCCTGGTTCAAGACCATGCTATAAATGACCGCCTTCGCTCCTTTCCTCATCCTATGGCCTCACGCAATCTAGACAACGAAATCGATGATAACACGGTAAACACACTTATAAGCTCATGTGAAAACAACTACTACATTGTAAACAGATACTATAAACTAAAGAAGAAGCTTCTGGGAATAAAAAAGTTTTACGACTATGACCGATATGCCCCCGTGTTTCCGGAAAGCAAAAGGGTTAGCTACAATGAATGCAAGCGTATAATCCTGGAGGCTTTTGAGAGCTTCTCTCCCCAAATAGCCAAAATCGCGGAGGAATTCTTTGAAAAAAGATGGATAGATGCAGAGTTAAGACCGGGAAAACGTGCTGGCGCATTTAGCCACGGAACCGTTCCCAGTGTTCACCCTTATGTGTTTATAAACTACACGGGAAAGCTACGGGATGTTATGACACTTGCCCATGAACTTGGCCATGGAATCCACCAGTACCTCTCAAGAAAGCAAGGATACTTTCAATCCCATACCCCTCTTACCATGGCCGAGACAGCAAGTGTATTCGGGGAAATCCTTGTTTTCCACAAGTTAAAGGAATCGGAAAAGGATGTAAAAACCAAACTCTCTATTATCTGCAGCAAACTAGAAGATATATTTGCAACCGTGTTCAGACAGGTTGTGCTCACAAGATTTGAGGAGAAACTGCATTTGGCAAGAAGAAAAGAGGGTGAGTTAACAACAGAACAGATAAACATGTTGTGGATAGAAGCAAACAAACCGATGTTTGGAGATTCCGTAGAGCTAACGGACAATTACGGATGGTGGTGGATGTATATACCACACTTTGTTCACTCACCATTTTACTGTTACGCCTATGCGTTTGGAGAGCTTTTGGTTCTAGCCCTTTATAACAGATACCTGACTGAGGGAAAAGCCTTTGTTCCGCGTTACATAGAACTTCTCTCCTCAGGTGGAAGTGATGCGCCCGATAGGCTTCTTGCCAAGGTCGGTATAGATATCTCAAGCCCGGGATTCTGGCAAAGCGGATTGGATCTCGTGCGAGATATGGTAGATGAGGCTGTAGAACTATCGAATACGATATAAGAAACCTATCTTCCAGGACAACGCTCCATACCGATCTCCTGCAGGTGACCCTCAATTTCCCTTAATAGCTCTGTGTTATCTACAGCCTTTTTGCATGCAATCGTTAAGAAAAAGATAGCCTTATCCCGTCTTCCCAACCTCGAATACAGAGCACCCAGTGTATCAAGAGCATAGGCAGGAACCTCACCGTGAGAATACGCAATAGCCCTGTTTAGGTACCTCAATCCGGCTTCATAGTTACTGTTTAAGCTAAGATAGAGAAAAGCAAGATTGTTGGCCGCTTCTATGCTGCTTTCATCCTTTTTAAGTACCCTAAGATAATACCTTTCTGCCTCCTCAAAGTTACCCTGTTTAAAGTAGGTATTCCCTATATTTACCAATGGTGTAATAAGGCTTGGATTTTTATCCAAAGCCTTTTTATACTCTCTAATTGCAAGCTCGTATTTACCTTCCCTTTCATAAGCTACACCCAAATTATTATGTTCCTCAGCCGTTAGAGGATCCTTTGCAAGCAATACAATTCTTGGCAGATAAGCACATCCGCTTAATAATAACAAAAGAAGGAAAAAAAAAGAAAGAAACACAAGCCTTATAGAATTCAAACCTCACCTTCTTATAACAAGCATAAGTCTGTTCATCCTTTTCCACTCACTATCGAGCCTATCAAACCCTATTTCCTGATTTCCCTTATTCCCCGTGTGTATAAAGAATAACCTCCTCTTCTTGTCATAACCGTAAACAACGTAGTAATGGGGAACACTTATAACAGCATTTCCAAGATCAACAAGCACTATCAAGGGAACCCCACTGTCAATAAAGGACACCAGCTCATCAATACTTCCATTCCTTATATCCGTCTTATACCTCATCTTTCTTGCAAAGTATTCCATATCCGTTATAAGTGCTCCCCTTAACTTGGGGGTATAAACCTCCTTGGCAATCTCTCTCTGATCTACAGGAGTACCATAGAATCTTAGCAACGATTCAAGAGCAGCCGGGCCGCAAAACTGGTCCTCCTGTTTTATAAATGGCACGTTTTTTATTACCTTTGATGACTCAGATGCATTAACATTGAATGAGAACACAAAGACATACAGAATGAGATATAAGACAATCTGAGCCAAGATAATCCTTCTCATAAAGGTATTAAATCCTTCTTAAAACTATAAGAACCAGTATAACTATTACAAAAACAACAAGTACCAAAACTGCTGCCGTTGCAGCACCATCTCCCCCTGCTGGTATTCTATCAGAAAGAGCAGCTAGTTGATGAACCTGCTCATCACTCATCTTACTCATCTTCTCAAGAACCTCTTCCTTGGAAAGACCATAGCTCTTTAACCTCTCTGCTACAATCTTATTCTCAAGCATCCTTCGGATCTTCTCCTCACTTATGCTTCTTGATGCGGTACTCCCATCCGAAGAAAGCATCTGAGAGGAAACCATAGCTCCCTCTGCACTCTTTGAAAAGATGGATACAGGAGTAAAACTTCCAAGAATAAGCATTATTATTAGTACCCTGTAAACCCTTTTCTTTACCAGACTCATTGTCCATCCTCCTTTGATATTTAAAGTGTATTCATATTACAAAAGACCAAATACCCATGTCAAGTGCTTTCCTTACATAAAAAGTTACCTGTTGACAACCCTTAAAACTCCAAGAAAATTAACTGATTAAACAACTGCTTAATATACTAGGTTGCTAACGGAGGTAGAGAAGTTGGAAAGAACACTATCAATTGTAAAACCCGATGGAGTAAGTAAAAACCTCATAGGTGAGGTGATAAAAAGGTTTGAGCAGAATGGACTCAGGGTAGTAGCGCTTAAGATGGTTAAGCTCTCAAGACCACAAGCCGAAGGATTCTATGCAGTTCACAGAGATAAACCGTTTTTCCAAAGCCTAACCGATTTTATGTCTTCCGGGCCATGTGTTGTAATGGTTCTGGAAGGTAAAGACGCCATATCTAAAGTACGAGAGATAATGGGGGCAACCGATCCCAAAAAGGCTGAAACGGGAACCATACGAAGGGACTTTGCTCAAAACATCGAACGAAACATAGTTCACGGTTCTGATTCAAAGGAATCTGCATCTTTTGAAATAAGCTATTTCTTCAATGCACTTGAAATACATGAGCGCGGAGAAGTATAAAGCCCCTACCTGAACTCAGTTAAAAGAGATACACCAGAGGGAACAAGCTTTGCTCTAAAATTCTTCTCAAACCATTTAATAAGGCTTAACGCTACATCTCTGAGAGGAATTTCTTTCCCAAGAATCTTCTTCATAGAAGTTACACCCTTATCCGGAATCCCACATGGGACTATAAAAGAGAAGTGCTCAAGGTCTGTGTTAACATTAAGAGCAAAACCATGCATCGTGACCCAGTTTCTTACATATATACCTATAGCTGCAATTTTCTCATCTCCAACCCAAACCCCCGGATACTCTTCAACGATATACCCCTCTATGCCAAAGTCCTTTAGAGCATCCATAATGGTTTTCTCAAGAAGGTAAACATAGGTTTTAACCCCAAGACCAAAATCCCTGAGGTTTATAATAGGGTAGCCAACAAGCTGGCCAGGACCGTGGTAGGTAACATCACCTCCTCGTTCGATTCGATAAACTCTAACCCCTTTTTTCTCTATCTCCTCCTTAGAAGCCAAAATATTTCCCTGATTACCAAACCTTCCAACTGTAATTACGGGGGTATGCTCCACCAGTAGCAAAAACCCCCTCCCGTTGAAGTCTCCAAGTACGACTTCTCTGTGCAGTTTCCTCTGGGTATTAAGGGAAACCAGATAATCTACCCTTTCCTTATATTCCCACCTGATTATATTCTCCAAAGAAACAGCCATCTAAAACACCATCTCCGTATTTGCTTTCTCACCTTTAAATCACTTATAATTTTCCCAGATATTATGGCAAATAAAAGACTTTCAAACAAACTGAGCTACGGCGATTTTATAAAAAAAATAGAGAACAACCAAATAGAGCCCGTGTATATATTTACCGGAAACCAGATTCACCTTATGGAAGGTGCGGTAAAGAGGCTAAAAGACATATTGCTTGGTCAATCCGATGGATTTGATTTTTTTTACTTCTACGGAGACTCTGTATCCGCAAACGAGATACTAAACTGTGCTAAAACATATCCCATGTTTTCTAAAAAGAGGCTGATTGTAGTTAGGCATGCTGAAAAACTACCCCAGCAGGAAATAAGGATTTTAGATTCGTATTTTTCCAATCCATCTGCTTTTACCTGCCTTATACTCCTCTTTACAGAAGAGAAGAACCTAGCATTTAAAAACAGAGAGAAGCTCTCTTTCGTCTCGTTTGATCTAAACAAAAAAGATACGCTCCAAGAGATAAGAGAGGAAGCAAAGAAACTTGGGTACTCTATAACAAGAGAGGCAATTGAAACCCTTATTTCACTAGTAGGACATGACATTCAATACATCCACAAAGAGTTAGAAAAGATTTCGCTATTTATGGATAATAAGCAAATCATAGAGAAAGGCGATATACAACAAATTATAGAGAAAACCACTTTTGAAGATGCATTTCATTTGACAAACGCGCTTGCGGAAAGAAATAAGAAAAAAGCACTTAACATCCTTATAGAACTTCAGAAAAAGGGGGAAGAGCCTCTTATAACCCTTAACAGGATATACTGGCGATTTAGACTAATATGGAGGGTAAAAGAACTAATAGATAAAAACACCACCGAGGAGACCATTTTAAAAGAGTTAGGAGTATCTTCAGGATCACTCTATTACCTCAAGCAACATGCAAAAAACTTTAGCTACAGGGATATAAAACACATTATAGAAACCATATATAAGAGTGACAGATGGCTTAAAACTAGCTCTGTTCCAAGAGACATACCCCTTGTAATTCTGATCCTAGAATTCTTCAATCCAAAAGGAAAAACTAGCTAGAAGACTCTTTTTGCTCAAGCTGTTTTGACAGCTCATGAACCTTTTTTGAAAGCCTAGCGATATGTCTGGAAGCAGTTCTCCTGTGTATTATCCCCTTCGAGGCAGCTTTACTAAAAGTCGATACAACAACTCTTAAAGCCTCCTGAGCTCTTTGAAGGTCTCTGGCCTCTAGTGCAGCCCTTAACTTCTTTACCATCGTTTTTAGCCGTGAGCGAACGGCTACATTCCTCATCCGTCGCTTTAAGCTCTGACGGTGCTTTTTAACGGCGGAACGAATCCTTTTTGCCATACTTACCACTCCTTAATCCGTTTGATTCCAAGCATGATAGTTTGCCAATGATATGGGATTTGTCAAATACATTTATTATGGTATAGTCCAAAAATACAACCAATCGAAGGAGAGAAGAGGTATGAAGTTCTTTCTCGACACTGCAAACCTGGATGAGATTAGGGAGATAGCAAGCTACGGAGTTCTAGATGGTGTTACAACCAACCCAACCCTTGTTGCAAAAGAAGGAGAACAAGGAAGTTTTAAAGAACTGATAAGGGAAATCTGTGAGATAGTAAACGGGCCTGTAAGCGCAGAGGTTGTTAGCACTGATGTAGAAAGGATGATAGAGGAAGCCAAAGAGCTTGCCAGAATTCATCCCAACGTGGTGGTTAAGATGCCACTTACAGAAGATGGCATCAGGGCAACAAAAAAGGTATCAGAAGAGGGAATAAGGGTAAATGTTACCTTGGTTTTCTCTCCCACACAGGCACTTTTAGCAGCAAAGGCCGGGGCAACCTATGTTAGCCCCTTTGTAGGAAGGCTTGATGATATCTCAAGCACGGGAATGGAACTTGTAAAGGATATAGTAACCATTTACAAAAACTATGGCTACATAACTGAGGTTTTGGTTGCCAGTGTTCGCCATCCCATTCACGTTGTAGAAGCCGCAAAAGTAGGGGCTCATATTGCTACTATGCCTTACAGGGTATTTAAGCAACTCATCAAGCATCCTTTAACGGATATAGGGCTTGAAAGGTTCCTTTCAGACTGGAAAAAATTAAAGGGATAAGCTAAGATTTAATTCCAGCTATAAAGAACTCTCTGTTACCATCTGCACCGAGTATTGGAGAAGGAATAACACCGAGTACCTTAAAGTTTAGTTCCTGTAGGAAATTTGCTATCTTGTTTATGACCTCTCTATGCTTGCTTTCATCCCTTACAATGCCCTTTTTCCCAACCTCTCCTTTCCTTACCTCAAACTGAGGTTTTATAAGTGCAATTAGAATCCCCCCATCCCTCAATATATCACGTACTGGAGGTATAACCTTGGTAAGGGATATAAAGGAAACATCTACAGTAGAGATATCTACAGGCTCCCCTATATCCTCAGGCTTTAGATACCTGGCATTAGTTCTTTCCAGAAGCACAACCCTTGGGTCTTGTCTTAGCTTCCAATGTAGTTGTCCATATCCAACATCAACTGCGTAGACCTTTTTTGCTCCATGCTGTAGCAGGCAATCGGTAAAACCACCTGTGGATGCACCTACATCCAAGGCAACCTTATCTCTCACATCAACCTCAAACTCCCTTAAAGCTGCTTCAAGCTTAACCCCTCCGCGACTTACGTATCTTAACAAAGACCCCTTAACCTCTAGCTTTGAATCCTCCCTTACAAGGGTTCCTGCCTTATCCACCCTACAACCTTCAACAAACACTGCTCCACTCATAATAAGTGAACGCGCCTGTGCCCTTGTAGAAACTATTCCCTTTTTCAAAAGAAGAACATCTAGCCTTTCTTTTCCCTTAATACCTGCGTCCCCCAAGGTAGAAAGCGATTTCTCTAAGCGGTTCTGCTTTCTCATCAAAGTCCTTTAAGCAGGAAACGGCTTTAAGGGTAAGTTCAAGTGCTTTATCCTTTGCCTTTTTTATACCTACAATTCCCGGATACGTTGCCTTCTTTCTACGTATGTCAGAACCTCTACTTTTCCCTATGTCTTCTCCCCCCTCAATATCAAGAACATCATCTATAATCTGAAAGGCAATGCCAAGATTCCTAGAATAGGAACGTAACTGCAGGATCTGATCCCCAGTTGCTCCACCCACTTTCCCCCCTGATACAACAGAAGCCTCTATAAGAGCTCCCGTTTTTAAGTAGTGCATTCTCTCAACAGTTTCTATGCTTACCTCTTTTCCCTCAAGTGCAAGGTCAAGGGCCTGCCCTCTAACCATACCCTTTGAACCCGCAGCTCTTGAGATCTCCCTTATAACATCAACCACAAGATAAGGGGATATCTCACTCTGGGCAATAACAAAGAAAGCATCTGTAAGAAGGGCATCACCGGCCAGAATAGCTACGGCTTCACCAAAAACGTTGTGATTCGTTGGAACACCTCTCCTCAATGTATCGTCATCCATAGCAGGTAAATCATCGTGAATGAGGGAGTATGTATGAATCATCTCTATTGCACATGCCACGGGAAGAACATCCTCTGCTCTCCCTCCAACTGCCTCAGCAGACGCAATACAAAGAACAGGCCTTAATCTCTTTCCACCTGCTAATATACTGTACCGCATAGACTCATCAAGTGTAGTGATTGAATCAGAAGTATCTTTAAATAGCTCTGACAGCATCCTGTCAACAAGCTTTTTCCTCTCGGATATATACTCTTCTACATTAAAACCCATAAGCTACTCTTCTTCCGGATTAAAACTCTTTCTAACTATCTCTCCACCCTCACCCTCTACCAGTATCTCTACCTTTCTTTGAACCTCGTTTAACCTGCAGTAGCAAAGATCCAAAAGCTTAATGCCTCTTTCAAAAAGGCTTACAGACTCCTCAAGAGAGAGATTCCCATCTTCTAGCTTCTCAATTATCTCTTTAAGTTCTAATAATGCCTCTTCAAAGGTCTTCATCTGTAGTTATTTTAGCCGTGCTGATGAAACTATACAAGTAACTCTAGACAGTTATCTGATTGCACTCTTTAAAGCCCAATTTCTCCGTTAGACTCAGCCCATTTGCTAAATCAACAAACACTATTTTGTCTCCTTTTTCAATAGAGAGATTGCTTCTACATATAAGCGTGTCTTTAAGCTTTCCTCGTATCAAAAGAACCGCAATAACATCCTGGGGAACCGGTATATCCTCAATTTTCCTTCCTGCAAGACCATCTTCCACGTAACACTCAAAAACCCTGTATTCCTTGTGAGCCACCTTGTGATTGATCTCATACATGTTAAGGGGTTTTCCAAAAGCAATATCCAAACCAAGTTTTGCAATGGTTTCCTTTCCCATATTACTCTCTATCATGTTTAAAACCGGGAATGCAGCTTTTATGCCAAAATCATCTTTTACCAATTTGCTTACCAAAAGGTTTACCTTGTTGCTTGTTGTAACCGCAAGCAGGGTATCGGCCTCAGTAATGCCTACCTTTTCAAGGTTATCCGGGTCAAGGCTGTTACCCTCCACAACATCAAACCCCTCTACGTAAGCTATCCTCACAAGGTTTTCGTTTGTATCTATAAGCCCAACTTCCCTACCGTTCTTTTTAAGGAGTTTTCCCACTAACCTTCCAAATGCGTTGGCACCAACAATAACCACCCTTCTACTCTCTATTAATACCCCCAGTATCCTTGCAACACCATTTGCAGTAAGTCCCTGTATGAGCACGGAAATACCTATGGTTAAAAAGACCAGCCCCTGTATCTCATCCCCCCACGTCATCCCCCTTCTTTCAAGCTGTATAGCAAATATTGAAGATACCGATGCTGCTACAATCCCCCTTGGGCATATATAGGAGAGAAAAACCTTTTCCCTAAAATGCAGATCAGATCCGATGGTAGAGATAAAAACTTCGATAGGACGAACTATAAAGAGAAGGGCAAGAACAACCAGTACCCCATTCCAGCCAAGTATTGAAACATGCTTTAGTTCCAGATTTGCAGATAATAGGATAAAAAGAAGGGAGATTACAAGGACTGAGAGCTTACCCTTAAATTTTCTCAATGTATCTTCTTCAGGTATATCCATATTTCCCAAAATAGCTCCAGAAGCAACTGCAGCCATAAGACCAGATTCTGCAATTAAAGCCTCTGATAACGCATAGATTCCCAGCGCCGATGCTAAAACGAATAGATCAGCAATCTCTTCCATAAGCAGAGACCATCTCTTTACAATTTTCCCTATGAGAAAACCACCTATTACACCAACTACGGTTCCTATCGCCAGCCTAAAGAAAACGAGGAAAAAACTATGCAAGAAGGACAGTGACTCCTGAACTATAAGTTCAAATACAAATATTGCAACCATAGCCCCTATGGGATCTATAAAAACACCTTCTGACTCCAGTATGTTCTTCAGCCTAGAACCCACTTTTACCCTTCTTAAGAGTGGATGTATTACGGTAGGACCAGTTACTATAACAAGGGAGCCAAAAAGAAAGGCCTTTTCCCATGATATATCCATTATCACTCGTGCAAAAAAAGCCCCCAAAAACATGGTTATCAGACCGCCATAGGTGATAAGGGGAAGGATAACCTTCTGGTGTTTTTTTATCTCGGATTTATCCAGATTAAGACCGGCTTCAAAAAGTATTATTGCCACACAGAGCTTTATAATCGTCTCAAATCCTCCCCCCAGAAGTTCAGGGTTAAGGATGCCAAGAACCTCAGGACCTATTACAATTCCCATAACAAACAGGGGAACTATACTAGGGATTCCCATAAAAGCGGAAATAAGTTGCGCAACTATACCTGAAGTAATGGCAATTACAGTCATCCACAAAAGAGAATCAGCTCCACTCATAGACCACATCCTCCTTGTACCATAACTGCTTAAAAACCGCAGTAAGCACAAAACCTAAAAAATTTACATATTTTACTGCACCCAATAGAACTTAGCAAAGTTAAATTAAAATAAATAGGTAGGGTAAAATATACACGAGGAAACCCAGGAGGGTAGGATGAAACTTAAAGACAAAGTGGCGATAGTAACAGGAGGAGGAACAGGTATAGGAAGGGCCACCTCCATTCTCCTAGCAAAAGAGGGAGCCAGAGTAACAGTTGCAGGAAGAAGAGAGGAAAAACTCATTCAAACAGTAGAGAAGATCAAAGAGAACGGAGGAGTAGCACACCATATCACCGCAGACATATCGAGGGAAAAAGATACACTAAGGATAATTAAGGAAACGGTCAATGAGTTTGGAAAACTTGATATTCTTGTAAACAATGCAGGTGTATTTAAAGGAATCCCTCTTGTAGAGACCTCTGAGGAAGACTACAACTACATAATGGATATAAACCTTAAAGGAACCTTTTTTATGTGTAAGCACGCTGCTACAGAAATGAAAAAACAAGAAGGTGGGGTAATTGTAAACGTTGCAAGCACGCTTGGAATCAAAGGATTTAGAGGATTTACAACAGCAGCATACTCCGCATCAAAAGCAGGGGTGATAATGCTTACAAAAGCACTTGCACTCGAGCTTGCCTGCCACAGAATAAGGGTAAACTGCGTATGCCCCGGTGTTGTAGAGACGGAGCTATTTGAAACCTTAGGTATACCAAAAGAACAGATCCCAGAGAGAATGAAAATGTGGGAAGAGTTTCATCCAATTGGAAGAAACGGGAAACCCGAAGACGTTGCACAGGCCATTCTTTTCCTTGCATCTGATGACTCTTCATGGGCTACAGGAGCTATTCTGGCCCTGGACGGAGGGATAACAGCAGGATAGGGAAATCACTAAAACACTATCTCGGCTACCCTTTCCTTACCATCTCTTAAAAACCTGACCTTTGCTACACTTCCTCTGTCCTTGTAAAAAAGGGCAATCTTTAGGTCATCAAAATCCCTTACAGGATAACCATCAAAGGAAATGATAATATCTCCCACTCTCAATCCAGAACTTCTTGCTATGCTTTCTTCTTTAAATCCAGATACCTTTAACCCATTATCCTCTTTCACAACAAGGATACCGAGTTCAGGTGATCCCAAAGCCTCAATCTTTTCCGGATAAAGTATATAATCACCTATACCAATGTCGGGCTCTTCATCAAGGAGTATTATAGAGTAATCGTAACCGTTCCTTCTTAAAACCCTTTTTGGTATACCCCAGCCGTATTTAACATGCTCACTTCCGGCTAAAACAACCATCTGATAATCCCTGTTCTCCCTGAGAAAACCATCTATTGATTCAGCCATATACTCATCCCAGATTATTTGTGCCTGAAGAAAAAACTCAAACTTGTTCCCACCAACCTCAGGATGTCCGGAGAAGATTCTCTTTAGTCTCTCCCTATAACCCTTTACAGAAAAATCCATTTGAGAGGGAAGGTACTTTCTTTCTTCCTCCGCTAATGACTCTATCCCGCCCTGTGCAACCTTTTTTACAACGCTGCTATCAATATTTAAGGCCACCACAGGAATCCTTTTTTCCCTGGCAAAATCTATTATCGGTTTGTACAGATTATAGTCAAATCCCCATCTCTTAAAGTACTCCGTTTGCCTGAGAAACTGCACCTCATCTATTTTCCCTTCTATATAATCGTCTATAACATGCTGGAAGGGTTTTTGAAACATCTCCATTCCTATAGCAACCTTTCTTCCTTCTCCATATAAAGACTTAATGATATTTAGTTGGGCCACATGATGAGCATACCGGTCATGACGCTCCCCTATGTATATGATCTTTTTATCCTTTACCGCGTTAACTATACTCTCCAGATTACCCGCTAAGGAAACTTGTAAAACCCTTACCGGCTCCCTTACCTTAAGAACAATGCCCCTCACTGATTCCTCTACCTTACTGTATACGTTCTCCCCGCCGTTAAAAGAAAGAGATGAGTACTTATCGAGATGTAATAGCTTTCTAAAGCCAAGCTCCGCCTCAAGCTTTGATTTACCCTGCAGAATGGCAACCACTTCATCCTCATTCCACGGATTTCTCCTTACAACGATACTAAAACCCGCATCGGGAAAACCGACTTTTCCAAAAAGCCTTTTCACCAAAGGATTTTCTCCATCACAAACAACAAAGGAACTGGATTTCATCTCCTTGAATGAAAATTCTTCAGGCACTTTTAAAATAGTTTCTTTCCCCTTCCCCGTAAAGAAACCAGCTATATAAGCACACCTTTCTCTACTCTCTCCTGACTCTGGCAGAATAAAGTATAGCTTTTCCTTCCCCAGCACCCTTGAGATAACCGGCGGAAATTCATCGGTTGAAAGTTTTCTAAAGATATCGTAGTTCTCATCAACCACAATCCTTAACGGCTCATCTTCTAAATAGAAGGTAAACCTTTCACTCCTTGTAGATAACTCAATCAACTTTGTAATCCCTTTACCATCTGAAAAGTAAATTGATATCGGTATAAGCAGTCTATAAACATCTCCTTTCTGCACAACATCAAATGTTAAGCGAAATTTCCCCTTGTGGATTTTAAGCCCTACATTCTCAATGCCTATCTCTGGAGCTCCTACCCTATACAACCACTGTTTAAAAAACCAGCTGAGATCACCTCCGTACCTTCTCTCAAACACCACTCTTATATCATCCCAAGATACCCTCTTAAACCCGCCCTCAACTATGAGATCCCTAAGGGAAGAATAAAAAACCCTTCCTCCAACCGTTTTCATAAGCATATGAAAAACCATGGCAGATTTTCCATAACCTATAGCCCTTGACAGGTTATCACGTGGATACCTAAACTCATTCAGAGGAAACTCTCTTTTTCCCCCAGCATAAGAGTTGTACTTTACAAGCAGGGCCTTTCGGTATTCCCAGCCCCTGCCCTTAAGTTCTTCATATAGATGGTCTGCAAGGTAAGTTGTTATACCCTCAGCCCAGTTACCTCCCTTAGGGTTAACATAGATATAGTTACCAAACCACTGGTGGAGAATCTCATGCCCCAGAGAGGTTTCAACTATGAAAGGAAGGTTTAAAACCTTTTTGCCAAAAACAATAAGTGTGGGAGCAGAATACCCTACAGGCAAGTTAACCTCCACAATTGAGAGCCTTTTATAGGGGAATTTATAAAGAACATCCTCGTATCTATCTATGTACCTTCTGGTGTATTCAATATAGTCTTCTGAGAGACGATGCTCTTCCCTTAAGAAGTAAGTGTAAATGTTAATTCCCTTATACTGCTTCCATTTCACCCTGAATTCCTTAGAAGCTATAAGGTGGATTTTCTCCAGCGGATAGGGAAAACCAAACTCAAACACATGATACCCACCTTCATTATAACTTCTTACCGCTTCAGCCTCAGATACCGCTTTAAAACCTCTTGGTAACCTAACGGTAAGATTATAAACAGAGAGGTCATCTACAAACGGATACCATCGATCCAGTAAGACCACATTTCGTTCATCTATACTGTTCCCAAAAAGCCCCTCATAGACAATAACAATCGGTTTACCTTTCTCTCCTGAGATGACAACGCTACCACCAGTTTTTTCTAAAGGTAGGGGACTAGCCTCTACAATATTTAACCCCTCCGTATAAAAGGTTACATATCCCGTGTAATCCGGGATAAACTCTGCCCTACCAGTCACTTTTGATTTATGTGTATCTATGTTGACCACCAGGTTATACAGGGAAGATGCTCTTAAGCTTAGGGGGTAAAATAGAAGCAAAAGAAACGGATAGAGAGCAAACACCAATCTCATGACAAACCTCGATAACACTATCTACTATCCTTAGGTTCTAAAGGCAATAAAAGGCGCTCTAGCAATCTAAAGCTTACACCGTATATTCCCTGTGCCTCGCTTTCTCTGTTTCCTGCCACATTAAGAATCGAGACCCTGTGGTTTTTAAGCCAGTTATTAAACTTTTCCCTTTCCTCTAAGAAATCAAAATCCTTATTAATAGCTATAAGATATAGAGGTTTTCCAAGCTCTTTGCATTTCTGATAAGTTAGCCTTGTACCACCAATTAAATACCTGTATATAATCAGTGTTCCATCGGCATAGATCAGGTTTTTAACAGTTCTGACCCTGTAGTCATAACTCTCAGTCTCCACAAGGAAGGTATACGTATCCGGTATCCTGCCATCCTCTGCCCTTCTATTCCTGGGAATAAATCCGAAATAGTCAATACCGTACTTTATAGCAAAATCCAGCGCAGCTCTATCAACACCTGTCTGACCTCCGGATACAATCTGCCTGATCACATAAACATAATTACACTAAAATTAAGATTTGGGAAAGAAGTAAAGAACAGGACTCTAGAGGTTTTTTTAAGAAATCGATAAACAAAAAGAGAAATTTATACGTGCTTGCTATCTTAAGAAATTATCTTTCTTTCACTAAGATCATATACAACCCCTAGTTCAAGAGCCTCAATAAGCATCTCAGCTAACTTCATAAGATCCACACGAGCTAATCTAAGAGTTATGTTTCCTATGGAAAGGTGGTACAAATCACAGCATCTGCACTTACTGATGCTACCAATATCAGAGCTTGAAAGGACTAGGGCCTCTGTTTTGTAAGAATAGGTTCGCCTCATCTCCTTTACCTTTCTACTAAGGTATAGACCTTGATGTTAAGCCTTTTTAAACCCAGCATCTAATTAAAATTGAAAATCATTTTCATAATGAGGTTCTAAATTATCAAAACCGACTCCACTTGTCAAGTAGCCTAAATGAATATCGATTAGGATACAAAAACAACAAAAGGAAATGCTCGATGAAAAGGATAAGGGGCTCTACCTAGAAACGAAAAAAGCTTCTAGCAGGAAAAGCCCTTAAAAACTTTAGCTTGAAAAGGAATAAGTCTTATAGTGATTTGTAATTTTTTTGAAAAAATACCCCCCTCCCCTAGTTTTTGGGAACTAGGCGGGACTAAGTGGGACTTATCGAAAAAGTTAATGATTTCAGAATGATGCAATTTCCGTTATATTTTTCCCTTAATTCCGCTATTTTAAAAACTACCCTACCCTGGTATTTTTCTTTGCACACTTACAAACTTAAAGTTAATTTTTTCTAATGTTTTCAACTAGTTAGAGTGATAAAGTGCTAAAAAAGTGGGAAATTTAAAGATTTTGATAAATTATCCAATAATTTCAGAATGATATGCTTCAAAATTAAAGTTAAAATTAGACGCATCTAAATTTGGCATTTTTTACGCAAAAAATACCACCCCCCTCTAGTTTTTCAGAACCGGGAAAAGTGGCTTTTGTATCATCCTGAAATCATTAACTTTTATTTTTTAAGATGTCTACTTAATTTTTAGGCAATATTGTGGAAATATTTCAGAAATGTTGTTGAAATAATTAAGGAAAGCCTGGAGTCTCAATAGGACCCGTATCACCAAATACCTGTCTAACTGTATCTATGAAATCGTTTGCATGTTGTGGACAAAAGAAGTATGTCAATATAGTACGTCCTTTATACAAAACCGAGATTGTTTCATAATGCTTACTGCATAAATCTTTTTTACACATAGCACATTCTTTAATTGCGTTTCTTTCTCCTTCGTTTGCACATCGGATCCCGTATTCGTTTACGTGGTCACATTCAAAAATTTTTATGGTTACAGTCCGTTTAAACATTGCTTACGGGCTGGGAGGTGTAATAATAGTGTTTCCTTCAAGCAAGGTATTTTGATAATCAGCATCTAAAACAAATCTTCCACTACCCTCAAAAGATACCTGATATGCAAACTCTCCTAGTTCGTGGTATAACAAAGCTACTTGAAGGGGCTCGAAAGTAAAACCATATACATGGTATCCAGAAAGAATTTTAAGAACCTGCTCAATAAGCCCATAAGCTCCCTGTCCTTTGTCTCTAAGTGATCGAAAGAAGATCAAAACGATAAACCTTATGGTTGACTCATATACTACAAGCGAGGAAGAGTTCTGAAGCTTCATATTCTCAAAAACGATACGAAAAGCGGGATAAGTCTTTGGTTTCATAAACAGGTCCTCAGGCCTTCCACTCCACCCTTCTACATTGGTAAGGCCTAGGGATTTAAGACGTTGAATTATAGCATCCTCAAGTTCCAGAATCATTTGAACGCTTCGTTAAAAGCCTCACTAAAGAGTTTTGCAGGAATTCCTTCTTTAATAAATTTCTGAAATACAGGGGTCATAAAGGGCCGTGGTGGAATTCCTCTTTTTGTGCCATATTCGTGAAATGGAGCATAGGGAACGGGAGTTCCAACAACAGCTTCTTGTTCAGAAAAGATAGATGTAAAACTTTGAGCAAGAGTAGTGGTTTTATGAAGTTTTTTTTCGCTAAATCCCTTTTTCACCTTCCACTTAAGATATGCTTCCTTTAGCGGATTCCAATCTACATCATGGCTTTTCCCTTCTGACTGAAAGATATTGCTTAATTCCTCAAGAAGGTGTTTTGTGCTTTTTTCAAGGGTTTTTGAATAAACTTCTTTTAATTTTGAAGGGAGTTCTTCAAAGAATTTTTCTAGCTCTCTGAAATCATCTGTTGCCATTTTATGGGAACCTCAAAAGGTGTGATATTAAGGAGTCTTTCAACCTCGGCTAGAAGGTCTCGTACCCTTATTAATTCAGTTTTTTCACTTCCTCTCCAGTAAAGATTGACCTGGGAAGCAAGCTCTGCAACGGAAAGAAGAACCAGGGCTTTTTTAACCTGAGGGGTGTTTGGTAGCGGATCCATTTCCTGTATTTGCCCTGTTTTTATAAGTAGGTTTTTTGCTCGCTCTTCTGCAAGTGTTATGGCTTCCTGAATTTGAATATCCGAAAAATCAGCTCCTGCGGTGTTAATGAAACTACGGACATCATCTACTGTTATCATCATCTACCTTTCTTTTTCTCTTCTTCCTCTTTTTTCTCTATAAGATCAGCATAGCCCGCTTCAAGAAGAATACGGGCGATATTCTGCTCTAAATCGTGTTCTCCTTTGTTTACAGAATATTCCTTCCCGTTTATCCAAACCTTTGTGCTTTCCTTAACGTATATTTTCATTGCTTCCTCCTAGTTAGATTCAATTTTTACAAGTGCAGGTTCATAAAGACGTTTGCAGACAAAATAAGCAACCCAGCCTATCGTTTTTACCCGGCCAAGCTTATCTATATTTGTAAACCGCATCTGAAGCGTATTTCCATCAAGATCTATTACTCCATATGCATTCTGTCCCATAATAACTGTAAAGTAGACATCTGCAGGTGGCGTGCCTCCACCACCACCGGCAAGTACTGGAAGCTGTGTGGTTGTTATAAACTTAACTCCTGAGTACTCTCCTATAAATCCTTTCTCTACAGCCTCTCTTTTTGCGATTGCAAGCTGGATCAGTTCAGCATCGGTAAAGAGATCAAGGGTTTTGTCCGGGTGTATAAGGCAAACATAATATCCATCCGGAAAAGTAGGAATATTTTGACGCTGAAGCAGATTAACAGCACGTCTTATATCGGCTTTGGATAACTTCTTTGTTCCATCAAGCCCGGTTCTATCTGTAGCACCACCTGCATAGAGCACATTGGTCCCACTTATAAGCACATCCATTGCAATTTTATCAAGCGACTGTTGGGCATTGTAAGAAAGCAGATCCGTTGCTGCATCAACAAGTGGAGTAAAGGACGTAATATCTGTAAACTCATCAAGATCGATATAGTTGCCATATTCTTCTACAGTTGCCTGTACCTGTTGCGTTGACATAGAGGCACCAGAAGCAGGGGTGGGCTGATCAGTTAGAGGGGTGTATACCACAGGAAGGGGCTGAAAACGTGTAAAAACAGCGGTCCTTCCTGAGCTTCTTGGAAGAGAGAAGCGCTGTCCATACCGTGTTGCAACAAGATTGGCTTTTACGTACTCAAGAAGCTTTCTCTCATAATACAGTGGAAAAAGCTCCGGGTTGGTTTGTCCTGTAACTGGCATTTATTAAACCTCCTTTTGAGTAAATTTTTCTTTTAGCTTTAGTAGTTCTTGATAAGACATTTTTTCAAGTTTTTCTCTTGAGAGCTCTTCAACCGGTTCTGTATGCTTTGCAGAGGGTTTAAATTCTTCCTGTGCCTTTTCCCTATACTCTCTGGCTATTTCCCTGAGAGTATCAATATCTGCCTTATCTATCAGGCGAAGCATGGGAGATTTTTCGCCTTCTACGAGTTTTACAAACTTTGTTGCCTCTGCTTTTAGATCCTCTTCATATTTCTTGCCAATCTCTGCATATCGCTTAAGCTCTTCTATCTGTTTCTCATAAGCCTCAAGCTTTAGTTGTAGTGATTCTACTGCATCCCTGAGTTCTTCCTTGGACATAACTTCTAATGTGTCTTTAGTAAACTTTTCAAACATGCTTACCTCCTCATTGCTATTCTTTTTCTTCTTTGCAATGTCTTTCATAAAGTTTTTTGGCTCTATCATAGATTTGCCTGTGTCCATGAAGGCCTGCTAGACTCATTGCAGCCTTAAGCCTTTCACACGAAATTTGCCCTTCCCAGGTTTTATATGGATACCGGCGGGAAGAAGGATCCAGGAAATAATCAGAAGGAGCTTTTTCCCTTAAATCAGGATCATCCCACCAGTTGCCTGTGCCAAGCTTCTCTTCAATACATTCTGAGCATTTACAGGCAGCGATTCTTTTTGCGTTTGGATCTGCCCCAGAAAGAACAAGAGAAAGCTCATGGGGTCTAAGAGCCTTAACTATGAATTTCCCTTCTTTTTCCTTATTAACTTCAACTTCAGCTCCTATAGAAACATTTTGAATTGGAGAGGGAGTCATTTTTATAAGGGCAATAAGCTTTTCATGTCCGAGTTTGGGAATTCTAAGCCTCGCAACTATTCCCTTTTGTGATTCCTCATAGCGTGCATCTACAACCACCCCAACAATTGAGCCCACAGAATAGTTATGATCAAGGAGAACTGGTTTTTCCTTAAGGGATCCTGCAGCTTCTTTTAAAACCTCTTCAGGGAAACAAAGTTCCCCATAACTTCTTTGAATACAGGTTGCAGTTAAAGCTACAACTGAAAACTCAACATACTCTTCCGTCTCTATAAAATTGGCTGGACTAAAATCGCCTAGCGTAATAAACATGCTAAGAGAATAAAAATCGGGGAGAAAAAAATCTAATAAAGTTGTTACTTTGCGTAGATTTCTCTTAAATAGTCTGGTAGAAGCTCAGGAGGGTATTCTTTTCTGGCGATTTTATCCAGGTGCCACCACCACTCAACAAGGGGATGTTTTGATTGTTCTATATTCCCCTCAGCACCGTATTTTAAGACGTTTTCTATCAACCTCTTATCAAGCTCCATCACGGAAGGATTATCTTCTAGTCCTTCCTCTCTAATTTGATTCCTTATCTCAAGCCACGCCAACGATGTGTGATAGTCCTGAACATAGGCCCAGTTCTTCCCTATTGTACCAGGCTCTATAGCAAGCTCCCAGTCCTTAATGAGCTTAGAGGAGTTTAATAGTAGCCCTTCCTTTTTTAACCGCATCTTTTATCCACTCCTCCTCATTAATATAAAGCCTGTAAACCGATTTTACAAATAACCCATCATCATTGGAAACCGCAACCCTATCCCCTTTTATAAAAAGATAATCGGTTTCTCCATTAGAAAGCCTCTGAACATAAACCCGATCTGGTTTCTTAATTATTTCGTAAGTTAATTTTTCGTATTCCTTCAGATTCTTTACTCCAAGCATCTGGGCATGTTTTGCAAAATGCGCTTGCATGTTTTTGCTTTCCTCATCAAATCCACCCTTTGACATTCTCTGCCAGCTTGTTCCAAGGTGAGCCCTTATTCTGTTTGCGATTTCAGCATTTGTAAAAAGAGAAAACTCTTCTTCAAGCTCCCTTTGAAGAGGGGTATCAGGAATCCCTTGTGGGCGCTCTAAAGTTACAGGAAGAGCCCTTTCTTCAAGATATGATGAGTCTGCAACCAGGCGGCACCTACACAAAGGATGAGCCGGAGGCTGCTTTGTAGGAGCAGCCTTTGAAGACCCTTTCCATGGCTCTTTCATAATGGGTTTAAGCTCCGTAATAAGTGTTGGGTCTTCGCTTTCTTCAAGCATATTAAGCACCCTTACAGCATCCTTTACCTCAAAGATCCTCCCGTCCATGGACCTGCATATTGGACATGTAAGCCTGTCACCAACGGCAACCCATCTATACGTTTTAATCCCGGCCTTTTCAAGTGCTCTAATCTGGGCTGCATTTCTTAGATGATTAAGAGAGGTATCTATAACCTGGCGGGCCTTCCACTCCGTTTGCGGCTGAATATACTGCCCGAATTCATTTAAAAACTCTTTAATTCCTTGCTGTCCCCTGCCAATTGGGTTACCTCTCTCAAGATAATAGTTATTCATCCAGTTAAGCACTCTAAGCCTTATTTCCTTATCACCCTGGAAGAATTTTCCGAGATAAAAATCCTGTAGCTTTAGTGCATAGCTTATGGTTTGCCTATCTGCAATTCCAAATTCAAACCTTAGTGGATACCCAATATCATCCAGGGTTTTTTTCTGTACCTGCTCATAAACCTTATCAAGCTCTTCCCCTATACGGGCCTTTACCTCAGCAGAAAGCCTTACCTTTTGCTCAAGGGCAAGAATTATATATCGTGTAAGGTCTCTAAAGGATACAAAAAATCGTGCACGGCCAAGTACTTCTTCAAAAGCAGAATCCATGCTTTTAAAAATCTGTGGAAGCAAAAAATTTATAAAAGCCACTAAATCCTTATTACCTTCTTCGTCCCAGTCCCACTCTGCCACGTAAGCCCTTCCTTTTTTGGAAGTTTGGGGTCTCTTCCAAGTTCTTCCCTTGCCTCTTCAAGCGTAATAAGTCCGGCCTGATAAAGCATTATTACAGTTTGGGCTCGCTTAAATTCCACATCGGCATCCTTATCAGGATTTAGCTTTGGCAGGGGATTAAACTCAAGGTCGATATCATCAACATCATAGTTTTTTAGAGCAAGATGGAGTTTGTAAGTGTATTCAAGGGCACGCTTTATAAGCCGCTGGTAGTTTTGAAGCATGTTTACAAACTGCTCATATGCAATGGAGGCCCATGTTTCTGTAGAGCCTGTGGTTCTTCCAAGAAGAGAGGGCTGTGCCTTTGCTCCAGAAAGAACCCATTGTTCGTTTAGCTCAACAATTTCTCTCATTCCTGAAACATTTACGCCAATTTCTTTAAACTCGGCTTCTGTCCCCTCAAAATGCATAAATACCCCTTTTGACATATTGTTTGCTACATCAGTTGAAACCACTTCAAGAAATTTCCTTGCCCTTTCCTGATACTCAGCTTCTGTTTCATTGGGAGCTTTGGGAAGAAGCGGAAAAGTAACATCTAAAAACCCTAAAAGCCCGAGCTTTTTTGCAAGCCCTTTAAGCTCATTTCTAAACTCTTCCTGAACCTCAATACCTGCCAGTGCAGAAAGGAAAGGAGGTATTCCATAGGGAGAGCCATCAAGGGTTATAAGGGGAAGATATAAATACGTGCGTGGATTAAGCTTGATTGGATCCTTCGTTCCAATCCACTGATATGGCTCATATATGTCTTCGGTTTCATTGTAGACAAAATGAATTGTTGTTGGTGGGACACGAACAATTTTTTTTACCCCGCTCAAATCCTTTTCCACAATAATCTCAATACTTATTGCTCCATACACTGCGATCTGGGCAAAAAGCTGATTGATAAGATTGTCAACATTCCAGGATGTTGCAAGACTTTCAATCTCTTTTAAGGCCTCCTCGTTTTCCCTTCCCTGGATATGTATTTCATGCCCGGTATTTCCAAGGTCAATAATAAGCTCAAGAACCTGTGCAAGGTCAGGATTTGCAACAACCGCTTTCTCGATAGTATAGAGCCACTCACGTGGAAACCGTGGATTAATAAAACGGTACTTCTCAATAAGGGTTTTTGGAAGAAATGGCACTACCGGCTCAATTGAGACCCGCTCAACCGGAAGTTCACTTCTCGTTATCTTATCTTTTCCTATAAGCTTACGCAGCCAGTCTCCCAAGCCCATATTCAAGCTCCTTTCCTAATTTTGCATTTACCCATACAGGAGGGATATAAATCTTTTGTTCCTCTTTAGATGCAGCATAAACTGCAAGTGCTAGACTCCAGAACCTATCAGCATGAGATTCTTCCGTTTCCCCTTCTATTTTTACGTTGCCAGATGGTGTTAGTGTTTTTTGAACGGAATGAAGATCCTCTCTTAGATCTCTGTCCGGGGGAATTCTAATAGTTCTATCCATAAAGCGTGCTTGAAGCCGTGATGCAAGCTCTTCTTTTGCCCTTGCTGTAAAATAGACTCTTAAAACCTTTATCTCCCCCCACTTCTTTGCAAGATCCTCAGCAAGCTGCATTCCAAGACCTGTTTCATCAATTGCTATCCTTCTTGCAAAATGCGTTATATGGTCAATAACCTTAAACTGCTCAGAAAAAGGCATATCCTTTAGTATCTCCGTTTTTCTTAAATAAACCGTGCTTCCTATCTCTTCAAGGATTGATACAACCGTTAGATGCCCCCGTCTTGCAACATCAACCCCAACGTATACGTTTCCTGTAAGCTCATTTAGATTGCTTATAGAAACTTGAGGATCTTCTACAGCCTGTATGACCTCATAAGGCAAAAGCACATAATTTTCATCCATAAACTCACATAAATACTCCTGCCGCCATATATCCTCATTTGGCACCCCTTTTCTCAAAGAAGAAATATCAACCTCTAGCCCCCTTTCTACTGCATCCTCTATTGTAAGCTTTTCCCTATACCAGAGCTCCATCCCCTCAGCCATGGTCCACAGGTGATAGAACACATCGGATTTACCTCTAGGTGTGGATATGACTATAAGCTTATAGTCTTTTCCTCTTGTAATTGACGGGAATATTGCCTGATAAACCCTATATCCATCCTTAAAAAATGCAGCTTCTTCAAGCACTACATCCCCCGTTAAACCCCTTACACCCTCAGGGTTTGCAGGAAGCCCAACGATTCTGCTTCCATTTGGAAACCTCACTTCAAGTACGTTTGTATGAGTATCCTCAAAAAAAGACTCTCCATACTCAACTCCAAGTATTCGAAAGAATTCTACATGACGCTTTACTTTCTCCATAAGTTCTTTTGACTGCCTTTCAGTAGGGGAGATAATTGCAACAAGGTGGTTTCTCTTCTCTATTGCACGCAGCACTGCAAAAAGTGCTACAACAAATGATTTCCCGGTCTGCCTTGCCCACATAAGGATTGAATATTTATATGTTTCAAAAGCCCTAAGTGCTCTTCTCTGATAAGGAAGAAGCACCTTAGATGCCAAAGATTTCCTGCTTGACATATCTTATAAACTCCTCATCTATTCCTTTCTTCCTTGCTTCAAGCTCAACCGTTTTAAGCTTTGCTTCAAGCTCTTCTCTATAGCGCTGCATCTTCTCTATTGCGTAAGCAAGCCTATTCATTGCCCTTACAAGCTCTTCTGGCTCCTCAAACTCAAGATTTTCTACAGTGCGGACAAACTGAAACACCTTGTTTGCAAGCATGGTAAGAATTGCTTCCATTGTGTATGAGGCAGGGGTTTTTCTTAACTCATCAATAAGAATCTTTGTTTCCTCAGCCGTTCTTTTATATTCTTCTGCAAGTTCTTCATACGATTTTAGAGCTCTGTGAATTGAAGATTTTGAAATATCATACCCTTCACTTCTAAGGATTGATTCAATCTCTTTTATTGTTTTTTTCTCGTTGTTATAGAGATACACAACTCTCTCAAGTAGATCATGAAGTCTGACTTTCGACCGTCTTGGCATTTACTCCTCCTCACCATGGGCTATTGCAGGGTCAACGATTAAGCCTTCAACGAGATCCACACCTTTTTTGGTAAGTTTATAAAAACTTATCTTTTCCCCTTTACGATACGGATGCTGAGAAAACTTCTGCTCAACATAGCCCGAGTCAACAAGATAGGCAAGACTCTGTTTTATAGCTTTATCGGTCCAGTACTGATAAAAAACCCCGACGATGCTTAGCTCCTCAATATCCCGTGGATAGATGCGGTATAAAAAATCAAGGATTTGCCATCTAAGCCCTCTCGTTTGTCCTCGCATTAAATACCTCCCTGTAAAGGCTATCTATTTTTCTATCAATGTGTCTTAACTCCTCTCTCCATCCTGAAAAATCTCTATAGTGCTCCTCTCTTGAAACAAAATCCCTCTCTATGATTTCAACCCTTCTTTCAAGATGCTCAAGATTCTGGTCAAATTTTTCTACAAGCTTTTCAATTACCCGGTCAACCCTTTCAAGCCGCTTCTTTACATCAAGAATGAGAAAAAGCAAAAAGGCAGCTATCGCAATATAACCACCATTTGCAATAAGTGGGAAAAGTTTTTCTATCCCATCCATCACGAAACATCATCTGCAATGTGTATTCTCCCAGCACACTTCCAGAACTCTTCTGATTTATGCCCGGGATCTAAATCTCCGGTTGTATGCAAAAGAAGATAGTGAACAAACTCATGCTGAACTATAAAATCACTTGTTTTCTTTGGAAGAAGAATCTTGCCATCTGTAAGGGTGCATCCCTCTTTAATTCTGTCCCCGCACACAACATGATCTCCATCGTATATAACAACCTGGGGATATGGAACCTCTTCCTCTATTCCCATACAGTTTTTAACCTTGTGGAAGTAACCAACAAGTACATCACTTGAAACAAAGTTCCCGTTTATGGGGCCTTCATACAAAACCTTTGTTCCAATCTCCTTTCCAGCACAGCCAAAAAGAAGAATAAAAGCAAAGGGTAAAATCCTTTTCATTTCGCCCTCCTTATTGTTGTTTTGGAGAAACGTCAAGCTCTATTTCCTTGCGGAATATGCCGAATGTGTTAAAGACCGTAACGGTTGCATCAACGAGTTTATCAGTTGCAGAAAGAACCGGAGCCTTTATGTCAGAAATTCCAGGGTGAATTTCTTCTGCTGCATCAAACCCCTTTGCAACAGTTTCCAGCACCAGCTTCTTTTTTATCTCTCCTTTTTTAGCCCCTTCAATTACCCCCTCTATGTTTTTAACCATGCTTATTACCGAAGGAGCCATTCCCAAAACGGTTGTAAGGATCTTCAGGATTGTGCCAATCGCAAACATTTTTTCTCCTCCAGAGGTTTTTAACTGAGAATAAAATTAACTGCAGAAGGAATCTAATAATGTTGAAAAGGGAGCAGGGGGAGGATTTGAACCTCCGATCTCAGGCTTATGAGGCCTGCGGGTTGGCCACTTCCCCACCCTGCTTTAACCTGTAGTATTTGTGCTGTACGGATTTGATTGAACGGCCAAGCTCCCTAGCAATGGAGATAATCTCTTCTTTGCTAAGGCTCTTCCTCTCCATTGCCTGTCTTAAAATCTCAAGTTCTTCGTTACTCCATCTGCCTGTTTTTTGCCGGAGCGCCTCATTTAACTCTCTGAACCTGGCATAGGCTTCCCGCTTGTATTTTGTTGTATATTTCCTCTCCCTTAAAAGCACCTTTTTTGATTCATACTTTGCATAGTAATCAGCCTTGTCTCTACACCGTTTACTGCAATAAACCTGGTTCGATTTTAAAGGGAAAAACTCTTCCCCGCAGATTCTGCAGAAAGCTTTTGTATCCAGCTCCTCCGTACCAATTGGATTAAGGAAAACCCGCACCGGATCCGAAGAATAAAGCCTTATAACACCCTGGGAAAGAAACTCTTTTAGAGCCTGCTCAACCCTTTTCCTTACAAACTCCCTCCCCCAGATTGAAAACTCAGGTCTTTCCATAAGCTCAGAAACAATCTGAGCCACAGTAAATACCCTCTTTGGAAGAACTGCCTCATATACTGCCTGCTTCAAGATACACTTCCCCCCGAAACAAAGTTTTTAATTTCAAGAACCTCCTTAACCTCTTCCCCCCCTACCTCCTCTCCCTCACCAAACTCGCAGAGTGCATAAACAATCTGTGTCATTGGAGTTCCCTCACGAAGCTCAGAAAGAAGTAAAGCTATTGCATCTTTTCTGAGCTTTATTCCAAGTTCTTTTCCGATTGCAATAAGATCTTCTTCCCTGTAATCAGAGCCATCAACCCTAAGAATCTGATCAACCCGTACTCCAAGCCCCCTTACACGCTGGATGTATTCAAGAAGGTCGGGGTTTCCAAGAAAAACCATATTCCACTTTGTTTGCTCCATAAGGAGCCTAAGTAGCTCTGCAAGCTTTTCCCTTCTCAGCACCCACTTTGCTTCATCAATAACAAGTACTGTCTTCTGCTTTTCTCTCTTTGCCCTTGCAAGAATGTAGCCAAGTGTTGCACGAAATCCATGCCCACGGGGAATGTTGCCAGAACGAGCAATCTCAGAGATAAGGGCATAAGGGGTTAAAAGATTTGGATCCGCTTTGATGTAGATTAAATAAGGCATTCCTGATATACTTTCTAAGCTGGCTGATTTTCCAAGCCCGTTGTCGCTTATAACCAGGGCGACAGCGGGTATTCCTCTATGAGCCTTCTTTCTTAGCTCCTCAACAACTGAAACAATTTTTCTTGTTATTGTTGTCTCAACACTCATTTTGCACCTCCTCTAAATTTTGTAGGCAATAAGCTTCCCCTTCCCCCCACGGGAAAGAAACCTTTTTACATCTTCAAGCCTGAAAGCTATAAGACCGGATATGTGCCTTTGCCGATGCTCATTAAGCCGCTTCCACACATCAACTGCTGGTTCAGAAGAGCTTACCTCAATCCATATAGTCCCCTTCCGCTTTAAATTTGTAAGTTTTACCTTCTTCCCATCAACAATAACCCCGATATTGCTTACCCGGGTTGGACGCCCATATGTGTCGTTATAGAGTAAACCTTTTGGTTTGTTTAAGGACGTAAAAAGCTTGTTTTTCTTCCTTGCCATCTCCCCCCCTCCCTTAATGCAAAGGTGTATCTTTTGAAAGCATCTTTTGTATATCTTCAAGCTCGCTTCTGTAAATGTGGCCAAATCTTTCCTTTGCCCTCTCAAACCTCTTCCAGAGGGCTTCATCAACTTCTTTCCCCTCTCTAAGGAGCCTGTGAATATAGGGAATAAGCTCTGTAAGATTTACTATGGGCTTTTGCTTTGGAGGCTCGGCTTCCTTGATTGCCTGCTTTTTTGCCTTAACCTCTACGAGCCTTGCATAAAGCCTTCTCTCTTCTTTCTCGATTTTCTTCCTCTCAACCTGAAGCCTCTTTAGCTCAACACTTGATGGCATCTCAACCTCAACTGGATAAAGAGGCAAAGCTTCTTTTACAAACTTCCACATCCTTCCCTTCCAGGAAAGCCCCTCTCCCTCTTTGCTTTCAGTGTAGATAAAAAGCTTTCCAGCCTCCCTAAGAAGCCTTACAGCCATAATAACTCTTTTTTCTCCCCTTCCTGCCCCCCAAACAACTCTACCCAGCCCTCCAACCTGGTAACGAACTCCATCCCACTGGATGTACTCACCTCGAAAGTCTTCGTATATGCGTTTTTCAGAAAATGCAAACCGAATTACCTCTTCAGGAAGCTCCCTTGTCCCCTGAAACCCCTCATAGTTTGCTATATAAAGACGCTTTTCCTTGAAATGACTGTGCAATTCCTCGTTATAGCGAGGAATTGCATCCTCAAGAAGAAAATCATGCTGCCTTGCAATGCTCTTTAGTGTCCTTATTGCCCTTTCAATGTACTTTTCTTTTGCCCTATACGGCCTCGAAAGTAAAACCCTAACCCCAAGGGAATCCAGAGCATCACGTATATATCCCGCATTTAGATTCTTTGCACAGTCAATCTTTACCGTCTGCGGAACTCCGTAACTCACAAAAAGGCTTTCAAAAAACGAAGCCACATCAAGAGCTGTAAACTCAACGTTATAATAGTTTGCCCTCCGCTTTACCCCCTCAACCTTTACAAACTCAGGAAACACAAACTGGGAGAATCTATCCATCCCGAGAAGATAAAAAGCATCCTTCCAGCCCGTTGCATCAAACTCCCAACAATCCCCAAACTTCTCCCCCTTCCATAAAGGACCACGTGAAGGGGAAGAAAAATCTTTACCTAAAACTTTCTCTCTCAATTTCTCCCAACCTCCATACTCTTTTTCAACAAAAAACTCTAAAAACTCCTTTGCCTGCCTCTCTGGCATATAGCCGGCAAGAAACTTAAGCAAAGAGCTCTTTGAAAACCTTAGCCTTCTTTTCCCCTTCTCCTCTGAAACACTAAGGAGGCGTTCATTCAGTCCAGATATGAGCTCCTCGTTGGAAAGCATAATTTCTTTAAAATCCCTATCCTCTTTATCCACAGCCTTATAGCAAGAAATCACCTGCTTAACCTGAACCCCTGGTAGCCTTAAACGCTCCGCAATTGTCTTTATGGAAAGACCAGATTCATACATATCAAGAATCCTTTTTCGTATGTCTTGCTTCATTTGCGCTATTCGCTGATAGCAATACGGCGTGTAATTGCATCACGAAGAATTTGCTCAAGCCCACCCTTTTTGGAATGAATCTGCCGCAGCAGGTCATCAGCTAAATCCGCAAGCAAATTATCAAAATCTCTTAAAAAAACATTTTTAATTTGCCTTCGCCATACATTTATCTCCGGGCGATTCCAGAATTCACTGTCAAGTTTTAGTACCCAGTTCTCTGATATGTATATCCTTGTATTTTCCAGGTACTCACTAACTCGTGTAAAAACAGAAAGAAACCACTCCCATTTTTGCAAAACCTCTTCCCTAATCTCCTGATACTCCTTCTCAGGATCATAATTTGCCTTTGTAGTTCCACGAGGCCTCCCGCCTTTATTTTTTCTCTCTTCAACCTTGTCCCCAATCTCCCCAAGCTCTCTTAGCTCCTCTTCAACCTCAACAAGCAAGGCCTCAACTTTTAGGGGATTAGAAACCTTATACCTCTTCTCTATGTACTCAGAAACCTTCTCGGGGGTTATAAGCCCTGGGTCTTTTACAACCCCCAAAAGCACCGCATACGCTTCATGCACCATCTCCTTTGTAATCTCTTTCTCCCCTCCCCGCTGCTCCTCAGGGATTTCTCTGTAGACCGCTAAAATCTCATCCGCATGCTTTTTTAGAGCTTCTGCAATTTCTTCCTCAGTCCAGGCAAAATTAAGAATCACCCTCTTTTCCCTCTTTCTCTCAAAAACCCTCTTTCCAAGCTCCCCCCAGGTTGTAAACAAAAACTCCCTCTCCCGAACCACCTCCTTTGCAAGCTCTATAAGTCCTCTTTCATCCTCCGCCCTCCTCTGCCTTCTCTCAATTACCTCACTCCACTCATTTTCATAGAGAGCACAGAGTTTTTGTTTTGCCTCCCTGGTGAGTTTGGAGAATTCTTTATCAGTTTCGGAAAGAATCCCTTCATAAACATCATCAAAACCACTTCCTTCAAGCTCTGCTATCCTTTCAGCCGCACTCTTTAATGTCTCATTTATACCCCTTACAAACTCCCTTACCTCATCTTCATCGAAAACAATCCCTCTAGTTTTCAAAAACTCAATAAAACCATCCGCAATGGAATCCTTATCCCTGACCCCCTGCTCAATATAGGCTGAATACAGACTGTAAGCACGCTGGGATGAGGGATCGAAGTCCTGGGACAAACGTTTGCCGGAGAGAATTCTTGCAACCTCTGCCTTATGTTTCTTTACTTGTCTTGCAATTTCTTCAAGCTTAAATCCTTTTTTGCGAAGCTCTTTTACTTTCTGGACAAGCTCAACTTTTTTATCCTGACGCATATCCTGCGTCCAAGACCGTATTGTCCGCTGTGTTACAGAAAATATTTTTTCAAGCTCCTCTACGGTTACCCCCTGGCTGTAAAGCCTCCTTGCTGCCTCAATCCTTTCTTCTTTTGTTAGGGCAGCCCCATGCTTTAAATTCCGCCTTACCGCCTCTTTTTCGTATTCAATCTCATCCTGCAAGGAAAGAATCTCTGCCTTAATTGTTTCCCTACCAGCCCTCTCATGAGCCCGGATTCTATGCACTCCATCAACAACCCAGTACTTCCCATCCCTTTCCCATACTGCAATGGGGTCAAGCTCTCCCCCATCCTCAAGCACCTCCTGGTAACGCCTTATAAACTCCTCCATTGTCCCCGTTTGAATCCGGGGAAGATGTTCATAAGGGATATGGATTGAATCAAGCCTTATTTCTTTTACCTCCATCTTTCTTTCCTCCTTCTTTCCTGTAGATGTAAGAGTAGGCACATCTGGCAGAGCAGAAATAAAGCTTTCTTTTACCCTCAAGTTCAAGGCAAAAACTCCTTGAACACCACTTCTTGCAAACATAACACCTTGCCATCATCATCTCTCTTTCCTCCCCATGTTTATGATCCTTGCTTGTTTTTCTCTATGATTGATGGGATCTTTTGGGCTGATTTAAGAAAAGAGCGAGAAAGAATAAACCCAAATTGAAGCCCCTGGACAAACCCTAAATACCAGATAAAAACAATCATTCTTTCCCCTCCTTAAGCAAATGATTTAGAAATGAAATTCTCTGGAGGTCATCAAGATGCATACGCCAGAGGTCTTCAACAAGCTCACGAAGCCTTTTTGCATCTTCAATCCTTTTTTCCCAGTACCGCCTCCTTGCCTCTGAATCTGCCTTCTCAAGCATCCGCTCCCTCCAGTCAATTTCTCTGTCAAGCTCCCTTAAAGCCCAGGTAATTTCTTCAGCTGTGCTTAACCCCTTCATCTCCATCTTCCTTAATTCCAAGCCATATTTCATCACGAACCCTGTCCTGGTCTTTTTCCTTTCTCTTTAGCCTTTCATAACACCTCTCATGCATCCACCTTCCACCCAAAGCTACAACCCCTCTGCGAACTGTTCTTCCACAAACCTCGCACTTATGAACCTGCACCCTCACCACCTCCCTGGATTTGTATTTGTGGTGGAAAAACTTTCTGAATCACCTTTGTTATATCTGGCTCTTCCTTCGTAGAAAGTTTTCCACTCCGGTCTTTTAGCTCTGCTATTCCCTGGGGGGATACAAACCCAAGCCACCTCTCTCCTTCTTTGTCCTTCCACATGATTGCCTCAAGGTCAACAATTGAGCGGATCATCTCTCTAACCCTTACAGGAAGGTCTGGCCCCTCCCATACAAGCTTCCTTACATCTTTGCCGTTCTCCTTAACTGTCTCCTCCCGTTTTTTAAGCAAAGCAGTAAAGACTGTATGGGCATTGGGACGGAGAAACCCAATAAGCACTTCTCTCATATGCCCTGCCAGAACCCCCCACTCATACCAGGTTGGGTTTGCCCTTTCTCTCTTTTGAAGAATCTCTCTTAAAGCTGCCTGGGTATAAAGAGAAAGCCCATCAAAAGCAATAGTTCTATAAGGCTGTGGAGAAGAGTAAAGCCACTTTAAAACCTCAGAAAGCTCATCCATCCCATAGATTCTAAGAATCTCAACCTGGGGCATTCCAATAAGACGGATGTCTGCCCCACTTTCAAAATCCACAACCAGCAAGGGCCGTTGAGCTGTGCCAAGAAGGGTTGTCTTTCCAATCCCAGCTTCCCCATAAACAAGAAGCCTTAAAGGCCGTGGCTTTATCCCCCTTGCCTGAATAAGCCTGTCCTTTATAATATCAGGGATTGCTCCCATTTTGCTTCCCTCCTTTAACATGGTTTTTTAAAAGCTCACAAAATACCTCGGCCGAGTATACAGCATACTCGGCCTCTCTCTCCATCCTTCTTTTCGTCTCCCAGATTGCAAGCTGGGAGGTAAGAACCAGAGATAAAAGCCAGAGAATAACAAAAAACCACCTCATTCAACTACCTCCAGGTTGGGATTAATGGGAGCCACCGAAAAAGCCCGGGCATATTCTCGTAGAAGCAGCAATGTTGCAATCGCATCATCTATCTCTCTCTCAAGAGCCCGCATCTCTTTTGGGGTAACCTTTTTGTTAGAAATTGCATCCTTGAACCTCTCAAGGGCCTCTGTGTTTTCTCTGAGCTCCTTGCAGATTAGGTCTAATGCCTCATCCTCAACCTTCCCATTTACCCTAGGCTCCGGAACCAAAAGATACCCACAGCGTTTGGCAACAACCTTGATCAGCTCATCGGAAATCCTCTTTGTAAATCGCCTTAGCAAATACAACGGAAAATTGTTGTTTGCTGAATCACAATCAGTCCATTTGTAGAGTAACCATTCCGTTACCCCAAGCTCCTTTGCAGCACGGGATAGATGCATCCCTGTTGCATTTATTGCCTGATATAAAGCGAGGCTTATATGCCTGCTCTCTTCCAGGTTTTCCCAATCATGATGATTCCTCATCATGGCAAAATCCTCCTTTATACAATGGATTTTCTGAAACTGGATTTACCCCTCCTGGGTTTTTGTGTAACATAGGGAAAAAGAGTCCCAGGAGGTACACCGAGAATGGATTCAAGATAGGAAGCAATGCGAGAAGACTTCATGCGATCCATCATCACAAGACGGACAGAATAGGGATGGACGTTAAAGTGTCTGGCAATCACCCCAACATCCATCCCTCTCTTTATAAGCTCGCCCCGAATTACCCTGTATTTTCCAAATTGTTTAACTTGGGATATAATGAAATCAGTTGTTGTCATGTGAGTAGCCCTTGAATGAGTTGTTTGAGGGAAATTATAGTCCACATTGGACACAATGTCAAGAGCCATTTTGGACTTAAAGTCATTTTAGGACTAGAAAGTTGCCAAATGGAAAAATTTCCATTTGGCAACAAAAGAACGACATGAGTATTGGTAATAGGTTGAAAGCATTAAGGTCATTAAAAGGATTAACACAAGCAGATATGGCTGCTAAATTGGGCATTGAGCG
>VAPR01000296.1_pt1 | contig 34490 bp, 27 predicted proteins | sample 3380701 | NCBI WGS metagenome assembly VAPR01 (sample SAMN11536904, study PRJNA540576) | hot springs metagenome | isolation source: hot spring wet sediment | place: Spain: Lobios | collected 2014-01
AGGGGTTTTGGGCGGGGTTTTGAGGGGCTTTTGGGAGCCTCAGGGATGTGTTCACGGGTGCGGAAAGTGATAAACTTCAGCGTGGGGTATAGGATACCCCACGAGCCGCCCACCCCCACAGGGTATCCTAATTCGCGCTATGCAAGAGCCGTTGAAAATCAAGTTGGGTTTGCCGAAGGGCAGTTTGCAGGAGGCGACTTTTGCGCTCTTTAAGAAAGCAGGCTGGAATTTCCATATCCCCTCTGGACGCTCTTATGAGCCTGTAGCGGACGACCCTGAGATTGAGGCGGTACTGCTGCGCCCGCAGGAAATCCCGCTCTATGTGCAGGACGGCGTGCTGGATGCGGGCATCACGGGCTACGACTGGATTCAGGACTGCGGCGCGCAGGTGCATGAGGTGCTGGAGTTGCAGTATTCCAAAAGCACACGCAACCCCATTCGGGTCGTGCTGGCGGTGCATAACGACGCGCCGTTCCAGAGCGTGAAGGATCTCGCGGGCAAGCGCATCGCCACCGAGTATGTCCGCCTGACCCAGCGCTATCTGGAGCAGCACGGGGTGCAGGCGCATGTGGAGTTTTCGTGGGGCGCGTGCGAGGTGAAAGTGCCCCAGCTGGTGGATGCGATTGTGGTGAACACGGAAACGGGCAGCTCTTTACGCGCACACAACCTGCGGATTCTGGATGTGTTGCTTTATTCCACCACGCGCCTGATTGCCAATCATGAGGCGTGGGCGAACCCTGCCAAGCGTGAGAAGATAGAGAGCATCGCGCTGATGTTGCAGGGCGCTCTGAACGCGGGTGCGCTGGTGGGGCTGAAGATGAATGTGCATGAGAGCTGCCTTGATGCCGTGCTGACCGAGTTGCCCGCGCTCCGCAAGCCGACCCTCTCGCCCCTGAGCGACAAGGGTTGGTATGCGGTGGAGACAATCATCGAGGAGCGTGTGGCGCGGGATTTAATCCCACGCCTGCGCAAGGCTGGCGCGGAGGGGCTGGTGGAGTATCCCCTGAATAAGGTGATTCCTTAGAGTTTGGACTGCGGAAGCGCGACTTCCGCAGTCTATGACTCTCATCGGTTCAGTTGTGCTAACACGCTGGCAATCGCAGAAACCTGAGTAGAGGTCAGGCGCCCATCGGGATGGCGGTGAAGATAGTTCAACAGTTCGGCATAGGAAAGCACCACCGCCTGTTGAACGCGCGGGCTTTGTAGCAACAGGCGTGCCCTTACAAAACACACCACAGGCTGCACGAATACGCGCAACCCCGTGCGCTGGTGTATGAGATGACCCAAAGCCGCTGCCTGACGCATCGCCTGCGCCACGAAATCCTTTTCCAGAGGGCGCCCAACCCGCGCCAGACGCCCGTTTTCAAGCACAATCGTGCCCGTATGGTTTTTGGTCTCCACAATAAAGACGCCTTTTGTGCCCACTGCCACATGATCGATATTGCCGACGGTGGGCAGGGCAATGTCGTGAAAAATGTGCCAGCCGTGTTGACGAAGGGTTTCCAGCGCCTCCCCCACGCGCTCTTCGCCCCTGGCGCCGATATGGAAAATACGCTCCCGACGGTCTAAGAACTGAATCAGATAAACGACGCCCATCAAACCCATCAGAAGGAGCAACCCAACGATGGCTCTGATGGGTGAGTGATTGCCCATTAGCGTGTTAACAAGCTCTCGCAGGAACACGACAATCAAAAGAAGTGCAACGGGAGCTGCTGCCAGAGTAATCCGGAGCGTCTGGCGATTGAGCCAGCGCTGATTTTCACGCAGAGTCTGCCCGGGCTTTCTGGAAGACATTTGCTCTCCCTCCTACCATTCATCATAATAATACCGCCGACGACCGAGCAACGCCCGACCGCCCATCATCCGAAGCACCAGATAGCCCGCCACAAAGCCACCAATGTGCGCCAGATGTGCCACCCCAGGGTTATACACCAGAAACTGCATCACGAACCAGAACACCAGAAAGAAGATGGCAGGCACTTCCACAAAGGTGATGATGAAAAAGAGCAAGACGCAATCCACTCGCGCATGGGGGAACAGCACCAGGTACGCGCCCATCACGCCCGCAATCGCGCCACTCGCCCCCACCACGGGAATCGGCGAGTTCCAGTTGAACAGAATGTGCGACCATGCTGCCACAAAGCCCCAGAACAGATACAACAACAGATAGCGCCAGTGCCCCAGCGCGTCTTCCACATTGTTGCCGAAAATCCACAACGACCACATATTGCCCAGAATATGCCAGAAGTTGCCGTGCAGAAACATCGAGGTGAAGACGGTCAGCAGCGGCGGCACGGCAGGCTCCACGCGAATCCCTGCCTGCTGGAGCTGAAACTTCTGGAAGGGATTCAACTCCACGCCCACAATCTCGGCAGGAATGGCGGAGTAGTAGTAGGTAATCGCGGGGTCTAAGTTCTGCATAATAAACACAATTACATTAATCACGATGAGCGACACCGTGACGATGGGAAAACTCCGTGTCGGATTATGGTCGCGTATCGGAATCAGCATGCGATGCCCTCTCCTTGCTATTGTACCCCAAATTTCAACACTGTGGAGTATAATTCCTGCAGGAGGCACAGCGATGAAAAGGAGATTTGTCTCCTGGGCTGCGATTCTGGGGGTGGGCTTTGCCTGTTCCCAGGTAGTGCGTGCAACGGTGGATCACTTTGACGACGCCGAGAAGGTATGCGCTGAGCAGCTGCGCCTTATCGGCTACTCCATGCTGATGTACCTCCAGGATTGGGATGAGGCATTCCCGCCGGCGTATGAACGCGAACATCCGAACGCGCCATGGCGCTGGAACCAGATGGGACAGGTGCCGCCCGGCTGGCATAATCTGAACGCGCCGAACGGCGACGGAATCTGGGCGAATGCGCTTCTGCCCTATGTGCGTATGCCCCAGAAACGCCCGAACCCATGGCGCTGTCCCGCTGCCATTCCGGAGAAGGTGGAGGGCGTAGATTATACGGTACGCTCACGCTCCCCCTATGGCGTGAGCTACACCTACAACGGGTATCTGCATAACCTGACCCTGGCGCATCTTGAGAATCCGATGGAACAAATCCCGGCGGTCTGGGAGGGTCTGGGGCGCACATATATTGTGGGGTTTGCCCCTGTGAACCCGTACCTGCGCTGTGATAACCCCAGTTTGCCCTGTCGCTATCAGCGGTGCGTGAACCCGAACGCCCATTATCCGCGTGGCGAAGTGCGCCTGCCGAGCCAGTCGATGTGGATTCACACGCGCGGAATGTTTCTCGTGACGATGGCGGGGCACCTGCGTGCGATGCGGGTCGGGGCGCGCTTTGCTCCCAACGACACCGACCCGTATCAGGACCCGTTCACCCAGTATAACCTGCATGGCGTGCCGGGTGGGGCGCACACCGACGCCTGCGGCTATATGCCGATGTTTGCGCCCTTCTGAGGGGGTGAGCCACGGTGAAACGCTGGACTTTATCCGGGATACTTGCGGTTCTGGCGCTGAGCGCGCATGCGCAGTTGCGTGAGGCGTGGCAGTATCGGTTTCCTGAACAGGGCAGTGGTCAGGTTGCGGAGCTGCGCCGGGCGCTGAAACTTGCCGACGGCGGGCTGCTGTTGCTGGGCGCGGTGGAGACCCCACTGAATGCTTACGATGCCTTCGCCATCAAACTGCGCCCCGACGGAACGCCCGAATGGACGCTGGTTCAGGACGGCGCCCTGCTGGACGATGCGTTTGTGGACGCTGTGGAGGTGTCGGGGTTCGGCTATCAGCACCTGTACCTGCTGGGGCAGTTTATGAACGCCGACGGCTACCTGCGGGCGCGGCTCTATCGCGTTGATGCGGGCGGACAGGTACAGCAGATGCTGGAGATGCCTGCGGATGCGCCGAACCTGCACTATCGCGCGGTAGGACTCGTGTGGGACGAGCAGGATGAGGCAGTTGGAGTCGCCACCGAGCGCATCAGCACAGGCGAAAGTGAGGCGCAACTGTTTACCGTGTATGCCGATTCGGGAACGCTCCATCCGGTTTCGCAACGGGTGAATCAGCGTCCGTGGGGCGTGGCGCGGTTTGCGAACCCCTTCAGCGGGCTGGTGCTGGGCACACGGGGCACTTTCACAGGCTGGGTGGACGCGCACATTTACAAGTGGGTTGGCGCTCCCGAGCTCTTCTCTGGCGCTGTGCGGGGCTTCGATGTGCCCGTGATTGGCTACACCGTGCCGGGCAGGGGCGCGGTGGTTGGGATTCACTCGTTTGGGGGCACTACGGGCGACGATATTGTGCTGCTGTTCTACAACCCGAATGGCTCCCGCGAGTGGGCTTATCGCTATACCAGCGCGTATTACGATGACTACCTGCTGAGCATGGCACATGATGCGCAAAATCGGCTGTACGCCCTGACCACGAGCGTCTTGTGGGCAAACGACCGCTTTGAGCAGGTAAGCATGCGCCTGCTCCGTTTCTCTCCGAATGGCACGCTGGAGCAGGATATGGTCGTTCCGACAGGGCACACCTCGTCCCGTGGGCTCTCGTTACGGGGCGTGCTGGGCATCAACGCCGCGGGGCAGCCGATTGTCGCGTATGCGCATCCGCCTTTCCTCACCCGGCTGACGCGAGCCGGTTCGGTGCTGTGGGGCATGCGCCTGCCGATGGAGCCTCAGGCGCTCTTTGTGGAGCCACAGGGCGCGCTGCTGGTGGCAGGGAGCGCGTTCCCTGAAGACCCCCACGCCGAGGCGCGTTACCTGCTCGTGGTGAAATACACGCCTTCCGCTGACCTGAACGGCGACGGCGTGGTGGACGACGCCGACCTGCTACAGGTATTGCTGGAGTTCGGCACTGAAGGCGAAACGGTTGCCGACCTGAACGGCGACGGTGTAGTAGACGACGCCGACCTGATCGCGGTGCTGTTCCAGTTCGGTAGCTAAACTCTCCTTCCGCCCCTCCTGCGCCCACACGGCGGAGGGGCGGAGTCTGTTTCCCCCTGAAGAATTCCGCGCTACAGCCGATAATTCTGCTGGCAGGGTTTGATACTCCTGTCATTCTACTCGCACGACGGAGTAAGTACTCGCGGAGGTTGTAGCGATGTGGGGTTTACGAAAGCAGTGGCAAAGGAAATGGGTTGTTGCGTTATGTGCCATCGCATTCGCCTCTCACTCGTCCGCGCAAGTCTTATCACGATTAGGTAGTATCTCCAGCGAACCCCCTGGCAGTCAGGCGATACTGGAAGGCAACTGGGTCTACTCTCTGACTCCGCAGAAGTTGCTTCTGGTGCTGGAGGTGGGTTCTTCGTTGACTAAGCGAGCCGTGCTGCCACTTCCTTCTGGGCGCGAGCAAGCCTCCGCCATCGCCAAAAGCGGCAACTTCGTTTATATCGCCAACGATCCGATGGTGTCAGGGGCGCCCTATTTGACGGTGGTGGATGTTTCCAATCCTGCTTCGCCGACAGTAGTCGCTGACATAGCCATGCCCAGCAGCACGCCCACCATCACGCGCATCGTGGTGAACGGCAACTATCTGTATATGTTCCCCTATTCGGGCGATATGCGGATAGTGAGTGTAGCCAATCCGAGCGCGCCCGTGTTTGTGCGCTCGGTGAGCATGAGCGCCTCCGACGGGGTGGTGGTGGGCAATCGGCTTTACACGGCGGAAGGAACCAGCGGTCTGGGCATCTGGGACATCAGCCAGCCCGATAACCCCGCGCGAGTCGGCTCGTTGAGCCTGTCGGGCACGATTATGCGCGTGCAGGTGTCGGGCAACACCCTGTACGCCCTGAGCGATGTCTATAACGCGCAACGGGTTCACCTGGTGGACATCACCAATCGCGACGCGCCGAGCTTGATTAGCACCTTCAACACCACTTACACGGCGCGCATGGCGCATTTCGGCAACTATCTGTATCTTTCCAACAGCGCTGGCAAGACCCAGATTGTGGATGTGAGCAACCCCGCCGCCCCCACCGAGGTGGCTGTGGTGCCAATAGGGCGCGTGAATGCGGTAGATGCGGCAAATGCGCGCTTGCTGGGTTCAGGCGACTCGTGGTATCGGATTTTCAGCCTGAGCAACCCGACAAACCCGACTCCTGGCGTGGAGTACGCAGTGCCGGCGCCGCGTGAGGCGCTTCGCAGCGGCGCAAAAGTCTATGCCGCGGAAGAGAAAGGTCTCGTGGTGTACGATGTGAGCGTGCCTGCCACACCAACACGCGAGCAGGTGGTGGACATCGGCAGCAGCGGTAGCAGTATTGCCCAGGTGGATAATGACCTGTTTGCGATAGCCCAATCTGGCAACCTCAAACTGGTGCAGATGTCTGGAAGCAGTGGCACGGTCGTCTGGTCCAATAACCCGACGCCGCCGAACAACCCCGTCTATGAAGACCGCGTGCGAGTCGCGGGGAATGTGCTGGCGTTTAGCAGTGCGCCGATGACGAGTGGAGTTCGAATAGTGGACATCTCTGATCCCGCCTCGCCACAGGTTGCCAGCGACATTCCGTTCATTAGCAGGTTCGACATCCGGGCAGGGTATCTCTACGCGGTTTTGGGCGGTAGTACAGACAATTTTAGAATTTACTCCCTCAGCGACCCGTACAATCCCAGTCAGGTTGCTTCGCTGAACATCCCCTTCTCCGCGACGAATGTTGCGGCGGGTTCAGGCTACGCCCTTGTGGCGGGATTCAGCGGCGAGCTGGCGCTGGTGAATGTGTCCAACCCTGCTTCACCTCAGATAGTGGCGCAGCGTGTCATGTCGGGCGTTTCCCTGCCGCGCGTGGCTTACAGTGAAGAGGGCTATTTCTTCGTGTACGACCCGTGGAATCGCAGGCTGGAAATCTACCGGGTGAGCGACTTTCCCAACTTTACCCCCTACCGCACCCAGACGCTGGATGCGCGCCTGCGACACCTGCACTTCACGAACGACCTTGTGATTGGCTCTGCAGGCACGGATGGGTTGATTGTCTATCAGAACCTGATTGGCACTGGGGGAATGCTTATCAGCGCCGTGACTCCCAACCGTGCGGGCAACGCAGGCACGCTGACGATAGTGATTGACGGCGTAGGGTTCCCATCAGGGGCTACGGTGCGTCTGGAGCGGGGCGCCGCCACGATTACCCCCACCAGCGTGAATGTGCGTAGTGCCAGCCGTATCGAGGCGACCTTCGATTTCACAGGGCAACCCATCAACACGCAGTGGGATGTAGTGGTGCGTAGTCCCGATAACGCGGAAGTGCGCCTCGCCAACGGCTTCACGATTGTGGAGCCTGTGCCCGTGGTGAGCTCCATCACGCCGAACACGGTCTATCCGCAAAGTAGTGTGAGCCTGACGATTAACGGCGAGCTGTTCACACCAGGCGCTCAGGTGGAGGTTCGCCCTTCGGGAAGCGCAAGTTTCACGCCGATTGCTGCCACCAGTGTGCAGTTCGTCAGCCAGCGCCAGTTGCAGGCGACCTTTGACCTGAGCAGTCTGCAGGCGCTGAATCTGAGTGCGCCGATAAGTGTCAGCGTGGTAGTCACGAACAGCAATAACCGCTCCAGTAATGCTGGCACGCTGACGGTGCGCGGTCCGTCGCTGGATTTGCAGGTGGCGCAGCGGATTTACGCCCTGCGCGACGAGCCGAGCGTGGCGATAGAGGTTACGGTTAACGGTGCAGTGGGCGGAGAACCGCTTCAGTTTGAGCTCTCGACAGGGTTTGGCAACGCGCGGCGCACGCTCACGCCAGCGCAGGTTGAGTCGCTGGGCAGCAACCGCTGGCGGCTCACTTTCAACCGTGCCGACATCCTGCCCGATGGCTTCTTCGAGCAGTGGACACCCTCGGTGCGTCAGCTGGGCGCCAGCGATTACGGAAGCACTCTGAGTTTCCACCAGTATCGGGGCGTGCGGAAGGAAACTTCAGGCAATCAGTTCAGCAACCTGTCGCGCACTTTGACCCTGCGGGTGCTGGCGTTTGACGCAGATAACAACACCACCTTTGTGCTACGCAAGGGCGATGTGGTGCGCGAACCGACTCAGGTAGAACGCTATACGAACTACTATGAGGGCGGAATCGTGCTACAGGGCACTTTCCCTGTGCAGATTACCGATCTGGGCGCGTGGGATATTGAGGTACGCTACAGCGACGAAGCGAAGACCCTCGCGAATGCCTTCGAGATTGTGCGGGGCACGCCCACGATTTCGCGCGTCACGCCCAACTTCTCGCCCTTCCAGTACGACCAGATTGTGGAGGTGGAGGGAAGCGGCTTCCACGATGGGATGCAGGGCGTGCTGGTCATTCAAGACCCCGACGCTGCTATCGACTCACGGGAGTTGACCCCCGTGCGAGTGCTTGTGAACGAAGAGGGTACGCGATTGACTCTTGTCTTCCACGATCTGTACAATCAGGTGCGCGAGAACACTTATGTAAACCTTGTTTTGCGTTCACCCTATGTAAACTTGGTTCAGTATAGCCTGTGGACGCCCATCACCCCGCCCAGCCTGAAGATTGTTGACTTCTGGGGACCCAGCTTCTTCCGCGCAGGGCGGTGGGAGCGGTTCACGGTGGCGGTCTCCACAGGCGCGTATCCCGAAGTTCCCACGCTTTCGGTGCGCGTGCCCTTCACGGAGACGGACCTGAACTCAGGCGCTTACGACTTTGAGTATCGGGTTATTGATGCTCAGACGGGTCAGGTGCTTCAGAGCGGGCGACGCCCCCTGAATCCTGAGTCTGTGTTGATAACGGTGCCGCTTTCGCTAATCCCTGCCAACACGACGCGCTATTACACCGTGGAAGTGCGCGCGTTCAGTAGCGGACGCGCCGCAACTCCCCAGATAGGGCGAGGGCGTTTCGTTCCCCTCGCGTATTTCGCTGCTTCGGGCTTGTTTATTGCAGGCTCGATGGTCCTCAAAGTATCGTGCGAGATCTTCCAGGAATATGGTCTGAAGACTGCCATCGCCACCGCCCTGGCGGAGATGGATTGGGACATTCCCAACAGCACTCGCGACCGTCTTCTGGAGTGGATGCTGGACGACCCCAGAAACCTGCGCGAGATTATGCGGTGCTTCACCAGCTTTAGCGATCGGAGCGTCTTCGACTATCTGCGCGACGCGCTCACCAGCGAGGTTATCAGCATGGGGCAGAGCAAAATCAAGGAGGCGCTCGCGGATAAAGCCGATCTTTTCCTCTACATAAACTCGCGCTATCGCCATCTCCCTGAACAGACACGCGAGCAAGTGGCGCAGTCCATCGCAGACGCCTTCTACAATATGTGGGAGGCATATCAGGGGCTTCGTCAAGGCGATGTGGGGTCTATCCTCAAGAGCAACACGGAGAAGATTCTTGGGGAACTGCTAAAGGCAGCGACCGACCAGGTGGCGGGTAGCCCGCTGGAGCCTGAGCTTGATATTCCCGTAGACCTGAGCGGTATTCCGGCAGAGGCGCTGGGCGCGTTCCTGAACGCAACCGCGAACACCTTTATCAGTATTGGAACCGACTGTATCAAACGCTCGCGCCAGCTGGAGCAATACTTTTCCCGGATTACCAATATTCAACCGATGCCTGTGCGCACTTCGTGGGACCCCAACGAGAAGCGCGGCTCTTCAGGGGTTGCAGGCTACATCGCGCCCGATCAGAGCATCGTGTACGAGCTGCTGTTTGAAAACCTGCCCACCGCCACGGCAGGCGCAGAAGAGGTGCTGGTGGAAGACACCCTGCCTGAAGCGTTAGACCCCAGCACGCTGGAATTTTTTGAGATTCAGGTGGGCAACAAGCGCGTGAGCCTGCCCGAAGGCACGACCAGCCTCAACACGCAGATTGACCTGCGTCCCGAGCGCCCTGTGGTGGTGCGCGTGGTGAGCCAGTACGACTCCAACACGCGCAAACTCAGCGTGCGCTTCAGCGGCATCGACCCCAACACCAACGACTACTATCCGGAGGGCTTCCTGCCGCCGAACACGAACCCGCCGCAAGGCGAGGGTGCGGTGCGCTTCCGCATCCGCCCGCGCAGCGACGCCGCCTCGGGCACGCAGATTGCCAATCAGGCGGTAATCACCTTTGACCCGCATCTGGGCGCCAACCCGCCGATAGTGACCAACACGCACACGCTCACGCTGGACAAGCAACCGCCCAGCATTACCGTGGAGGCACCCAGCAGCACGACTCTGACCGAGACGAAAGCCACCCTGCGCTGGAACGCCACTGACGACGCCTCGGGTGTGCAGGAGGTGGAGGTGTGGGCGCTGGAGGGCAACAACGCCCGACGGCTCGGCTACACCGAGGGCACGGGCGCACGCCAGGAGTCGGGCACGGTCAATATTCGCGCACGCCGTTTCGGGGACGAGACCCGTATCATCACGCGCGGGCGCGACCGTGTGGGCAACCTCCTGCCCTTCAGCGATACGCCCCAGCTCACCCTGCGCTTCGGTCAGCCGCCCCAGTTCCGCGCAGGACTGCACCTGGTGGGTATCCCCGTGCAGCTGGATAACCCCGATGTGAAGGCGCTCTTTGGCTTCCAGAACAATCAGTGGGCGACCTATGACCCCGCCACAGGGCAGTATGTGCAACACCCGCAGGCAGCCACGGCGCCCCAGATTGGACGCGGCTACTGGACCCTGTTGCCCAACGCCGTCGCGCCGAATGTGGTGGGCAACCTGCCTGACCCCGAACAGCCCTATGTGATTTCGCTTCAGGCAGGCTGGAACCTGATTGCCAACCCGTGGACCGAGCCGCTGGTGTGGAACCGCGCGGCGATAACAGTGCGTACCAGCAACGGTGAATTCACGCTGGATCAGAACTCGGCGCGCCAGATTGTGGAGCCGTACCTGTGGGGCTGGCAGCCCGAACAGGGACGCTACCAGCTGGTGTACGACGCCCAGCTGCTGAACGGGATTGAGCATCAGCTCCAGCCGTGGCGGGGCTACTGGATTTATGCGCATCAGCCGTGCGAGCTGGTGCTGCCCACGCCCGAAACCGCCGCGCAGGGAACGCGCAACCGTGCGGAGCCTGCGCAGGGCGGCTGGAGCCTGCGAATCGGCGCGCATCTGGGCAATCAGTACGACGAGGTGCTGGTAGGGCTTTCCAGCAGCGAGCAGGGCTTGCAGGTGGCGATGCCGCCCGCGCCACCCGGACGCAGTGCGTCGGATGGGTTACACTTGCGCCTCGTGCGGGATGGCAAGCCGATGGAAGCCGAGACTCTGCCGCGCTCGCGCAATCAGCGCCAGTGGACGCTGGAGCTGGTTGTCCCGCCCAGCGAAGAACCCAGAACCCGCACGCTCACGCTGACCGCGCCTGATATTGCACGCCTGCCGCGCGGTGTGAACCCCGTGCTACGCGACCTGGAGACAGGCGAGCGCCGATTCCTGCGCGGCGCCGCGGCGTGGCAAATCACCGTGCCACCCGAAGGCATCACACGCCGCTATGAGCTGAGCCTCGTCGCCACCAGCCGCCTGCTTCGAATCACCAACCTGCAGGTGCAGGGCGGACGCAACACGGGCGGCACCTACACGGTTCAGTTCAACCTGAGCGAGGCGGCGAAAGTGACGGTCAGCGTGCAATCGGGCGGTCGGGTCATCCGCACGCTGGAGCAGAGCCGTAGTCGGAACGCGGGCATTCAGCAGGTCGTGTGGGACGGTCGCGACCAGCAGGGGCGTGCGCTACCGCCGGGCGCCTACACGCTCGTCATTACGGCTGAGACCACCGAGGGACAGGTTGCCCGCGCCACAACGCCTGTGATGCTGACCCGCTAAAAGGAGGTGCCTTATGCGCAAACAGTGGATGGGTCTTGTGCTGATGATAGGACTGGCGGGCTGCGGTGGAGGCGGTGGCGTCATCACCGACACCGCCGCCCCCCAGATCAGCCAGGTAGAACTGGGCTGGCGAAGCCAGACGCTCTATGTGTCGGCGGTGGTACAGGACGCCGAAACGGGGGTTGCCAGCGTTGTGGCGCGAGTGGTGGCTGGCAATCAGACTCAGACCGTGGTGCTTCAGCTCCAGAGCGCGAGCCGCTATGAGGGCGCCCTGCCCAGCAACACGGCGCGCGTGACACTGATTGCCCGCGATCACGCCGGCAACGAGCGCACCACCGACGAACTGATCGCCCCACCGCCCAACCCGCCGTTTTGAGAGAAGGATAGCCTCGCATGGTATCCTATCCCCTGAAATGGCAAAGTGGGGCATTCTGGGTACGGGTAAGATTGCGAGGCGGTTCATGCAGGCGGCGTTTTATGTGCCCGAAGCGCAGGTGGTTGCCGTCGGCTCGCGCTCGCAGGCAACCGCCGATCAGTTCGGCAGCCAGTTCGGCATCCCCAAACGCTATGGCAGCTACGAGGGCGTGCTGAACGATCCCGAGGTGGAGATTGTCTATGTCGCGACGCCGCACAACCTGCACGCCGAAAACACCCTCGCCGCGCTTCGGGCAGGCAAACATGTGCTGTGCGAGAAGCCCTTCACGGTGAATGCCCGGCAGGCGGAGCAGGTGATTGCCGCCGCACGCCAGACCGACCGCTTCGTGATGGAAGGCATGTGGACGCGCTGTTTCCCTGTGATGCAGGAGGTGCATCGGCGCGTGCTGGCGGGCGAAATTGGGGAAGTGCGCTACCTGCAGGCGGACTTTGGGTTTCAGCCGCCGTTTGACCCCCACAGTCGGCTGTTCAGTCCTGACTTAGCGGGGGGGGCGCTGCTGGATGTGGGCATCTACCCGATTGCGCTGGCGTTCTGGTTTCTCGGCGAGCCGCAGGAGGTGGTCTCGCTGGCGACGCGCAGCGAAACAGGCGTGGATGTGCTGGAAGGTGTGGTGTTCCGTTATGCCAACGGCGCCATCGCCACCCTGAGCGCCAGCCTGCAGGTGAACACGCCCAAGCAAGCGTTCCTGTGCGGCACCGAAGGGATGTTTCACTTCCCCGCGCCGTGGTGGAAACCGTCGGAGGCGTTTCTGATACGCCCCGACGGCTCGCAGGAGCATCTGCTGTACCCCTACGAGGGCGACGGACTGCAGTTTGAGATTCGCCATGTGCATACCTGTCTGCAGCAGGGCTTGCGCGAAAGTCCCCTGATGCCGCTGGAGGAGACCCTGCGCATCGTGCGCCTGATGGACCGCCTGCGTGCGGAATGGGGCGTGCGCTATCCGTTTGAGGGGTGAACGAGCGTGCAACGGCTCTACTCTTTTGAAACAGAAGCGGAGGTGGCACAGGCGCGGGCGAACCATGTGCGCCTGACGCGCGTGCGAGAGGGCGCTACCCACGGGCGTTATGCCCTGCAGGTGGAGTTCCTGCCGAAAACCGACTGGCCCAACCTGATGTTCCGTGCGGAGACCGCGTGGGACTGGAGCGCCTACAGCGGGCTGGCGTTTGACCTGACGAACCCGACCCCAGAGCCGATTGTGTTCGGCGTGCGGGTGGACGAAGACCCCCGCGCCGACGGCGTGCGCTTCTGCCGACAGGGCGGCGCCACCATCCCCCCAAAACAGCGCATCCGCTTCGTGATGCCACTCGCCCCGAACCCGATGGACTTCGGCATGCGGGGGCTGCCTGCGCTAAAGGGCTATCAGGCGGTCAACACGACTGTCAGCAACGCTATTAATCTTTCGCACATCGTGGCGTTCCAGATTTTTCTGGACCATCCCCAGACCCCGAAGCGACTGATTGTGGACAACATCCACCTGATACGCTACTATCAGCCACTGGAGGGGATTGTGGACGAGTTTGGGCAGTACGCGCACGCGAACTGGGCGCACAAGGTGCGCAGTATAGAGCATATGCGCCGCCAGCTGCGTGCCGAACAGCGCGAGCTGGAGCGCATACCCGACCTCCCAGAACGCGACCGCTTCGGCGGCTGGGCGACGGGACCCAAACGCGAGGCGACAGGCTACTTCCGCGTGGAGAAGGTGGACGGCAAGTGGGCGTTCATTACGCCCGATGGCACGCTCTTCCTTTCCATAGGGATGGACTGCGTGAACTGGGGGGAGTATACCTACATCACAGGGCGCGAGAAGATGTTCCGCTGGCTGCCCGATGAGAAAGACCCGCTCGCGAAATACTACGCCCACCTCTCAGGCGCGCTGATGGGACCCATCAAAGAGGGAAAGGCGTATAACTTCTTTCTGGCGAATCTGGAGCGCAAGTACGGCGAGCGCTACCGGGAGGTGTGGCGCGAGCATACGCTTCGGCGCCTGCGGGCGTGGGGGTTCAACACCATCGCGAACTGGTCTGCCAGCGAGTTCTACCGCAACGGCAAAATCCCCTATGTGGCGACAGTCGGCATCTGGGGCGACCACAAGCGCGTGCGTAGCGGCGTGGACTACTGGGGCAAGATGCACGACCCGTTTGACGAAGGCTTCCAGCGCAATCTGGAGGCGAGCGTGAGGCAGGTCGCCTCGCAGGTGGGCGACGACCCGTGGTGCCTCGGCTACTTCGTGGATAACGAGCTGAGCTGGGGCGCGGACGGCGAGCCGACGAAACGCTACGGGCTGGCTTACGGCGCGCTGGAGCTGGAAGCTAGCGAATCGCCTGCCAAGCGCGCGCTGATAGAACAGCTCCATCGCAAGTACCGCACGATTGAGGCGCTCAACAAAGCGTGGCAGACCACCTTCCCCAGCTGGGACGCACTGGAACGCCCGCACGACCTGCGCTCTCAAAAGCCTACCCCAGAGTGCCTGCAGGATTTACGCGCGTATGTGAAGGCGTTCGCCCTGCAATACTTCCGGAGCGTGCGCGAGACCCTGCGACGGTATGCGCCGAATCACCTCTACCTGGGCTGCCGATTCGCATGGTACACGCCCGAAGCGGTGGAGGCGGCGGCAGAGACGAGCGAGGTGCTGAGTTTCAACTTCTATGTGCCACGGATAGAACGCGCCCGCTGGAAGTTTCTGGAAGCCTACGACCGCCCGATTCTGAGTGGCGAGTTCCATTTCGGCGCGCTGGATCGGGGCATGTTCCACACAGGGCTGGTGCCCGCACGCAATCAACAGGAGCGCGCCCAGATGTATGCGGAGTATGTCCGAAGCGTGGTGGAACATCCCTACTTTGTGGGCTGCCACTGGTTCCAGTATATAGACCAGCCGCTCACAGGGCGCTGGTTTGACGGCGAGAACTACAATATTGGGTTTATCACGATTACCGACACACCGTACCCTGAGATGGTCTCGGCGGCGCGGGCGATCCACCAGCAGATTTATCGCCTGCGCTGGGGCTAAACCTCATCAGGTTTCCAGCCGTATTTGCCTACAAGCGGTACGAACACACACTCGCCGAAGGTGCGCGTGGTGTAGCGGTTGCCGTGCCGAATGAACAGGGTCAGCACCTGATAGTGGCGCGTGCCGAGTGGAATCAGCAATCGTCCCCCTTTTGGCGAAAGTTGTTGCAGCAAAGGTTCGGGGGGCTTGCCCGGCGCGCCTGCGGTGACGATGATGCGGTCATAAGGTGCGAAGGGGGGAAAGCCGCGCGTGCCGTCGCCCATCACCCAGATAATCGGGGGCAGGTTCAGCTGGCGCAGGGTCTGATATGCCCGGAGCGCCAGTCGGGGGAACCGCTCCACTGTAATCACCTGTTTCGCCAGCAGGCTCAGAATCCCCGCCTGATAGCCAGAGCCAGTGCCGATTTCCAGCACGCGCTCGGTACCCTGCAGCTCTAAAATCGCGGTCATCTGCGCCACCAGCGACGGCTGCGAGATGGTCTGCCCCTCGCCAATCGGCAGGGCGTGGTCGATGTACGCCTGCGAGCGGTATTCGGGCGGCACCATCAGGTGACGGGGCATCTGACGAATGGCGTTCAGCACACGCTCATCGCGAACCCCTTTTGCCCGAATCTGGGCAATCAGCGCCTCCAGCTGGGCGGTGTAATCGACGCCATCAACGGGGAGCATTTGCAAGAGCTGGGATTCACCGTAATGCGGAACTTCCCTTCTGAGCGCCTGAATGTACCTGACTTGCATTCGTTGGCAGTTGGGTATCATACAAGTACAGGGGGTAGCAATCGATGCGGAGCAGGATACTACTGGCTGCAATCGCGTTCGCTCTGTTAACTTGCACTTTATCGGCGCAGTCCGCTCTGAAAGTGCCGTTTGAAATAGACCTTTCGACAGGGCGCATATATGTGAGTGCGATTGTGGAAGTAGAGGGAGGCGAGAGTAGCGAAGCGGAATGGTTCCTGTTTGACACAGGATTTACTGGGATGCATGTTCTGTTTCTGACTAAAGCCGCCCGTCGACTGAACATCCCATACGATGACTCTGAGATAAAAAAATTCAAACAAGCCAACTATGGCATCAAGGGTTTTTACCCCATCAATCAGCAGGTGAGTATTAGTCTTGGGGGAGCAAGATTCCGAACTTCTGAGACTGGGGTTATTCTTTTCGAGGATGACAGACCGATTTTCGCTGTGCTGAAGGGGCGGTTAGTCAAAGTCGCGGGAATAATTGGGCTGGACTTCTTCAAGGGTCGGTTCATCCAAATTTCCTATGACGAGAGGGAGATAACCGTCTCCGATGAGCGCGTGCCCTTATCAGGTTGGCTGGATGTCTCTGCTGCGGAGTCGCCTGATGATGATTTACTTGTTAAAGTACACATAGGGGAGGAGCAGATTGCAGCTCCTCTCGACAGCGGGGGATCAGGTGTCGCCTACCTTAGTAGGGCGACAGTTCAGAAATATTCACCCGATACCGCTACAGATGATGACTTTGTTTTTGAGTCTTCAAATCGTTTTCCAGAGATGCGTCTTGGGGACAAGCCCCTGTCAGTTCAACTGATAAGAACAGGGAAAAAAGCGCACATAGATTTAGAGCATTTTCCTGCGGTGCTGGGTCCGCTGGCGATGCTCCAGTTCAACTGGATTATTGAGGTGGACAAACGTAAAGCCTACATTCAACCAAGGAGAACCGCCACGAGAATATACCAATACGCATTTCCCTTCACCCCTCTTTGGTTTGAGTTTCGTGGGGAAGGAGCAGTGTTCAGTGCAGTCTCCCTTGACTGCACACGGTTTAGGAAAGCAGGAATCACGGAAGAATGCATCGTCTTGCAAATCAACGGCGTTGATGTCAGGGATGTAGTCGAATACACGAGAGATGAGAATCTAATAAACCAAATCCTCTTTCGGTTGGCGGCGAACCCTTTCACAAACACGGCGCGCTTCAAGCTGCGTTGTAAGGATGCAGAGCGTGAGGTCTCCGTACGGCTGCTTGAGGCGCACAAAGTATTAGATTTGTTCCACTTGATACATGAGAAGATTCCGCGCAGCGAAGGTTCCGAGGTGAGAGGGAGAGTCGACTTTAGTTTCGAATGCTCAGAAACAGAAAAAGACAGAATAACATTGAGATTGTCAGGTCATGGCGATGTCAATCCATTTTACAAAGTAAATGGGGAGCGGATAATCTTAAGCGATGCTACACTCAAAGTTGTTCGGGTTTTTGATGTGCTTGCTATAGAACTAAGTATTGAAGACATTCTTGAGTTGATGTACGATGCTTTAGCACAAGATAAGCCGTTTCGGCTCCTATGTCAGGACGAGTCGGGGCGCGAGGTTCTGATAGAGTTCGACATAGACCCGACGCTGCTTGAAGCCGCTTCCCCTGCGCCGAAGGAGCCGCCCTCACCCGATACTTCTGAGAAGCCTTGAGACACAGATACTCAGGTGCTTGAGGAACTGTCTCCGAAAAACGAGCGATTGAGAGAGCAGGTGAACCTGTTCTGTTGCAAGGATAGGGGCGTGAGCGTTCCGAGACCCCTTCCTTCAGGTCTCAGGGGGGCAGGCTTTTTGACAGGCGTGCCGTCCTGGAACCTGTGTCCTGACGGCTAAAGCCGTTCCTATGAAACGAAGCCGACCTGCGTCGGCTAATATAGCCAGCGGAGGCTGGTTTTGTTTATTAGGAACGGCTTTAGTCGTCGCTCTTTTGGGGCATCGTGGGTCCCAGAAGGGATCTTTGCAACAGAACAGGTTCACCCGCCTGGGTTCCCCAAAATTCCTCTCTCAGGCGGAGTGCCGCGAGCATTTCAGGTACACTCATGAAACGCCCTTGCGCTTGTGGGCGTCTAAGGATAGAGCGATTATGGCAAGGACGGTTTTCTGCTGGCTTCTGATTGGCGTGCTGATAGCCTCTGCCTCCGCGCAAATCTATCGCAATGTGGTGAACAAGCCCTTCGCGGCGGTCAGCAACGGTCCGCAGAATCTGGTGGTGGTGGACATAGACCGCGCGGGGCGTTCCGCCGAGGCGATAGAGCGGTTGATTCGCCAGCGCGTGGAGCAGGTGGCTCGTGCGCAGATTCAGGGCGCACGCCCGCTGATACGGCTCTATAAGCGCTACGGCTTCCTGCCTGAAGACTATCGGTTCCCGTTGATTTACGCCGTAGCGTTGCGTCGGAACGGGCAGCTGATTTTGCCGACGCGCTCACGCGATGGGGGGCTGGGCAACGGCACGCTCTCGTTTGAGATTGTGGACGGCGAAAACCCATTCCCTGCCAACTACAAAAATCTCCTCCAGCAGGTGCTGAATGTCGCGCCGCCGCTGGTGGAGGCGGAGTATGGCAAACCTGCCCGCACGCTGACCATTCAGGTGGTGAACTATGACGATCAGATTGGCGACCGCGACGCGGTGGTGGGCGGGATTTACGATGTGTCCAACAACCGCTTCCTGTTCCCGATTTACAACTCGCCCGAAGCGGCGGCGGTCAATCTGGTGCATCTGATGACGCTGGCGTTCCACGCCGATGTCGGGTTCGCGTTTGATGTGTGGGAGGAGGGCTTTGCGCGGGCGGTTACGGCGCGTGTGGCACGCAAGGCGGTGTTTCGCACGCAACTGGGTCTGACCCCCGACTTCGTGGAGCGCACGCTGGAGAACACCTACGATGCGCGCCCCTACTACGACGCATGGAACCAGCCTGTGCTGGGTAGCCCGGCGTTTATCGCGCCCTCGCTTCGACAGGCGAGCATTCAGGGCGGCACGACGGGTGGCATCTGGCTGGTGCGCTACCTGATGGCGGGCAGCGTGTGGCTCAAAGTCGCGATGGAGTACCCCAACTTTTTCCGCGTGTTCAATCAGCTCTACTATCAGAACTACACGCCCGCCCTGCGCAACGACACCAGCGCGCTGATTAACCTCGCACGCCAGGCGCTCAGCCAGATTTCGGGCAACCCCAACCCGACGGTGGAGGGTGTTCCGTTTGAGCAATGGGTGCGCCAGCAGTATATTCTGGACACCAGCGTGACCTACGGACGCAAACTGCACGCCCAGCTGCTCCCATATGTGGGCGAGGTACAGCCCGGCGAAGAGGCGGTCTTTGTGGTGTTCCTGACCTATTTCCAGACGGTTCGCTCTGGCAACTCGTGGGACGAGGCGCTGCTGAACGGAACCTGCTACCCGATTTACTGGGACTTCAACCTCCAGCGGCTGACACTTTCGCCTCAGTATGAGCGCGTGGACATTCGCGTGGGCACGGGCGCCGTTGTGCCCAGCTTCGTGGGGAGCGATGTGGCAAATCAGCGGCTGACGGTGGACTTCTCGGTCGGCACAGAGTACGCACAGGTCGCGTTCCCCAGCAGCAAAGTGCAGACCGCAACGGTTCGGAACAACTTCTTCGGCGTGGTGTACGGTCTGGACGACGGGATTGTGGAGATTCAGATTGGCTCGGAGCGTCGCACGGTAGAGGTCACGCGCGGCGCGTTCGGCGCTTCCTTCCCTGAATCGGTAATGAATCAGGAGCAGGTGGCGCAGCTGGTGTTTTATCGGGCAGGGGAAGAGGTGGGGCGCGTGCAGGTCAACAAGGGGCTGAGCTTTCAGTATGTGCTGGTGCGGCTGACCTCGCCTGCGGGCAGTTTTCGGCTCCAGCGCGGGGCGGGACTGCAGATGATTAGCCTGCCCTTGCGCCCCTATCAGACCGACATGGCGCAGGTGCTGGGCATCCCTGCCAGCCAGCTCCGACTGGCGCACTGGCGTCAGGAGCGGTTTAACTATGTGTATTATCCGGAAACGCCGCCGCCTGCGCCCGGCGTGGGCTACTTCCTGCGCGTGCCCGACGGGGGGATTGACCGTCTTATTCAGGGCGAAGCGCCGCCCACCGACCGCCCCTTCGCGATTGCGCTCCAGCCCGGCTGGAACCTGATCGGGATGCCCTTCAACGCTCCCGTGAATGTAAGCGACCTGCAGGTGGTGTGGCAGTTTGACGCGCCCGTGTCGTGGGAGACGGCGACCGAGTCCATCGGCGGTCAGCCGCCGCTGGTGGGCAATCGGATTTTCACGCTGGGCGGCGTCGGCGGTTATGTGCAGGCGACGCAACTGGAGCCAGGCAAAGCCTACTGGGTGCGGGTGTTGCGCCCGGAAGGGGTTACGCTGCTGATTCCGTCGCCAGCGAACCGCAGCGCGTCGCGCTCACGCAGCGAGGTTGAAGAGCCGCGCCCTGCATGGGAGATGATGCTGAGCCTCCAGTCGCGTGCGGGGGGCGGCGTGATAACGCTGGGGCTGGATCCGCGCGCTTCCTCGCGCTCGGCGAAGTGGGATTCTGAAATGCCGCCCCTTCTGCCCGATATGCTGGGATTTGGGGTTGTGAGCGAGTCGGGTGCGCTCCAGATGCGCTCCGTGCGTCCGCTGGGCGGGCGACAGGTGTGGGAACTGCGCGTGCTACCTGCCGAGCCAGAGAGCGAACATACGCTCACCTGGAACCTGCCACCGAACACCGCGCGGCGCTGGCGCATCACACTGGAAGACCCCACAACGGGCAGTCGGGTAGATATGCGCCGGCAGAGCTTTTACCGCTTTGTGCCTTCGGAAGGGCGAACTCTGCGCGTGGTGGTGGAACCCAGCGTGGCGGCGCCCGTGCGCATCGTGCAGGTGCGTGTGGCGCCCACGCGCGGGGGCAACTTCACGATTGAGTATCAGCTGACAGGCGAGGCGAGCGTTAAAGCAGAAATACGCTCCGCGCGGGGCGAGGTGGTGCGAATCCTGCAGCCCGCACGGGCGACCCGTGCAGGGGTGCAGACTCTTGTCTGGAACGGGCGTGACCAACAGGAGCGCGCGCTGCCGCCCGGCGCGTATCAGCTCCATCTTGAGGCGATAGATGCCGACGGGCGCGTGGCTCGCGCCGTGACCCCGATTCTTCTGACGAGGTAGGCGAAACGATGGCAAAGCGAGGTTTCTGGCTCTGGTGTGTGCTGTGTGTGTGGCTCCTGTCGGGCTGTGGCGGCGGGGGCGGCTTTGGCGGCGCCGTAATTCAGGGGCGTGTGGCGCTGGTCGGCACGGGCAACCCGCCGAACCCCGCGGCGACTGTGAGTGCAGGCGGCGCGTCCACACAAACCGACCTCCAGGAAGGCACCTTCACCCTGCGCGTGCCGCCCAGCACTACCCAGCTCACCGTGGAAGCGCCCGGCTATCCCACCTATACTTTCAACCTGCCACCTCTGCGAACCGACCAGGTGAACGACCTCGGCGTGCTGTATGTGGGACCTCAGAAGGTGGCGGTGCAGGGGCGGATTGTGAACGCGCTCAACCAGCAGCCTGTGGGCGGCGCAGTGGTGACGCTGCTCGGACAGCGCACACTCAGCAACGAGACCGACGGCAAGTTCACCCTGAACGATATTCCCTTTGACCCCAACGGGATTTTGGACGCCGAGGGGCAGGTGGAGAAGACAGGCTTCGTGCCTCAGCGCTTTCTAATAGACAGGGGACCCGACAACAGCGGAGTGATTCTGCTGGACGACATCCTGCTGGCGCCCGAAAGTGACGATAACCCGCCGCCTGCGCCGGGCAATGTGCGCGGCGTGGTGCAGTTGGCAGGTGGCGGCAATCCGATTGGAACGCTGATTCTCATCTATACCCCTCCTGACGCCAGCACGCCTGTGGAGACGGAGGTGGTTAATCAGTCTTCGGGTGCGTTCGCGCTCTGGCTGTTGCCGGGTAACTATCGGCTGGTGTTCTCATTTTCGGGGCGCCAGGCAGAACGACAGGTCAGCGTGCAGAGCCTGAATACGGTGATTGACCTGGGTACGGTGGAGATACCGTAGGGCAGCGCCCGCACAGTAATATGCTCACTCTTGGGCGTGGAGAATACCTCTACGCCCCTTGCAGCCGCCTGAGGAGCGCCTCTATAGAAGCCTTTAGCGTGGGTATATGTTGCTGGACGGTATTCCAGACAATATCAGTATCAATTTCAAAGTAGCTATGAACCAGAATATTGCGCATCGCGATAATCTGCTTCCACGGCACCTCAGGTGCCGTGGCACGCACGTCCTCTGGCAAGGTCCGCGCAGCTTCGCCGATGATACGCAAATGATGAACGAACCAGACTTGTAGCATGTCATCCTGCTCAAAAGTTTCGCGATCCACATGCTGGAAGCGCTCTATTGCCTCTATCGCCTGAAGGATGTCGTACAGCCTTTCAATCGGCTCTCTCATAATGGAATTGCCTCTTGCATAACGCGATGACGAATTCTTGCCTTCAGCCCCTTTACCGTAACCACATCCACGCGGCAGCCGAGCAGTGCCTCCAGCTCTTGCTGGAGCGCTGCAAGGTCCAGAAGCGTGCGTCCTGCTTCCATGTCCACCAGCAGATCTATGTCGCTGGCTTCGTCGTGTTCGCCGCGCGCGACGGAGCCGAATAGGCGCACATTATGCGCCCCATGTCTGGCACAGATTGCCAGAATCTCCGCGCGTTTCGTCTGTAGTCGCTCTCGCAGGTTAGTCGTGGTGTTCTCCATAAGAGATGCATCGTTTAGTTGGTTTCAGCAGGGATGCGGGTTCCCCGAAACACGGGTTTGCCCATCATCACCTGCGGCTTGGCTTCAATCCACCTGTAGCGTCCCATGCAAATTAATATACCCCTCGCGAATCGGCGCTGGCAGAGATGGCGCATCTGACTCAGCGTGGCTGGGGTGGACTTCCAGACCGCGATTGGATTGCCCGTGCCACTGAGCGCGGGTTTGTTATTGTATCAGGCGACCGCAACGAACGGACTCGAGGCTACACGGTTGCAGACTTGAAAGAGATGCAGGCGCGTGTTCTCCTGTTGGCACGCTTCTGGGATCACCTCAGTCGGTGGGAGCGTGCAAAATGGCTGGTTGCCCACATAGAGCGTCTTGTGGAAGTTGCTCAACAAATGCCGACTGGGAGCGTGTATCTGATTTACAAGAGGGGGCGCTGTAGGGTTCTCTGAGCAGGACACCCATTCTGTTTGCCGAATCTTCTCGGTGCTATGCCAGAGGAGATTACCCGCGCGAAACACGGAGACCAGCCCGAAGACTTTCGTATGCCCGAAGACGCCGAACCCGAAACACTGGAAGCGTTGCCCGAACAGGAAGAGTTCTGGCGTCCGCCCGTGCGCTTTGGCTCCATCCCGGTGGAAAAGGAGCCGTTGGGGTGGGACCGCAAGAAGGGCTTCGAGAAACTCTTCCCGCGTGTCAAGCTACCCTTCCAGATTGTGGAGCGTGTCTCCTTCGGCAATCGCGAGCTGGAGCCAAACCGCCTCATCTGGGGCGACAACCTGCATGTGATGCGCCAGCTCCCCAGCGAGAGCATCGATTTGATTTACATTGACCCGCCCTTCTTTTCGGGCAGGCAGTATAACATCATCTTCGGCGACCAGAACGAGGTGCGCTCGTTTTCGGACATCTGGGAGGGCGGCATGCCAGGCTACCTCATCTGGCTGAACGCCCGCCTGTACGAAATGAAGCGCCTGCTCAAAAAGACGGGCAGCATCTATGTCCACTGCGACTGGCACGCCAGCCACTACATCAAGGTGGAGATGGATAAGATTTTCGGGTATGAGAACTTAATTAATGAAGTAATATGGTACTATAGATCAGGTGGAGGCTCAAAACGACATTTTGGTAGGAAGCATGATACCCTGCTTTTCTATGCAAAGGATAAAAGTAGGTATCTCTTTTACCCCGATGCTGTACGCGTGCCTTATGACGCTGTGATTGCTGATTCGCGAAAGCACCTATTCAACGTGCAGGGCAAAGTTTCACCCGATGTCTGGGATATTTCGCGTCCTCCCAATCACAGTAAAGAGTGGCTCGGATATCCTACGCAAAAACCTGAAGCGCTGATTGAGAGGGTTATCCAGAGTGCCACAAAAGAGGGCGATGTAGTCGCCGACTTTTTCTGTGGTGGGGGCACGACGCCTGCGGTGGCGCAGCGGCTGGGGCGGCGGTGGATTGCGTGCGACCAGTCGCGCGTGGCGGTCGCTGTTACCGCCGACCGGCTGATTCGCGGCGCCCAGCAGCTCACCACCGACCTGCAGATACCCGACTTCACCATTGAATACTGGGGCGTCTATGAAGCACGGAGGCTAACCCGTATGCCCGCCGAGCAGTTTCGGGAGTTTATCCTGCGCTGTTTCGGGGCGCGCCCTTCAGAGGAGCATGCAAACATTCACGGCTACAAGGGCGTCGTGCCGGTGTGGGTGGGCAGTCCGCAAGCAGATCAGCCCGTGACGCCCCAGGAGGTGCTGGCGTTTGCGAACGCGGTGCGCCGCACGCCGCGCTACCAGCAGGGAAGCCTGCGCGAGGGGATTATGCTGGCGTGGGCGTTCAGCCCCGAAGCCCGCGACGCCGCCGAAAAACTGCGCTCGCAGGAGCAGGTGAATGTCAACTTCATTCGGCTGGATCTGATTCGCATCGACTCGCCCCAGTTTCGTCGCCATGTCGCCGAACTGTCCACCGATCACGCCGATTATGAAAACTTTCTGACCTTCGTGCAGCCGCCGCGCGTGGAGGTGGGCTACCAGCGGATTGCGCCGCTGACCTACAAGTTCGATGTGAGCGACACGGTGGTGGTCAACCCCAACGCAAAGATTCTGAATGTGCAGTGGGACTTTGACTATGACGGGCGCCATTTTCGCAGCACGCAGGGCTACGCGCTCGCGAAAGCGTCGGAGCCTGTGGTCTACAAGTTCCCCCGCCCAGGCGTCTACACCATCGCCTGCAAAGTGCAGGATGATAAAGGTGGGGAGGGGATGTGGGTTGGGAAGATTGAGGTATACTAACGATTACGAGGGTAGATGAGGTCATGTCCACTCGTAGAAGAGTAGAGTATTGGGGCGGCGATTGGACGGAGAAAAAGCTTATCGCTCTGGAGAAGTACATTAAGGCTTGGCTTGAGATAATGAAATGCTACGGTTTTACAAAGATCTATGTTGATGGCTTCGCGGGCACTGGCTACAGATATGCACAGGCGATGAACAATGAAGATAGCCAGCTCCAATTACCGATGGCTGAAGAAGATGAGGTGGAAATAGGTAACTGCGTGTCAAGAAGTTGGCGCTCAGATGGTAGTGTAAAAAGGGTTCTCAGAATTGAGAAACCTGTTCCGTTTGACAGATACATATTTATTGACATAGACCCTTCTGCTGTCTCTGAACTAGAGAATATTCGGAACGATTTTTCACAAAAAGGCACGCCAAAAGACATACAGATTGTACAACAGGATGCCAACCAGTACCTTCAGCAGTGGTGCACTGATATGGGGAATCTCGAACGAGCAGTCGTTTTTCTGGATCCATTTGGTCTTCAGGTAGAGTGGGCAACCATCGAAGCTATTGCGAGAACTGAGAAGATAGACTGCTGGTTACTGATACCTTTGGGTACGATACTCAGAATGTTGCCTCGCAAAGGTCATATCGGCGAGCGTGCTTACCAGACTCTTACTAGGTTTTTTGGTGATGAAGCATGGAGAGACCGTCTACATCGTCCTGATTGTCAAGGAAGTCTGTTTGACAAAGTGGAAAATTTACAGAGGGTCGTATACGAAGAGGTTGTAGATTATCTTGTAGAACGCTTATTGACAATTTTTCCTGAGGAAGGGGTAGTAAAAAATCCTCTCATCCTGAAAAACAGTAAGAATAGCCCCATCTACTTGTTTGCCTTTGCTGCCAGCAACAAGAAAGGTGCTACTACGGCAGTCAGGATTGCATCCTACATCATTGGGAAGGCTCGGTCATGAAGAAGACCACAATTGAGTGGACCCAGGCGACTTGGAACCCCGTCACAGGCTGTACGAAGGTGAGTGCGGGGTGTAAAAACTGCTACGCCGAGCGGTTTGCGAAACGACTTCAGCAGATGGGCGTTCCGCGATACCGAAACGGGTTCCGCCTCACTTTACACGAAGACCTTCTGGATGCGCCCCGCTACTGGAAACGCCCCCTGCTCATTTTCGTGAACTCAATGAGCGACTTGTTCCACGAGCAAGTGCCAGAAGAGTTTATCCAGCGCGTGTTCCAGACAATGAATGAATGCTCCCACCATGTTTTTCAAGTGCTGACAAAACGCTCTCAGCGTCTACGAGAAATCGCGCCTCGGCTGAACTGGACGCCCAATATCTGGATGGGAGTCAGTGTTGAGAACGAGAAGGTGCTCTATCGGGTAGACGACCTGCGCGCTGTCCCCGCTGCCGTTCGGTTCCTCTCCTGCGAACCGCTTCTCGGACCGCTCCCTAACCTTCCTCTCGAGGGGATTCACTGGGTGATTGTGGGCGGCGAATCGGGACCGAGAGCACGCCCGATGCAACCCGAGTGGGTTCGTGAGATACGAGACCAGTGTGCGCGGGCGGGCGTTGCATTCTTCTTCAAGCAGTGGGGCGGTGTCTATAAGAAACGTCGTGGGCGTGTACTGGACGGGCAGGTGTATGAACAGATGCCTTCCGGGTGGAGGTCCTTTGAGGATGGAACGCAAGTATGAGATTCGTTGCCCCATCCATGGGTTTATTGAGCTGGATGATTGGGAGTGGAGCATCATCAATCAGCCAGCGTTCCAAAGATTGAGGCGTATTCGCCAGCTGGGCTTGACAGATTATGTCTACCCTGGCGCAACTCATACGCGCTTTGAGCATTCCTTGGGTGTGATGCATGTGGCGACTCGACTCTATGACGCGATAGTCGCCCGTAGCAAGAATATTCTCCAGAAAGAATTACAGTATAATGAAGATGGCTTGAAAAGAGATCGGCGCATCGTTCGGCTTGCGGCGCTCTTGCATGATGTAGGACACGCCCCCTTCTCACACGCGTCTGAAGAGTTGATGCCCCAAAAGGCACACGGCTCACGATTCAAGCATGAAGATTACACGGCGTCTATCATTCGCATGGAACTAAGGGAAGCCATCGAGAATCACAAAATCAATCAGATCAACTATGATATCAAAGCGGAAACCATCGCTCAGTTGATCGAGGGGAATTCACGCCTCCAGAAGGGTCTCCTATTCTGGCAAACCTTGCTGATAAGCCAGTTGGATGCCGATAGGATGGATTATCTTTTACGAGACTCGTATCACATTGGGGTGCGTTATGGTGTATACGACCTTGAGCGATTGCTGAACAGCGTATGCGCGTTCACAGTGCGCGACGAGTCGGGCGAGGAGAAGCTCACTATTGGGGTCTCCGAAGACGGATGGCATGCCGCAGAGAGTCTGATATTAGCACGATACTACATGTTTACTCAGGTTTACTATCACAAGACCAGACGCGCCTATGACTATCACATCACGAGGGCGCTGTCCGACGCCCTCCCCGACAAAAGCCTGCCTCCTCCTGACACTCTACGAAACATTCGTAAGTTTCTGAATTTTGACGACTGGTGGATGCTGGGGATGATTAGCGCTAACAGAGCGGGCGAGCATGGGAAGATTATTAAGAACAGAACTCACTACAGAATGGTCTACTCAACTCCCGAAACTCCCCTCCCTGAAGAGATAGAGCGGTGTAATGACCTGTACCAGCGTCTTCGTGAGACGATGTCCGTAGGGCAAGTTTTCATGGACACTCCCGAGAAATCATGGTATAATCCTGAGAAGGAGGAGGTATGGATTTGGCGAGATGACGCTGTTCCGGTGCTGCTGCACGAGTATTCGCACCCGGTAAAAGGGATGCAGGGAATACGGCAGTATCGCTTGTATGCAGCGCCTGAGGTAAGCCAGCAGGCGAAAGGAATTGTGAAGGAGGTTTAGATCATGGTTAATTTATCTCTTTCAGAACGGATTGCTATACTCACGGAAATCGTGCGGCACCTTGGGAAAGTGAGGCGAACGGCGTTGATGAAAGTCGTTTATTTACTCCAAACGGTGAAAGGTGTGCCGTTTGGCTACGACTTCCGACTCTATCTTTACGGTCCTTATACTCCTAGTGTTCTCAGTGATATTGACATGGCTGTCTACTGGAAGGCTCTGAAGGAAGAGTATTTCTCGACTGAGAGGATTGCAGGATACGAAATCGGTCCAGGTGAAGACGCAAACTCGTTTATACAGAAACATCAAGCCGTAGTCGAAAGGCACAAAGAAGCGGTACGCTGGGTTATTGAGCGTTTTGGAGAGTATAATTCTTCAGCGATGGAGACTATCGCGACGATTGTATGGGTCGACAGGGAGTTAGCCAACGGCGGCGTTGGAACCCGACAGGAAGAGATATTCCGCAGGGTTGCTGAGATAAAACCTCATTTTCCACACGAAGAGATACGTAAACTTATGGTCAGACTTCAGGAGATGGGCATCCTCAAAAATGTTCAACCGCTTCATACCCTATGAGCAGGATTTCGAGACATGGCGCCGCAGCGGCTACCCTGGCGTCCAAGAGGAGACCTACCGCTACATCGACTTTTTGACAGACCCCAGCGACGACCAGTCGCCGCGCGAAGGCACGCTCTGGCGACACCAGTGGGAGGCGTTCCTGCGGGTGATTTACTGCCACGAGGTGCTGGGCAAGGAGCAGATCGGCAAGCAGGGGCTGTTGCTGAACATCGTGACAGGCGGCGGCAAAACCGCGCTGATGGCGGCGATTATCGCATGGCTCCGCGTTGCGCACGGCGTCCACAAGTTCGTCGTGTTGTGTCCCAATCTGATTGTGCGCGACCGCCTGGAAGCCGATTTTGAAGGGGGCAGGATTTTTCGAGAGCGCCAGCTTATCCCCGACTGGGCAGACTGTAAGCCCGAAGATTTCGTGCTGACCACGCTGGGCGGCGGCAAAGGGGGCGGCGGCTGGGCGAACCTGTTCAGCTCCAATATCATTCTGGGCAATATCCACCAGTTTTACACCAGCAATAAGAGTGGGCAGAGCAACCTTTTCGCGCTGTTGAACGGACCCGACTTCGTGCTGTTCAACGACGAGGCGCATAATTCCCCAGCGCCTGAATGGGACGCCACGCTCCAGCGCCTGGCGTTCAAAACAAAGCTCCGAATTGACCTGACCGCCACGCCCGAACGCGCCGATGGACAGACGCCCGACAGCGACCTGATATATGAATATTCGATTCAGGACGCGCTCGCTGACGGACTGGTCAAAACGCCTGTGGTCTATCAGCCCAGTATCCAGACGGTGGAGCTGACCTATACCGACGCCCGCACGGGCGAACGCCGCCGCGTGGAAGAGATTGACTGGGAAGAGGTGGATCGGCTGGGGCTGACGGCGACTCAGTGGGTCACGGACGACGAGCCGATGCGCCAGCAGATGGCGATTGCCCTCCAGCGTCTCAAGGAGCAGGAGCAACGCGCGAAGGGACGCTACCAGCCTATTCTGTTCGTGGTGGCGGTGTGTAAGGCAGACGCGGAAAAGGCGGCGCAAACATTAAATCACTATTTCAAAGTCAAAACGCTGCTGGTGACCGAAGACAGCGACGAAGAGGAGCGACGCAAAGCGCATGAGCTGGGCAAGGCGCTCCGCTCTGGCAACCCCTACAAGGCAGTGGTGAGCGTACTGATGCTTCGGGAGGGGTGGGATGTGCCAGAGGTGGGGGTGATTCTGCTCCTGCGCAAGTTCAGCAGCAAAGTGTACGGGCAGCAGGTGATAGGGCGCGGGCTGCGGCGTGTGCGCCTGCCCAGCGTTGCGCCCGAAGAACCCCAGATTTGCGCGATTGTGGATCACCCCAAGCTCGAGCATCAGTGGCTCTGGGACATCTTCAACGCCAAAAAGCGCGAGAATGTTTCTATAGACGACCTGTTTGATGAGACTGAAGACCTGCCGCCGCCGCTGCCCAGGCAGGAACTGACCAAGCCGCACCTTGTGATTGCCATCCCGCCCGAACTGCCGTGCTACGAAGACGAGGAGTTTGTAGTAGAGGTTCAATCACGCACGGCGGAACCGCGCGCCGACTGGAAGCAGCTACTGGAGAGCATCGAGTATCACGACGAGGGCGTAGAGATTACGCGCGTGGATATTCGAAGCGTTCAGGGACGCGAGCTGGGCGCCGAGAAATGGCGTTCCAGCCAGGCGCCTCCTGAAATCCACGAAAGCCCAACGCCTTACACGCCACGCCCAACCGAAGACCAGCTGCGCGACATGATTAAAGCGCGCCTGCTGGAAATTGCCGAAGAGCTGGTCGACGAGGCAGGGTACGCGCCTATTCTCTATAAAGATAAGGTCTACAGCGCGTTACTCCATCACATTCGCGCGAAGTTTCTTGGAGGGAAATCGCTGGGCATGTGCGAGCGCGAGGAGCTGGAGTATGCGTGGCGCATGCTTCCCCAGGTCAAAGAGCGAGTACGCAACATCCCTGGACTGATTGGAGGGATTGTGAAGTATGGCGATCAGTAAGCGCGGAATCTTTCAGAACCCCACCAAAAGCCCCTGGAACTTCGAACGCTACGAGAGCGAGCTGGAGCGGCGCATGATGGAGCGCCTTGAGAAAGACCCTGCTGTCGCCAAATGGATGAAGCGCCACTCTATCAGCATCGCCTGGGTCGACTCGCAGAATCGACAGCGGCGCTATGTGCCCGACTTTCTGGTGGAATACACGGATGGTCAGATTGCGCTGATAGAGGTGAAAGACCCCAGCCGCATGGAGAGCGACGATGTGAAGCGCAAACGCTCTGCTGCCGAACGATGGTGTAAACGGCGCGGGATGAAATATGTTCTCTACACGCTTGATTAGCGAGGCACTGGAGCCTGCCCAGCTCCAGCGCCCCTGAGTTCAGTTAGCGTCCGCCTCGCGCATGGGGTCGTACCAGTCGCGGGAGGGGGGCTGACCAGGCGTCTGACGCCAGGTCTGCTCGAAGCGATGCCACCTGGCATGCCCGTCGACGAACACATAGTTCATCCCGCCAGCGTGGCGCGTAATCGCGAGTGTGGTCGGGATTCCGCGTGTTGCATCCCACAGGCGGTCGTTCATCATCATGTCCATCACGCGCGGCGGGTTGCCCCAATACATGGGCATAAAGTGGTCGCCCCGAATCAGCATGTTCGGGTACTTGCTGTTGCGCTCCGCCAGTTCTGTGGAGAAGACGCACTGCGCCGGGCGCACAATCCCCGCCAGACGGAACGGACGCGGATTCATAGGGTCTCCATATGGCGGGTGGAAGGGGTCTAAGTAGGCGTTAAAGCCGTAGGAAGTCATTCGCGGGTTTTGCGTGTCGTTCCAGGCGGGGCTGTTGTCGGAGGGGCATCGGCGCAGCAGGGTGTCCTTAACATAGGGTTGAATCTGGTCAATCCAGCTCTGGGGTGTCGGGATCCCCTGCCACATCATGCGTACGGACGGGAGCGCCTCGTCGTAGTCCTGCACATACAGTTGCACTGCAAGCCCCATCTGGCGCGAGTTGGAAAGGCACATGGTCTGGCGCGCCTTCTCCCGTGTCTGGGCGAACACAGGAAACAGAATCGCCGCCAGTATCGCGATAATCGCAATCACCACCAGCAGTTCGATCAGCGTAAAGCCTTTGTTTCGCATAAGAACCTCCTTCAGGTTGCTTTTGGCACGACATCGTTGCACGATGCCGAAGCAGAGAGTGTGGGTTGAGATTCAAAATGCCAGACGACTTCCAAAGTCGCCTGCGCCTCAGCCCAACGCAACCTGAAGGGAGCGCGGCGGCGGGTCTCGCGGTAAGACAGCACGAGAGACAGGAGAGAGTGAGAGGGGATGATAGCCTGCAAAACACAGTCCGGGTAGCGTGATGAGGGCAACGGAAGCAGGCACGAGGCGGGGTAGGGTGCGCAGGGCTTTCTCATGCTGCTGGGCGCGGTCGCACTGAGTGAGGCTGAGAACCTTTCCCAGTCCCTTCTCTTCGAGGGCGCAGCAGCACTGACTGCCTCCTGCACAATCTTTGCAGGTGCAGGCGGCGACGGCGTTGGGGCTCGCCTGTCTCTCTATCGGAGGCAAGCTGAGCGCAATCAACGCCACCGCAAGCACGCGCACCAGCCAGCGCATGGTTCGCCTCTTCCGCTACTTAACTGATTTGACCTATTAGGTCGTCTCTATTATACCCGATTGGAAAGGGTAAAATCAAGGGGCATGGCAAGCGATGCGTTCCCCTGCAATACAGCTGTCCCATAGGGATTCGTGCCGCTGATGACGCCAGCGCCAGAGGAGGTCAGACCCGATGGAGCAACGCGATGAACTGTCCTACCGCTACCCGATTGTGGAGGTGTTCGGTCCGACGGTGCAGGGCGAGGGGCTGCTGGTCGGACGGCTCAGCCTGTTTGTGCGTCTGGGGGGCTGCGACTATCGCTGTCTCTGGTGTGATACGATGTATGCTGTTGATGCCAGGCAGTACGCCCACACATGGCAGCGCATGACTCTGGACGAGGTGGTGGCGGCAGTGCAGGCGCTGGCGTCGCCGCCCGTGCTGGTTACACTTTCAGGGGGCAATCCCGCTATTCATCCGCTGGCGCCGCTGGTGCGACGCTTGCGTTCGCTGGGTTACGCTGTGGCGTGCGAGACGCAGGGCAGTATCGCGTGCGAGTGGTTTCGGGAGCTGGATGTGCTGGTGCTTTCTCCCAAGCCGCCCAGCGCCGGGCAGATCACCCCTGTAGAAGCGGTGCGCGCCTGCGTGCAGGTGGCACCCGACGAAACCCATCTCAAAATCGTCGTGTTCGGGCGCGAAGATTATCTCTACGCACGCGCCATGTTCGAAGCGTTCCCGCACCTGCCAGCGGTTATCCAGCTGGGCACGCCCACCGAGTTGCAGACTCCTCAGGAGCTGGTGCAACATTACCGCGACCTCACTGCCTCGGTGCTTCGCTGGCTCCACGAGGATAGGCTCTATCGCGTGCGCCTGCTTCCGCAGCTGCATCGGGTGCTGTTTGAGGCGACGTGGGGGGTTTAGGGGGCATCCCCTTCAGGTACAATTTCCTCCGATGGGTGCGATAGGCAAGACGCTGATTCTGCTGGGCGTGGTGCTGGTGGGTGTGGGGTTGGTGTTTCTGGCGCTGGAGCGAGTTGGGGTTCGCCAGTGGCGCCTGCCCGGCGACATTGCAATAGAGCGCGATGGGTTCCATTTCTACTTCCCGCTGGGCACGAGCATTCTGATTAGCATCGTATTGAGCCTGATCCTGACCTTTCTCGCGTGGCTTGCGACACGGGGGGCACGATAGCGATGGACGCCAGCCTGTTTGATTACGAACTGCCCGAAGAGTTAATCGCGCAGGAGCCGATAGAGCCGCGTGACCACGCGCGGATGCTGGTGCTACACCGCGAAACGGGCGCGATAGAGCATCGCCACTTCTATGACCTGCCGGAGTACCTGCGAGAGGGGGACACCCTTGTACTGAACGACACGCGCGTTTCGGCGTGGCGGCTGTTTGGGCGCAAGCCAACAGGCGGGCGTGTGGAGGTGCTGCTGATGCGCCCCCTCGGCGATGGTCGCTGGCAGGCGCTGGTGCGCCCGGGCAGGCGCTTGCCCGAAGGCACGCGCGTGCTGATTGACACCCCACCTCACAAACCGCCGATTGAGATGGAGGTTCAGATTGAAGCGCGTCTGCAGGACGGCACGCGCATCGTGCGCCTGTTCGCGAATCAGCCCGTTGAGGCGATTCTGCCAGAGGTGGGGCGTGTGCCGTTGCCACCGTATATTCATCGCGAGCTCCCTGACCCCGAACGGTATCAGACGGTGGTGGCGCGCCAGCCCGGCAGCGCCGCCGCGCCCACCGCAGGCTTGCACTTCACCCCACAGCTGCTGGAAACCCTGCGCCAGCAAGGTGTGCAAGTTGCGACGATAACCTTACACATTAGCCTTGACACCTTCCGCCCCTTGCAATCCGACCAGATTGAAGAGCATAAGATGCACGGGGAATGGTACACCGTTAGCCCTGAAGCGGCGGAGATTATCAACAACACGCGCGGGCGAATTGTGGCGGTGGGCACAACCTCTGTGCGCACGCTGGAGAGTGCGGCAGTGGGCAAACGGCGCGTGCAGGCGCAAACCGCCGAAACGAAACTTTACATCACCCCCGGCTATGAGTTCAAAGTGGTGGAGGGGCTGATTACGAACTTTCACCTGCCGCGCACCACGATGCTGGTGCTGGTCTCGGCGTTTGCAGGGCGTGAGAAGGTCTTGCACGCCTATCGTGAGGCGGTGCGCCTGCGCTACCGCTTTTTGAGTTTTGGGGACGCCATGCTGATTTTGTAAGGTAGCCCAGAGATAGAATAGCCCCCTGGGCGCTTGGAGTGTTGAACTTTTCTGCAGAAACTGCAACATCCACGATCGTTGGCATAGCCGACCTCCTTGTAGAGTGATGGCGTAATTATGCCAACTGGGCGGTCAGAGTTCGTGAATTGCCCCCTCCGCAAGATTCTCAATAGGGTGGTTTTTTTTGAGGGGTACCGTTTTATGCGCTCCTGAAGCCTGTTGGGGAACGCCTCCGCCCTGACGGCTGAAGCCGTTCCT
>VAPR01000299.1_pt1 | contig 34365 bp, 21 predicted proteins | sample 3380701 | NCBI WGS metagenome assembly VAPR01 (sample SAMN11536904, study PRJNA540576) | hot springs metagenome | isolation source: hot spring wet sediment | place: Spain: Lobios | collected 2014-01
GGCGTGGTGCGGGATTCGAGAGCTTCGACACGGAGCAAAGTACGGTTGCTGTGCATGGTCCTCAGACCTCCTGTTGGGAGCTGCCGCAGCACCAATCCGGTGTGAGCGTACCGCACGCTCAAGGGGAAAGTCGCACCGGATTCGGGCGGACGAGCTCCAGACCCACGATGCATTCGACCGTCCGCGGCGACGCAAAGCCGTAAGCGTCCCGGTGGACGGATGGTTCACGAAATCCGGTAATGGTTATCCTCGCTCAGTTCGTCTTGAGCCACGGCGGGCTGACGCGCGCCGTTCCTGGTTGCTCGGTCGGTTGTCGGGTGTGTGTGAGCGATTGCCGTTGCCGATGCGGTTGCCAGCCACGGGGGGCTGACGCCCCCCGCTCTTGGTTGGGCTGACGCGCGCCGCTCTTCGTTGGTCAGTCGGTTGTCACGTGTGTGTGGGCGATTGCCGTTGCCGATGCGGTTGCCAGCCACGGGGGGCTGACGCCCCCCGCTCTTGGTTGGGTTGACGCGCGCCGTTCCTGGTTGGCCAGTCGGTTGTCGGGTGTGTGAGCGATTGCCGTTGCGGTTGTGAGCCACGGGGGGCTGACGCCCCCCGCTCTTGGTTGGGCTGACGCACGCCGTTCTTGCGTGGTGCGGGGAAGTTCTTTTACGGGAAGAAGCGTTCGAGCTGTACCAGTCCGGTGTTGCTGCCCAGGTCCACGAAAGTGTCCGCTCCGAGTCCGCCATCCGCAATCATGCCCAGCTGGAAGTCATTGAAGGCGAACTCGAGGGAATCGTTGTCCTCGCCCAGGTCCACGATGACGCGGGCGTTGAAGAAGTTGAAATCACGCAGTCGGACGAAGTCGGCTCCGCGTCCGGTACTGATGGTGGTCTCACCGGCGACCTGGGTGTTTCCGATAGTAACGGTGTCATTGTCGGCACTGAAGAATCCCGGCGGCTGGGCTGTATTGATGCGCAGGGAGAAATCGAACTGCCCGCGAGCAATTTGCACGAAGTCGCTGCCAGCACTGCCACTGATAAACGCCTGACCCCGGACTTCGAGCTGGTTGAGGATGATCATATCGCTGCCATCACCGAGGTCGGCAAAAAAGTCCCCGCCAACGACGCTGCTGAGGATGCGAACCTGGTCATTTTGCTGGGCGGTGGTGAACATCAACGAACCGCGAATGACAGTGTTCTGGATGGTGAGAATGTCAAATCCCTGCCCGGTCAGAATGGTGACGTTGCGGTCAAACTGGAGCGTTGTCGCCGGGGCCTGAAGCAACACGGTGTCGTTCTGGTTGCCGGTGTCAATGAAGAAGTGGTTGTGGGCGATGATGTCCTCGATCAGGACACTATCGTTGCCGGTACCGGTGTTGATGAAAACCGGGGCGTTGAAGACGACCAGTCCGCCGCCGGGCGAGATTTGCAGGACATCGTCGCCTCCCCGCAGATCAATGTTGATTTTGCTGACGCCGCCGGTGATGATGGTGATGGTGCTGAGGTGGCCATTGATTTGCGTGGAAGTGTCGCCCGGTCGGATGATCAAACTAAAGGGATTGGGTTGAACGATCTGGATGCGGTTGCCGGCGTTGTCACCGATGACATTGAGTACGCCGCTGTTGACATTAACCATGACATTGCCAGCGGGAACAGAGCGGGATTCGAGAAATTCCAGATGAAGGCGTGTGGAAAGAGATTGCGGCATGGGTGCAGCTTCTCCTGTTGCAGCGTCTATGGCGGTTCGGCCAGGCCGTGGACGATGACCTGGTTCTTAGAGCGCATGCAGGGTGCCCAGGCAGTCCGTTCCCGCAAGGGTGTCGGGGCACGGCTCCGAGCCGGGCGAGTCCCTCTTCGGCCCGATACCAAGCCGAATTGCACCCCGCACTCTTCCCGTCCTGGCGACAGCATTGATGATAGCAAAAGCAAAAACCGTGTCAAGTGCAAAACACAAAAATTTTGCGGAGATAGCGCAAAATGCACAAACCGATGCAACCACCGGTTGTAAAACGGCTTGCGGTGAATGTTGCGAGAAGCCCTTATTGGGAAAGGGCATAACCGCGAGAAAATATGTCTTTTGTTCGGGTCGGATCGGGTTGGCAATCGGCTGAAAACTTCGAGTCTGCGAGTAAAAACAGCCAGAGGCAGGCGCAGCTGAATACAGCTGCGCAGCGGAACTGCGGACGGGATAATTTTTGGATGGGCTGGAAGGATTCACCCGCCAGCGCAAAGGTCAACCGCAAGCAATCCGCGGGGTGAGACGAACAGGACGCGCTAATTTCGTAAAGGATGTAAAGCAGTGAAAACGGTTAGTTCAGCTGGATGTCGCGGAGTTGTTCCCGGAGATAACGTGCGCGAGCCAGGTTCCGCTGTTCGGACTCCATTTCCTCACCGTGGAGCTTTTGCAGGTGGGCAGGCTGAGTGTGCAGGAGTAACTCATTGACCCGCTGCAGGCTCAGGTCGTCAATCAGCTGCAGAGCGACTCCCAGCCGGACGTTGGAGAGTAAGTCCAGGGTCTCCTCGGAACTCATCATGACGGCCGAGCGAAGTGTGCCCAGAGCGCGATGAATGCGGTCCTGCATCACGGAACGCATCTCGCGTAACAGAGCCCGGCGAGCCTGCCGCTCGTACTCGACAATCGCCGGCACCGTCTCGCGGATGGCCTGGAGGATGTCCTGCTCACTGCGGCCGAGTGTAACCTGATTGGAAATCTGGTAAAAGTCGCCGCTGGCCCGTGTGCCTTCACCATACAGTCCACGCACAACCAGGTTCATCTTCTGCAGAGCGCGGAAGACTTTTTCCAGTTGTTTGGTCAATCCGAGGGCGGGCAAATGCAAAAGCACGCTGGCCCGCATACCCGTACCGACATTGGTCGGGCAGGCAGTCAGGTAACCGAATTCATCGCTGAAAGCGTAGCAGACGCGCTCACCCAGTGCGTCATCGAGTCGGTCCATCTCCTGCCAGGCTTCGTCAAGCTGGAAACCGGAGCGGATGACCTGAAGGCGGAGATGGTCTTCCTCGTTGACCATAATGGCGGCGGCTTCGGTTTCGCCGATGGCTACACCGCGGTGACCGTTGGCGTTGGCATGTTCCCGGCTGATGAGCTGGCGTTCCACCAGAAACTGGCGGTCGAGCTCAGGGAGCTTGTGAACCGCGAAGTAGGTGAACTGCCAGACGGGATCAAGCTGCTGGATACGTTCGCGGAGCAGGCTTTCGATCTCGCCTCGCTGTAATGGGCTGGCGCGATTGGGGAAAGGATAATCGGCGAGATTGCGCGCCAGGCGAATCCGCGTGGAAACAACAATATCCGCCTCGGGGCCGACTCCCCGTAACCATTCTCCGGTACGCAGCAAAAGGTCGTTGAGAGTCATTGTTGGAATCCGTGGCGACGTAACCAGTCCCGCAAATGTGCAGCGCGTTCGTAATCTTCGTCCAGCACGGCCTGGTTCAGTTGCTGGCGAGCGGTGAGGACCTGGCAAAGCCGTTCCTGGTCTTCCGGACGTCTGGTGGGCACCTTGCCGCGATGGCTCGTCCGTCGGTGCAGCCGTTCCAGCAACGGGAGCAATCCCTTGCGGAAGGCCAGGTAATCGTAGGGGCAACCGAGCCGGCCCTGGTGGCGAAATTCCATAAAGCCTATGCCACAGGCCGGGCATCGCAGCCGCGCCAGTTCCTCCACGATCGGCCCGACATGGGCTCCCAGTAAAGTCTGCACGATGGCGGGCAAGTGAAGCTGCTTTTTCTTGAGCACCTGCATTTTTTCCGCACAGGCCGGGCACAGGTGGAGTTCTTTCTTGACCCCGCCCGGCTCGACGTTGGTCAGGTGCACGGTAGCAGTTTGCTCACAGTAAAAGCATTTCATGCCAGGATCGCCTGTCGGCAGGCACAGCAGCCAGGCCCGAAAACCACCGGGCTGATGCCCGACATTTCCTGTATTCGAGGCAGACCGTAAAGGCCCCAGAGCCCAATCGGGGCCAGACCGACGCCAGCCGGTGCGGTTAGCCTCCCAGTTCGCGGATACGGTCGCGCAAGCGAGCGGCTTCTTCGTAGCGTTCGGCGTTGATGAGTTCCTGAAGTTCGCGGCGCAATCGAGCAATTTCTTGCCGGAGTTGTCGGGCTTTGTCTTGCCGGGCCGGCATCTTGCCGGTGTGTTTCAGGTCGCCGTGGATGCTCTCCAGAAGCGGTTGCAATTGTTCGCGAAAATGCTCGTAATCGCTGGGGCAGCCCAGCCGGCCGGTGTTGCGGAAATCTTTCAGCGTTATGCCACACTCCGGGCAGCGCACCTGTTCCCATACTTCGAGCAATTGCCCTTCGACGCTGGAGCTAAAACCAGCCGGCATCTGCGTGCCAGGGATCGGCTGGGCAAGATATTCCTGGCCGTGCTCCTCACACAGGTGCACTTCCTCGATCCGGCCCTGATCGAGTATCTCCGTGATGTGAAACACCGCCCGTTTGTTACAGCGATCACATTTCATGGCTGACTGCCGCCAATGCTGTTGAGAACCGCCATCGCCCGTTGGGCTTGATTCAGGCCGTCCGTTGGCATTGTAACAGCCATCGGCTGCCTGTCAAGCAAACCCGCCAGACCAGGACGTTCACGGTGGATCATACCCGCCCGGCGACCAGGGATGGCAGCGTAAAATCCGCCAGCTCCCTTTCAAGACGCCCCGCCACACCCCGTATTTGCGAACCGCCAGCACCATGTATTCACTGCAACTGGGCTGAAACCGACAGCACGGCCCAAACAGCAACAGCAGCACCGGCCGCAACGTCCACCGGTAGGCATACACCAGGCCCACCACGATCATTTCCCCCAGGCGGCTCAGCCACGCCATGAATTCTCCACCCTCGCAAATCGAACCGGCCCACCGATAACCGGCACCTCTGTCGCTCCGCCACAAGGATTCTACGCCGCCGATGCCCGAACCATGTTCGATCGGCACATTGCTAACGTTGGGCTATTTTGATGGAATGCGTGTTCCCCGTTCTTCCAAACGAACCATGCTTGACCTGCACATCTCAATGTCTGGGCTAAAGGGCGCCCACGCAAATGCGTGTTCTTCCAAGCGAGCCATGTCCGATCGGCACATGGTTGCCGTGTGGATGACGGTTATTTTCGCCGGCTCGACGTCCGGAAAGGCCGGACCGCAAGCGCGATCATCCCCACACAGGATCGCCACCACATCTGGGAATTTGCGAGTAGCCCAGTGTGGTCGTATCGCCGGGTTGCAATCTCACCGATTCGCTGCGCGTCTGGGGAGCTGCCAGCAGCCTGTTGTGATCGCGTGGTCAGGTTTCCATCCGATCTGATCGGCGCCGCGTCTGGTGCTGGGCAAAACGCCATTACTATCAGCACGCAGGTTCCATCCGACTGATCGGCGCGGTGTCTGGGAATCTGGCAATGCCCGGCTACAATGGCAGCAGTGATGGCTCCGATAGCAGGAGCGGATTGGCCGCGAGGGTCTGGCATTCCAAGGAGTAAGCCATGCGACTATGCCGTTATCAGCACGCCGGCCGGGTTCGTGTGGGTCTGTACAGCGAGCAAGGTGTGGTGGACCTGCAAACAGCGGCGGAGCATTGCGGTCTGAAACTTCGCGTGGAGACGGACGATCTGCTGACCTGGCTGCCACCGGAAGGCCCTGGCTTCGCCACCGCCGCAACCGTTGCCGCAGAGTGGGCCAAACTGCCTCCCAACCAGCAGGAGCGTCTTCGCCTGCCGCTGCGGGAAATCAAACTCCTGGTACCCGTGCCACGCCCGAATAAAGTGATCCTGCTGGCGGGCAACTACGCCGAACATGTCGTCGAAGGCGGCGGTCAGGCTCCCGAACGACGCGACACCTTCCCATACTTCTTCTGGAAACCGCCCAGCACGACGCTGATTGCCACCGGTGAGCCGATCCTGCTGCCCAAAGTTTCTCCCGACCATGTGGACTGGGAAATCGAGTTAGGCGTGGTGATCGGCAAGCGGTGTCGGCATGTCTCCGAATCGGAAGCGCTGGCATACGTGGCCGGCTACACGATTTGCAATGATGTTTCCGACCGACGGTTCCGCCTCAATCCCCAGCGCAAACCACGCGAGAAGGATAGCTTTTTCGACTGGCTGCACGGCAAGTGGCACGATACGTTTCTGCCGTGTGGGCCGTGCATTCGCTCTGCCCATGTTACGCCCGACCCGCAAAAATTACGCCTGCGTCTGCGTGTCAATGGCCAGACCATGCAGGACGCCTGCACCGGTCAGATGATTTTTCCGGTCGCGTCGCTGATTGCCACTTTGTCCAGTTTCATGACACTGGAGCCGGGCGACATCATATCTACCGGCACGCCGGCCGGTGTCGGTGCTGCTCGCAAACCCCCGGTATTTCTGCGAGCCGGCGACATCGTCGAATGCGAAATCGAAGGCATCGGCCTGCTGCGCAACTCCGTCTCCCGCGAATAACGGCCACCACGCCGCGACAACCGCCTGACAACCAGGACCGGCCGGCGTAAGCCCGCTGCGGTTGGACTGTTTCTACATCTCTACTGGTGCAGTGAGTTTGCACTTCTTCAGGTCAACACGCCATGTCCGGGTTTCGAGAGCGTCATCAGGAATTGTGTCATACCGCGTGATACGGACTCGGCTGGGATCCCTCTCTGCCAGGTGCTCAACGTTCCAAAGTTCCCAGCGGTATTCTTGCTGACCTAAATACTCCTTATACTCCGGTTGCGTGAGTTCCACGATTGTTGCGCGACCGCTATGCGCCTTGACTTCAACACGAAGTTCCTGGCCGTTCTTCGTTGCTCGAAGGTCAAAACCGGGATTCTCTAGGGGCATTTCCTCGACTTGATAGCCCATTTTCTCCAGTTGGCGCTTCACAATGATTCTGCCCGCCTTTTCCAACTCGGCCTTGTCTGCATCCGTCAGCGAACGGCCTCCCGACCACGTTCCCACCGCTCCAGTACCGCCACCACCGATGTCGGCGCTTTCGCCGTGTGGGCTGACAAAATCATAGTTAGTCTTGGTTGGATCTTTCAGACGCAGTGGTTGCTCATCTCTCTCCTGTGGTTCCGCTTCTGAACGGCTCTCCACCGAAGTGTCGCCCGCTTGCCTTATGGAGGCTTGTTCCCGGTAATGCCCCTGGGTGTCGTCACCCACAGGCGTTTGTGACGTCCCGCTCTCTTGCTGGCCCTCTATCTGCGTCTGGGGACTCTCATCTTGTTCCTCCTGATCGGACTGTCGTGAGTACTCACGGAGGCACTTGTCTATTTCGGCATCCGCCATACCTTCACTCAGAAGCTTCTCTTTTCGCTGACGGTCATCAGCACAGCGAAGAAGATTCTCGTAGAAATCCGCCTCTTTCCGTACATCAAGTGCTTTCGTCAGCGCCCGCGCCAACTCAGCCTCGTTCTGGCGGTCTTTATGCAGGTAGATTGTGTCGCCCTCAACGTGCCAGCGTCGTTCGACCTCGTGATGCACGCCAGCCAAAGACAGCCTCGCTTTCAGGGTGGGCACGACCAGCACCTTCAAACGCTTCAGGCGAGCTGATAACCGTTCGGCGCTCTCCTGCTTGATCTCCGAGGACCTCCAGGCATACACATAAGGCAAAGACCTCGTGAACTTATCTTTCAGGTCGCCTGACAACTGCGACTGCGGTTCCCCTGGTATGACATCCACGTTGACAGACTGCAATAGAGACAGAACACCGAAGTATTTCACGGCATCAGAGTGCAGTCGCGCAGGGATATGAAAGAGCCAGACGTCCTCAGCAAATGCTGTCGCAAGGCCGTTATCATCGTTCAGGTATCTTGGTTCGTTAGATACGTATTTCCAGTCGTTGCCCTTTCGGCAAAGGAGGGGGCAAGATTTGAAATCCTCATCTTTGATGTCCTCCTTTTCTGCTACAGTCTCCAGGCACGCCTCATACCATTTCATGACTTTGTACCGAAGCTCTTCGTCAGACGCAAGGCGTTCGGCAGGGGCCTTACCGGGGATGCGCGTGGACAGGAGTTGCTTCCATTCTTCTACAGTCAGTTGTTCCATTCGCGTGCGAAGGCCGACGGCACTGACAAGCCAGTCGCGGACAACCTCCTTGTCGTCTCCGAAAGCCTCAAGGTTAACGACGGGCAGAAGATCCCCTATGGCGCGTTCGGTTCGCCCATCGGGCAGCCAGCAATCAATAAGGGCTGCCGATGCTGACCCGCTTCTCGTCCTCGGTCGAACCATGTATAAGATTTGGAACCACCAGAATGCACGAACAGACTGTTCCCGGTGGTAGTAGTAGAACCATGTCACTTTCGCTTGGGATCGCACCTTGTAGTAATCATCCCAGTGCTTTGCAAGCAACGTGAGTAAGGCGCAGACTTGAGTGTCGTTGAGCTTTTCAATAGTGACGGCTTCAAGACGACCAACGGCGTCCACGGTCGGGGTGCGCCAGCCTGTGTCTGGGAAAGTCTTTCGCCATCCACCGCACTCGACGGGCAATTGGTTCGCAGGAATTCCGTTTCCGTTGGACCCACAATTTTTTACGACACGCGGATAAGCGGCGCACCCGAGCCATTCGAGAACTGGGAGCTCTCTTTCCGCATCGCCGCTTATGCACTGCACCCAAGCAATGCCATCTTGGCCTTCATATAGCGCCTCAACTAGGTCGTTGTTCCATTCGATCCCGAAATAAGCCTTCTCAGCCTCGGCCCAAGTTCCACCTCTGACGGGCACGGGACACCGCCTCAGCTCTGCGGAAGGGAGCGTCGTCTCGTGCCAATCTTGCTGCAGGATGAAACGCAGGAATTGCCCCGGGTCGCCCTGTTTGTCCTTCCAGTACTGGTCAATCGCTTTGCCAACGGCGCGCTGGACAACATCTGCGCCCGGTTCTTTGATCTCCAACTCCTCGCTCAGTCTCTTGACCGTGGACTTTTCCTTGGCCTCCTTTTGGATGCGATCGCGGAACCAGTCGTCCACGAAGGTCAGCGGCAACCAATCGGGCAGGTTCCCCACCCCAGCATTCGGTTTCCAGGTCACGATACGCCCTGCAAGGTCTGAAACCTTCAACAAACTGCCATCAATAGGCACTATGGGCAGCGCTTTCACGCTCTCGATTCGCTTCCGGTGTTCCTCGCTGTAAGGCGGCTTGCTGGCTACCCAATCCGCAAGCCATTCCCAGCAAGCCCACACCAAACCTGGGTTGGTGGCGAGTGAAACCGCGTTTTGAGCGATGACCTCCATCAGGTCTCGATCGTGGATCTCCTTACAATCCAACGCCCTGAGTGCGTTCCGTGCTTCTTGGTCCGTGTCGAACGAACAATGCAACAATTGCCCTCCAAAGCTCGTAGCTTCGAGCAAGGTGCGCGCCAGGTCATGGCGGACGGTGACCGAAATTAATCTCGCCTCGCCAAGAGTCAGGCGCTGCTGACCTTCGATGTCTGCGAGTCGCAGGTCTGTCTTTGCCTTTTCAGCTATGCGTTGCCAGAGGGCATTGGCGACGGGATGAGACTCTCTGTCCTGGAAAGGTACAAGCAGGGCGGCATGACTGCTCGGCGCTTTTGTGTCGTAAGAGTCATTCACAAACTTGCAGACATGGTCGGCGAGTCTGTCGGCAACCCACGCGTTGAAGCGATTGCTTTCTATCGGTATGACGGCAGTACGGTCGCTTTTAACAAGGAACTCGGCGTGAAGGAGCAGACGCACAGGACCTATTTGCTCTGTCGGATAGAAAACGTGAACGGGAAGGTAATCCTCCGTAGGTTTGACACAATCGTTTTCAAGCGGAGCAGCAATAATGAAACTGACCCCATCCTCAGAGACGGCTCGCCGCTCATTTGGCCCCAAAAGCTTCAGCAGGTCCTCGGGAGGGTGCTCTGTATGTTTTGCGACACGCCACCCGACTGGGGTCTGTCCCCGGCTGTCGCGCAGCAACCAAGTACCTTGCTCGCGGTTCCGGATAACCTCTACCTCTAGTCCTGGAGCAGTGATTTTCCGAAGATGGCGGAAGGCAAAGAGCGCGTGAGGTGGCCAGTTCTTCAGCAGTTGTTCCACCTCCGTTATCTTTTCCGGAGAAAGGCCGGGCAGCTTGACAACCGTTTTGAAGCCCTTCGCCTTGAAATCGTCAAGATGAGGGTCTTGTGCTCGGGCATCACTCCACGCGATGAAAAACGGAATCCATTGGTAGGGCACGTGTTCCCCGCCCAGGTCGTTGTCTTGCAGCCACCGCACGCTTTTGTCAGGACTGAACTCTATGCCCTCGCCGTCCACGGTAAGCACCTGGGGATTCCGGGAGACCTCGTACACCGATTTGAATCCTACGCCTTTGCGGCCGATCGCGCCCCCAGTCTTGTCTGAGAAATCAGTGCCGCAAATAGCGCCCACGGATTCGGGTTTGAAGCCTTGACCGTTGTCGGCCACATAGACAGCGTCGTTCTTGACCGAAACAAGAACCTCCGTGGCCTGTGCATCATCGCTATTTTGCAACAGCTCGAAGAGCCATCGCCCCGTGTGGTCGCCCGTGGCGCGCTCTGCGGCCCGCGCGTCGCGAACTATCCGCTCTGGGTCGGCTTTGTAGACTTTTAAGGTTTTCTTCTTGTATTGTTCAATAGCTGCTTCTAAATGGCCTTTTTTCTTGTGCATAAGTGCTTATTGTATGGTCTCCACCTAACACCTGTGCCCATTTCCATTGGCATAATACGCTTCGGCGGATGAAGTGCTAAGTTCTTCGGTTTCGCCGTGCCTCCTATGTCTTCAAGCATGGTCGCCATGTTTGGTGGTTTCCATCTAACCTGCGTAGTGCACAACGCATCGCCCGGACTTTACCTTTAGCGTAGGGTAACCTCCAGGTTCACTCGTTAGCCAGAAACCACTTTGCCACCTCAACGGATCGTCTGAGTCACATTCGAGAATTGGCTGTGCGAGTCTATCACTGGTTAGCTAACAGGCGTTTCGCCACCTCGACTCACCCTCGACCTCCCCCGCCCCGGAAGTTTCTGCCTTTTTCGAGAACGTGCTCAGAAAACCTGCTACTCATCCTCGACTTCACTGTTCCCTCGCCGCTGCTTGGTTGCCAGTCGGCCGTCACGGTGCGGCAACGTTCACCCTTGCCGGTGCGTATCGAACCCACGGCGGGCTAACGCCGCCTGCTCTTTGGTGGCGTTACTTGCCGAACAGAAATCGAATCGTTCCGCAAATGCGTCTTCCACACCCACGGCGGGCTGACACCCGCCGCTCTTGGTGCGTGTGCGACTCGGCATTGCAAGACGCGATTTCCCGGCGAACGAACGTCGTGCACCAGGAGCGGCTCGCGTAAGCCGACCGTGGCGCGCGAGCGTTCTCCTTCGACGAAAACCTCGCCGAAAAACGCTCGCCATCGCCGATGCGTTTCCCCCACGGCGGGTGTCCGTGTGCAGGGGCGTGTGGCGAATCAGTAGAATAAGCCCTGCGAAAAGCAGGAATAGCGACCGGGCCGAGTTCCGCTACTTGTGGCGAATCAGTAGAATAATCGCTGCCCCGCTGCTTGGTGCTAATCGAACCAACGTGGGATTGAAAACTTACTCAGGAAGTGAAGGCACGTGTTCGGGCGATGCGTGCTAATTGAACCAACGTGGAATTGAAAAGTAGAATCAGTAGAATAAGTGCTGCCCCGCTGCCCGGCCGAAGACAAACGGGCAAGCTTTTCCTGCCGCTGTCACGGGACAAAGCGTTCGAACCAAGAGGAAAATCCAGATCGGCCGAGAGTTGCAGCAAGTGACCGCTGGGACTTTTGCATGAACAAAGGGGGGAAACCATGCGAGTGTTTGCTGCAGCAATTGCGACGTGCCTGATGTTTGGGCTAACAGCCCCGTTCGCCGCCGAGCCCGAGGACTGGTACTACCATGACGGGCCGTTGGTCGGCTCGCTCAAGAGTGACAAGCCGTTGCCACTCTACGACAAAGACCCGAACCATCTTTGGAACCGACTGTTCGCTGTCCTTTACATTCGGCCCGGCGAGAATCCCCCGCCTGGCCAAGCCCGGCGCATTGAAGGAGGCGACGCCTATCTCGATCCGCTGCTGTGGCCCGAGACGCCACGCTTCACCGCCGACCGCGCTGTCCTGGAGAGGACGATTCGGCTGCTCGACGAGTTCCTGGAACAGAAAGGAGCCGACCTCATCACTGACCCTCTCAAGCGGGCGATCTTCCAGCATGACCTGTGGGCCGTGTACGACCGAGTAGCGCGGCAGCGGCCGCGAACGGGCCTGGCGACACTGCACGGCGAGATGCTCCGGAAAATGGCCCAAGTAATCCGGGCAGTCGCCCTCTCCAAAGAGGAGATTGCCGCCCTCCCCGACAATTACGCGCTGGCCCTGAAGTCGGGGCATTTCGCCGCCGAACATGGATTCGATCCCAGGATCGACTATCTACCCGCTGATTTGCCAACGGGGCCGGGCAATTCCACCACCGGCGACTGGGTGGAGATCACCTATCCGGCCCACGTGCCACCGTATCACACCCACGACTTCGGCGGCCGCTCCTACTTCCGCATCTTCTACCGCTTCCCCGCGGGCCGGCAGGCAGTGCTCGACTACCTGAAGTATGTGGCCGAAGAAGGCGTTGACCAGAACCATCCCGATGCAGCCAGAAGGGCGGTGCTCAAGAGCAAAGGTCTGCGGCAAATCCCCGCCGGCACCCAACTCGCCCTGCTCCGCCAGATGGTGGTGCTCGACAAGAACCTGGAACCGGTGCCGACATCCATCGTGCAAGAGCTTCGCATGCGCATCTTCAAGAACGTCGAGGGGAAGGAAGATCCCGCTACCACTTCCGGGGAGGGCGTCAACATCTACTCTTACGAGTTGAAGCGAGCCCTGGCGTTCGACGGCCTGCGCAAAGGCGGCCTGGAACGACAGCCGAACAACCTCAAAGTATATCGGCCGCTCTTCCACTTCAACGAGGACTGGGGACGGGCCAGGGGGCGCGAGGGTCTGGCATTTCTGCCCGTGGCGACCCACTGCATCGCCTGCCACGGTCACAAACCGGGTGGCAATGTCGGTGTTTACAGCATCCATTCCATTCACGCCGCCTTCAGCCTCGCCGGGGCCACTCGCAATGGCCCGCCAGGTATCGCCACGCCGATGACGAAGGAGGCGCCAACCCAGGCCCAGCGTGCAGAAAAACTAATTCTCTCGCGTCCGGAATATCGGCAGCTGGTGGAGTGGAGTCGCTAGGCGTGAGGCACGCTTGCAACCCAGGCCGCGCCGAACCAACGGCTGAAGCTGACCGGGGCCGCCATCCTGGTTTTCCGAGCTTCAACGCCGTTGCAGGCGGCCACGGCAACTTAGCCGTGCCGTTCGCAGGTGATTTTGCGAGCCGATATTGCGCTGCGCCGAAAAGCAGCCGATTCAGGGGCTGCTCATCCTACCGCGTCACCCCTGCCTCCCCTCCCAGTTAAACCTCGTCTCGCTCATCGGCGCGTCGGGGCGCAGTGTCCACACGGTTTGCTCTTGATACTTGCCCAACACCTTCGCCATCTCAGGTAGGTGTGAAGCAATCACGCCGCAGGAGCCGCCGATGAAGTTGAGGCACATCTCTCCGGCGCGGCGGGCGAAGTCAGCTATGTCGTAGCGGGTGAGTTGGGTTGGATCCACGAGGATGACTTGCTCCAACCTCGCGGCGAATAGTAGTTCCAGTTCATCTTGCTGCGCCGATAATGATTCTGCGTCCACAGGCGAGGGCGGTTGCGGTTGGGATTGGCCTTGCGATTCCAGTAAACGTGGACTTCGCTGCCGTTGACCACTACGCCATCAGCCCCCAACAGGTGAACGTCCACCTCTTTCACCCACAGCGTTTTGCCAAAGTGGTCATACGCGCCGACACCGGCGGGCCCGGTGTAAAGGTAGTCCAGCAACCCATCGTTGTTCACGTCCGCCGCCACCATGCCCCCCCGCCATCTCATCGGGACGCGGCTGGGAAAGTTGGAACGTGAACGGGTTCGGGTCATACTGTTTCCAGTTGCTCATGGCGAGTTCACCGCGCCTTATCTTACCCCGAAACAGGACACCGCGCAAATCCGAATCATCTCTGAGGAAATTTTTTTGCGCGGCGTTGCAATTTCTGAAAGGCTGTGCTATAAGGGGAGATGACGCGTGGCGTTTTCTATGGAGCGTGGATGAGATGAGCGCCATCCTCCTCAAAGGAGCTTCAAACGGGCGCGTGGCGAGGATGAAGACCATTCGTGGGCGCCGCTGGCATGCTGAAGAAAAGTGTTGGAGTGTGCCCGTGAGAAACGATTGCGTGTTAGACGGAAACCGTATAACATGCTTTTGAGGTGTTTACAAACGGCATCGGAGCGACTATAATATGCATGACGGAAACCGTCCGGCGCGTGTTATGCCGACGCTTGCCGGTAGAGGCGGGCTAGGCGGAAACCATATAAACAGTTCCACCTGACGCCGCTCCGCTATGCGGTGCAGGTGAAGGGCAAACCGTTAGGTGGCTTCATAACAGGAAGGATGGAAAGATGACACGTAGAACACTCGAAGAAACGATTAAACTCGGGATAAGTCGGAAGCTCATTGAAATCACGGATGAGAAAGTCAAATATCTAATTCAGAGTAAGGACTACGATCGTGGCCCAGAAGAATTAGTCAGGGCGGCCATTTATGTTGAGCTGGTCGAAGATTATCACTATTCACCCTCCAGAATAGATTTTGAAGTCGAAGTTCCCCGCAGAACTCCCAGCGACTTTGCAGATATTGTTGTTTACGAAGACGACGAGAGACAAACAAATTACATTGTTGTCGAAAACAAGAGAGAAGATTGCTCCGAAACAGAATTTGCGCAGGCTATAGAGCAAGGTTTTGGGAATGCGAATAGTCTAAGGGCTAAATTTCTCATAGTTGATAATTTCAAACAGAGACGAGTTTATGATGTAGCGAATTACGCGCCCAATGAAAGAGACGCCGATAAGATTGTCGATGTGCCTGTAAACTATGGTTTAGTTCCTAAATATAGACTTATAAGAGGCGGAAGAGATGATTTAAGGAGAGTATCATTCAATGAGTTGGCCAGCGTTTTTCAGAGGTGCCATAATATCCTTTGGTCAGGCGGTAAGTTAGATCCTGCTACCGCTTTTGATGAGATGAGCAAGATACTGTTTGCAAAGATTCACGACGAAAGAAATACTCGAAATGGCGAGCCATATAAGTTACAAGTTGGACAAAACGAAAATGAAGTAATCGTCGCTCGAAGATGCATTGATCTATACAATGATGCGCGAGCCATAGATCCTTACGTCTTCACCGAGCCCATTTTATGTTTCCGATGCTAAAATAAAGGCCGTAGTAGAAGTATTACAAGACATCTCACTTACAGAAACAGACCTGGATGCTAAAGGTCAAGCGTTTGAAAAATTCTTGGGCGTTGTTTTTAGAGGCGAACTTGGGCAATACTTTACCCGCAGGCAAATAGTTGAGTTTGTAGTTGATATGCTTGACCCAGATGAGAGAGATATAGTTCTTGATCCTGCTTGTGGTAGCGGCGGCTTTCTGCTCTATTGTATCAAGAAGGTAGCAGACAAAATCAAATCAAATTACGCAGGCAAACAAAAATTGATTGACAGGAAAATTTCTGATTTTACAAGGAAAAACGTCTATGGGATCGAGATAAATGCAAAAATTGCTCGTGTCGCAATGATGGACATGATAGTCAACGATGATGGCCACACGAATATCGAAAATAATACGGGCCTCAATGCTATTTTTAGGAATGCAAATATAGGCTTCAACAGGTTCACTCTGATAATGACCAATCCACCATTCGGCGTAAAAATCAACAGAGATGACCGAGATAACTTAGGACAGAATAGTTTCAATAACTTTGTTTTTGGGGGTAGTAGGAAATCCCAGCTTTCGGAGATACTATTTCTCGAACAATACAGGAAGTTTTTAGTTGATGACGACAGTCGGAATCCACGGGCCGGTATCGTATTACAAGTTGGCGTTCTAAATAATCCCAGCAATAGAAAGTTGCTCAATTGGCTCAGATTGAATTTCAAGATTTTAGGAGTGGTTAGCTTGCCGGATTTTGCTTTCCGAAAGGCAGGCTCGGGTATGAAAACTTGCCTTCTATTTCTCAGGAAATACCGGGCGCCTTACCAAAAAATAGAAGATATACCAGACTATGATGTGTTTTTTGCTATTGCCAATCATATCGGGTACGACTCAACATTGAGACCAGATGACAATGATTTACCAACGATACTTGAGCATTACAAAAATCACACGGCAGACAAGGAAAGAGGCATTTTTTGGATTCCTCTATCTCAATTGGATTATAGGCTTGATCCCACATACTATTTCAACAAATTTCTCATATCCCAGCATTTCGAGCGTCTCAAGGAATCAGGACATAAACTCATCCCGCTTTCCGATCTTGTTGTGAAAATGAATGCAGGGAAATCGCCTGAAGGAGGGGTCACGAGAAGCACGGGTGAAATTCCAAGCATCACGATCGCAAATATTACAAGAGACGGGACTTTAGATTTTAGTTCTGAATTGAACTATGTCCCTGACGTTTTTTTTGAAGAGTTCAACCGAACTAAGGGCGGACTGGAATATCTTGACATCTTAGTTGCAAAAGACGGCGCGACTACGGGAAAGACGGCGATCATAGATGACAACTTCCCATTCTTGGATAAATCTCAATCCCGCCCAATTCCTAGAGCGATATTCAGCGAGCATGTATTTAGGCTGCGAATGAAGCCCGGGGTTAATCCCTTGTATATACATGCCTTTTTGAATAGTGAATTGGGTCAGTTACAGTTAGAGACCATTACTTCAGGTGGGGCACAGGGTGGAATAACAAGAGGCTTCGTAAAGGAGATTTACATTCCGGTTGTTGATGAAAAAACCCAACAAAAGATTGCTTCCGCATGGGTAAATGGAATGCGTCGGTCAGAGAGGTTCAGGAGAAAGTATGAGGAAAGTGTTCATAGGATAAAGAAGGATATTGACGTAATGATAGAAAATGCAAGGCCATTATCTGACGAAAAATTATCGCATATTTTGGAAATTGAGGGGCAAATAGAAGAGGACGGGAAAGAAAGTGACACCGAAGAAGATAATAACTATTGCTCTTGAACCAATTGGGCCACCTAACAAGCGCTTCCAGCCGACCGCTTCGCTCGCTCGCGGCTGAAGCGCGTGCCGTTAGGCGGGCAGGCGGATAGCGGTAGCGAGTGCTATCTGTAGTGCTTGGCGCTGCGTCTGGTACGCCGCCCACGCTGCCGACGCAAAGGACAAAAGCGAAGCCGAAGCAGGGATTCGCATCGGCTACGCGACGAGCCGACCGGTACCCGCACCGCTTCAGGGAGAATCCAATCCCACCGTGCACGAACGTTGAGGCTGCATCTGACCATTCGGCCACTGTGTTCGGTGGCGCTACAGTTACATTGCATCTGGTGCAAGCTGGAGGGTGGGTACTTGTGGTTCGGAGATTGGCGGCTTAGCTTGCGGCGGTGGCGGGTTCGGGTTCGCGCAGAGCCAGGTTGGGAATGGCGGCACGCAGCACTTCCAGCAGCTGGCTGGCAAAGAAAAATTCGATCTCCTTACGCACGTGTTCGGGTATCTCGCGGAGGTCTTTCTGATTTTCGCGTGGCAGAATGACCCGTCGGATACCGGCACGGTGAGCGGCGAGGAGCTTCTCCTTGATGCCGCCGACGGGGAGCACCAGGCCGGTCAGCGTGATTTCGCCGGTCATAGCGGTGTCTTTGCGGGTGGGTAAGTTGGTGAACAGCGAGGTCAGAGCAGTGACCATGGTCACCCCAGCGCTGGGTCCGTCTTTGGGGACAGCGCCAGCGGGAACGTGGATGTGCACACCGTTGCGGCGGAATTCCTTCGGCGAAATGCCGAGCAATTCGGCGTGGGACCAGACGTAGCTGAGTGCAGCTTCTGCCGATTCGCGCATCACCCGGCCAAGCTGACCTGTCAGCCGCAAGCCTTGTCCCTGGGGTAAAAGTGCGGCTTCAACGTAAAGCACTTCGCCGCCGGTCTCGGTCCAGGCCAGTCCCGTGGCCACACCGGGAGGCAGTGCCTCGCGGGCCTGTTCGGGGAAGAAGCGTTCCGGTCCGAGCAAATCGGGCAGGTCTTCGGGGCGGACGGTGACCGGTTCGGTCTTGCCTTCGGCGAAGCGGACGGCGACCTTGCGGCAGAGCCGACCCAGGGCCCGTTCCAGTTCGCGGACGCCTGCTTCACGGGTGTATCGCCGGATAATCGCATCCAGCGCGGTCGGCAGAATGGTCAACTGTTCCGGTTGCAGGCCGGATTCTTTGAGCTGCCGCGGAATCAGATAACGGCGGGCGATTTCCATTTTTTCTTCCGGTGTGTACCCGGCCAGACGCAGAACTTCCATGCGATCCAGGAGCGGCTCCGGAATGGTCATGAGATTATTGGCCGTGGTGATGAAAAACACCTTGGACAGGTCGAAGGGCAGATCGAGGTAGTTGTCGCGGAAGTTGGTGTTTTGAGCGGGGTCAAGGATTTCCAATAGTGCGGCTGCGGGGTCGCCGCGAAAATCCCGACCGATTTTGTCCACCTCGTCGAGCATGAGGACGGGATTCTTGACGCCGGCCCGACGAATGGCCTGGATAATCCGGCCCGGCATGGCGCCGATGTAGGTGCGTCGGTGGCCGCGAAGCTCCGCCTCATCATGTAACCCGCCCAGACTTTGCCGCTCGAATTTTCGACCCAGCGCACGAGCAATACTCTGGCCGAGCGAAGTTTTGCCGACGCCAGGCGGACCGACGAAACACAAAATCGGCGCCTTGGCTTCCGGATTGAGTTTGAGCACGGCCAGATGCTCGAGAATCCGCTCTTTGATTTCCTCCAGTCCGTAATGATCCTCATCGAGCACCTGCCGGGCACGGGCGATGTCGAGTTGATCCGGCGTCTCTTTGCGCCAGGGCAACTCGAGCACCAGTTCCAGCCAGGTGCGGATGACCTGATAATCGGGAGCGATGGGCGGCAGACGTTCGAGGCGATTTAATTCGCGTTCGGCTTCCTTGCGTACATCATCGGGGAGATCGGTTTCGGCCAGGCGTTGCCGCAACTCGTCAATTTCCGCCTTTTCCGGGCTTTTTTCGCCGAGTTCCTCCTGAATGGCCCGCAACTGCTGGCGGAGCATGTACTCGCGCTGTTGTTTGGTGAGTTCAGACTCGGCCTGCTTTTGAATCTTGTGCCGCAGTTCCTGCACCTGCAATTCGTGCTGCAAATACTGATACAGCAGCCGCAACGCTTCCAGACGGCTTGGTGCTTCGAGCAGGGCCTGTTCTTTGGGCACATCCAGGCTCAGCATCGAGCCGATGAAGTAGGCCACACGCAACGGATCGCCCTGCTGCGTGATTAATTCCCGCAGATTCTCCGGCGCTTCCGTACCAGCCAGTTCGAGGATGCGGCGGGTGGTGTCGAGAATGCTCCGGTAAAGGGCCTCGACTTCCGGACCGGAATCTTCCGGCCAGGGAAGCACCTGAACACGTGCCAGCAGATACGGCTCGGTTTGTTCCAGCCGAAGCAGACTGACGCGCTCGATGCCCTGCACCAGGATTTCGATGCCGTTGGGCGAACGGGCCATCTTGCGGATCACCGCCAGCGTACCCACTGCGTACAAATCGTCGCTGCTGGCTGGCTGATCCTTTTGCGGATCGCGCTGGGCGAAAATGACCAGCGATTTGTCTTCCCGAGCCGCGGCGGCTTCGATGGCGGCGATGGAGGTGGGTCGGCCCGCGGACAGGGGCGCAAAGACCGACGGGAATATCACCGTGTTCCGCAACGGCAAAACCGGTAAGGTCTGAATCGTGCCAGGCGTCATCGGAGAAGTCATAGCCAGGATCCTGTCCAGGGATGAAATGCAGGCCGGAAAGTTTGCAGCGCCCGACAGGGTGGGCCCCGATCCGAAAGGATGTCCCCGAGGTCAAGAAGAACCTGCGTCCCTTGGCGGACCCGCCTCGGGTTTCGAGAAAGGTCTGCGATTCACCCTGGTTTCCTCCAGGTGGGCATTTCGTCGGGTACGCAGCGAAGTCAGGCGCCGGTATCGCCGGCCGAAAAGTCAGCCACTCGTGTCAATCGCTACCAGCAGCATGCCATCCCGGTAATCCACTTCCAGGTGGGCATGTTCCAGATTCACGGGCAACTCGACGGTGCGCTCAAATGGGCTGTAGGCGATTTCCATGCGGTACTGAGCGTAGCCGAATTGTTCCACGCAGAAATCGCGGCGCTGGCCGGCCACAGTCAGATATTGGCCGCGAACCTCGATGCGAATGTCGCCCGGACGCACCCCGGCCAGGTCGAACTTGAGCAGCCAGCCTCGCGGCGTGCGATAAATATCCACCGGAGGCGACCAACCCGCCTCTTGATGGCTCTGCGCTTGCGGTAAGAAAAACACCTGCATCCAGCGAACAATGTCTCGTGCCATCGTGTCCTTCCTGGTTTTTGTGCGACGCTCCGGTCAGGCTCGGGGACGCGGCCGGAAGATCGGGCAATGGAGTCCGCGAATCGGTTCGTCGCCGATCGCACCACCTGTGGACAGCAGCAGACCCAGCCACTTGTGAAGCTCGAATGGGCCAGTCGGTTCCTGGCCGATCATGCCGCTGCCGAGGTTACGGCCCGGAAGATTAACATATCGGCCCGCGGGTCATAATCCAATTGCACGGTCTGGCCATCGCGGATTTCGCCCGCAAGTAACCGTTTCGCCAGAGCCGTCTCCACTTCCCGCTGAATCAACCGTTTCAGGGGCCGGGCACCATAGTGCGGGTCGTACCCTTTCTGGGCGAGGTAATCCCGAGCCGCCGGCGTTACCACCAGGGTGATCCGCCGTTCCTCCAGCCGCTTCTGCAACCGCGCCAGCTGGATGTCCACAATCTGTTTCAGGTGGGCTTCGGTCAGCGAATGGAACACGACAATTTCGTCCACGCGGTTGAGGAATTCCGGTCGGAAATGATAGCGCAACTCCTCAAGCACCGCTTCTTGCATCCGCTCATATTCCGGTCCACCGGGCAGGCCCTGGTATTGCAGAATCCGCTGGCTGCCGATGTTCGAGGTCATGATGATGATGGTGTTCTTGAAATCCACCACGCGTCCCTGGCCATCCGTCAATCGTCCATCGTCGAGGATTTGCAACAGCACGTTGAAGACGTCGTGATGAGCCTTTTCGATTTCGTCGAAGAGCACGACCGAATAGGGTCGGCGACGCACCGCTTCGGTGAGCTGTCCGCCTTCCTCGTAACCGACGTAACCGGGCGGAGCACCGATCAGCCGGGCCACCGTGTGTTTCTCCTGATATTCGGACATGTCAATGCGGATCATGGCCCGCTCATCATCGAAGAGCGCTTCCGCCAGTGCCCGTGCCAATTCGGTTTTCCCAACACCGGTCGGCCCCAGGAAGATGAACGAGCCGATCGGACGATTCGGGTCTTTCAAACCCGTGCGGGCGCGAATGACCGCTTCCGCCACCACGCGCACTGCTTCATCCTGACCCACGACCCGCTTGTGCAACTCCTCTTCCAGGTGCATCAACTTCTGAGCTTCGCCTTCCAGCAGCTTGCTGACCGGAATGCCCGTCCAGCGACTTACGACTTCGGCGATATCTTCTTCGTCCACCTCTTCCTTAATGAGCCGGACTCCCTGCCGGGTCAGCTCTTCTTCCGCTTCCTTGAGAGCCTTTTCGAGTCCGAAAAGTCGGCCATATTTGAGTTCGGCGACACGGTTGAGGTCGTACTGTCGCTCGGCCTGTTCGATTTCGATTTTGGTGCGTTCAATCTGAGCCCGCAGGTCGCGCAGTCGCTGGATCATCTGTTTTTCCCGTTCCCACTGCGCTTTGAGGGTATCAGCGCGGGAACGGAGTTCGGCCAGCTCTTTTTCGAGTTTGGCCAACCGTTCTTTCGAGGCCGGATCGGTTTCTTTCCGCAACGCCTCCCGTTCGATTTCCAGTTGCATGACCTTGCGGAGGATTTCGTCGAGCTCGGAGGGCATGGAATCAATTTCGGTGCGGAGTTTGGCTGCCGCTTCGTCCACCAGGTCGATGGCTTTGTCGGGTAAGAATCGGTCGGCAATGTAACGGTTGGAAAGCACCGCAGCGGCCACCAGAGCGCTATCCTTGATCCGCACGCCGTGGTGCACCTCGTAACGCTCTTTCAGACCACGCAGGATGGAAATGGTGTCCTCGACCGAAGGCGGTTCCACCAGGATAGGCTGGAATCGGCGTTCGAGGGCGGCGTCTTTTTCGATGTATTTGCGGTATTCGTCCAGCGTGGTAGCGCCGATGCAGTGCAGTTCGCCGCGAGCCAGCATCGGCTTGAGCAGGTTGGAAGCGTCCATCGCTCCTTCAGCGCGGCCCGCACCAACCACGGTGTGCAACTCGTCAATGAACAGGATGATTTCCCCCTGGGCTTCCTGCACCTCTTTCAGTACCGCTTTCAACCGCTCTTCAAACTCGCCGCGATATTTGGCCCCGGCAATCAGGGCACCCATGTCGAGCTGGATGATCCGCTTGTTTTTGAGTCCTTCGGGCACATCGCCGCGAACGATGCGCTGAGCCAGTCCTTCGACGATCGCGGTTTTGCCCACACCAGGTTCGCCGATCAGCACCGGGTTGTTTTTGGTTCTGCGGCAAAGCACCTGGATGACGCGGCGAATTTCGTCATCGCGGCCGATCACCGGATCGAGCTTGCCCTGGGCCGCCAGTTTCGTCAAATCCCGACCGTAGCGTTCCAGGGCCTGGTAAGTAGTTTCCGGAGTTGGCGAGGTTACCCGCTGATGGCCGCGAATCTGTTGCAACGCCTGCAACAGGTTGTCGCGCTGAATCCCATACTCACGCAGCAAACGCCCGGAAAAACCCGTATCGTCCACCAGACCCAGGAGCAAATGCTCGACCGAAATGTACTCATCGCGCAGTTTCTTTGCTTCCTCTTCGGCCTGCATGAGCAACCGGTTGAGCCGACCCGTGATATAAACCTGGTCGGTAGCGGCAGGTCCGCTGACCCGCGGCAGCCGACGCAGCTCCTGCTCCAGTCGTTCCTGCAGCCTGTCCACCCGGCTCAAACCAGCCTTTTGCAGCAGCGGCACCGCCAGCCCATCGCTATGCTCCAGCAGAGCCAGAAACAAATGCTCCACATCCACCTGCTGGTGCGATTCCCGAAGCGCTCGCCGGTGCGCTGCTTGCAACGCTTCCTGAGCTTTTTCCGTAAAGCGGTTGATGTCCATAGCCGAACCCTTCCTTTCTGCGTGGGTGATGGTGGCCCAGGTGGTTCCTGCTGGCCACGCGGTTTACGCTCGCAAACGGCCCATCTGCAACCCCGATGCCGATGCGGGCATGGAGTCAAATCCGCAGAATTCTAGGCTATTCCCAGCCACTAGTCAAATTGGCAGTAGCAGTCGTACTGCCTGATTGGCAGTTTCGCTGGCCGAGTCGGTTCAAGTCGGCTTGCGTTCGCTGGCCAGGACCTGAATCAGGCCGGCGGTGTAATCCACCAGATTTCCGCGTCGCTGGGCAATATCCACCAGCGGTCGGTAGTCGCCGAGCTTCTGGCACAGCTCGTAAATGGTCGGGCAGCTACCCAATTGTTGCGGGTCAGCCCGGGTGAGGTAACGAGCGTAAGCTTCGACGGCCTCCCGATGCCGACCTAATCGTTCCAGCAGACCAACGTAAACTGCCGCCGGGTAATACCCGACCTGTTCCAGATCGGCAGTTTCGGCCTTGTGGCGGAAATGTTCCAGTCCAGCCTCGACTTCTTCGCCCAGCAGTGTGCGGAAGTAAATGTGGTAGTCGAAATAAGTCTGCTCAAACGGCGGGTCGCCGGGATACTGAAACCTCGGATTGATGTGCTGTCCGTATTCGCACAATTCCACGGCCAGCCGCAATTCCTCGCACACCGGCAGGTAGTAGGCGAACTGCACCACGGACGACAGGTGCGAGGTGTCAATATGGTAAAAATCCTCGGCAAATAGCGTCTGTTCGCGTCCGCGGAGCAATTCGCGCACAGAAAGTTCCGGCGGCGGTTCGATTCCTTCACGCTGCGCGATGTCGGTTCGCAGACGTTCCCGCAATTCCTCGTAAAGCGCTCGCACCAGTTGCTTCAGGCAATCCACGCGGTCTTCCTGAGTGCCAGGAAAACCCTGCGAAAACGTCGTGATGGCATTGCAAATCCCGTAGTATTTCAGCACCCAGCGAAATCCCAGACGGGGATGGGCCCCTTCGTACAGAGCAATCTGAACGTATTGCTGACACTGTTCCGGTTCCTGCGGTTCGACCTGCTCGAGAGCCTGAGCGATCTCCTGGTGTTCCTGGATCATGCGAAAGAAAGGCCAGGCAGAAACGATATCCTGATTGGCCAGCGCCAGCCGACCCGCTTGCCGGGCTGCCTCGCGGATGCCCTGTTCGTAAGCCGGGGCCAGTTCCTCCGGCACATCGCTATCGAAACGCGGCTGCACGGCCGGCAGACCCAGTTCCAGGCGTTTATCCAGCACCAGCGCATAAAAGTAGCCGGTATAATCCCGCCGCTGGCGCAGCTCCTCCAGTAACCGGGCCACTGCCGGGCGCGGACCTCGTTCGTGCACCAGGTTTTCCAATTCTTCGTAAATGCTCATCGGCTCTCCTGAGCGCGGAGGCTGGACCGGCTCGCGCTGGCCGGGCCGGCAAAAGCACTGCCGCTCTACACTGACATGTTATTCCGATCCCGTAAGTTTCCAATTACTATCGAAAAGTCCGGCTCGCACCACTTCGCAAGCCAGCGGATTGTCGCCAGCACTGAGCCGAAGCAGAGCGTAGTCGCCCAACCGGGGAAATAGCAGAGCGTTGGTCCCTTCAAAATCCGCGGCATGGAAGGTGTGACCGCTGTTGATCACGACCAAGCGACCCGCCGCGAATGGGCTGGCGTAACACAGCACCGGCACATGATCCCGAGCGGGGTGAGTATGTCCGGCAAAGCGGAGACTCGTTTTGTCCCACGTCAACGGTAGCTGGTCGAGAATACCTGCCAGAATGCGGTTGGAGCCAGGATCGCCGAAGAGCACCACGTGATGTCGAGCTAATACTTCGCTGGTGACCTCCACGTCCCGCACCATCGGAAGGTCCCCGCGCATGTATTTGCTCCACTCGCGCTGAAACCGCTTCAGCTCCGCCTGAGCATATTCTTCCACCCGCCGATTCCACGGTTGCCCCGTTCCCACCACGCACACAAACCGGGAGCGGAACGCCTGGTCTATCGGCCCGGCGGCAGAGCCAGTCTTGCGCATCTGGCGTACCTGGAAGTAGCTCAGCTGGGCCCAGGGTACAGCTTGCCATTGTCCATTTCGTTTCCATAACGTTACCGCGCGGATTCGCCTGGGTCGCCAATCTCCGGTATCATTCACCACGTCCACCGCGGCCTCCACGCTTTGACCATCAATCTGGCAGTTCACCGTGGCAGCCGTGTGGTCAGACGGCAGCGTGATTCGTATGGCCCAGAGATTGTCCGTTTGCACCACGTAGCGGTTTCCGTCCCAGTGAGCATCTACTCGACTGGCCTGGTAAAGGTTTTCCGGCACGACATGGATCCAGTGTGCCGTTGCATATTGCGGATGATAGGTAACAAAACGCACACGCTCTGGATAACGGGCTCGACCTGTTTGGGCATGTTTGGCCTGCAACTGCAAAATGGTTCTCAGCGACTCCGGATGATACCGATGCTCCGTCTTCGGCCCGATGATCAGGGTCATGGGAATCTTGAGAGGCTGAAGACGAGCCGCGATATTCTTAGCTGCCTGAAGTTGCGGATCCAGTTCCCCGCCATACGCGACAATAGGCACGTTATAGGCATTCTCGGCGTATTCCACCGCATCATATATCTTGAGACACGCCTCCTGATAAGGTGGTAACGGTTGCGGCAAGCCCTTGACATAACCATGCGTGGTCGTAAAGCCGGCCCCTGGACTTACTGAGCACCACAGGTGCGGATAATGTAAGCCCAGGTGCCAGGCTCCCGCTCCGCCCATCGAAAAACCACGCAGCACTACCCGATCGGGATCGAACACCTGCGGAAACCGCGCCGCCCAGTCATGCACCGCCTCCAGGACATCGCTTTCGCCGGCCCAGCGATAGGCATTATTTCCCCGACCATAGACGTGCAACTCTATATAATCCCGTTCCTCGCCGGGCTTAGTGGTCGGATAGGAATATAGAAATTTCACCTCATTCAGCGTTGCGTCTCGCCCATGCAGAATCACATCAAGCCGATGTTGAGTCTGCTGTTTCGCTCCGAAACCGCGAGGCAGAACCACGATGTAAGGCTGCACGCTTCGATCGACATCCGAGAAATAACCCAGTGCAACCGGCCCGCCAGCCAGGAGCCAGGTTGGCTTGCCATGCTGAAGATAGTCATCCGCACGCCGGATCCCACGGTCTAAAATTTCTAATGTCCATTGCGGATATTCGGGACGATACCATTCTTGATGTTCGGTGATCCACCTGGCAGCCTTGTGGTATATCGAAATGTCAGCAAGTATAGTCAAGCCAGCCGGGCTGTTTTGCAGACCCAGTTGCTTGAGGCGTTCTTCGACCAGCTGGAGCTTTTTGTGAAGGAGATCCATTTTCTCCCGTATTCGTGCCTGAGTCGCTGCGTCTGGCGCATAGGATTTCTTTTGCAGGGCGCTCTGTGCCAGTAAAAGTGTGCAGGTCAGGGCACTTAGTGCTAATGCGAGACAGGTTCGTTTGTTCATACTGGATATCCTCCCGATATTAGTGGGGTCTGGCTTCTAAGTCCGGTTGAAAGAGCAGCACATAGAATCTAGTCGGGCAGGCCTAATAAGTTAAGGAGCCAGTCACGGAAAGCGGTCATCGGCAGGGATGTTCCGGGAGATGGCCCGTCACTAATCAGTACCGGCCGATCGAGCGGATCGCTTGCCGCTAAGCCGTGGCTTCCGCCGACTAAACTCGCATCCAGAGGGATTACATCAAAAAGCACGCGAAAGCCCGATTTTTTTTGTAGCAAACGCCAGAGCAGTCGCCCTTTCGGCCACCAGAGTTGCGGATCGAAAAACAATTCGCACGGATCAAAGCCGGGCTTGCGGTGAATATCCACCGTGGGAGCATAGTCCGGAGCGTGCTTATCGTCCAGCCAGAAGGGATAAGCGAACCAGCTATCCGGTTCGGCCAGAAGGACTAATTCGCCGCTGCGGGGATGGTCTAAGCTGAGTTCAGCGCGAGCCTCACCGATTAACACACGAGCCACGCCGGGCACTTGAGCGACTAAGTCGGCAACTTCGGGCACTTGCTCAGGTTCGCGGATATAGAGGTGGCAAATCTGGTGATCGCAAACACCAAAGGCTAGGCTCTCGAACGTTTCTAGCTGTTCCCCAAACGGTCCCGGTCGCACCCGCAGATAGCCACGCTCACGGAGAATGCGGTTGATATAGACAGGTCGCCGAACGTCTAAATGTCCGTATTCGCTAACGACGACCAGACGTGCACCGAGCTGATTACTTGCATCCTGAATCCGGGCGAAGGCGTCATCCAGTTCGCGAAGCAGGCGGGGCAGCTCGGCCCGACTCGGACCATAACGCAGCAGGTCATAATCAAGGTGCGGGAGATAAACAAGTGTCAGGTCGGGACGATAGCGCTCTAATATCCACACCGTACAGCGGGCGATCCAATCGGTGCAGGCATAACCGGCTGCCGGGCCCCAGAAGGTCTCGAACGGGAATCGTCCTAATGCCGATTCCAGCTCCTGCGGTAAATGCTCCGGACGACCGGTGATGCCGAACACTTTGCTTCCATCCGCGCCATAGTAAGGCTTTGGAGTCACGCTATATTCGACGTCGGCTCCTTGATTGAACCACCAGAAGAGTTTGGCACATCGAAAAGTCTGACCGCGTCGCCGGGCCCGGTGCTTAGCAGTAACATAAAGCGGCTCGGCCTGGATGAGGCGGTTCGACTGCTGCCAGAAACGAACCTCCATCGTGTCGCGGTAAAGCCAGCCATTTGCGACGACGCCGTGTCTGTCGGGCGTGGTTCCAGTCAGGAGCGTAGCCTGAGCGGTGCAGGTAACGGCAGGGACGACCTCGATAAGGCTGCATTGCCAGCCCCGGTGGGCTAATTCGGCAATTCGCGGCGCCATCGGCACTAATCTTGCCGTTAGTCCCACACACAGCACGACCACTACGGGCTGACGATCCGCAGGCATAGCAGTTGAAAAAGGGGTTCTTGATAGAGCCGCCCGAGCTTAATATGCGCTTGCTTAGAATGTTTCACCCGACGGTCCGTGATTTAGTGCGTTCAGCGAGCGAGATTTGACCCGGAGCCCAGCGGAGTCAAGGTCAGTATCGAATCACTGGGCATCGCAAGGGTAATGTTAGTATGCGGGTTCAAACTGGAGCAGCGGGTAGTAGCGAATCATTCAGGCATCGCCCGCAGTCTTGTTGGAAGGAGTCGGCGTCATGCGGAGAATACAGGGACCCTATTGCTGGCCCTGGAGTGTGGCGAGGAATTCTAATAAGTCGGCCGCCTGTTGCGGTGTCAGGTCGCGCAACAGCAATTCCGGCATCATGGATTTCGGGGAAACCGCGAACCGTTCCACCTCAGCAACCGGAATGCGCACACGTTGTTCGGACGATACACGCAGCACTACTTCGCTATCGGTGCGGGAGACTAATAGTCCGACATAGATTTGGCCGGCCCTGGTTTCTAAAGTATAGGCGGCATATTGCGGGTCAATAAACTTAGAGGGTTCGAGGATGCTTTCGAGAATCTGGCGGCGACTATATTTTTTGCCGATGCTGCTTAGATCGGGTCCGAAATCACCGCCTCGACCGGCCACGCGGTGACATTGCGCACATTGCAGACCCGGATGCTCGAAGAACAGTCGCCGGCCACGCTCGGCGTTCCCCACAAGTGCGAGGATCTGTTCCGGGCGAATCGCCTGTCCAAGACGTGGAATACGCTGCTCCGGCGGAATCCACGACTCGAAAAGTTCGCGGATGACAGGATCGTTATGCTTCTGGGCCTGTTTGAGCAGTTCGGCACGCAGATTGGGAGCGGGAGGGTTTTCCAGCCAGTAGAGGTAAGCAGCCAGGGCTTTATCTGCGCTGGTAAATATAGAAGCAACGACCGCCGACGGATCAGAAGCGGCAGGGTTTAGCGTCGTTACATCTACGAGTGGCGGGATATTAGCATTCGGAGCGGATTTCGCTACTTCCGAATTAGGCGGCAGGGAGTTAATCCAGCGGCTGACTAATAAAATACCGTCGCGGTCGGCTAATACAGGCCCTAAATGGGGCATGTGTCCCGGCCCGGCTTTAGCAAGCCGATAGATGAGCACGGAGCGCCAGGCTTCGCCCGGAGCCAGGATGCGAGCCCGGGGAATATGGAACGTGCCCTGCACAGGCGGGACATTGAGAATCTTCATGGCCGACAGGGCAGTTCCGGCCTGTAAATCCAGGTCGGCAGTGCCCCCGGCACCGAATCGGTGGCAGTGAGCGCAGTTGACATGGAGATAGGAACGAGCCCGCTTATCGAGGGCAAATCGCTCATCGTGTACAGGTACTAACGGTTCTGGAATCCGAGGGGGACCAGGCTTCTTATCGGCTCGCACTAAGCGGAGTAAGCCGAGCTGCTGAAAAGCGTCCAGCTGATTATAGTCGCGATTCTCCGGCCAGGGACGATTGAGTTGCAGGAGGTTGAAAGCCAGAGCAAAGTCGGCCCAGGGATTATGACAGGTCAGACACTCGCTTCGACTGGCATAACGCCAGCGCAGGCGGATCGGTTCGGGAAAAAGAGGCGGATAGGTGATCTTATATTCGCGCTCCAGTCCTTCTGCGGGGACTAAGTCGGCATCGGTCTGGCTATCGTTCCACATATAGGTATAAGCTCGCCAGTCCGTGCCATCGTAATGAAGGATTTGCGTTTCGATAGCCCTGGGCACGGAGCGACCAGTATCGTCCAGGACCGGAAGCGTTATATGCTTTAGCAGCACGCCGTCTTTAGGGAAGAATAGCTGACTGCGGAAAAAGGCGCCTGTCGGAAGTATAGGGTGATCGTAGATGATCGCCTGGGAGTCATTGGGAAGGGCGAGCCAGTATTGGGAAGCAGCGGTGTCAAGCCACATGCGAGCGTTAATATCGAAAGGATAGACGCCGCTAGCTGAACGCAGCGGCTTTAGTGAACTGAACAGCCCCGTGTGACTTAGTTTGCGTGGAAATTGGGCGGAAGTATCCGGTTGAGGATTGCGAACTAAATAATGGATAGTGCCTGGTTCGCCGTAACGGACGAAATAAAGTTCGCCCTCAGGGTCTTCCCCGAAGGCAACGATACGATAAGGCCCGCGAGCGATCTCGCGGTAACTAAGCAAACGGTCGCCGTCAAAACGGCACGCCCAGATGCGGCCGGTGACCCAGTCGCCGCAAATATAGTGGCCAGCTAATTCGGGTAAGCGCTGGCCGCGATAGACGTAGCCCCCGGTGATAGAAGCGGCTTCGCTATGAGGAAGGGCAAGTTGCGGCGGAAGTATAGGTGTGGGGCCGCGACGGCTTTCCGGACGTACCGGTTGCGGTCCTTCCATGACCGACCAGCCATAATTGCCTCCTTTCTTGACGCGATAGATCATCTCCCAGCGTTCCCAACCGACATCGCCGACCCAGAGATCGCCGGTGCGGCGATCGAAACTCATACGCCAGGGGTTGCGAAAACCATAGGCCCAGATTTCGGGGCGTGCTCCGGGCGTGTGGAGAAAGGGATTATCGGGCGGAATGCTATAAGGTTTGTCGCCGCTCGGCTCATCCACATTAATACGCAAAATGGAGCCGAGAAGGTCACTAATATCCTGTCCGGTATCGAGGCGGTCAGGCGGATTGGGATCGGTGCCGTCGCCGGTGGAAATATAGAGGTAGCCATCGGGGCCGAAATGCAGGTCGCCGCCATTATGTCCGCCCGCCAGCCAGGTGAGAATCACCATTTCGCTTTTCGGATCGCAGCGGGGCGGGTCTAAGCTGGTAACGCGAAAACGCGAAACTCGGGTGCCATCAGCTAAGGCCTTACCATCCTTGCTGTCGAGAACGTAGCAGATATAGCAATAACGGTTTTCCTGGAATCGAGGATGAAAAGCGAGACCGTAAACGGCGGCAACTCCCTTGACGTTGGCGTTGGGCGACCAGCTATGGATTTCCCTGGTCAAATCGAGGAACAGATCGGCACGCTCGACATCGGCATGGATAGGGAAGGAATATATGCGACCCGCCTGTTCGGCAACGAAGAAGCGATTGATGCCAGGAGCACGGGCCAGCAATAACGGGTTGCGAAACTGCAACCGCGGAAAAGCCCGTTCGATGCGGTACGGCGGTGGTGGATCAGGTGAGCCATGCAGACGGGAAGTCGTCCAGGGTTGACGCTGAAGCGGCAGCTCAGCCGAACTGGTCAGCCGGACTGACAGGATGAGAATTCCCAGCAGGCTCAGCGTCAGCGATGCTGTCCAGATTGGTTTCACGTTGACCCGACCGATAGCGTGCTCCTGGTGATGGAGGTTCTTTGCCCTGGGCAGCAGGCAAGAATATGCAGACATAGCAGGCTCGCATAGGGGGCGTGGGTCGCGTCGTTCGTGAGCAAGAGTGCAAAAGCAGGCAGCGTTTTACGCCTGGTGTCGCATGTGTCAGTGATAGTGCTACCGGAAGGATGGTAAAGCAAGCGGTATGCCGTGCGTTTATGGGTCGGCCTGGTGCACACTTCGCGGGATGAAAATGCCGGGCAGATGCGGTTCGGGCAATCAGCGCGGTACTGGGAAAGGAAAATGAGAATCGGTGGGAATGCCCACTTGAAACCAAGGGCGGCTGCGGCATAGTTTTTTATAGGAACCGACCTGCGGAAACCTTCCCGAACTTGCCCAACACCCGCGATTCGGTTGCCGATAGTAAGCCTGACAGCGAATGAATGACCGATACTCCTGCGCGAAAGTCCGAGGAGGGAACAACGATGCGTCCAGGCTCGCGCTGGTGTGAGTGGTGGTTGCGGATGGGGCGTATTGGTTTGATGGGCCTGTGTCTGGCGGTGTGGTTGGCGGCGTTGGCGCCGGCGTGGACCGAACCGCAGCCGGACGCCGCGGTTCACGAAAGGCTGAAGGAATTGCGGCAGGTGCAGGAGCGTGTGCAGGCGGTCGTGAAGAAGGTTACGCCTGCTGTGGTGGCGGTGCTTGCCAATCCCGGACAGGGAAGCGGAGTAGTGGTAACGCCTGACGGCTACGTCCTGACTGCGGGGCACGTATCGGGCAAGCCCAACCGCGAGGTAACCGTTGTCTTTCCCGACGGCAAGCGAGCACGGGGCAAGACTCTCGGTATGCATCCGCAGATGGACAGCGGCCTGATTAAGCTGGAGGGAGATGGTCCCTGGCCGCACGTAGCGATGGGCGATGTGTCGCGGATGCGGTTGGGGGATTGGGTGGTGGCGATCGGTCATCCGGGTGGATTTCGGCCAGGGCGTGCTCCTGTGGTACGGGTGGGCCGGGTGATTCGCATTACGCCGCAGCTGGTGCAGACTGATTGCACGCTGGTGGGCGGAGATTCCGGTGGGCCGTTGTTCGATTTGGACGGCAAGGTGGTGGGCATCCATAGCCGAATCGGTCCGGAAATTGGCATCAACATCCATGTACCGGTCAATACCTACCGCGACACCTGGGAAGCCCTGGCGGAAGGTAGGGTTCTGGGATTGGCGTACCTGGGAGTTCGCGGGGATGAATCGGCCGAGCAGGCGAAGATTCTGGAAGTGCAACCGGATTCGCCGGCCGCCAAAGCCGGTCTGCAGCCCAACGATATCATTCTGAGCGTGGATGGCAGGAAAGTTACGGATTACCGCAGCTTCCGGTCGCTGTTGCAGCAGAAACGGCCTGGCGAGGTCGTCCGTCTCGAAGTGCAACGCGGCAACGAGAAGCTCGAACTGAAGGTGAAACTCGGTTCGTTGCAGTAAAACGCTCCGGGTGGGTCGCCGACAAGGAAACAACAACGACGGCTCTTTTTCACTCGCAGCATGGGGAGGCACGCGGCCATGAAGCCAGCGCTGAGCTTTGCAGGTTCCGCCACGGTTGCTCCTGTCGGAGAACGGGAAATGTGTCCGCGAGAAATGCGCCGCAGAACAGACGGACGTTTCGCATGGCGGATATGGGCGGGATGGATGGCGCTCGTCCTGGCAGCGCAGCTTGTGCTGGCTGGCGGACTGCTCCAGGCACAAAATCGCAGTACCGTTCGACCGTATCGAACCGACCCGCAGTTACAAGCGGCGTGGCGAAGTGCGGCATCCGCTGCCGCGAAAAGTGCCGTGCAAATTCTCGTGAACGACGAGCAGGTAGCTCTGGGCACGGTGGTCAGTGCTGATGGTTACATCCTGACCAAGGCCAGCGAGGTGAAAGGCCCAGCGACAGTGAAACTACCGGATGGCCGGGAGCTGGAAGCCCGCGTCATCGGCCGTGATGATGCTTACGATTTGCTCCTGCTCCGCGTGCCGGTGCGGGGGCTGCCGCCGGTGAACTGGGCCAATAGCCAGACGGCAGCCGTGGGAAGCTGGGTCATCGCTCCGCGACCCAATGGTGAAGTAGCCACTGTCGGGGTGGTGAGCGTTGCCACCCGGCAGGTGCCCGCGCGAGGTCCCGGTTCGTATCCGAATCCCAACGTGGGGTACATGGGGGTAACCCTGGCTCCGTCGGAAGACGGGCCGGTTGTTACCGAGGTGGCCGAAGGCAGCCCGGCTCAGAAAGCCGGTCTCCGGCGGGGAGATGTCATCTACTCCCTGGCCGGTCAGCGTGTTCGCAATCCCGACCAGTTGCTGGACGTCCTGCGTGATTTTGCCCCGGGTCAGACGGTGCGACTGGTATTACTGCGGGATCAGGAGTTCGTGGAGAAAGAGGTGACGCTGGGCAAACGCCCGATGGACTTCTCGCGGGCGGAATTCCAGAACCGGCTGGGGAACCAGTTGAGCGAGAAACGTTCTGGCTTTCCGATAGTGCTGCAACACGATGGCGTGATTCGGCCACAGGATTGCGGCGGGCCGCTCGTGAACCTCGACGGCCAAGTGATCGGCATCAACATCGCCCGCGCCGGCCGATCCGAATCCTATGCGATCCCCGCGGAAGTCATCCAGAAGTTGTTGCCGCAACTTATCCAGGGGAAGGGCGTCTCGCGTTAGCTGACCGTTCTGGTGGCATACGCGGATGCTATTGCAGATATGCGTTTCGCTATACCGGCACGCTGCGTTTGCCACGGGGGGCTGACGCCAGCCGCTCTTGGTTGCACGTGCGGATGCTATTGCAGATATGCGTTTCGCTATACCGGGGCGATAAGTTTGCCACGGGGGGCTGACGCCCCCCGCTCCCGCTGCTGTAATAACGACAGTGCGTCGAGCGAATGGCGATTTTCGGGATGCACAAACGCACATTCACAAGAGCGGCGGGCGT
>VAPR01000300.1_pt1 | contig 34312 bp, 29 predicted proteins | sample 3380701 | NCBI WGS metagenome assembly VAPR01 (sample SAMN11536904, study PRJNA540576) | hot springs metagenome | isolation source: hot spring wet sediment | place: Spain: Lobios | collected 2014-01
ACTGCGGGCGCTCGTCAGAAGTTTGAGCCCGGCAGCGGTGGAAATTCCCAGGCGCTCTTCCCCAAAGCGCGGTAAGACTTGCGCCTGCACAACGACAGCTGCCACCACTCCGAGCACGCACCACACCATCAGTGTCGTGCTACGCCACCGTCGACGTTAATTGTCTGCCCCGTGATAATGCCCGAGGCGGGCAGTGCTAAGAAGGCAACGACGTTAGCGATGTCTTCAGGCTCATCGGCGCGGTGGACTGCCTGCGTTGGGAGGATGTGCTGGAGAATCGTCTGCGATAAGGGCGTCGCATCAGGGCGCTGCGTTGCCGTCAGCCCAACGGTGATGGCGTTGACCGTAATACCGTAGCGCCCCACTTCAGCCGCCAGCGAGCGAACAAAGCCAATGATACCCATCTTCGCCGTCACGTAATGCACCAAGTATGGCATCCCCAGCCACACGGTATCGGACGACAGCGCAATGATCCGCCCGAAGCCACGAGCTTTCATCGATGGCAGCACCGCCTTGACGGTCAGAAAGAGGCTGTTGAGGGTCACATCCAGCATGCGCTGCCATTGCTCAAAGGTCAGCAGCTCAAAGGGCTCTTCCTCGTAGAGCCCAACGTTGTGCACGAGGATATCAACGCCGCCCCAGTGGGCACAAATGGTCTCCATCATCCGCTCCACATCTGCGGGCTTGGTCAAATCGGCACGGATCGTGAGCACTTCCCCGCCCAGCTGGCGCACGGCATCGGCGGTTTCGCTGGCATCGGCGATATCGGCAATGACGATACGTGCTCCCTCTTCCGCCAGCCGTTCGCAGAAGGCACGCCCATTTCCAACCGCTGCACCGGTGACAAGGGCTATACGTCCGTGCAACCCCTGTTCAAAGCGGCGGATTTGCATCCCCGGTTACTGGAGCCGCTGCTCGGGCGCTGGGACAGGCTGGGCATTGTCGTTGTTCTGAGCAAGTCCAGCAGCGATGCGCTCCCGTGCCTCGGGCGTGAGGAGCCCCAGCTCTTTGCCGACCTGCTCAAAAACCTCCAGGATGCGGTCTAAATGCTCGTCCTCGTGGGTTGCCATGTAACTTGTGCGCATCATGCTCATGTTCGGGGGGACTCCAGGCGGGATAAACGTGTTGACGTACACACCGGCATCGAAGAGCTTCCGCCAGAAGAGGAGAGCTGTCTGCACATCGCCGACGATGACCGGGACAATTGCGGTCTGCCCATCCAGCGTGTGGAAGCCCAGCTCTTTGAAGCCCTGGCGCATTTTGTTCGCATTGCGAATGAGCTTATCCACCAGCTCTGGCTGCTCTTCCAGAATCTCCAGCGCCGCTAATGCTGCCGCACAGGAGGCAGGGGTCGGGCTGGCGCTGAAGATGAGCGCCGAGGAATGGTGCTTGAGGTAGTTGATGACCCGCTCCGGCCCAGCCACAAAGCCGCCCAGCGAGGCAAATGTCTTGGAGAAGGTGCCCATGGTCAAATCGGTCTCGTGGGTGAGGCCAAACAGGCTGGCAGTTCCCCGCCCTCCGACGCCAATGACACCGATGGCATGGGCATCGTCCACCAGCACACGGGCATTGTAGCGCCGAGCAATCGCAATAAGGCGCGGCAAATCCACAATCTCGCCCGTCACCGAAAACACCCCATCGGTGACAATGAGCTTTGCCGCTGACTCCGGCAGACGCGACAGCACCCGCTCCAGGTCCTCCATATCGTTATGCCGATAGCGCACAAACTCCGCTCCCATCCCCTTCGCCATCAGAGCACCGGCAACGATAGAGGCGTGGTTTTCCCGGTCGCTAATCACGTAATCGCCCTTCTGCACCAAGCCAGAAATTGTGCCCAGTGCTGTTTGAAATCCCGTGCTGAAGAGCAACACTGCCTCGTAGCCCAGAAACCGCGCCAGCCGCTCTTCTAACTCCACGTGCAAGTCCAGCGTCCCGGTCAAGTACCGAGACCCCGAGCAACCGGTCCCGTACTTCCGAATCGCTGCCATAGCGGCTTCTTTGACCTTCGGGTGGGTGGTCAGCCCCAAGTAGTTGTTGGAGCCCGCCATGATGACCTTCCGCCCACCGATGGTCACCACCGGCCCCTCGTTTTCCTCAATCGGGTGGAAGTACGGGTACAGCCCCAATGCTTTGACTTCATCGGCTCGCCGGAAGGCATAACAGCGTTCAAAGAGGTCCACTGCTCAGCCCTGCACGTCTGTGGTACCAGCCCATCTGCACGACGGGCGCAAATATCCGAAAAACTTGCCGGAGCTACAGCAAGCGTACCCGACGGGAGGCAGACACACAGGGCGAGCTCCGCACGAAGAAGCGCAAGGCAAGCTCCCGCCCGCGGGTTATCCCAATGCGAGGACCCACGCCAATGAGCTCCTCCGGAACTGGCTCCAGAGGCGCTTGGAGGAAGAGCGTCTCCGTACAGACCGAGCGGTAATTGTCTGCCAGCGTGAAGCCAAACGCCCGCGCCAAATTCGCTGGTCCACGGCAGAGCTGATGCTCCGGTACAGCTCCACGCCGGCTCCGAAATATCTCCATCCCGAGCAAAGGCTCTGCCGCCCGCAGCAGAATGGCTGCTCCACGTCCTTCGCCTTCGGTGACGATGTTGACACAATGGTGCTGCCCGTAGATGCGGTAGACGTAGAGGATCCCCCCGGCTTCAAACATCGGCGCATTCCGCTGTGTTTTGCCCCGGAATGCATGGTTTGCCGGATCTCCCTCGGGCAGATACGCCTCAAGTTCAACCAGCCGCGCAGCACACCATCCATTGGACTCCTGCTTGACCACTACAGCCCCTATGAGCGCCCGCGCAACCTCCAGGGTCGGACGCTGGAAAAACTCGCACGGTAATGCCCGTGCCGGCTCTGGGACAAACACCTCCGGTGTGCTCATCCGTCTTTTAGCGCTGTGGTCAGCAAACGAAATTCGGCAATGGAGCGGATTGAGGCTGTACTTCGGATCGGCTCGCTACAAATTCCCAACGCCGTCGTCTTAGCGCCGATGGAGGATGTTACCGACCGCAGCTTCCGGCTCCTCTGCCGGCAGATGGGAGCCGATCTCGTCTACACGGAGTTTGTCTCCTCCGATGCCCTGGTCCGCAATGCCTGGAAAGCGTGGCAGAAGATTCGCCTCCACCCTGAGGAGCATCCCGTTGCCCTCCAAATTTTCGGTGGCGACATTGACATCGTCGTCGAGGCTGGCCGCCGTGCCGTAGAAGCACAGCCAGACTTCCTGGACCTCAACTGCGGCTGTTGGGTTCAGAACGTCGTTGCGCGCAATGCTGGAGCAGCACTCCTGAAAGACCCTGACCGCATGGTAGCTATGGCGCGGGCTCTCGTCCAAACGGTACCTCTGCCAGTAACGGTCAAGACACGGCTGGGATGGTCAGCCGATTCCATCCGGATTGTTGAAATTGCCCGACGTTTGGAGCAAGAAGCCGGCATTGCTGCCCTGTGTGTCCACTGCCGTACCCGCGACCAGGGGCACTCCGGCAGCGCCGATTGGACGTGGATCCCCCGCATCAAGGAGGCTGTCTCCATACCGGTCATCCTCAACGGCGACGTCAAGACACCGGAGGATGTGCTCCGTGCGTTCCGGGAAACAGGCTGCGATGGCGTCATGATTGGCCGCGCCGCTATCGGGAATCCTTTCATCTTCCGGCAAGCCAAGCAGTTTCTGCAGACGGGCACGTACACAGAGCCATCTCCCGAGGAGCGCATCCGCGTGTGCCTGCACCATCTGCGGATGTCCGTAGCCGATAAAGGCGAAGACCGCGCAGTGCGGGAGTTCCGGAAGTTCTACGCCGGTTACTTGCGGGGACTCCCGTACTCGGCGGCACTCCGTGCTCGGTTGATGACCCTGACCACATACAGCGCTGTGGAAGAGCTCCTGCTGCAGTACGCTGAATCCCTCCGCACAGGCACGATACCCGCAGAGGTCCAAACAGCAACACCTACAGTCGTGCTCTCATGCTCGTAGATGAGCTCCCCACCCATGTGGAGCAGCGCCTGCGTAGCTTCGGAGTATCGGCGGAGAGCCGTCTGCTCTGTGCCGTCAGCGGCGGAGTTGACTCGGTGACGCTCCTGGACATCCTTGCGGCTCTGGCGCCGCAGATGGGGTTTGCTCTCGGCATCGCCCACGCTGACCATGGGCTCCGCGGCGAAGCCTCACGGCACGAGGCAGCCTTCGTCCGCCACATAGCAGAACAGCAGGGACTGCCAATCATCGTGGAAGAGCTTCCCGTCCGGGACTTCGCTCGCCAACGCCGGTGCAGCATTGAAACAGCAGCACGCCACCTGCGCTACGACTTCTTCCGCCGCGCTGCCCAGAGCTTCCGGGCAACGCACGTAGTCCTGGCTCATACTGCCGACGATAATGCCGAAACGGTTCTCCTCCACCTGCTCCGAGGGGCAGGACTGGAGGGTTTAGCGGGCATTCCCCCGCAGCGTGAACTCTTTCCAGGGTGCTCCGTCATCCGTCCCCTGCTGGAAGTCCGCAAGCAGACCCTCCTCGCATATGCCCGCGCCCGCGGGTTACAGTGGTGTGAGGATGAAAGCAACCGCGACCGCCGCTTCCGCCGAAACCGGGTACGGTGGGAACTCCTCCCCCTTGCCGAACAGATTGTCCCTGGTGCTGTTAGCAATGTTGCCCGGTGTAGTGCTATCGTACGACGGGCAACCGATGGGATTGAACAGCTCCTGGACCCTCTCCTCCGGCAGGCTGCGCTGCCAGATGGTACCGGTTTTTTCTTCAGCGATGCGCACTGGGATAGTCTGCCCGCCTTCTTCCAGGCAGAACTGCTCCGCCTCGCCGTCCGTCGCTTGGGCTGCCCATATAGCCCGCCGGCACGCCGACTGGCGGCGGCGCTGGCGCTCCGGACAGCGCAGACAGGCAAGCGCACCAACTTGACGCAGACACTCCTGCTGTTCCGCGAACACAACGGCTTGAGCCTCGTGCCAGTCAGCGAGCCGTTCCCGACTGTCGCCGTTGCCCCTGCGGGGAGCTACCGAGTGAGGGGATGGGAGCTCTCTTTCCAGCCCATCTCTGCTGCAGACGTCTGCCTGGGTGCTGACCCATGGACGGAGTTCATGGATGCGGAGCGCCTCCCGCCAACTCTCCACTGGCGTGCCCCGCTGCCGGGAGACCGCTTCCATCCACTGGGCATGCCACGTCCAATGAAGCTGGGCGATTTCCTCACAAAACAGCGCATCCCGCACTGGCGCCGCCACCTCCTGAGCGTCCTGGCAGACGAGCACCGTGTGCTCTGGCTCTGTGGCATCCGCCTCAGCCAGGAAGTTGCTCTATCCCCGACAACCCGTCAGATTGTGCGCGTTCAACTGCGTCGTGTCTCACCAACTCCCCCATCCGATGACAGCTCCGGAGATTGACATTCACGGGAAGCGCTTCCGCCTCTTCATGACCCGGGACGAGATCGCCCACATCGTTGCCGAGCTTGCGAACCAGATCCGGCGCGATTATGCCGGAAAGCATCCGCTGTGCCTCATCGTCTTGAAAGGCGCTATCATCTTCGCAGCCGACCTGCTGCGTCAGCTCGCAATACCGTGCTCGGTTGAAACTATCCGAGCCCGCAGCTACGGCACCGAGATGACCTCCTCCGGAACGGTTCAGATTGAACCCCCGATTCTGGAGCTCCGCGGACGAGAAGTCCTCCTGATTGAGGACATCGTAGACACCGGGCTCACCCTGCGGGCATTGGTGCGCTTCATCGAGGAGCACCAACCAGCCTCTCTGCGCATTGTCGCACTCCTGGCAAAGCCAGCAGCCCGCACTCTACGGGTTCCCCTGGCATACATTGGCAAGGAAATCCCACCCGTGTTCGTGGTTGGATACGGCATGGATTACGCCGAAGCCGGGCGTGAGTTGCCCGACCTCTACGCCCTTGCCGATGCTACCCCTGGGCAATCCCCGCAGTAAACGTACGTCCATTGCCGTGCGTTGTACTGGTGCCGAGCAGTTCCATGCAGCAACCGTCGCGTTCGCCGCATTCTCCACCTGATGGGCAGCCGCCGCTGGGGCGATTGCTGCGTACCGTGGTGGGGTGGATGCTCGTGTTGATGGGCATCTTAGTGCTGTACGTCCTCCTGCGCGGAACGGAGCGTCCGGAGTGGCCGGTCACGTACACGGAGTATCGGCAGTTGTTGGAGGAAGGCAAAATCGCCTCAGCCACAATCGTGAAATCCCGCTACAACGACTACGAATTCCACGGCGTGCTCAAGGAGCCCATCACCCTCATCCGCGATGGGCGTCCGCGGCAGGTGCAGTACATCGTTACCAAGCTCGGTGTCTTGGACGCCGAAACGGAGAAGCTCTGGGCAGAGAAGGGCATTACGTGGACGTATGAATCCGGAGACAACCCGTGGTGGGACAGCCTCATCTCCATCCTGCCGTGGGTTGCCCTCATCGTCATTTACTTCCTGCTGCTCCAACGCATGCAAGTGGGTGCAACGCGCAATATTTTCTCCTTCGGCAAAGCTCGCGTTCGCATCAACGATCCCTCTCAGCCACGGGTGACTTTTGATGACGTTGCCGGAGCTGAGGAGGCAAAGGAAGAGCTGCGGGAAATCATTGAGTTCCTGCGCAATCCGGAGCGCTTCCGAGCTGTCGGGGCGAAAGTGCCGAAAGGGGTCTTGCTGGTTGGACCGCCGGGTACGGGCAAGACGCTGCTTGCCCGAGCCGTTGCCGGAGAAGCGGGCGTTCCGTTCTTTTCCATCTCGGGGGCAGACTTTGTGGAGATGTTCGTCGGTGTCGGAGCCGCGCGGGTGCGCGACCTCTTCGAACAAGCCAAGCGCCATGCTCCCTGCATCGTGTTCATCGACGAGCTGGATGCCGTCGGACGCCAACGCGGCGCTGGCTTAGGTGGCGGGCACGATGAACGCGAGCAGACACTCAACCAACTGCTCGTCGAGATGGATGGCTTCGAACAGAACAGCGGCATCGTCGTGCTGGCTGCCACAAACCGCCCCGATATCCTGGACCCTGCCCTCCTACGCCCCGGACGCTTTGACCGACGCATCGTTGTAGACCTTCCCGATGTCCGCGGGCGTGAGCAAATCCTGCGCGTCCATACGCGGCGAATTCCTCTGGCACCCGATGTTGACTTAGCTGCTCTGGCGAAGAGCACCCCGGGCTTCTCCGGTGCTGACTTAGCTAATCTGGTCAACGAGGCAGCCCTCCTGGCTGCCCGCCGCAACCGCCGTGTCGTGACAATGCGTGACCTTGAAGACGCTAAGGACAAAATCCTCATGGGCATCGAGCGGCGCAGTATGGTGCTCTCCGAGCGCGAGCGCCGCATCACTGCCTATCATGAAGCTGGGCACGCCCTCGTTGCCAAACTGCTGCCGACAGCGGACCCCATCCACAAAGTGACCATCATCCCTCGCGGACGCGCCCTGGGTGTGACCGCTCAGCTCCCTGAGGAAGACCGCTATACGCTCACGAAGGAGTACGTCGAAGACCGCATCACCATGATCTTGGCGGGGCGTGCTGCCGAAAAGGTGGTCTTCAACCACGTCACGACTGGGGCTGCCAACGACTTAGAACAAGCCACGCGCCTTGCCCGCAAGATGGTCTGCGAGTGGGGTATGAGTGATGTGCTCGGTCCCGTTGCCTTGAGCAATCGGCATGAGGAAGTGTTTCTGGGTCGGGAAATTGTGCAGCCCCGCGACTACAGCGAGGAAACCGCACGGCTCATCGATGCCGAAGTTCGCCGCATCGTCACTGAAGCAATGGAGAGAGCCGAGCAACTGCTGCGAGACCACCTCGATGCGCTCCATCGCATCGCCACCGCTTTGCTGGAAAAGGAAGTCTTGACCGGCGAGGACATCGAGAAGCTGCTCCGCGGTGAGTCCCTCCCCTCCACTGGCAACGGCATGCCTACTCCTGCTACCTCCGATGGGCAGCCACTCCACGGAGAGCTCCGCTCCACTTCTCTCCCTGAAACCACCGACGGGCTATCCAGCAGCGAGCTCCAGCAGGCAGCCGACCATCTTGCCCAACACCTTGGCTACCCCGACGCTATCGCCGCACTACGCGAGCTGGGGCATCTGGATATGAGCCTCCTGGAACTCCCTTCTACACCACCTGATGGCGAGCCCCTACAGCTCCTCCAGCAGCTTGCTCAGAAAGCTGGCTTTCAAACTGTTGATGAGGCTGCTGCCCAGCTCAAGGTAGCAGCCAACTTGAGTTCGCCTTCTGCTGTGCACCTCCTCTACGGGCAACTCCGCGAGGAAGCCCTCCGCCGCTTCTGGCAGGAAGCGCTCCAGACCCTGCGCACTCAGGCGGCACGACAGCAGCACCTCCGTACGATGCCACTGTCCGAAGTCCAAGAAGCTGTGCGGAACCTCACTTACTGGCTCGGGTATCGAACGGTGGACGATGCAGCTCGCGCTCTGGGCATCCGTTTAGACGGCTCCGAAGCCGCCTGGCATCGGCTTCTCATGGCAATGGAACAGCAGCTCCGCCAACGTCATCGTCCCCATCCCTCCCAAGACCTACCCTCGGACTGAGCCCAATGGAGTGCCAGCGCCAAGCACCACTCCAGCAGTGGCACACCTTCCGCGCTCCAGCAACGGCTTCCTACTTCGTGCGCTGCACAGACCCTGACGAACTACCTCAACTGCGTGAACTCGTACCGCTGGATGAGCTGCCTCTCCTACCCCTTGGCAGTGGCAGCAACGTTCTCTTCGCCGAGCCCTCCATCGCTGGCGTTGTGCTCCGCTCAGACTTCCGAGGTGTCCGGTGCGTGGACGATGATGGCGACACTGTCTGCGTCGAAGCCGCCGCGGGCGAACCATGGCATGCGTTCGTTTTCACTTGCCTCCGGCACGGATGGTATGGCTTGGAAAATCTGGCACTCATTCCAGGCACTGTTGGTGCAGCCCCTGTCCACAACATTGGGGCGTACGGTGTAGAGGTTGCCCAGTATCTGGAAGGCATCCGCATCTGGGAGAGCACGGACAATAGCTTTCGTTGGCTTTCGGCTGCCGAGCTCGGGCTGGGTTACCGCTGCAGCAGGCTTCGTCAAGAGTGGTTCGGACGTGTGGTTATCACGCACGTGCGCTTCCGTCTCCACCGTGCCCCTGTGGTACACGCGGAGTACCCTGAGCTGATGCGCTTTCTACGCTCCTGCGGCATCAATGCCCCCAGTCCGTACGATGTCTTCCGCGCTGTCTGCATGCTCCGGCGGCGCAAGCTTCCAGACCCGGCACTCGTCCCCAATGCTGGGAGCTTCTTCAAAAATCCTCTGCTGCCTGCCGAGTACGCCGCGGAGCTCCAGCGCCGCTACCCCGATATGCCTTGTTTCCCACACGAATCTGGGCTCGTCAAAATTCCTGCTGGCTGGCTGCTGGAGCGCTGTGGTTGGAAGGGGAAGTGGCTGGGGAATGTCGGAACGTGGAAAGACCACGCCCTTGTCATCGTCACCGATGGAACAGCAACAGGGCAGCAGATTGTTGCCTTCGCGCGCCGGCTCTGGGCATCTGTTCTCGAGCGCTTCGGTATTGCGCTGGAGCCGGAAGTGCTCGTCTTCCCACCGCAGGCGTGGCAGTCTCAGCTCTCCTCCAGTGGCGAATCGGACGTTCCCACCGCCGAGCGCAATGCCACCGTGTTATAGCCCTCCGGAATCTCCGGTGGACGGAGCATCTCCTCAGCAGAGCGCGGGCTCATCTCCGGCGAGGGAGCACGCAGCCCTTCGTGCACCATCCGGTAGTACGCCGCCTCCAATACGCCGTTGACAAACTGGCCGCTCTGCTCTGTGGAGTATCGCTTGGCCAGCTCCACAGCCGCATCAATAATGACAGGCACCGGCGTTTGCGGGAACGCTAGTATTTCGGCAATTCCCAACTGCAGAATCAGCCGGTCTATCGGTACCAGGCGCTCGACATCCCAGTGCTGCAGTACACGCCGGAGAAGCTCCGTGCTGAGCTCCCGGTACTGTTCGGCTGCCTGCAGGAGACGCCGAGCAAACTCTACCTCTGCTGAATCCCACACAATCGGGGTGTCAGCCTCGACTTCTTGGACCTCCTCTGGAGTCAGCAACGGACGTTCCACCGGAGGGACGTCCGCGGTGAAGTCACGGTAGAAGATGTGGTCAAAAACGGCTGTCCATGGGAGCTGGGCTGCCGTTGCTGCTGCAAAGACCTGGAGCACTTTCTCCCGCGCCAAATGCCGGCTCCCGCGATGGCTCTTCGTGCGCCGCAGCGGAAAGGGAAACGCTGCCGGAGATGAGGGCTGCTCTGCACGGCGGCGTGCTGCCATAGTGGCTCGGCTACGAGGCATGGTACTGCACTCCCGAAGAGAGCTGGCGGAGAGCACGCACGGCTGCAATCCGCTCCTCTGCTATCCTCGCTGCTGCTTCCGTGGGAAGGATATTCCGTTCCTGAGCTGTCCGGAATACCCGGAGCAACGTCTCGTAAATACCAGCCGCTTTCGCCAGCACGCGCTGAGGGTCATAGCGCCCCTCAAGTTCCGCTGCAACATTCATGAGCCCCCCGGCGTTGATGACGTAATCTGGAGCGTAGAGGATGCCGCGCTCGTGCAACCGCTGTGCATCGGCTTGCTCGTCAGCTAACTGGTTGTTGGCTGCCCCGGCCACAATGCGGCAGCGCAGCCGCGGGATCGTCTCCTCGTTGAGCACACCACCCAACGCATTCGGGGAGAAGATGTCGCAGGGCACATCGTAGATTTCCTCCACCCCCACCGGTGTAGCACCAGTATCGGCGCACAGCTGCTCTGCCTTCTCCGGGTACAGGTCGGACACATAGACATGGGCACCATCGCGGACGAGATACTCGACCAAGTGACGCGCAACGTTCCCGGCGCCTTGGACAGCGATAACCCGCCTGGCAAGCGAATCAGAACCAAACACGACCTTAGCACAGGCCTTCATGCCGTAGTAGACCCCGTGCGCCGTGAAAGGGGATGGGTCCCCACTACCACCTAACACACCGGTGACGTAGCGCGTCTCCATGCGAATCCACTCCATATCGGCAACGGTCGTGCCGACATCCTCCGCCGTAATGTACCGCCCGCCCAATGCCTGAACGAAGCGACCGAAGGCGCGGAACAGTGCCTCGCTCTTCTGCGTCTGTGGGTCTCCGATGATAACTGCCTTGCCTCCGCCCAAATTGAGCCCTGCAACCGCTGCTTTGTAAGTCATCGCCCGTGAAAGACGCAAGACGTCTTCTAACGCTTCCGCCTCGCTGGGATACGTCCACATGCGAACTCCGCCCAACGCTGGTCCCAACGTCGTATCGTGGATAGCGATGATAGCCCGTAACCCAACCGATGGCTCGTAGCAGAACACCACCTGCTCGTGCCCATACTCGTGCATGCGTTCAAAGAGCGGCATTCCCCTTCCCTGCTGTTGGACACGGCGGCAAAATTAGGACAAACTCCAGCTCGCCCTGGAAACCAGGAGCGTACACTACCACCTACTGCGCTTCGTCACCGCGGCTGGTCGTTCCCTTGAAGAGGCTGAACAATGCGTACCCTTCCATGGCTTCTCGTACTCTCCGCCTGCGCCTACGGATACGCCCAGACACTGCCCGAGAACCCAGCCTCAGCGCCACCCTCCCACGACACCATCCGTGCTGCACCGCTCACCGCCAACGTTCGCACAGACACTCTCCACGTTGCTGGACGATGCAAGCACTGTAAGCAACGCATTGAAAGCGCCCTCCGGGGAGTTGAAGGCATTCTCTCGGCTGAATGGGACGTTCGGAGCAAGCGCTTGCTCGTGCAGTACAATCCAGCCGTGATTGACCGACGCCAGATTCAGGAACGCGTTGCCGCTGCTGGACATGACACTGAAGAGGTCAAAGCAGCAGACGATGCCTATGCTAAGCTCCCCAAGTGCTGCCGATACCGCTCGCCCTGACCGGCAAGACTCCAGGACACCTGAATATCGCACCGCTGTTTACCCTGTTGTCGGCATGCACTGCGCCAGTTGTGCGCAGAGCATTCAGAGCTTCCTGCGCTCTCAGCCTGGTATTCGTGCTGCGGAGGTCAACTTCGCCGCGCAGACGCTTACCCTCACGTACGACACCGAGCGGTATCGCCCGGAGGACATCCAGCGCCTGGTCCGGGAGCTGGGCTACGATCTTGTGCTCCAGCGTGAGGGTGAAGCTACCACCCGGAGCGGTAGGCTCCGAGCGCTTCGGCTCCGGCTTTGGGTTGCCGTTGGGTTTGCCCTTCCCGTCGCAGTGCTGTCTATGGGCTTTCATGGTCGTGTCCCCAGCGGCGTGCTGCTGTTGTTGACCGTACCCGTTGTCTGGGCAGGGTGGGAGATCTTCCTCCGGGCGTGGAGCCATGCCCGCCATGGGCAAGCAACGATGGATACACTGATTGCCCTGGGTACTGGTGCCGCCCTCGGATTGAGCCTCTGGGCAACCCTTGCCCCGCACCATTTCACAGCTCTCGGGATGGAGCCACCTCTCTACTACGAAGCTGCTGCTGTCATCCTTGCCGTTGTCCTGCTGGGGCGCTACATTGAAGAGCGCGCTCGCGCGGAAGGCTCCCGTGCCGTTGAACGCCTTCTCGCCCTGAACCCACGCACGGCTCGCCGCCTGACCCCGGAGGGCGAGGAAGAGGTTCCCATAGAACTCCTGCAACCCGGCGATCGGGTGCGCATCCGCCCCGGTGAACGCATTCCCGTGGACGGCATCGTCGTGGAGGGATACTCTGCCGTCGACGAAAGCCCCCTCACAGGCGAGGCCATTCCCGTTGAAAAGCTTCCCGGCGCGCGAGTATGGGCAGGCACGCTCAACACCACGGGGAGCCTCATCGTGGAGGCACAGCAGGTTGGCAGCGCGACCGTCTTGGCACACGTGGTCGAGCTGGTCCGCCGCGCCCAGAGTAGCAAACCCCCGATTCAGCGTCTGGTGGACCGCATTGCTGCTGTCTTTGTGCCTGCTGTTCTGCTGCTCTCTCTGCTGACTGCAGTGCTATGGGGTGCTCTTGGTCCGGAGCCGCGTCTGTCGTATGCGTTTCTGACGGCGATTTCGGTGCTGCTGGTCGCCTGCCCATGTGCTCTCGGTCTGGCAACGCCAATGGCTGTGCTCATCGGCATCGGACGGGCTGCAGAGGAAGGGCTCTTGGTGAAAGACCCCACAGCGCTGGAGCGCTTTTCGCTCTGCTCAGCGCTGGTACTGGACAAGACTGGCACACTCACCGAAGGCACCCCCCACGTCGTTGCTGAGCTGTGGCAGACCGATGCCCCAGAGCACCGCTATGCATTGGCGGCAATAGAGCTGCGCTCCGAACATCCGCTGGCAGTTGCGCTCTACCGCCATCTCGGCATACCTCAAGGCGAGCTCCCTTCTGTGGATACCTTCACCACCATCCCAGCCCAGGGCGTCTCTGCTTCTGTCAACGGCACCGAATACCTCATTGGCAGTCCCGATTTCCTGCAGAGTCGGCAGATTGCCTTTCCGCCACGTGCGCAGCATACGCTAGAGGAATGGCGCCGGCAGGGCTACACCATCGTGTGTGGGGCTGCCCGCGGGGAATTCATCGCCGCCTTCGCCATTGCTGATAGCATCCGACCAGGCGCTGCCAACGCTGTGCGTTTCCTCCGCCAGCAGGGCATGGAGGTCTTTTTGGTAACGGGAGACCATCCTGCCGCCGCCGAGCGTGTTGCCCAAACTGTCGGGATTGAACACGTGCGCGCTCGGGTCTTCCCCCAAGAGAAAGCTGAATTCGTTCGCTCGCTGCAGCAGCGTGGCTATCGGGTCGCTGTTGTCGGAGATGGCATCAACGACGCGCCAGCGCTGGCTGCAGCCGACGTTGCTATTGCCGTGGGGAGCGGCATCGATGTAGCCTTGGAAACAGCCTCGCTGGTACTGGCTGGCGGGAACATCCACCGCTTGGTCTTTGCCTGGCACCTTTCACGGGCAATGCGGCGCACCATCACCCAAAACCTGGGATGGGCGTTTGGCTACAATTTGCTCGTTCTCCCCGTAGCAGCCGGACTCCTTTACCCCTTCACCGGCTGGCTGTTGACCCCAATGGTAGCCGGTACTGCTATGGCGTTGAGCTCCGTCTCGGTCGTTCTCAATAGTTTGCGTCTGCGTCGTGTGAAACCATCATAGCACGCCTCCAGAATGCGTTACACCTTCCGCACAACGTTGCACTGTCAGGGCTGCGTAGCAACAGTTGCTCCTGACCTGGAGCGCATCCCTGGCATCCGACGGTGGAGCGCCGATATTACGCACCCGGACAAGCTCCTCACCGTGGAAGCTGACACCGACGTCCGTGCTGCTGTCCGCGCTGCTCTGGCTCGGCACGGCTATATGGCCGAGCCCGTTGAGCTACCGGAGGAGATGTCTCACAGTTGACGTCCTGTTCATGGCGCTGCGTCTCAAGCCGTTCCAGAACGAGCCTCATCTGGATTTCAGCAATCCCGAGATTGCCCGCAAGCAACGCAAGGCTATCGATGCCGTGCGCGCCCGGTTCGGCGAGGAATACCCCAATCTGATCGACGGCAAGGAGGTCTTCTCGCGGGAGAAGCTCCACTCCATCAACCCAGCTCATCCCCATGAAGTTGTGGGCATCTTCCAGAAGGCATCCCACCGCGATGCCGAGCGCGCTCTCCAGGCAGCCTGGCGTGCTTTTGAAGAGTGGAAGCGGGTTCCGGCTGAAGAGCGTGCACGCTACCTTCTGAAGGCAGCTAAAGAAATGCGCCGACGTCGCTTGGAGCTCAATGCCTGGATGATCTGCGAAGTGGGCAAAAACTACGCCGAAGCCGATGCCGATACCTGCGAAGCCATTGATTTCCTGGAGTACTACGCCCGCGAAGCTATCCGCTATGCCCAACCACAGCCCGTTACTCCCGTGCCTGGCGAACGGAATGAGTACTTCTACATCCCCCTGGGGGCTGGGGTTATCATTCCGCCGTGGAACTTTCCATTGGCAATCCTGACAGGGATGACAGCCGCTGCCATCGCTGCGGGCAATACCGTCGTTGTGAAGCCCTCTTCAGAGTCGCCCATGATGGGATGGCTCCTGGCTGATATCTTCCGCAGCGTCGGATTGCCCGATGGTGTCCTGAACCTCGTTGTGGGCAGCGGGAGCCAGGTTGGGGATTACCTGGTTGCCCACCCCCGAACGCGCTTTATCGCCTTCACCGGCTCTATGGAGGTTGGACTCCACATCCACGAGCTGGCAGCGAAGCCACAACCCGGGCAGATCTGGATCAAGCGCACCATCCTGGAAATGGGCGGCAAAGATGCCATCATCGTTGATTCGGAAGCCGACCTGGATGCTGCCGTCAACGGCGTCGTCGTCTCTGCCTATGGCTACCAAGGGCAGAAGTGCTCAGCATGCTCACGCGCAATCGTGGACAAGAGCCTCTACACAGCGTTCATTCGCAAACTCAAGCAAGCTGTGCAAGCTCTCCGTATCGGCGACCCTGCTGAAAACTACGACGTCGGTCCTGTCATCTCTGCGCGTGCCAAGGAGAGCATCCTCAACTACATCGCTATCGGGCGGAAAGAGGGCAAGCTCCTCATCGGCGGGAATCCTGTCGGAGACCTGGACGGCTACTACATTGAGCCGACCGTCTTCGTGGATGTCCCACCCCGCGCCCGCATTGCCCAAGAGGAAATTTTCGGTCCCGTGCTCGCTGTCATCAAAGCGAACAGCTTCACGGACGCGCTCCGAATTGCCAACGGAACGATCTACGGACTCACAGGCTCTGTATACTCACGCAACCCGGAGAAGCTGCGGCGAGCGCGGGATGAGTTCCACGTTGGGAACCTGTACTTCAATCGGAAGTGCACCGGCGCACTCGTTGGCGGCCATCCCTTCGGTGGCTTCAACATGAGCGGAACCGATTCCAAAGCCGGTGGACCAGACTATTTGCTGCTCTTCCTGCAGGGCAAAAGCGTGAGCGAAAAGATAGCCTAAGACGCTGACTCAAGTTCTGGTGCAGAGTGCCGAACACCTACTGCGCACGGGAGACACTGCACGGAGATGCGCTGGCAACGCTGGCTCTTGCCCGTGGCGATCCCAGTCATTACAGCGCTGGTGGTGGGTGGAGGGATTCTCCTCGCTGTGAAGCACCGCCTTGTCGCTGAGCTCCTCGCCAACGGCGACGATATGCGGATAATCGCCGCCTATCGAGATTCCACGCTGCTTGCTCCCGAACGCTCAGCCGCCTTGCAGCAGGCTCTCCATCTTCAGCTGACCCGCCCACGCCCAAGCCCTTACCGCGGATCCCCCACGTTTGTGGACTCGCTGGGACTTTGGAGCTCTTCGGAATTCCTCCAGCGGAGCCGCCACGAGTTGGCTCTCTTGGGTGCATACCAGTCCGGCTTCGTCCGTCGCATTGAGCAGGTGGACCGTTTCCAGACCCTCCTCTTCGCCGCTGCACTTCTCTGTGCTCTGGCGATTATCCCCCTGCTACTGCTCTACCGCCGCGACGTGCGGCATCGCCTCCGGTTGCTGGCAAAACTTCAGGAGAGCGAAGCCCGGTACCGGGAACTCGTTGAGGATATGCCCGACCTCATCCAATCCGTTGACGCCCAGGGACGCTTCGTCTACGTCAACCGCTACTGGCGCCAGGTTATGGGGTATACCCCGGAAGAGCTCCGCCAGCTCCGCATCTGGGATATCCTCCGCCCTGACCAGCTCCCAAAGTGCCAAGCCCTCTTCGAGCGTGCCTTCCGAGACCGGCAGCTAAGGAACGTGGAGACCGTCTTCATCACCAAGAACGGGGAAGAGCTCATCGTAAGCGGGAACGTCACCGTCCGTCCAGACCCAGTCACCGGAGAGCTTGTCACTCGTGCACTCTTCCGAGACATCACAGAGCAGCGGCGCCAGTTGGAGCTCCTGCGCTACCAAGAAGCCCTGGCAAACACTATTGCTCGCGTTGCCCAGCAGTTGCTCAGTACGCCTCAGCCTCAGGCGCTGCTCCCGTCCACCCTGGCACAAGTGGCGGAAAGCCTCAACGCAGACGCCGTATACTTGATCGCCCTGCCGGATATGACACCACAGCCCATCGTCCTCTGGGCTCGCGATGAGGCAGCCGAGACAGCCCTACAGCAAAGCTTTTCCCCGCCCTGCTGGAGCGCACTCCGTCCCCTCTGGGAACGGATCAGCGCCATCGCCATCGTTGAAGCAACACGGGAAGATTTCGCCCAGGCAGACCCAAACGCCCTCCCGTGTTTGCTCCAACGGAATGTCCAGTCCCTGCTCTGGGTGCCGCTGACCCGCACCGGTCAGCTCTGGGGCTTTATCGGAGCTGAGGACTGGAAAACGCCGCGAACATGGTCCCCAACAGAGCGGACGGCTTTAGAGAGTTTGGCTGCCTCCATTCTCTCTGCCCTCGACCGTGTCCACGCATACCAGCAGCTCCAGCGTTTTGCCGAAGACTTGATGGAAGCCCGCACCACACTGGAAGCCTACGCAGAGGAACTCCGCCAAGCAAACGAGGAGCTCCGCGAGCGGAACGCCGAGAAGGACCGCATCATGTCCATCATCTCCCACGACCTGCGTTCACCGCTCAGCGGTGTGCGCGGTCTGGCAGAGCTCCTCCAAGGCGACGAAGCATACAACCCTGAGGTGGTGCGGGAATTTGCCCGTCTGATTTACGAAACCACCGACCACGTGCTCGCGCTGGTCAACGACCTTCTGGAAGTGGCTCGGATAGAAGCCGGGCGGGTGCGTCTCCATCTTGCCGAGACAGACCTCTGCGAGCTTGCCCGGTCGGCTGTCCGCATCATGGACGGCATGGCGCGCCCGAAAGGCATCTCCCTCCACCTGGAATGCCCCGATACTCCGCTCTACGCCACGGTTGATGCTCCCAAGATCACGCAGGTCATCAACAACCTGCTCAGCAATGCTATCAAGTTCACCCCCAGCGGTGGACACGTCACGGTACGTCTGCAGCCTCTCCCCGATGGCACTGTGGAGCTCCAGGTAGAAGACACTGGCATTGGCATCCCCGCGGAGCATATCCCGCACCTGTTTGAGAAATTCGGTCCTCACCAACGAGCGGGCACAGCAGGGGAAAAAGGTACCGGCTTAGGCATGTCCATCATCAAGCACTTCGTGGAGTTGCACGGCGGCACGATCGCTGTCGAAAGCACCCCTGGGGTTGGAACGCGATTTACTATTCGCCTCCCCCGCCAACCGGAACTGGCTACTCCACCCTGTCCTGCGGCAGACGGCTCTGCTCAGCAATAGTAAGATGACTGCCTACGCGTGCTCGGCTTGCTCCAGTGCCCGTTCGGGCTCAAGATACCACCGGCGCGGGCGCTGCTGGAGTGGCCGCGCCTGTCCGCGCTCGTCAATCAGCACGGGACGGTATGTTGGGCGCTGAATCTTCTCCTGGATAGTCATCAGTGCCTTGATGAGTGCCTCCGGTCGTGGCGGACAGCCCGAAACGTAGACATCCACGGGCAAAAAGAGGTCAATTCCCTGAACCACCGAGTAGCTGCGGAACATGCCACCCGTCGAGGCGCACACCCCCATGGAGATGACCCACTTCGGCTCAGGCATCTGGTCATAGATCTTGCGCACGACCCACGCCATCTTGTACGTGACCGTCCCGGCAACGATGAGGAGGTCCGACTGCCGTGGAGAAAAGCGGAAGACCTCCGCACCGAACCGGGCAACGTCAAAGCGGGGTCCTGCAAATGCCATCATCTCTATAGCACAGCAGGAAATCCCCAGCGGCATTGGCCACAGTGCATTCCGCTGCGCCCACTTGACGAGCGCTTCCAGCGTTGTCGTCAGAAATCCGTCACGCTGCAGTGCGTTCCAGAGCGGTCCCATGAATACCTCATCGTGGCTGTTGCGTTCTCAGTCATGGCGTAGAGACGGAGTATCCGCCATTTTCAGCTAATCCCACCGCAGAATCCCCTTCTGCCACACGTAGACAAGCCCTGCAAGCAGCACGGCGATGAACAACGCCATCGCTACCCATCCGACGACTCCCAACTCTCGGAACTGGACTGCCCAGGGGTACATGAAGACAATCTCGATGTCAAACACGATGAAGACCATCGCCACCATGTAGAACTTGACGGAAAAGCGCTCGCGGGCAGTCCGAATTGGCTCCATACCGCTTTCGTACGTTGTCAACTTACGCCAGTTCGGGCGTCGCGGACCCAGCAGTTCGGCTGCCACAAGATTGGTAATCCCAAAGAGCACCCCCGCTGCAATCATGACGAGCACGGGAATGTACGCTTCCATTGCCCTGGCTGAATCGTGCGACACCTACGAAATTACGAACGGAGCCGTGGCTGCCTGAACTCTGCCGCCCGTAGTATGGCGTATTTTTGTGCCAATTGTGGTTTACTCCCGCTTCCGGAATGGAGCAGAGACAGCAAGGCTCATCACTGGCACAGCGCTTAGGATGGTGGAGCGCTCTAGCCCTGGTCATGGGGAGCGTGATCGGTTCGGGCATCTTCAAGAAATCCTCTGTCATGGCGGCGGAGTTGGGTTCGGCAGAGCTCCTCCTGTTAGTATGGGCAGCCGCGGGGCTTGTCACGCTGTGTGGCGTTCTCTCTAACGCAGAAGTTGCCAGCCTCCTGCCCTACACGGGCGGGCAATATGTCTTCTTCCAGGCAATGTACGGGGATTTCCTCGCCTACCTATACGGCTGGGCTATGGTCAGCGTTGTGCAGACTGGTTCTATTGCCTCCATCGCATACGTGTTTGCCGAGCATGTCCAGTATTTTATCGCCCTCCCGCGGCTACCAGAATCGCTTGTGCAGAGCGTTCGGCTGTGGATTCCCGGAATTGGAACAATCTACCCGCTGGACAATGCTGGCGTCAAAGCCCTGACCGTGACAGCTATTGTTCTCTTGACAGCTATCAACGTGCGGGGTGTCCACTACGGTGGCGGTGTGCAAGTGCTGTTCACCGCCCTCAAGGTCGGGGCAATCCTCGTCTTGGTTGCTCTTGGCTTAGGGGCGTTAGCCCACGGCATGGGGAGCACGGATACTGTTCACACAGCAATGACTGTACCGACGGGATGGCACTTGGTTGCAGCCTGTACGGCTGCCCTCTCGGGAGCTTTCTGGGCCTACGACGGCTGGAATAACGTTACCTATGTCGCCGGAGAAATCCGGTCAGCAGAACGCACCGTGCCGCGCGCCCTCAGTGTCGGGATGTTGCTTGTGACGCTCATCTACCTGCTGGTCAACATCAGCTATATTGCGGCGCTGCCGATCGAGGCAATGGCGCGCTCAGAGCTGGTTGCCGTCGATGCTACCCGTGTCCTCCTGGGTGAGGGTGGTGCTGTCTTCGTTGCTCTCGCTGTTATTGTCTCCACGCTAGGGACAACCAACGGCACCATCCTCAGCAGTGCCCGGCTCTTCTACGCCATGGCAGAACGGGGGAGTTTGCCACGTCTGTTCGGATGGATTCACCCACGGTACCACACACCTGCCGGAGCGCTTGTCTTCCAAGCCATCTGGGCAAGTTTGCTAGTGCTGAGCGGGACTTTTGACATGCTGACCGACATGCTCATCGCCGTTAGCTGGGCATTCTATGCGCTGGGAGCGTTCGGGGTTATCGTCCTACGCCACAAGTTCCCGAATGCCCCACGCCCATGGCGGGTGCCGGGCTACCCTGTTGTTCCACTCTTCTTTGCTATGTTCGCTGCAGCATTCGTGGTCATCAGCTTCGTGGAAGACGTGTCGGCATACGCACGCGGTGATATCCCGCTGATGAAGACGGTGCTGGGCATAGTGTTGGTTGCAACAGGGATTCCTCTCTTCGTGCTACGCCGCCGCAGACTGGAACGACGGACGACCGTAGACCTTGGCTCTCATGGGAACTGAGGAGCGTCCTTCCATCCTGGTAGTGGACGACGAGCAGCCTTTCTGCACCGCTGTTGCGCAATACCTTGACAGCTGGGCGCGCGTTGTCTGTGCTCTGACGTATGCCGAGGCGTTGCAGCAGCTCCAGCAGGAATGCCCAGATATCCTCTTGGTCGACCAACACTTGCCCGACGGTGAAGGGCTGGCGCTGCTCCGCTTCGCCATGCAGCGGTTCCCGGACACGGAGCGTGTACTCATCACCGCATACACCGAGCGCGAGGTTATTCAACAGGCAATCAATGAGCTCCGCATTGCCTACTACATCGCGAAGCCAATTGAATTGCCCCAACTCCAGCTCCTGTTGCAGCAGCTCTGGTACACCATTCTCCTACGCCGCTCCCAGCACGAGCTCCAGGCACAGATACGCCAATACTACCGCGACGTAGAGTCCCGCATTGCCGAACGCACGGAATCGCTCCAGCGCGCTTACGAAGCGCTCCAACATCTCCTCCAGTTCCGCGAGCAGATGGTGCGGTTCTTGCTCCACGACCTCAAAGCGCCGCTCTCCAACTTGCGCATGCTGTGGAATGAACTCCGAGCAGCGCTATCTGCACCAGCACCCCATGTCAGCGAACTGTTAGCGCTGGGCAGCGATATTCTGCAGAACCTGGAAGAGCTGCTGCAGGCAGCGCTGACGGCTGCAACCCTGGAGCAGCCCACCGCGCTAACCCAACGCAAAGCGATTGTTCTCTCAGACATCCTCCAGCACGTGCTCACCTCGTTCCAACCTCATGCCCGCGCCAAGCAGATTGCCCTCCAGCTCCAGCTACCAGAGACACCGCTACCATCGATTCTCGGTGAACCACACCTTGTTGAGCGCCTGCTGGCAAACCTGGTATCCAACGCGCTCAAGTACACGCCCAGCGGTGGATGGGTTCGGCTGAGTGTGTCCGCAAGCGATAGCGAGGTCTGCATTGAGGTCACGGACTCCGGTCAGGGTATGGAGCCTGAGGACATCGAGGCGCTTGCGACAGGCACTGGAATCCTTGGAGGTCAACCAACTGCTGGAGAGAGCTCCACCGGCATTGGGCTGAGCATTGTGCGCTTCATCGCCGAGCTCCACAATGCCCGCCTGCAGTTTGCCTCCGCGGGCAGAGGACGTGGTACAACTGTGCGCATTACCTTCCCTGCTATACCCCCAGTCCTTCCGGCTGTTTCCCAAGAAGTGGTGCCTCCATGAAAGCAGTCCGCTTCCACCTCCACCCGAGCACCCCTGAGCGCCACAAGCTGGAGCGCATTGCCGAGGCATTGCGTGCCGGTGCTATTATCTTGTACCCGACCGACACAGGTTTCGCCTTGGGGTGCCAACTGGCCAACAAAATGGCAATAGACCGCCTCCGGTTGATTCGCCAACTCCCACAGGGAAAACCGCTCACATTCCTCTGCGACTCGCTGAAGCACCTGGCAGAGTTTGCTTATGTGCCGACGTATGCATACCGGATCCTCAAGCGGCTTATCCCTGGTCCGTACACCTTCATCCTGCCGGCAACGAAAGCAGTGCCGTACTATGCCCAAGACCTCAAGCGGAAAACGGTAGGCATCCGGGTTCCTGATTCCACCATCTGCTTAGCACTGCTGCGCACCTTTGGTTCTCCCCTGATTTCCATCAGCGCTGTCAGCGATGAGGAAGCCATCGGCGAACCCGAGGCTATCATTGACCGCTTTGCTGCACAGGTGGATATCGTCGTGGAGACCACCGACTATGCTTTTGCCGGTCCTTCCACCATCATTGACCTGACGGAAGAGCCGCCTCGGATTCTCCGCCGCGGCGCTGGTTTAGAGCGAGCCCTAGAAGTGCTGCCGCTGGAGGAGGAGTTGTAGTTAGCGCACAACGTGGAGTGCCCGGAGGGCTGCACGGCGCCCTACCCGAAGCCGGTAGAGGTACACACCTGCCGCCAGCGACGCCAAACGCACAGGCACCCGATAGTGCCCGGGTGCATACTCACCGGCAAGCACCCGCTGGACAACCCGACCGTGCACATCCAAAAGCGTTAGCTCCACAACGGCGCTGTCAGGCACGGTGAATTCGATGGTCACCGCCTCCGAGGCAGGATTCGGATACGCCGCCAGCGCAAAGAGTTCTGGGTTGTCTTCCTGAACCGCTGTCGGCTCTCGGAAGAGCGGCAAGGGGGAGAATTCGCGCAGGAGCACGCGCTGCGCCAGGGTTTGCGGAGCAGCAAACCACTGGAGCAGCACCGCAGCGTAGACTTGGCGGTAGTCGTACTGCATCAACAAGTCACCCCGCGGGTCCAGGTTCGCTAAGTCTGGGTCCTGACCGTGGATGCGCCCTCCGAGCACATTGGCGCCGAAGACGAAGAGAGGCGCAGCCGTACCGTGGTCTGTACCCGCCGTTGCATTTTCCTGAACGCGACGGCCGAACTCCGAGAAGGTCATCCCAGCAATGCGTTCGGCAATGCCCAGCGCTTTCGCGTCGTCCATGAAAGCTTTGACAGCATCCGCCAGCTCCCGCAGGAGGGAGGCATGCACTCCCGTGACCCCACCTTGGTAGGCATGGGTATCAAAGGCGTTGCGCTCAATGCCAACGATATAGACCTTTGCTCCCAGACCGCCGCTGACAAGTTGGGCAACGATGCGGAGCTTTTGCGCCAAGTCTGAGTCTGGATATGCTACGCGGTTACTGCCCTGCTCGGCAGCTTGGCGAACGCGCTGCGCATAGCGTTGCGCTGCCTGGGCGATGGAGCGCACAAATAGCAGCTCCTGTCCGGCAGGGGTATCCGGGACCGGACCGCTGAACCCGATATCGCCTTGGGCAACCAGGCGGTAGAATTCCCGCGGGTCCCGGAAACTAATGCCCATCAACCCCCGGTCACTCTGAAGTAGGAGCGAGGATGCCCCACCGATTTGCACCGCCAGAGGTTCCTCCGGAATCTCCCCTGGTGGCAGATGCTCCGTGAACGTCTCCAGGTACCGCCCGATCCAGCCCGTGCCCAAGAACACATCGGCATCGGTCGCCGTCACCCAGATATCGGTACCGCGGAAGTGCGAACGGTCAGGATTCGGATAGATGACCCCCTGCACGATGGCCAGCTCTCCCCGCTCGTAAAGCTCACGGAAGCCGGCCAGTGCAGGATGCCATCCCAGCGTGTCTGTCAAGGGCAAGGTCTGTGCCTTAGGGATCGCAATTGTGGGGCGGGCGGCGTAGTAGAGCGGATTCTCCACAGGGACTAGCGTGTTGAGCCCATCGTTTCCACCCTGCAACTGGATGAGCACAAGGACGCGGTCGCTCTGCCCCGTTAGCCGCCGAAGGTGGTCTACAGCAGGCGTATAGGCAAGCGCACGTGCTGGGAACCGCCCCAATGCCGGAAGTGCTGACAGCACCAGCCCCGCTTTGACCGAGTGTTTGAGGAACTCGCGCCGCTCCATGGTCTGCCAACAGGCTGTGTTACGTGAGTTGGTATTCGGGCAAGCGGACGATTGCCTTGAGCAAGAGCCGGATGCGGGCATCAGCATTTGGAGCATCCAGGCTCCACTCGTACTCGGGCGCCCCCTGCAGCAACTCCGCCAAGAGCCACTCTTCCTGCTCCTCCGTGATAGGATAGGCAAGCATCAAGCGGGCAACGTCCCGAACAAACTGCCGTGCGGTATTGTGGGAAGCAAATTGGCGGGCAAACGCCAGCGCATCAAACTGAACTGGTAGCTGGGAACCGGAAACGGTACGTCCCTCAATGAGCGCTTCTGCAATCCGCTGCCGCAGGGGCAGTGTCATGCTCGTTATCCAGAGCCGATGCCCTTTCCAGCCCTCAACAGTGGGTGGATTGAGCAGTTCCAGCTCCAGCGCCGCTGCCATCCGGACACCGTAGGCGAAGAGCTCAGAATGGCTCAGCCCCAACTGCCGCAGCACCCCCACGACGAAGTCCAACGGCGACTTGATTTGCGCCCCGTAGAACTGAGGGTCAAAGAAGTGCGCGCTACCGAGCAAGACGCGCAGCACCGGCTTGAGCTCAAAATCATGTGCCACAAGGAGCTGAGCTAACTGCTCTACGATTGTCTCATCCGGCACGGCGTAGACGAAGAAGCGGTAGAGCTTCCGGGCAAAAAACCGTGGGCAAGCTGGCTGCTCAAAGATGATGCGGATAATGTCGTCCGTCCCCCACCGCCCTGTCTGCCCCAAGAAGGTCTTGACTCCATCATCGAAGCGCTGCGGCACAAAGACCGAGCGAAGCCCAATGACCCGCCAGCCCGTCAGTGCTCGTGCTGCCGCCAGAACGTCCCACTCTGTGTAGTTGCCCACACCCAGCGTGAAGAGCTCCAGAAGCTCCCGGGCGAAGTTTTCGTTCGGGGTCCCGACCACGTTTTCGTTGTTGTCCAGGTAAATCAGCATTGCCGGGTCGGAGACCATTGCCCGTGTCAGTGCCCGGATGTTGCCCCAGACCATCCGCCGGAAGGTATCGTTCTGGATGTAGTGGTACTGCGGTGTCCGCACCTTGTCCTTATCGGTGGTGAAGTGGTTGTGCCAGAAGAAGACCATCTTCTCGCGCAGCGAGCGGTCGCTTTCAACCATTAGGCGGAACCACCACTGCTGGAGCTCTGCCATGCGTTGAGCATCAAGGGTTGGATCGGGTGGACGGCGTGGTTCTTCCGTCACCCACGCTCCGGGCGCTGCCGGCAGCGGTAGTTCTCGCAGGAGGAAATCGATAACCTCTTGCGGTGAGCGCGAGAGTGCCCACTCGAGTTCTGCTGCCGTGCACTGGAACCCAGTACGCCGGAGGAGATGTCCAGCACTGTACTCATCCCAGGGAATATCTGGCGATGGCTCGTATGGCTCCAATCCTCTCTGCACCCGCAGCGGTACTTGCGCCTGGACGCGCTGGAGCAGCTCGATTCCTCGCTGGAATGGTTCGCCAAGCACTGCAAAGAACTCTCGCCGTCGCATGCTGGCAGCCCTCGCGTGGAACCCTATCGATTGCCCATCAAACTTACGATTCCGTTCCCGAAGTCTCAGCCTGTGCTACGGTGTTGTGGTTGTCTTCCGGGCTCGGAAGACCTCCCACCAGCGCCGGAGGTACACTTCGGTGGAAGAAATCATGCCCACGATGCTCAGTGCAATGCCGACTGCCAGCCAATCTTCCCAGCCTAAGTATGCGGCGCCTAACGTGCCTGCTATTGCCAGTGCTGTCCATTTACCTGGCCGCAACGAGGGTAGCACGCTCCCAGCCCAGCGCCATGCGAGCCATCCACCGAGCAGGAGCAGCACATCCCGCCCGATAACCAACACGGCAAACCAGAGCGGCAGCTTCTGCTGCAGCACCAAGACAACAGCAGCAGCACCAGCGACAACTTTGTCAGCGAGCGGATCCAGCACCTTCCCCAGCTCCGTTATCGCCCCACGCCAGCGCGCGAACGCTCCATCGGCAACATCGGAGAGCACGGCAACCAGCGCCAATCCCAAGACCCAACCTGTTGCCTCGTGGAGCAGCGCCCATACCAGCGGAACAACCAGCACCAGGCGGAACAAGCTAATCACGTTCGAGACGGTCCACTGCACCGATCGCATGGCGTCGTCTACTCCAGAGAAGAGTGGCACCCATTCCAACGAGAACACCGACAAACGCTGGCTCTACCACCCGCAGCGACGCGGGAATGAGCATCGCTTCGCGGGCAACCATCCAGACTGCGCTGGCAATTACTGTTGCCGCCATAATCACTCCAACCCGCCTTGGCTGGAGCTGCCAGCGGGTACTGTACCCCACCAGAAACGGAAACAGCAACGCCGGCACTGCAAGAGAGCCGGTCCGAACAATCAACTCCACCGCTGACGGCAGAGCCCACGCCACACCTCCTGCGACGAGCATGCTGATAACGAGTCCAAGCTGCGTGAGCTGCCGAACGGAGAGACGGCGTGCCAGCGCAGGAATTCGCCCCAGAATATCGTGTCCGAGCGTTGCTGCACTGAGAAAGGCGTAGCTCTCCAGCGTGGACATCACGGTAGCAAAGAGCGCCACGACAAACACTCCCTTCCAGCCCGCCGGGAGTGCCGCCTCCGCCAATGCCAAGTACGCCATGAGCGGCTCCGTTGCGACGTACGCCCGAGCGTAGAGCGCCGTCATGATAGTGAGCGTATCGAAGAGAAGCCAGAAGAGAACAGCCGCAGCAATGCCCCACCGTGCTGTCCGTACAGAGCGTGCCGCTGCACACCGCTGGTAGAAGCTCGGATCAACGAAGGTCTGCAACGCCAAGATGAACCATACGGCAATGCCTCCCCAGCCCAGCTCACCGGGAATACTCCGGTGTGTTGCTGGTAATGCCTGCCACATCTGCTGCGGTGGTCCCCACTGCTGGATACAGAAGGCTGCCAGCACAACGAAGCCAACGTACATGAGCACAAACTGCACTGTGTTGGTCAGCACATCGGCTCGGAAGCCACCACCGTAGAGGTATGCTACCGATGCTGCTGCCCCAACGACAAGGGCCACCCCCAGCGACCACCCCGTGAACATCCTCAGCAGTGTAGCGAGCATGAGCAAGTAGGATGTCGGAATCGTGATGATGAGCACTGTTGCGGCTGCTGCCAGCCCTGCCCCGTCGCCATACAGGCTGCGGAACTGCTCTGGAATCGTCATTGTCTGCGATGTCCGAATCCGCCCCGCCACAAACGCGGCAAAGGCAAGCGCAACCAAGTAGTACGGGACACCAACACAGAGCCACGCCACGACACCGGAGCGGTAGACGAACTCACCCACACCCAGGATTGCCCCGTACCAGGTTGCCACCAGCGTTGCCACAAAGAGCGGCAACGTCAGACGGCGACCTGCCAGGAGGTACTCCTCAACCTCGCTGCCTTGCCATCGCGCTGCCCACCGCGGCGCAACCCCAAAACCGACTGTCAGCAGTGCCACTACATACCCAGCAACAACTCCCCAATCCAACCATGTCAGAGTCATTGCGCCTGACCGTCCCGGAAGGCCCTCACCGTCTGCTCTAACCCTTCCACCAACGGGGTGCGGGGATACCATCCCAGCTCCCGCCAGATACGGGCATACGAGCACACGCTCCGCTTTAGCTCCCCAGGGCGCAGGGGAGCGTAGCGCGGGCGGCAGCGCACCCCGATGAGCTGTTCCAGCAGGTGGAGCAGCGCGTTGACACTGGTCTCGGTCCCGCTGCAGCAGTTGTAAACGCCGTGAGCTTGTGGCTGGAGCGCTGCAACGTTGGCTTGAGCAACATCGGCAACGTAGACGTAATCGCGGGTCTGCTCGCCGTCACCGTATACGACCGGTGTTTCGCCGCGCAAGAGCCGTTCGGTGAAAATCGCCACAACACCTGCCTCTCCGTTGGGATTCTGCCGAGGACCGTACACGTTCGTATAGCGCAAAACCACTGTCTCCAGCCCGTAGAGCCGGCCGTACGTGAGCAGGTACTGTTCAGCGGCTACTTTGGCAGCGCCGTACGGGGACAATGGCTGCAGTGGGTGTTCCTCTGTGGCTGGTATGCGGAGAAGCTCTCCATAGACTGTGCCACCGGATGAGGCGAAGATAATCCGCCGCACCCCCGCTCGGCGGGCTGCTTCGTAGACGTTGAGGCTTCCAAGCACGTTCTGCCGCGCATCTTCCAGCGGGTCCCTGACCGAGCGGCTGACAACCGTCTGCGCAGCGTGGTGGTTGACAACGTCGACACGGTACTCGGTAAACAGCTCCGACAGCGCCGGGTCGGTGACATCCATCACAACCAGTTCAGCGCCTTCCGGCACATTCGCTCTGGAGCCAGTGGAGAGATTGTCCACCACAATGACCTCATGTCCTGCTTGCAGATAGGCTTCAACGACGTGCGAGCCAATAAAGCCTGCCCCACCGGTGACGGCAATTCTCATGCGGATACGCCCGCTGCAATGTCTCGCCGATACGTCTTGCCCTCAAACTGGATGAGCTCTGCAGCCATGTAGCACCGCTGGCGCGCCTCTTCCAGTGTTGGAGCTGTTGCCACCACGTTGAGCACTCGCCCCCCGGCTGTCCAGAGCGCACCGTTTTCCCAGCGCGTGCCTGCATGGAAGACCAGCACTCCCAATTGCCGTGCCTCTTCGATGCCCGTAATGCGGAAACCCGTACGGTACGCCTCCGGGTAGCCCGCCGAAGTCAATACAACGCAGCAGGCATACTGCATTGCTGCCTTTCGCAGGGCTCCGGACGCTAACCGTCCGATCGCTGCGCTTCCCAGCAGTCCCAGCCAGTCAGCATCGGCCACAGGGAGCACAACCTGCGCCTCCGGGTCACCGAAGCGGACGTTGAACTCCAGTACGTACGGCTGCCCATCGACTACCATCAAGCCAGCGTAGAGGCAGCCAACGAAAGGAGTGCCCGCTTCCCGCAGTCCTCTCAGCACCGGGCGGATGATACGCTCTTCTATGTGCCGCAGCAGTGCCGGTGTCACCCACGGAACCGGCGCGTACGCGCCCATTCCACCGGTGTTCTTGCCACGGTCGCCCTCCAGCGCCCGTTTGTAGTCCCGCGCTGGTGCCAGAAGCACGTACTCCGAGCCATCGCACACCGCCAACACCGACAGCTCCTCCCCTGCCAGGTATTCTTCCACCACTACGGTCGTCCCCGCCTCGCCGAGAGCGCCCTCAAAGAGCGCTTCCAACACCTGTAGGGCTTCCTCGTGCGTCTGAGCTACTGTCACGCCCTTTCCCGCTGCTAAGCCGCTGGCTTTCAGGACCACCGGGAGCCGATGTGCCGCAACGTACTGCCGTGCAGCTTCGCGCTCGCTGCTCTGGAAAACCCGATACCCCGCCGTTGGAATCCCATGGCGCCGCATGAAATCTTTGGCGAAGGCTTTCGAGGACTCCAACTGGGCTGCCGCTTGCGAAGGACCAAACACCGGCACCCCCTGCTCCCGCAGACGGTCGGCAATCCCCTCACTCAAGGGCTGTTCCGGACCAACTACCACCAACCGAACGCGCTCCAGGACGCAGAAGCGGGCAATCTCGCGGTGCTCCGTCGGTGGGATTTCCACCGGTTGCGCCAGCTCCCACATGCCCGGGTTGCCTGGTAAAACGAGCACTTCCGGGCGCTCTGGCGAGTGCACAAGTGCCCACGTTAGCGCATGCTCTCGCCCGCCGCTGCCGATGACCAACACCCGCATCATCCCATCCCCCTTTGAAAAAAGAGCGGCGGCTTGCCCCGGAGGACATCACCGCCGCCATTCCTACAGCAGAGGCGTTCTTAGCGCGAGTAGAACTCCACCACCATCGGCACTTCGCAGATGACTGGAATTTCCTCCCGGGGCGGGATGTAGAGCAAGCGCGCTGAGAAATCGGCTTTGGACACCTCCAGGTACGGCGGAGCTTGCCCCGCTTGGCGCAATGCCTCTTGGATATCGGGAATGCGCCGGCTCTTCTCCCGCACGCGGATGACATCTCCAACGTTGACCCGGTACGATGGGATATCCACCTTTCTGCCGTTGACTTCAATGTGCCCGTGGCGGACATACTGCCGCGCGGCGTAAATCGTCCGGGCAAACCCCGCCCGCAGGACTAAGGCGTCCAGACGCCGTTCCAAGAGCTGGATGAGGTTATCAGCTGTATTCCCCGGCATCCGGCTGGCTTCCTCAAAGTAGCGCCGCAACTGCCGCTCGTGAATGTTGTACTGGAAGCGCAGGCGCTGCTTCTCTAAGAGCTGCCGACCGTAATCGGACAACTTTGCACGCCGCTTCTCCGGTCCATGCTGCCCGGGTGGATACGGCTTCCGCTCCATGTACTTCTGCGCTTTCGGCGTCAGCGGAATACCCAATTTCCGAGACAGCTTGACCTTTGGTCCAGTATACTTCATCGGTGCTCTACCTGCAGGTGCCAACAACAGCACGCAAAAATAGGGAGCTCTGTGCAACTGCACATGCTTTTCCGCTAACTCTGCAGGCAGCGAAGGGCAAGCTTGATCAAGGCTTCCGCCGTGAGAGAATCAGGGAGCGCATGGAGCAGCGCGTCGCGAATCCCGCGCTCGGCTTCGCTTCGGCTATAGCCCAGCGCCATGAGAGCAGCTACGGCTTCCTGCCGCACTGCCGCTGGGATGCCCGAAACGTCCTCAGCCTCAACCTGCACGATCCGCTCCCGCAGCTCCACGACCAACCGCTCTGCCGTCTTCTTTCCAACCCCGGGCAGGCGCTGCAACGCTCTGCTATCGCCCTGCAGGATATACTCCCGGAGCTCTGCAACCGAGGTAGCCGAGAGAATTGTCAGAGCTGTCTTGCTCCCCACCCCGGCAACTCCCCGCAAGAGCTCAAAGACCCGAGCTTCCGCTTCGGTGAGAAAGCCGTACAGGCGGAACTCCCCATGTCCCCCCGGCTCCTGGAAAAGCTCCAACACCGTCCACAGCCGTACCCGCTGCCCTACCGCAGGCAATTGCTGGAGAGCTCTCCCGGGTACGATGACTCGCACCCCGACGCCGCCGCAGTTGAGTACAACTGCCGTCGCTGCCCGTTGGACTAGCTCGCCCTCAACGAAAGCCACCATAGGCGGAAGCTTCCCACTGCCTGCAAGCCATAGGACGAATCACGCCCGCGGGAACATGGTCGGCTACAACTGCTGCAGGAGCTTGCGCGCCCGTGGGGCAAACTCGCTTGTGGGAAAGCGCTGTACTAAGCTCTGCAGGGTCTGCCGCGCCTTCTCTCGGTCGCCCTGCTTGAGGTAGCATTCCGCCAGGAGTGCGTGGGCAGCAGCAGCCTTTGGTGCCGCCGGCTGTTGGAGCACTGCTTGCAACTCGGTGATAGCTTGGGCATAGTTTCCCTGGCGGAAGGCGATATCCCCACGCCAATAGCGCACATTGCTAACCAGCATGGGGTCTTTCGCATCCTGCAGGACTCCTTCCAGAAGAGCCCATGCCTCGGCATATTCCCGGCGTGCCAGATGCTGGAGTGCCCGGGCATAGCGCTGCATGAGTTCTGCCGGTACGGAGCTCGGCTTCGGAGAGCTCCGCTGGAGTGCCGCCGCTGCAGTATCTCTGGGCTCCTGTACACTGCTGCCTGGGCCCGCCGTTCGCCGCCGCGCCGTGGGATGTCGGTGCCGCGCTGCTTTCCGGGAAGGCGATTTCGCTGCCGGTGGGGCAACACTTAGCTCGCTTGTGCGCGCCAACTCTGTCAACTCTGCCAAGAGGAGCCCCATGCGCTGGATGTCCCGGTGCACTTCCTCTAAGGTCTCACGCAGAGCTGTCTGTTCCCCGGCAATCTGCTCCATCGCCTCGCGCAAGGTCGGCAGCCGGCGTGTTGGCATACCAGCAACGGCTGTATCAGGCTCCTGGACCGCAGCCGTGTCGCTCCGTACAGGAGGTGGCTCCGGCGGCAAGCGCTGCTCTAAAACGAGCAGCGGTGGCACAGCTCGCCGCACTGGCTGCACCTGTCCGCAGCCCCATAGCCCAACCATGACCAGTATCCAGACCATGGCGCTTGGGAAGCTTGCAATCACAATGCCAGACCAGCCACAAGCCGACGGGCAAGCACAGCAGACTCAGAGCCCCAGCCGTATCTGCACCACAGCTCCCCACCGCCCGTTGGCAATACCACCGAGCCCTCGGCAAATATCCAGGCGGGCGGTCAGCAGTTCGGTAAACCACAGCGGAATGCGCCCAAGGCCAAGCCCAATCTCTGTGTACCATGCTCGCCCAGTTGCTCGGTATGGTGTGCCCTCCGCCTGCCCCGTCCGCGCCGCCAGTGCCGTAAGGATAAGCTCCAGCCCGCGTCCACGAACTGTAGGCAGCCCCAAGGCACGCCACCATAGGTCGGTGAAGGTATGCTCGGCTGCCAACGCCACAAGCTGCCGACCACCGTAGACACCCAGCGGCGCAGTTACGCTGTGTCCCAAGCGCCCGAGAACACTCACGCTCGTGCGCAGCCGAAACTGGTACGGCAGTGGTATTCTCTTGCCCGTTCCCACCTCCGCCCAGAGCCGAAGCCTCATCGGCTGATAGCCACCGGTAGAGAATGTCGGCAGCTCGAGCTGCGCTCGCACCAGAGCTGCCCAGAAACGCTCCCAGGAGCTCGCCAGCGTATCAGCACGCCACTCTCCAAGCACCCCCTCCAACGTCCCGCTGAACTGCGCCCCCGAAGTCACAATCACGCGCAGCCCTTCCAGTCCCTCGGCACCATCTCCCCAACGCAGGCTCAGTCCACCTATCCGATACCGCCCCTCATCCTGGCGAGGATTCTCACGGAAGGGCTTCGCAACGAAGAGCGAGCGCCCTACCCGTGCCGGCAGTCCGACAAGGCGGAACAATTCCCCACGAACAGCAACCTCCATCCCCCATGCTGGCTGCATAGCAAGCTCGATGCTCCCGCCTTCCCGATATGCCCAGTCGCTGTAATCCCGATGGAAGAGCGCCGCCACAAGCGAACGAATCCCTTCGGGATAGGTTCGGTCCCAGCCCAGCGACGACGTCCACGCAAATGCCCCTGCAGCAAACCGGACAGGTAGCCGCGGTACCGTCACCCCTAGCCGTGCCCATCCCTCCCACCGTGCGCGCCCGAAGGCGTACGTCAGCGCCAGAGCTGGCTGTACCCACCCGATGGTGAACTCATGCGCCAGCCCCACCTGCAGCCCATTGACACGGTTGAAGCGGGCAACAATAGGAAGCGCCGTCAGCGATATCCCCAGACCGCTTGGTGATTCTCCTTCACGGCGCTGCGCTAACGTGTCCATGCGGCGGTACATCTCCAGCTCCCGTGGGCTGAGCTCTGCTAGGGCATACCGCTGCCAGAACTCCGTCTGCACTGAATCTGCCAACGGCGCAACCTGGATGCGCTGCTCAGCGGCAAATACTGTGTCGGGAAGCGGCTCATTGAGATGCACCTCGGTGACAATCCGGGTCAACACAAACCGCCCTCCTACCTCCAGCACTCCCCGGAATACCGAAACACCGTACGTTCCCGAAAGCTCTGCGAAGGTCGGGAACCAGATATCACCGGGGAAATGCTCACAGCGCTGGACAAAGCGCAACTGCTGCAGGAAAGGTAGAGCCGTGGTTCCCGAAGGGCGCAGGTCCGCCTCAACGAGCGCAAAGGTGCTATCAACAATGGCAATCGTACCCTCAAACGCCGGGAATATCCGCGAGCGGGGTTCTACCTCCAGCACGTACACCAGCCGATGGCTGCCCCACGGCTTCCGCTCCCGGACCCGGAAGCGATACCGCTCCAGCGCCTCAGGTCCAATAGGCGAGGGAATCTCAACGGTGAAGAACCGCACCCGCTCCTGGTACAGACTCCCCAGGTTGCCGAAGACCAGCACGTTGGCTTGGGAAGGGATATTGCGCGTCTGCCGCCGTTGGAGGATAACGGCGCGCTCCCCGCGGGCGGCATCGTAGTACCACCGGGTAAAGGTCTCCAGAATCGCAAACACTGTGTCCTCGCGCAGGCGCGCTGTCGTGACCTGTTCCTGCTGTCTCTGCCGCAGCTCCACCTCCCCTGAGCCTTCGCGGGCGGCTTCCAAGACCAGTTTGGAGTAAACCAGAGCATGAGCCGTCCGCACGCGTCCC